>Ga0310123_10003816_pt1 | contig 11527 bp, 6 predicted proteins | sample CB6_AW_1057_MG_FD_203505 | JGI IMG/M metagenome (GOLD analysis project Ga0310123, IMG submission 203505) | Marine microbial communities from Western Arctic Ocean, Canada - CB6_AW_1057 | ecosystem: Environmental > Aquatic > Marine > Oceanic | place: Canada: Western Arctic Ocean | collected... | reverse complement strand
CATTGGAGAAGCTCCATTCTCCGAGGCGCTTGATTCCGTCGGTAACACCTCCCGCAATTGGCGGTACGTCGAATCCCCCACCTGCCTGTGCCACGCGAGTAAACGTCTGTCCATAGTCTTGGGTCCACGCTAACGTAACTCCCTCAGGTATCCAGTCGCCTTGGTCGAACCGTTCACGTTGCGTGGCAAAGACCACCAGACCTTCATGAACAATGGCATGCTTTGGGGCGTATCGATAACCCTCGACCTCACCGCTCAGCAAATCGCCCCCGTTTGCTTTGATCTGAAACGAATTGACGACCTCGAAATCGGTGCCTCGCAGAAACGTCAGTATGTTGCGGCCGGGACTCCAGATAACCGCCAGAGGATTCTGGCCATCGAGATCCCAGCCGGAGCCGAGCAAATGGAATCTACTGACGTCGTTCATTACCTGTGACCACGGATTTACGTCGGTCAATAATTTTGCGTTGCCGTAGCGAGCCTCGTCGATTCCCACGGCATTGCCGTCGCCATCGACCGTTGCGATGTTGCGCGAAAAATCAAAACCTAACGAACCATCTACACCATCGTCAAACACTAACGACGACCAAAGATCGGCGCTGCTAGAACCAGACAACAGGCAGCGAGGCTCAAGCCGCTCGATGCGACAGCGCCGAGTGAAACCTTGTTGCCATGCGGTATGTTGAGAAGGAGAATGAGCGTTCGAGATCGACGAAAGTGGAAACCTGATCATTTCGCAGTTCCGTTTAGGTAAAGAAAACTCCGTGCAATACTCAGCGGAAGACCGGTGGAAGAGCCGAGTCGCACCCAATAGTGCAAATAAACGGTAACCGTGGCTCTCTATAGTATAATCAGCATCTCATTTTTTCCGCCAACGATTCCGTGTTTTAAACGTAGGTTGAACTGTGAAATCACTATTTGACAGCCTGTAACAGTAGTCCAGGAGGGACTCGTCCCTGCCCCACATTGCTCGAAGAAGATGTTTTTTCTATGAAGGGCTGAGAAAAATACGACGTGACGAGGTCCAAGAGGATAGCAACCGCCGATGAGCCTTGCTCCCGTCCGACCGGCCCAGCTCGAAGCCTTCCCGCTCGATTGGCCCTTCGCGGCAGATCGTGCCTCATCGACAAGCCGCCGGTCGATCTTCACTGCGTCGCTCGACGCCTCCTTGGCGCGGATGCCTCGGCGGCGATACGAATACCAGCCGAAATATCTGACGAGATGTTCCCCCTTGTCTGGAATGTGCTGCGTGAGTTCCGCCAGGAAATCGATCGCGTCGAAAACTTGAAAGTTGTGGCTGGCGCCGCCAGCCAAATCACGGATGGCCGGCGTTGGGAAGCGCCGGCAGTCTCCCTTCTGCGCACGATACACGACCGAACCAGACTTTGTGACGCGCACGATCCTCGCTAAACTAAACGGACAACAAACCATGTACTCGGCAAGTCGTTGCAGCCCAGACGCATCGCCTGCAGGCAGGTAGACGCTATGGTCAACGCTGAATCCAGAATGGGGCCAACCCCTCATCTGGTCGACCAACTCCTGTTCGATCTTCTCCTCTGCGAGGAGCAGTTCAAAGACCTTCCGCTGCCAGACGCTCAACAGCCGGTTCGTGTCCATTGGACCAAGATACATGAACCCGCCGTTGGGAGTATAAGCCCCGTCGGTCGCGATCACATGAACATGAGGGTGGAAATGGATGAGGTCGCCGAACGTCTGAACACCGGCAATCGCGCCGGGCAGAACGTCGTTGCGTCCGAGCACGAACCGAAATACTTCCACGATCGTCTCCCACGCCGCGCGGGCGAGTCCGCCCAAGAGACCCCGATCGAACCGGAAAAAGATGCGCAGCCGCTTGGGGATCGTCCATACGCTTTGCCGATGGGGGACTGGCTGGCAGATACTCTGCGCAATCGAACTCATCCTCAAGGGCTTTAGTGACTTCTCTACTGCCGACCTCGTTCCCGTCAGCGAGGGAGCGGAGAAGCGGCAGCATCAATGTTTGATAATCTGGAATTGGCATAGTGTGCTCCCGGTGGGTGAAGCTCCATTCTACCGACCCTTGGCCTAAGCCCCACCCGTCCTCTCGCCGCCGGCGGCAGGCTCCAGGCAACAGGGCGGTAGAGATTCAGCTTTCCAGACTCCTTGTGATAATGAAAAGGGTTTTATCACAAGCAGTAGCACCGAAGCGGTCTGATATTTAGCTGTGAGACCCAGCTTCTGAGGCCGGATGTGCCAATAAATGGCTTGTGACATGAACGCTGCAAGGAGAATCGCCTCCGGTCGTGACTCTTCAGTACGGCTGTGCCCGGCTTTTTTTCTAGGCACAGGAACGCGAAACGAACTTTCACGAAAACTCACCGCGAACAATTCAAATCACTGTGATCATCCCCACAGGGGCGGCACTTGACACTAACAAGGCAACGCAGTCACTGACGTATCGTACTTTGCTGGCGTTATTTGCCACGTGGCTCGTTATCTATAACCTGAGCCTCTAGTATTTGCTGATAGTGAAGGTCCCCCCTCCCGGCTCCGCCCCGGGATACCAGGTGGCCCACCACTGGACGGCCAGAGGAATAATGAATACTGCCATGAGTGCATTGGTAGCCGAAAAATCGGGCAAGAGCGCAATCTTATCTTGCAGTGCCGGGTGCGCCAGCAGGCCAGTCATGCCACCCACGTCGGGGTGCTGCAGAGCAACAACCGCTGCTCCAATGGCTCCCCCCATGGCAAGCACGAATTGAACACAATCGGTGATCACGACCCCGCGCAGACCGCCCATCGAGCTGTAGATCACAGTCACGGTGCCAGCGATGAGGAGCGTTTCGACGGGCGTCAATCCCAGGAGCACGCTGCCGATCTTCATCGCCGCCAGGGAAACGCTGGCCATGATGAATAGGTTCAGCAGCACTCCGATGTAGATGGCGCGGAAACCGCGCAGAAACGAAGCCGACGGGCCGCTGTAACGGAGCTCGTAGAACTCGATATCCGTGAGGATGCCAGCCCGTTGCCAGAGCCGCGCATAGACAAACACGGTGAGCATGCCGGAGAGCAGGAAGGCCCACCATTCCCAGTTTCCCGCCACTCCCCTTTCCCGAACGAATTGGGTCACCAGCAGAGGCGTATCGGCACCGAAGGTGGTAGCCACCATCGACACCCCCAGCAGCCACCAAGGCATGCTGCGCCCGGCAGCAAAAAACTCTGCCGAACTCGCCCCGGCCCGCCGCGCAACGGCCGCGCCAATTCCAAGTGTTAGAACAAAGAAGGCAATAATGATTGCCCAGTCGATCGCTTCGACATGCATAATATAGGATGATCCTGGGGGAGTAGAGATAGGCAAAGGCCAGACACCCCCGCGACCCAGAATTATGGTCGTTCAGGAGGGTGAGTCGCAACTCCCGGCGACGAAGTGCCACAAAATGCTCGTCGGCCCAGGCGTGAATCAGCCGGATCCTTTTCCCGGATATTACGTTTTTGTCGGCTGGGAAAGCCCTACCGTACCCCAACAAACCTCCGATGCATTAGACACTGGAGAGGACGATTGCGGTTACAATAAGCGACATTCCGAGTCTGGAGCGGTTTCAGATCCATCTCAGTCACCAACCACCCGCATAGCAGGCGGCTTGCTGGGTTCAATCCGTGGCTCATCCAAGTGAATGATCGAATCGCGGGGGTAATTCCTGGGGCGTGATTTTTTTTAGAAAGTGCAGAAAGGAACGTTTCATGCGTTTAATAACTATTGCAACTACAGTTATGTTCAGCGTATTTCTCTGCTGGTGCTCTTTTCAAGAGGCGGCTGCTGAATCTACGGAGTCCTCACCTTTGAGGATCAACTTAAAGGGTACAGCGGACCTTTGGGGACAACCGGTCGGATCACTTGGCATGCTCACATTTACAATGCCGAATAATCTGGCTGAATACCGGGAAGCGATACTTTTTATTCAGGCAGATGATCTTGATAGCCCTGAAGAAGCTACGGCGATATTGAATGATAGTGTGACGCTTGACTGGCCCGAATCTATATTTGGCGAGACGGCCGGTCGCTCTGGTTGTATTCCTCTGAGAGTCAAAGACCTCAAGCCTGGTTTCAATAAAATTGATTTCGTTTTCAAGAGCACCCTCAATGGCAGCACTTCAGGATATTCGATATTGGCAGCAGAGGTGCAGTTATTCAAAAAGCTTACCGACAAACAGAAAGCACGCCTCGCAAGAGAATCCACCACGTGGGGAAAACCTGTCAACTGGAATGAACCTACAATTCACGATGCAGCGTTAGAGCAACGATCGGAACCCGACATGGCCGATTACCTCCAGGATGAACCACTGAAGCGATGGAGCGATTCTTCAGGTGATTGGACACTCAAAGCAGGGATGGACCTATTCGATATTGAAGATCGTGATATCTATAGAAGCCCTGAAGAACCAAGCCATCTACTCTGGTCGCATATCACGAAAGGCAAAGATGGCATATTTAAAATTGGCTTCTCTCAATTGACCGGTAATCCTGGTCTCGAATCGAGTTACCGTCCTGTTCACGGACGAAATGAAGAAACATGGCCAAACACAGCTAACGCAAACAATATGCGACTTGGGCCCGATGACGCTGTCACCACAACAACGTCTAAACAGGTTTTCCTGTACTCAGCAGACAATGGAGTTACGTGGGAAAATGGAAATAATACGAGCATAGAATTTATTCCGGAGGAAGACCCAGGAGGGGTTGGCAGTTATTACACCAATCTTCGCTGTCGTGATGGTAGACTAATGAAAAACCCTGGACCTAACGAGTACCAGGTACTCGTCAAGGAAAAGGAAGGCATAGCCAATCTAACGGACGCAGGTCTTAGCAAGGTACTTCTTGGCGTCAATGAATCCCTCGATAACGGTAAGACATGGTCACAAACAGACTGGGTCACGCCAGAAGGTTGCGATCCGGATATCGTGAAGGGATCCACGGAAGAAGCTGCAATGATTGAATTAGATGATGGGCGTATTCTGACGATTCAACGAGTTCATCCTAGACACGATGGGCCCATTCAATTTTATCTGACTCGCGTAGGCCCTGGAAAATATAAAGCCTCCAAGCCAATACTGCTGCCCATGCCTTACTCTGGCATGCCGGAACTCAAGCGTGTATCGGACGGTACGATCTGGTATTGGGGGCATGACAGCCATTGGTTTACCTACGATGACGGAGCATCCTGGCACGAGCTGCCTTTTCGCTTTTCTTGTTATTACGGAAGAATGGTTGAAGGTGCTAACAAGACAATGGTTTGCACCACGATGAATAACATCGGTGATTCGCCCTACCCGCACTGGACGGATAGCAACATAAGATTATACAGATTCTCATGGCGTAAGAGCGGTACCCTCTACCAAAATAATGCGGATCAGCCAAATGTTCTGATCACAAGAAAAGATACTGTCTTACGCGATTTGCATATCAAAGCCGACATGCGTGTAGATGGTGCTACTGGCTTGGCTTTTCATATTCAGCCTGATGGTAAATCGTACCATTGTCTGGCTGTAGTAATGCCTGGATCGGAAGTGTATGAAAAGTGGTTCATGCCGAAAGGACAAGAAGAAAACCAAGCTGTGTATTATTCTATCGTGGAGGAGAAGTACAAAGAACAAAACAATACTATCAGGGAGCCCATGTTGGTGCTTGCAAAAAAAGAGGGGGATAAGATTACCGTCTTGCGGAGCACGAGCTTAAAACAACGCGATGGTTTTCCAAAAGGTTCCTGGGTGCGTTTGCAACTCAAAGTGTCTGGAGGTCTTATCCAGGGGGCTATCAACTCTGATCCTCCAACCTATATTGGAATCCATGTCACGAATTCAGGTTCAGGAGCGATTGGCTTGTTTACGGATGTAAGTACAGGAGCTTTCAAGAATATCGAAATCTGGAAGAAACCACAGATGATTCGCCAACTCTGGGATTGAATTCTACGACCCAAAGAGCCCTACTTCTGCGAAGCCGAGTCAATCCTTATATCAGTTGCGCTCAACTTGACGGACACTACCTTACGTGAAGGTTCACAATGGCATTCGGCAGATTGCAGACGTCGGTTTTAGTTCTAATCATTTGGTTATTCGGAAAGTGCGTCGTTGCAACAGCACACACCGATCAGAAACAATGGACGACATCAAGTTTCTCTGATTTTGTCGAAGGTACTTTGGCAGATGGCGGAGTCAACACGTACGTTGATGTTGATGGCAATATCCGCTTAATCAATCTCTGGGACTTCAACAATGATGGCAATCTTGACCTGCCCGTTACCTGCCCGCAGGATTACAAAGAAACGGTAGATCTGTTCATCTACTGGGCTGACTCGGACGGCTTTGACCCCAACCGTGTCACCGCCCTGCCGGCATTAGGCGCTGTCTCTGGCGCTGCTGCCGATCTCAACAAGGATGGCCATGTAGATCTGATAGTCTTAAACAGGTTTGATGGCGAGAAAACTAATCTCGATGCCTTCATCTACTGGGGTTCAGCAAACGGCTTTTCGGCTAGAAGCCGAAGCGGATTACCAGCACACGCCGCAGAAGCAGTTGCCGTTGCGGATCTAGACAAAGATGATTACTTGGACATTGTTATTGCCAACAACGGCGCTGACTACCACATGGCCGTCGATAGGTTCCAAAGATCATTTATCTATTGGGGTTCGTCATCAGGCTTTTCAGTGGGAAACCGTTCCACCGTTAAAACAATCAAGCCCACTGATGTAAAGATATCTGACCTCAACGCCGACGGCAATCTCGACATTATCTTTGCCAACGAAGGCAACGCTGAAGATACAAGCCTCTCCGGCGCGGCAGTGCACTTCGGAAATGGTAAGGGCGCTTTTCCGAATGAACCAAGTTTACTTCTTCCCGGCTCATTCTCTTCGGCTGTAGCCATAGAAGATCTTAACAACGATGGTCTAAAAGAGATTGTATTAGCAAACAGATTTATTCTTGCAGAGAAAGAGGCAAAGCCTGCTTCAAGTTACAATGTCGAGACCGATTTCGTTAATTCTTATATTTATTGGGGACATAAGGATGGCTATAGCACTGACAACATAACCCACTTGCCTACCGTAGGAGTTCAAACCACTGCGATTGCGGATTTTAACGGTGATCACTTGCCGGACATAATCTTTGGAAACAACAGCCACGGCTTATCTTTCATCTACTGGAACTCGGCTAAAGGTTTTGACGCAACTAGAAGATTTCAGCTTGTAACCCCTTCTGTTAGATCCAGAGGGAACACTGCAATGAGAGGTCTGAAATCTGAATGTCTCATAGAAGACCTCAATGCCGATGGCAACGATGATATGATTTTTGTGAATCATGGTGACAGAGAAACCTTTGATATCAATTCCTATATCTATTGGGGAGATGTCAACGGAATTGATTTAGAAAAACCAACTGAACTTCCTACGAAAGGCGCTTCCGGAGCTATCGCGGCTGATCTAAACGATGACGGCAGAAAAGATGTGGTCTTTTTCAATAAGATCACAGGCTTGGGCGATGAAGCTGAGACGACTTCCTATCTGTACTGGGGAAACGCAAATGGACATTTTAGTCAGGATAATCGAGCAACGTTCCCCACGAGCGGCTGGGCAGATGATTATGCGAATACCGACATGAATAGAGACGGCATCGCAGACTTGATTGTCCCACGTCCCAGGTCCCTTTTGTTTTATTATGGCAGCAATGAAGGTATCTCTGAAAATACCAGTGAAGTAAAAATCACAGGAAAAGGTGCCGCGCTCAGATTCGCCGACTTCAATCGCGACGGTTATCTCGATATCTTATTTGCTAAAGGCCATATTCTCTTTGGCCAAAAAGGGGGCTTCCTATCGGACAACTCATACACGCTGGAATTTGGCGACAATCCAGGTATCTACAGCATAAGCCATTCTATTGCTGACTTGAACAACGATGGCTGGATTGACATATTAACTTTTGATCGAGCCGATCTTAGTATTAATGTGTTTTGGAACAGCTCACTCGGCTTTGATAGTGATAAAAAAACAGTCCTTCCAAATACAAGTAGGAAGGTGCAATTAGATGCCGCTGACTACAACCGAGATGGCTGGCTAGACCTCATCATCGTAAATATGGCTGATGTCTACAAATCGCTTGGACCAAAAGAATCCAGACTGTACGGATGGAATCCCAATTCTGATAGCCTGATCTATTGGGGTGGGCCCGATGGATTATCAGCCAATAGAAAGCTCGCACTGCCAACTATCGGAGGTCAATCTTTAGTATCAGCTGATTTCAACGCCGATGGCTATCTCGATGTCGCGTTTACGCAGTATCATGGCGGAGATCACAGACAGTATCCGGTTCGCATCTACTACAATAGTTCCACTGGATTTGACGTAGATAATCCGGCCGAATTACCAGCGGACTCCGGCTGCGGAATTCTCGCTTTCGATTCCAACCTGGACGGATACCAAGAGTTGGCAGTAGCCAATCACGTGTTGAAAGACGGCGATCATCATAACGCTTACATTTCAATTTTTGAAGGTGATAAAGACGGCTTCAAAGCCCATAAAAAACAGCAGCTACCGGCACACGGACCCCATTTCTTTTCTTATGCCGACATCGGCGATAGTTACAACAGAACCGACCGCTATGATTATATATCAGCACCTTTCAATGGCGGGCCGAATGCGCAATATGAATCAATTTCATGGCAAGCCCAGACCCCCTTTAGAACAAGAATCGAATTTCAGATTAGAACCGCTTCAACCCTTGAAGATCTAGTTACTGCCAGATGGCAAGGACCCGATGGCCCCGATAGTTACTACAGTAAAAGCGGTGCCACATTACCAACGATCAAATCCAATCAGCCCTACATACAATATAAGGCCAGCCTGATTAGTCCGAATTCCGCGAATAGCCCGATACTCGAATCCGTATCTATTGCGTATCAGTAAAACAAAGCCGCGAACGTAACAGAGCGAATCTCACCAGGCAGGAACCGGCCGTTGGAATCCCACGCGAAGTGCACAATAATCACAACGTCATCCCGGTCCGTTAGAAAAGCTCTGCAGGAGTGCGCGTTTTGAGAAAACAAGAAATTGCAGCGATTTGGGCCGTATTCGTGCTGCTGTGTGGACGAGCTTCGTTGCTGGCGAGCGAGCCTGAAGAGTTTCGCGATCTCTTTAACGGCAAGGACCTGACTGGCTGGGTCGACGTCAACACCAGCGAAGACACTTGGAGCGTTCGCGACGGCCTGCTCGTTTGTAGCGGCCACCCAATTGGTGTAATGCGATCCGAAGAGCGGTACGAAAACTTTGTTCTGCACATCGAGTGGCGGCACATGGAGGCCGGAGGCAACTCAGGAATATTCGTGTGGTGCGAAGGCGCGCTGCCTGCGGGGAAACTGCTGCCCAAAGGGCTTGAAGTTCAAATGTTGGACCTCGACTGGATCAACCAGAACAAGAACAATGACGGCAGGTTGCCGCCAATCGCCTATGTGCATGGAGAGCTCTTCGGCACCGACGGATTGACCACCACCCCAGACAACCCGCGCGGCAGTCGTAGCAAATCGATCGAAAACCGGTGCAAAGGAAGGGGGGAGTGGAATGTGTATGATGTCGTATGTGTCGACGGCGTCGTCAAACTCTCGGTCAATGGCAAGTTCGTCAACGGGGTGAGTCATTCGTCGGTAAAGAAAGGGTATCTATGTCTAGAATCAGAGGGCTCCGAAATCCACTTCCGCAACATTCGCGTCATGAAATTGCCCCCTGGCATCACCACCGCCGAGCAGACGGCAATTGCTGGAGCTGCCTATGAGGTAAAAGCCAATTCACATAAGAAAGGTAAACCGAAATTCCGCGTGCTTTACAATCAAGATGCTTCGAACACGTTCCACAGGGGAATAGCCACGCCGAAGGGAGTTCATCAAATGGTGGATGAAATTGCTGATGGCGGAGCGGATGTATTGTTAGTGAATCCAAACGCCCAGCGCGTCAATTATCCAAGTAAGGTCTGGCAAACCTATTGGGATGGGTACACCGAGGGTGACCGTTCGTTTTATGGCGACATCGAGGAGAGTGCTTTTCCAAACAGAAAGTTGCTGGTCGAAAGTTCTGGTAAGTTAGCAGAACATGGCGACTACTTACAAATTGCCTTTGCACGATGTCGCGAAAAGGGAATTACTCCTGGCGTCAGTCTTCGCATGAATGACATGCACGATGCACCAATACCGAATTCGCATCTTCACAGTCGATTCTATACGGACAATCCGCAGTTTCACCTCAAGCCTCTTGAAAAATTCAAGCATAAGCAGGCTCGCAGTTGGGGGTCTAAGGGTTTTGATTACACGCACGAAGAAGTACGAGAATATTTCCTGGCACTCATTCGCGAGTTAGCCCAGGGCTACGACTTCGATGTCATGGAGCTGGATTTTCTCCGCTTTCCTTACTATTTCGATCGCGATAGTACCCATCAAGACAAGCATTGCAAGATAATGACTGGATTTGTCCGTGACGTGCGCGAAATCTTGAACGGCACTGGCAGAGATATCGCTCTCATGCCGCGCTTGGCATCCAGTCCTGGTGCTGCTCGTCAGCTCGGCTTTGACGTTCAGGTCTGGGCCAATGAAGGACTCATCGACGGTATCACAGTGGCAAATTTCTTATCCACCAGTTGGGACGCACCCCTAGGAGAATATCGCGAGCTTGTTGGTCCAGATATAGCTGTCTATGCCTCCATGGGTCTTTCTGCTGATAACCGTGATGGCATAGGCGGCCGTCACCTTTCAAACAATTATGAAATGCTCAGAGGTTTTGCATCTGGCTACCTAGCCACGGGCGCCGACGGCGTTAATACGTTTAATTATTTTGCGCTTCGCTATCACAAACCAGAGATGACCGGCGAAGAGTTTTATGGCGGCCTGCGACAAATGCTCACGCTCAAAGAAGCCCGCAGCAAACCACGAATCCACGTGCTTAGCACTGGTAGTCACTACTTAGTGGAATCTGATATGCCGGAGCAGGTTCCGGTGCTCGTTCGCAGAAAGACGGCCCGGCGGTTTGATTTGCTCTTAGCTAGCGAAGCCGAAGGCCAAAAAGCTCAGGCCCTCGTATGTTATGACGGAGAAACCACAGCAGAAGATCTCTGGCTGAGAATAGGTTATCGTTCTGTCGGCCATGCGATTGAAATAAGAAAAGGCCCGCAAGGCAAGACACGTAAGAGTAAAATCGCGGTCTTCAACGTTCCGTTAGGAGTCATCAAGGATGGAAGAAATGAACTGTTCGTAACTACGGATAAAGTGAACATCACGGTACTTGGTATTGACCTGGATATACGCTAACAATTTGGCGAGTGAGAGAATCGGGGTTAAGTAGTGCGGCTGTGTTCTGGAGGCGCAGGCGTAGCCAAATCCGGAAGAACACAGCTGTCCGCATACGCGGCGGGGGTCTGGTAGCCCAACGCGGTGTGGATGCGATGGTGGTTGTAATCGAGTCTCCAGCGATCCATCACCCAACGGACTTCGTCCAAGCTCAAGAAGATCTCCCGGTTCAAG
>Ga0310123_10003815_pt1 | contig 11532 bp, 8 predicted proteins | sample CB6_AW_1057_MG_FD_203505 | JGI IMG/M metagenome (GOLD analysis project Ga0310123, IMG submission 203505) | Marine microbial communities from Western Arctic Ocean, Canada - CB6_AW_1057 | ecosystem: Environmental > Aquatic > Marine > Oceanic | place: Canada: Western Arctic Ocean | collected... | reverse complement strand
GTCTATGCCGGGGGATCCTATCTTTCTCAATCCGGCAGCGATCTGCATTTCGGTCTTGGTTCCATCCCTCGGGTGAAGGCCGTCGAGGTACGATGGCCAAACGGGAAAACAAGCCGGCATCCGCTGGCTGATGACCAGAGATTTATTGCGTTGGATGAACCCGCTAGCGACGCGGAGTCAGACGGCTCCAGGGGATTGGCGGCGGGAGAGCGGAACGTAGTGTACGCAAGCGACGACGCGTATGCGGCGGCACACGAAGGGTTGGGCCAGGCTCTCTCCTCGCGCGGCCGGTTTACGACGGCAATTGCCCAGTATCGCAGAGCGCTTGCGTTCCATCCTCTGTCCGTCCCGGCGCAGGTGGGTCTGGGTGAGGCGCTGCGCCTGAATGGACAAACCGCGGAGGCGATCGGGCACTTGGAGAATGCGCTCGAATTGGCGCCGGACGATGCGCCGGCGTACTTCCAACTCGGCCGTGTCCGTCAGTTGGAGGGCGATCTGCAAGGCGGGGAACGCCTTTTCAAGCAGGCGCTGGAGCATGACGGGGACCATGCCGGCGCCCATTACCATCTCGGTTTTCTGCTGGAAGAACAGGAGAACTTCGAAGCGGCACATGAGCACTTTGCGCATGCCCTTCGAATCGACCCGGAATATGGGGATGAAACGCACTTCAACTTCGGGCGAATGTTCGATGCTCGAAACCGGCTTGATGCCGCGCGGAACCGGTATCGACTCGCCGTGCTGGCCGATGCGAGTGATGCCGAAGCCCTCAACAACCTGGGGAGCGTGTGCGTGCGGCGGGGAGACCTGGATGAAGGCGTCGGCCATTTTCGCGGCGCCATTCGCGGCATGCCGAACAATCCTGCCATCCACCAGAACCTGGGTACCGCCCTGATGGCGCTCGGCAGAATGGAGGAGGCGGTCGCGAGCTATCAGCGCGCGCTGAGGCTGGATCCCGATCTTTTCATCCCTCACAGCCGGCTGGGGCTGCTTCTTTTCAGGGAGGGGAAACTGAAGAAGTCCCTGGCTCACTATCAGGACGCCTTCCGCCTTCGGCCGGAATCTCTCAACGATTTGAACGGGGCCGCCTGGATCCTGGCGACGCACCAGGACGCGGCGGTGCGAAATCCCGCGGAAGCGGTTCAGATCGCCGAACGGGCCTGCAAATTGGCGCAGTACAGCAGTCCCCTGCTTCTGGATACGCTGGGGGCCGCGTACGCGGCTTCCGGTCGATTTGATCATGCAATCCGGGCGATGGAGAACGCGATCCGGCTGGACAAGGCCAGCCAGGGCGGCAAGGCGGATGAGTTCAGGGAGAGACTGGCGCTCTATCGGCAGAAGAAGCCGTACGTGGAAACACCGTCGCGGAAAACGGAGTAAATGCTCGAAAAAGAACGACGTTCGTTCTGCCTTACCAATCTTCGCCAACTCGGGCTGGTCAACCACGCGTACACGGTCTATTTCAACGGTGTCTGGCTTTACCCGGACACGCGTTGATCACTCGTCGACCGCGCGACGTTGCTTTCCCGAAAACCTCCTTGATCTGCGCAGTCCCCATTTCGCCAGCCCGAATTCCGCGGTGGTACCCAGGCAGCCGAATCCGTACTTCACGGCCCGCCGGAAGGTGATCGAGGATGCATCATCGTCGTACCGCGTCGGGCAGCTGATCTCGGCGATCGGATAGCCGAGCCAAACGATCTGGGCGAGGATCTGGTTGTCGAACACAAAGTCATCCGAGTTGGCACCCAGGGGGAGTTTCTCGAGCAGGCTACGGGAGTAGGCGCGGTAGCCGGTGTGGTATTCCGACAGCTTCGCGCGAAGCACGAGATTTTCGATCGCGGTCAGGAATCGATTGGCGGCATAGCGCCAGAACGGCATGCCGCCCTTGAGCGCAGTCCCGCCCAGAATGCGCGAGCCCAGGACGCAGTCATACAAGCCGTTGCCGATGAGTGAGGCCATTGCCGGGATGAGCTTCGGCGTATACTGGTAATCCGCATGGACCATGATGACGATGTCGGCGCCCGATTCGAGGGCCAGGCGATAGCACGTTTTCTGATTCGCGCCATACCCCAGATTCTTCTGGTGTACATGCACTTCGAGCTTGTCCAGTTGCCTCGCGATTTCCACGGTTCGGTCATCGCTGCCGTCGTCGACGAGAATCACAAGATCGACACAATCCTGGGCGACGATCTCCTTGTAAGTTCTGTCGAGCGTGTCGGCTGCATTATATGCGGGTAGAACGACGACAATTTTTTTGTCCAGAAACATGTGGAAGTCGTATCACTCGTCAGGCAATTGTTGCAAGTACGCGCGGGCTCGCGCCAGGTTTTCCTGCGCAAAGACATGGTCGGGATCGATTTCAAGGGCCCGCTCGAAATAGGGAACCGCTTCTTCGTAACGACTGACCGACCAGAGCGCGCTGCCCAGGTTCAACTGGGCGCCGAAATTTTCCGGATCCATTTGCGCGGCGCGCTGCAGGTATGGAACTCCTTCCGAGACGCGGCCGGCCTTGCACAGCAGTCCGCCGAGGCAGACATTTGCGTTCAGGGAATCCGGTTCGATTCGAAGCGCCTCACGGAATTGGTGTTCGGCCTCCCCGCGTGACCCGAGCGCGACCAGGGCGACGCCAAGATTGTTGTGAGCGATGATATTGTTTTGCGTGTGTACAAGCGCGTGACGAAAAAGGGTTTCGCTGTTTCTCCAGTGGAGGGTTTGCCGGTAGGTTGCGCCCGCCAGCAGGAGAACCACTGCGACTGCCGACAGGATCCCGAGGATTTTCCACGGACGCGCCGGGGTTCGGATCATTTCGCTCACGCCGAAGGTCATGGCCAGAAAAACTCCGATCAACGGCACGTAGGTATACCGGTCCGCGTGGCCCTGGATTCCCGCCGAGATCAATCCAATCACCGGTAGGAGGGTGACGAGATACCAGAGCCAGCCGGTCAGCAGGTACCCGCGACGGCCCGCGGCGCGTAAAACCAGAACGGTCACGATACCCAGCACCGCGAAGGAGATCCATGTTTCGAGCACTGGAATGTCCTCTCCGATCCAGCGGTGGGGATAATGAGCAGCAAGGCCTCGCGGTACGAAGGTCTGGAAAAGATAAGTTCCATAACTGAGCACGGCATTGCCGAGTCGCGCGAGAAGCGGGATTCGATCGAAATCTCGAACGGCGCCCCCCGCCTGCTGCACCAGGTACGTGATGACGGCGGATGCGGCGGCAATCACGAACAGGGGGATCTTCTCGATGACCAGTGGCCGAAGGCTTGCCATGTTCTTTATTCTCCCAAGGGGCCAGAAATCGAAAAGCAGCAGAACCAGAGGTAGCGTGACCAGCATCGGCTTCGCCATCAACCCCAGGGCAAGGAGGACTGCGACCGCGATCCACCGGGTCCTCGACGGTTTGTTCACAGCGCTCAGGTACGCATGCATGGTCAAAAGCCAGAACGCCGTGCTGAGCACATCCTTGCGCTCTGTTATCCAGGCCACCGATTCGACGTGAAGGGGATGCAGGGCGAACAACGCCGCGACCATCGCGGCCGGCCATGGTTCATCGGTCGAGCGCACCAGCAGCAGAAAGAGAAGCAGCGTACACAGGATATGCAGGAGCAGGTTTGTGAGGTGAAAGCCCCTGGGTCCCGAGCCGTGAATCTCAACATCCAGCATGAGGGAGAGCCACGTCAGCGGATGCCAGTTGAATGCGTGCCCGGTCGTGACTGCCCATACGATTCCCTCCGCGGTCAACCCCTGGAGGATCATCCGATTTTCCGTCACGTAGTCGGGGTCATCGAGGTTCACGAAATCATGCGACAGGACCGGGCGATAGGCGAGGAAGGTTCCGATCGCGAGGATCAGGGATAGGGCGATGGCGTTTTGTTGACTAGTTCGCATGGTTCTAATTTACCGTCGACTGTCAAAGGGCCGGGTCACCTCGTTTGCTCTACCATAAATATTTCCTTCGCGTTCAGGATGAATGTTTACAGTACTAATCTTTCAGAACAATCCGCCGACCTTCCTTCGATGACGCATAGGCCGCGAGAACCATTTCCGTACTGATTCGGCCTTCGCGTGCGTCCGCAATCGGGCCGCGTTCCCCTTTGAGGAAGGAGACCGCCGGTTCGACGACGCCATGAATGCGCGCCCCATGACTGGCGGGCGTCGGGATATCCACGGTCCGCCACCGGTCTTCTCCCGCCAGGTAGTATTTGAGACCGTACAGTGGCCCGTCCGACGATTCCGGTTGGGTTTCGCAGGACGGCCCGTCGCCCCAGGATTGGAGGATTGTGCCCTTTTCCGCCACGATCGTGGTTGTGTCTTCCGCGGCGATGGTTGTGAACGAGCTTTCGATAATGCCTATCATTCCGTCCTTGAATTTAAATATGGCGGCGCCGTTGTCGTCCGGCACCTTCGGATTCAGCAGCGTATCAATCTCGGCCATGACGCTGACCGGCTTTCCAAACATCCACAGGAACCAGTCGGCCGGATGGCTGGCGTCATCCATGAACATGCCCAGGTTGAATTCCGGTTTGACGTGCCAGCTATCGGCGAACGCATCGCCCCAGAGTTGGGTCGGCAGGCCGTGCCGGCGGCGGACCATCAGGGGCCGGCCGAACCGGCCGGATAGCAACTGTTCCTTCATCCATTGGTTCTGCAGATCGCAACGCATTTGCCAGGCCACGGAGAAACGGACGCCGGATGCTTCGACGGCCTGGATGATCCGGTCGCAGTCCTCGGGCGTGAAGGCCAGCGGCTTTTGCAGCAGGATGTCCTTGCCGGCCGCTGCCGCGACTTCCACGTGCTCGGCGTGCTTGCTGGTTTCGGAGCCGATCATGACGGCCTGGATGTCGTCGCGGCCTAGAAAGTCGTCCAGTGCCGGCACGAATTCGATTTCGAACTCCCGGCTGCGGGTCTGTCCGCGCTCTTTGTCGTCATCCCATGCGGCGACGAGGTTCACGTCGTCCTGGTCTTTCATGACGCCGGCGTAGGCGCCGATGTGGCCGTGGGCGAAGGAGAGGATGCCGAGGTTGAGTTTCATGATTGCAGCACGTGGACAGGGGAGTTTAACACGGAGGCAGAGAAAAAAACGCCACCACCGAGCTTGCTCGGTGGGGTCTGCGGAGAACGGCTGAGCATGCAATCGAACCTATTCCGCCGGCTCGAATACAAACGGTGTATCGATTCTTCCATTGTTCCCTTTCAGCCGCATGACGATTTCGTTGTTGCCCGGCCGCAGCAGGCCGGAGAGGTCGAACACGGCTTCCTTGTACCGCTGATTGGCTTTGTGTCCGGCGAACTTCCCGTTGCACCAGACCCACAGGCCGTCGCCTTTGAACATGGGGACCATCATCAGAGTTGCATCGCGTTCGGGCGTGTCTTCCAGAGTCACCGTGGAGCGATACCACGCCACGCCGCGGAAGGGTCGACCTCCCTTCGCCGTCACGGCGGCGCCGGACCATGTTTTTGACAGCGGGATGGATTTCCAGCCGGTTGTGCCTGTCTCCGGGAGATACCACCGGTGCACGAGGCCCTCGCCGTCCGGATCGGTGCGGAACTGCGCATCCTGCGAGAGCTTGCCGAGCAGTCGGCCCTTGGTTCCGTCCGTCCACTTCAGCAGATTCTCCGCGCGTTCGACGGTCCTGCGCGCACCGTAGAACAAGGGGTAGATCAGGGAATCCTGCAGCAGACCGTCATCGCCAACGCGCTCGGTCGCTGCCTTCATTTCGCGGCCCCACTTCGCCATTTCACCGTAGCTGCACCGGTCGTAGGCGATGTAGGCCTGGTGCGCCGCGTACAGCCGGTCGAAATGCGCGCGGAACACTTCCACCCGGTGCCGCCAGGGCTCCTGTGCGGCGCGCGCCGACGCATCGTCCAGCCATTTTCGGCACTTGAGGAGAAACGTTTCCGGGAATACGGTCCGCATCTCGTCGTAGGATGGACTGCGATATTCGGTCCAATGTATGTCGGCAGCCCGTCCCTGTTGTTCGATCGAACGATAGTACTTGCCCATCGGTCCCGCCGCCGGTCCGAAGAACCGGTCGAAGAACTCCTCTTCAACTTTCTCAACATCCAGATCCATGTCCCACGCGAGCTTGGCGTAGATGTAGTAGTTCAATCCGGTGGTCAGCCAGTTGCAGATGCCCTCGATGCTGTAACCCCAGCCGTTGAACTCCCGCTTGAGGAGGCGAAGGTCTTCCGCGATACCTTTGGATCGCCAGGACTGCCTTCGGAAGCCGGTCCAGCCGTGGGGATCGTACTGGTAGGAGATGATACCCTCGGCCAGCTCGTCCCAGTGATGCATCATTGCCTTGAAATCACCGAAGGACCAGCAACGGTCGATTGCGTACGAATGCCATCTGCACTGCTGGATGTTCGCCATCACAATCAACAGGTTTTTTCGTTTCCCGTAGACACCCTGCGGCGGGCGGCAGCGGTTGTAGTAGGCCATGGAGAGGATCCACCGGTCGGGATGTAGCGGGGCGATCCGGTCCGCCACCTGGATGGCGAATCCAAAGAATGGATCGCTGACCTCGCCGAATCCCTCGCCGCCGAATCCGTCGTTCATCGCCGCCTTGCAGCTTTCGCAATGGCACAGCACGGGAGCATCCGGCGGAGCGAAACCATAGGACGGAACCTCGGGGTTTTCGGTAAAGAAGCGGTCGATCGTGTTTACCGCCGCGTCGATGGCCCTGGGGTTGGAACCACAGACGAATCGCTCGTTGCGGGTGCCGTCCGCATTCAGCGCATAGAACTCGGGATGTGCGTCCCAGTACTTTTCTTTCGGCAGCAGGCGATACGTCGTGTCGTCCACGGGCGACTGCAGCCATTTGGCTTCCGGGAGCGCCGCGTTGAACCAGTAGTGCCGGAAGTTCATGCCGTTTCGCCGCTTCCAGGCGTTCAGCATGTCCTGGCCATTATCCGGCGCCTTGGCATAGCCGCTGTACCAGAGGTAGCGCAGGCGGAACTCCGGGCGGGTGGTTCGAGTGCCTTCCCTGACCTTCAGCGTACTCTTTTTGGGGATCACTTCTCCGAACGCGTCGGGCATGTACCAGCGGCAGCCGAGGTCTTCCAAGAATGCGTTCACTGCGTAGTAGGTGCCCTCGTAGGGCTCGGTCTCATTGCCGGCAAGAATGACGACGTCGTTGTTTGCGGCGATGACGTACCCTTCTTCATCGAAGCGACGGGTAAACCCGCCCGGGAGTTCAATCCCCATTCCCTCAGCGGTCACTCCCGCGGCTGCCTGGCCCACCAGCACCTTGATGCCTTTCGCATCGGCCGATCGCGTAACGACGGGGACGGTTGCACCACTCATGTGCTCGATGTAGCGCTGCAAATCGCCCGCCGCTTCCACGGCCTGGTCGCTTGCCTCATCACCAACCACGATACTGCACCGGGCCCGACCTTGCTCCACGAGGAGGAGCTCGCCGCGCGCCAAGGGATTCAAGCAAAGAAAAGCGAATATGATTTGCAGGATCTTCATTTCGATATTGAAAGGTTGGCTTTACGCGACATTAATTGAATGTCACTTCGGTGTCGATGATTTTCGGATGGAATTCCCGCCCCTTGCGGGCAGGATCGTTAAGTTGCGAAGCCACTAACTAAGCACCAGGAAACAGAAATGGAGCCCGGTCAGGGCGACTTCAGTGTCTCCTTCCCGACCGCTCTTACCGGGCTCAACCCGTTTACCGCGAGCGCTTGTTTCGGGGCTGCGCAGCCTGACTCTCCCGGGCGCAAGGCCCGGGGACCCTGACCGTAGGTCTCCACCCACCCATCCCTACTTCGTCACCGCGCTCGCAATCCTCCAGACTCCGTCCTTGTCGCACGCAGCGTAGTACATCCGGAATCTGCCGTCGTCGAGCTTGATCACCGACATGTCTTCGGCATGCACGGCATCCAGTCCGTCCGTGCCATGTCCGGCGCCCTCGATGATACAAGCGCCTTTCTCCCACGTCAGGCCGTCGGGGGACGTTGCGATGAAGATGCGCGAGCGATAACCCGCCATGTCGGTGGCGATGGAGGCGGCGGCGAAATCGGCGCTCTGGCCGCGTTCGACGGCGTTGACATCCTGGCTGGGGTGCAACGGGATTTCTGTTCCCGGAGGGACATCCTGCCACGCAGAGTAAACCATCGTCCACGGGTCGCCGGTTGCGGACGAAGCAATCACTTCCGCCGCAGTGATGCCCGAACTGTCAAATTCCGATTCACCCGCCGCCAACCGGCAGCCCGGCTCCAGGGCGAAATTCAGTCCGTCGGAGGTGATGGCACTGACAACACCCTTCGAGTTGGCAGATTTAAAACAATAGAGCCGGCCTCTGCCATCGGGCAATTGCAGGAATCTCGGCCCTCCGAGGCGTCGGTCGCACTGGAGGCGCACGCCGTCTTCAAACTCCCAGTGAACCTGGTCGCTGGAGACGGCGCTGGCAATGACCGTCGGGATTGTGGCCGGGCCGCGCGATTCCATGTACATCCGCCATGCACTATCCTCCATCCGGTAAACAGTGGGCGCGAGCAGACGGAGGGAGCGCTGCGGAACCTCGGGTTGTGGTGACAAGCGGATGCCGGACTCGGCTTGAAAGTTCAGGCCGTCGTCGGAGATCGCGCTCAGGATGTACCCCTGGCAGTCGGGATACGGTTTTCCCGGACCCACCGCGGTATAATAGAGGCGGAAACCTCCCGCGGGGTTGCGCACGATGCAGGGTGCCTGGACCTTGGAAGCGTCCAACTGCCGCGATCCTTCCACCCGCGCGCCGGGTTCTTTGAGCCAGTGACAATATCTCATCGTACTTTGATCCTCGCCCATCTTGCTCGACGATCCTACTCGAAAAGTGCTCGAGTAGGACGCCTGAGTAGGATTTTCCCCCAGTTCAACCCTCCCAACCACTCCAACGCCGCCTCGGGCAGGAAGTCCGTTTGCCGTCCTTATCGAACGGACCGCACAATAGCCAGTGCACCACGAATCCGGGCAGGGTTTCGACTTTTTTTAGGGGGATTGTCGTTGTTTTGGCCGGCATGGGAACACGAATGCTACTACGTTGGCAACGCGGGCGTAAGCAATTTCCCCTCACTTTGTGAAAGGCCATTCTTCAACCGAATTTCGTTGTTCAAACTACCCAAGTTGGGGTAAAGTAAAAGCGATGTATCCATGGTTGGCCATCGCCCTGACCTTTATCGCCTTCGCGCAATCGTCGTTCGGCGGCATCGGCGATACCATCGTGGTGAATTTCCGGCAGAACGCCGAGACGAATTTTGTGCCGGGGAATCCCCCCGGCTTTCAAGACATCCCGATGGTCTCGCTGTGCGGCGACGCTCACTACCATAACCCCTGGGAAGTGATGACGGCCTGGGATCCGGGGAACACGGGAAACGAAGTGGCGGATTTCAGCGGCACCGGGACGGTACTGTACGATCGTGTCCCGTCGTTGCCCGCCGGCGAGTACCACGTCTATCTGTCCTTCAACATCGCCAACTGGGACGGGAGCAGTCCGGTCGGATTTCAACTGGCTGGCCCGGGTGTTGTCGAACTCGGCAATGAGATGCCGGGAGAGATGCACTTCTTCTATCCGCAGGCCAACATCGGTCAAGACACCAAGAACATGGTCGAAGTCGCCGGGACGCATATGGGGCCGGGTTCGGCATTCCTGGTCTTTGAAGACGGCGCCCCGGTGACCCTCAATCCGCCGGGCGGTACGGGGATTTGCGCTCCCCACTGCCCCCCAATCCCCACCGGAAGCGATCCCGACGGATTGAACGACGGGAACTCGTTCGCCACCTCGGTTCTCCTGGCTCCCGGCAATCGGTTTCGACTTTCTATTCATGACGGCTCGGCGGTGGGCGATGCGCACATCCGCGGGTACGCCATGACATTCGACAAGGTAGCTCCGTATTTTCCGCCGCCGCTCAAGGCCTGCTGCTTTGACGACGGCTCCTGTATGGAAATCGATCCGAATGTCTGCGTTGTTTCCAATGGTGTTCCTCTTGGAGTCGGCACGGACTGCGCAACGGCAACTTGCCTTCAACCGGGAGCGAAAATCACGGACGTGAAGGCGGGTTCCGCCGGGGCGGTCTTTTTTGAGTCCCAGCCCGGCATTACCTATGAGCTACAGTACACCACCGATTCGGTCATGCCCACGGGCTGGGTGTATGCCGGCGTGACGTACGCGGCCACGGCAACCAATTCCTATCTATTCGATCCGGCCGAGCCGACGGGCTCGGATTTTTCCTCGAAGCGGTATCGTGTGATCGCGAGCACCGGCACGGAAGTCCCCGCCGGCAATGAACCCGGCAGTGAACCCGTGGATGTCGAAGTCCGCGTTGAGAGCGCCGAGACGATTTACACTGACGGGCAGTGGAATGGAAGACCCAGCATCGTTTTCTGGCGCGGCGAGTACCACGTTGCGTTCCGCTCGTCCTTCGGGCACGCAAGTGCGGCAGGACAGATCGGAAAAGCGATGATGCTGAAGTCGGCGGACCTGCTGCAATGGACGGCCTCCACCTTCATCGATCAGCCGGATATCGATGTCGGCGAAGTTCAGCTCCTGGCCACGGACAATCGCCTTTTCATGTACATCGTAGCGGAATACCCGATCACTACGTCGTTCATGACATGGTCGGATGACGGACTCGCCTGGGCCGCGCCCATCCCCGTCTATTCGGAGGGATATTCGTTCTCCCTGCCCGTGGAACACAATGGCGTGTATTACACTGCGGCCGACAACGGGGTGGTGGAGTTGTTGGCGTCGACCAACGGCTTCGATTGGACCCGGGTCTCCGACATCGTCGCGAGCGGCACCGAGACCGCCCTGGTTTTTTTCGAGGACGATTCGCTGCTGGCGGTCACCCGGCAAAGCCAGATATCGCTTGCCGATCCGCCGTATACGCAATGGGACCACTACAGTTACGCCCCCGTCGCGCTGGGAGGTCCCGCCGCGGTGCTCGCCGGCGATACCGTGCTGGTTGGCGGACGCCACAGTGTACAGACCTCGCTGCTCCAACTACACATGGATACGACCACGCTGGAGTTCTTGATGCACATGCCGATGTATCTCTGGGGGGTCTCCGGAGACAAATCGTACCCGGAGTTTCACGTCCTCGACGATGAGCGGGTTCTCATGGTCTATTATGATGGGGATGCCTATGAACCCGGAATTCCCAAGCGATCTGATATTCGGATGGCAACGCTTCGGATCTTTCCGGCGGACTGTGAGTTTTGAAGATTTTCTCAACAACATGACGAGCGAAGAAATCTTCACCGGCCGCGATCACGTGATGCGTCGGTTCGTCTCGCTGGATGTCGGGCAGCACAGATTGACGCGGGAGAACATTTTCCGGTCGTCTGCCGCAACGGCGAACCGGTTGATTGACCCGTACCGCAGAAAGATAGGAAACGAGACCGCCCTATAACCCCTCCCCGCTCCGCAAGCGCCCGGAGGGCGTCACCCGTTTGTTCCGGACAAAATCGACAAACGCGCGGGCATTGGCGTGCGTGATCGCCACCGGTACGGAGGACTGCTCGATGGCGTCCAGCGTCGTCCGGTCTCC
>Ga0310123_10003814_pt1 | contig 11536 bp, 6 predicted proteins | sample CB6_AW_1057_MG_FD_203505 | JGI IMG/M metagenome (GOLD analysis project Ga0310123, IMG submission 203505) | Marine microbial communities from Western Arctic Ocean, Canada - CB6_AW_1057 | ecosystem: Environmental > Aquatic > Marine > Oceanic | place: Canada: Western Arctic Ocean | collected... | reverse complement strand
GCAAACCTCCTTCAATTAAGGCATATCCCAATTCGGAGCAATGCGCGGTGTCATCGACTGCTACTACCGGTACAATACCCATACCCTCAATTCGTTCTAACACATTTTCCATGTTACTTCTCCTGTATTTATCTAAATTTTTTGGATGTTGTTTCTTACAATTTTAGTCTGATCAGAAATAGCTAACAAGGGCAGATACATAAATGTTTTTGCGACGTATTTTCATTTGTATGAACAACGATTAGACCCTCAAGCCACCAGCACCACCGATCGGGGGACCCAATTCGAAATACCGCTACAACCTAACTGCCGCGGATGCGCAACCCCAAAAGCAATGTGAATTTTCACCGGGTCTTTCCAACATCCATAGCTCACAAGAAGTGATTTAGCCACTATACTACGGTCTGGGATTTATCGTCAATTTACAGCTACCAAATATCGGGGTAAAGGTAAATTAAACAAATCTGTATGCACAATGACCGACCATGGTATATGATTTATTACCACATCTCTTTGGAGGCCATACATGAAACGCAAAGTGGGACTGATGACTTTTTCGGATGGTCGGAAGTATGTTCACGATGACTTGCTAGAAACCAATCTCCGTTACCAACGGCGATTAGCAGCTACCCTTGAATCAAAAGCAAATTTCGATGTAGTGCAAGCCCAAGATATAGTTTGGACGCATCGGATCGCACAAAAGGAGGCCCGCAGATTAGCGCAAGCAGGCGTAGAGCTGACCATATTCAACTACGCAATATGGGCCTATCCGCATTTGACTGGAATTGCAAGCCGGTTCGCTCCTGGCCCGTATATCTTGTTTAGTAATTTGCATCCTTCGGAACCGGGGATGGTAGCTATGCTGGCGGCGGCCGGCTTAATGGACCAAATTGGCGAACGTTATGTCCGAATATGGGGCGACATTGAAGATGACACAGTTTTCAAAAAGGTTGTCTCATACGCCAGATCCGCAACAAGTATTTCACGTCTTAACGGTCAAACATTCGGGTTATTTGGTGGGCGTGCCATGGGGATGTATACAGCTGTATCAAATCAGGACCAATGGCTAAAGACATTTGGTGTTAACGTTGAACATTTCGAGCAATATGACATTGTGCGGTACTCTGAAAAAGTGGATGCCGCTAGAGTAGAAGATGCTTTGCAGTGGTTGGAGAAATATGTGGGGGACATAAAATATGACGGCGACAGGCTCACAAGAGACAAACTTAGATTACAGATTAGATCATATCATGCCTTTCGGGACATAATAGAAGAGAAGGAACTGGACTTCGTGGGGACAAAAGCTCATGGTGATTTGACAGATTGGTTTGTAACCCTCGATATTGCCGAAGCATTTCTGAACGACCCGTACGACTGGGAGGGCGCCCACGAACCAATTGTTGCGGCAACCGAAGCCGACATGGATGGAGCTCTTACCATGCAGATCATGAAACATATCACAGGTGATCCTGTACTCTTTGCCGATGTCAGACATTATGAATCGGAAGATGACATCTGGTATTTCTCTAATTCAGGTACTCACACCACGTATTTCGCAGGTAGGTCATATGATCCTGAGGTGAATCTGCGCAATGTCACTTTCTATCCTGAAGTATCGTACTACCCTGCGGGAGGCGCATCGGTACACCACTTTGCGGCGCCAGGTCAAGTTACCCTCGCTAGGCTCGCAAGAAAAGATGGTCAATACTGGCTGGCTATTGTACCAGGACAGTTTGTGGAATTTCCGCGAAAGACGGCGCTAGCCAAATCAGCTACTGTTACACCCGAATGGCCTGTCGCATTTGCTCAACTGAAGGTCAGTCCAGATGAGTTGCTGTCATCCTATCCCTGCAACCACGTTCATGCAGTTTACGGTAACTGGATAGATGAATTGTGCACCGTGGCAAAACTTCTTGGGATTGAGTTCCAAGTATATGATTGAAGCACAGAACATTGTAACGGGGCATAACTGTTACTGAGAATTGCCGGCAAATACATAATCTCAGCTGTAATGACTAACGCCAAATGAATCAGTAGGCAAGTCTAAAGGTACAATATCCGCGTTTTACAGTGAATACGGATCCGTTGCATCACGTAGGCCATCGCCTAGAAAATTAAACATCAAAACTGTAATAACTACGAAGATCGATGGGATGAGCTTCCACGGCGAGTAGATTAGCGGTGTGAATCCCATGCACTCCTGCAATAGGACTCCCCAGCTCACTCCCGGATCCTTCATTCCTAAGCCAATAAAACTCAGTGCTGTCTCACCAAGTATCATAGCGGGTATCGCCAAAGTTATGCTCACAATAAGGTGACTCGAAAAATTCGGCAGTAAGTGCCCAACGATGATTTGGTAAGTACTAGAGCCCGAAACACGAGCAGCAGTGACAAAATCCATCTCTCGCAGCGCCAAGAGCTTACCCCGCACTTCCCGAGCAAGCCCAGTCCAACCCACAACAGAAAGTACAATCGTGATGGCAAAATAGGTCTTGCCAACTGACCAATTGTCCGGGACAGCAGCTGACAAACCGATCCAAATGGGAAGCGTTGGAATACCCATTAGCAGGTCAATCGTCCTCTGAATACCTTCATCAAGAATGCCACCGATATATCCTGAAATGCCACCGATGATGCCACCGAGCACAAAGCTGATGGTCACCCCTCCTAAACCTATAAAGAGGGAGATCCGTGACCCAACCATGCTACGCGAAAATACGTCGCGGCTCACGCTTTCGGTACCAAACAGGAAGATCGGTACATTTTCATCAACACAGAAAAGCCGTGTCTGCATACGGAAAATGCCCCAAAACTTAGTCTTTGGTCCAGCACAAAAGAACCGGATTGTGTATTCTCTTTCTTTATTCTCGTTATATATGGGTCTCAGGCTAGTTGGATCCTTCGTACGTGTATAAGCATAGATAAACGGCCTTCGATATTCACCGGTTATTTCACTCTTGATGTGTATTTTAGTAGGTTGGGTATCTCTAAAACCCTTGTGCCGATAGGCCACCGGGTATGGTGCAATAAAATCCGAGAATATAGCGATCAAATATAATACAGCGAGCACTGTTGCGCCTATGCGGGCTAGTCGGTGCGCCTTGAACTTCCTCCAAGCTAGCTGCGCTACAGAACTATATAGTTCTGTAGTCGTATTGTTCGTATCTGTTACCGCCTGTTTTGCTTCAATGCTCATAGCCTACGTCCCTCAGATCCAATCATCACCCATTAGCCAAGAATTCCTTAGAGCACTTAGTCAAACCGTATGCGTGGATCTAGCCACAGGAGACCTAAGTCCGAGATTAACGTCCCAAATACACTCAGAGCGCTAAGTATCATTATGCTTGACCCAGCCAGATACATATCCTGACCCATGACCGCATTTAGGATAATTGGCCCCATAGTAGGAATATTCAGTACTATTGACACGATGACTTCTCCAGAGACCAGAGCCGGCAACATCCATCCAATAGTACTCACAATTGGGTTAAACGCGACTCTTATCGGATATTTCCACAGTAAGCGTGTCTCCGGAACTCCCTTAGCACGCGCTGTAACTACATATTTCTGATTTAGCTCATCAATAAGATTGCCCCGCATAACCCTAATCAGCCCTGCCGTGCCTGCAGTCGCCAACACTACCAGCGGAAGCCATATGTGTTTCAGCATATCCACAAACCGAGCCCATGACCATTCCACCTCCAAATACTCATACGAAAACAACCCCGTAATTGCGTATCCGGTTCTAGAGTAGACGAGCCACAATAGCACTACGGCGAACAAGAAATTCGGCAGCGCCAACCCAATAAACCCAAAAAAGGTAAAGACATAATCCTGTAATGAGTATGTGTGTGTCGCCGAATATATACCTATAGGTATTGCAACAATCCACACGACAATTAGGGACAGAACCGATATCATCATTGTCATCGGGACACGTTCAATAAGTATGTCAGTTACAGGTTTATCCCATGCCATTGACCGCCCTAGCTGCCCATGCAAGATAAAATTCTTCATCCACACAAAATACTGCACGTAAACCGGCCTATCGAGTCCGTATAGGCGGCTGAAACTATCTATTACAGCCTGATCAACCTGCATTCCAGACGCCTCCATTTCCTGTACGTATTTCGTCAAGAAGTCACCCGGAGGAAGTTGTATGATCACAAATGATATGACAGACAACACAACCATCATAGGAATTAGTATCAAGAAGCGCCTAACGATAATTATCGCCATTCTTTCAATCCCTCAAATTAACAGACCTACATCTCACAATATCCGATCGCCTATGCGCAATATAACCCCCAGCCCTGGATCCCCAGATCGCTATAATCACTGGTCTCAAAGAAGTATTAGTCAGGTAATAAAATTCTTTTGTCATGCCGTTAACTGACCAGTTGCAGTTCAATTTCATCCGCCAGATGACACGACACGACGTGATTTCCCGAAATCTGTCTAAGTTGAGGTTCTGATTGCAGGCATATATCCTGTGCATATTGGCAGCGCGGATGGAAATGACAACCTGTTGGCGGATTTGCCGGATCAGGGATTTCTCCCCGCACCACAGTTCGTTTCCTATCGCCCCGTTTTCGCTTAATCGATGGTACCGCCGCAAGAAGAGAAGCAGTATACGGGTGCTTAGGGTTGAAGAACAAGTCACTTGTTTCGGCAATTTCTACCACTTTTCCGAGATACATCACGGCGACACGGTCTGATACATGCTCAACAACACTCAGATCATGCGAAATGAACAACAAGGCCAGATTACGCTCAGCTTGGAGATCCTTGATGAGATTCAGTATCTGCGCCTGAATGGACACATCCAGTGCAGAGACAGCTTCATCAGCGACGATCATAATAGGATCGGTGGCCAATGCACGCGCCACGCCTATGCGCTGGCGCTGCCCGCCACTAAATGCATGCGGGTAACGCTTTAGGTGCTCAGCTTCTAGGCCGACAACAGACATTAGGTTTCTAACCTTTTCCTCGATTTCGGCGCTAGATAAACTTGTCATCCTTCTCAGTGGTTCACCAACTATATCCAAAACAGTCCAGCGCGGATCCAGAGACGAGAACGGGTCCTGAAAGATCATGCTGATACTGGGCCGAACGGACATCAGGGTCTCCGAATCGGTTGTTGCCAAGTCGACCTTGGTGTGATTATGATTGAAGTGAATAGCACCTTCAGTGACATCGATCGCTCTTACCACACATCGCCCAAGCGTGGTTTTGCCAGAACCCGATTCACCAACCAAACCTAGCGCCTCACCTTCGTGAATAGTTAGGCTAACGTCGTCGACAGCCTTCACATGTCCTACAACCTTACGGAAAAATCCGCGCTCCACTGGAAAGTATTTCTTTATATTTTCCAACTCCAGCACAACTTTTCCGCTCCTGGTTATGTCTGTTCCCATAAAATAATGTCCATGGTCGCTGTCAATGCAAACCCATGTCTTCCTGTTCAGGGCTACAGTTAAAACAGCGCACATAATGCTTTGGTTCGTGTTCAACTAATCCAGGTATGGCAATCTGACACTTCATTTCTTCTGTCATAACCTGACAACGCGTACAATACCCACATTGTTCAGGCAAATTGATCGGAGTGGGAACTGTCCCCTTAATAGTAGTCAGCCTAGACTTACGAGAACCCACGTCCGGAATTGCACCCAGAAGATCTTGAGTGTAGGGGTGCAACGGGTTATCAAAAACAGATCGGACCGGACCAAACTCCACGATACTCCCGAGATACATCACTGCAACATCCTCGCATGTCTCTGCTATAACACCCAGATCATGTGTTATGTAAAGAATGGACATGTGCAATTGCTCCTGCAACTCAGCCAGCAATTCCAGGATCTGCGCTTGAATTGTGACATCGATGGCTGTAGTGGGCTCATCTGCGATCAATAGAAAAGGGTTGCACGCAAGCGCCATAGCAATACAACCGCGTTGGCGCATCCCACCAGAAAGTTGATGGGGGTACTCGTCAATAATCCGACTAGGATTGGGGATGTGTACCTTGTCTAACATATCGATTGCAATTTCACGAGCTTCAGACTTATTCTTGGTCACATGAAGAAGGATACCTTCCATTATTTGATCACCAATAGAGTGCACAGGCGAAAGACTACTCATTGGTTCCTGAAAAATTATCGCTATTTCCTTACCACGTATAGCATGTATCTCTTTACCCATAGGATCAAGCTGGGCAATGTCAGTAGTGCCACCGCCTCGACCGGTATAAAGTATTTCGCCAGATTGTATATATCCAGGAGGCGGCACTATCTGAAGAATTGACTGTGCGGTCACGCTCTTACCACAGCCGCTTTCCCCTATTATTCCCACAGACTGTTCCCGCATAACACTAAATGAAACACCGTCAACAGCCTTAAGGGTTCCATCTTCCGTATCAAAATAAGTCCTAAGGTTGTTTATTTGCAATACCTTCTGCGAGAACGAATTATCCATAGAAACACCAAGTTCCTACTCAGTAGCCGCGACTGCCCTCAAAGTTATAGCGCACCCAACACATTATTAGCGAACCGAGGTTTCCGTATTCACATCCTATTGATCAGCCCTACCATTATCGCGTACACCTCAATAACCCGCAACAGGAGTTTTTTCACTACTCTCAAGCACCAAGTCCCCTACAACAACAAAAAACAAAAGAGGGCTGACAATTGATACCGCCAGCCCTCTCCGTTTCAACAATTTAGTATTCTATGTCCCTGAAGCTCAGTTAGTGCATCCAGGCTCCCAGAAGATAGTCCTAAACGCTGGTGCCATACCATGGTGATACGTCTGCGTATCTGGTATGTTGCTTATGCAAGTGTCGAAGAACCACGCAATGCCAGGCTGATCAACCAAACCCCAGAAGAGGAGGTTGTCATATATCCATGTATCACGTTGTGCTGCTAACTCGACATACTCCGAGGTGCCAAAAGCCACTGAAGCCAACGCCTCATGGATGGTATAGATCTCCTTCACCCACGCTGGCGGCTCTTCACCTTCATCATTGTTCTTGTACCAGGTATCCCACAATGGTGCACTCAATGTGGTCGGGAGATAGTCCACCCAACTAGAATGTGAAGACCACTCTGGACCAGTATTCCAATTGATGCGACCCTTATTCTCATTCGCAGAGTCACGTTCACCTATGTCAGCCACCTCCTTGTAGTTACAAGCCAGTCCGACGGCATTGAAGTAACTGCAGTAGAAAGGTGCTTGTTCAAAGTATCCATCCCACGGACCAGTCTGGATGAAAATCTCGAAGGGATCTCCCGTGATGGCAAGCCTGTACCCGTCAGCATCCAGTGCCGTCATTCCCATCTCGTCCAGCAATGCAATTGCCTTTTCGGGAGCATACTCACCTGGGAGCATCTTAGGTATGCTAGCAGAATTCATATATATCTCTTCGTTAATTTCCGCATAGTCAATTGCATACGCAATTGCCTGTCGGAAGCGAAGATCGGCCAGTGTCTCTGCCCAACCCGGATCTTGGTGCGTATGGTTCAAGTAAAAGCCACGTGAATCCTTGTTCGGGTAAATCGCATAGCTGAATTTACCATTCTTTTCCGACTCATCCACAAAGAGAGGATAGTCACTCAAACCAACCATCATCATTATGTCAGCGGTACCATCAAACATCATTAGATGAGCAGTTTCGGGAGTACTCCAGAGAGTATCGACCGTAACGTGCTTATCCATGTAAGGCAGTTGATTTCCGGCAGTATCAACCCAATAGTAGTATGGATTTCTAACGACTTCATACTTCTCATCAGGACTCTCTACGCGGTACCACGGACTAAGTGTTGGCCAGCCTATGGCATTCCTAGAGTTTGAATTCCAGCCCCGGATATCCTTGAGATTGAACAACTCGTACCACTCAGTAAGCTCAGCATCTTCAAGCAATGTTTTGATCTCATCAGCATCGCCAGTGTCTTGGTGAAACTGCTCCAGGTAATGTTGGGGTTTTATGAAGTCACTGTAACCTGTACCAAGATTACCCAGCAACGTTGGGAAAGCTGCGTAGTTTGCAGATGCTGTCCAGGTAAAGGTTGTCTCATCTATGGCTTCCACCACTAGCGGGTCTCCATCACCAGTCGCACCAGTTCGGAACATGTTAGGGACTGAAGCGTAAAGTTCTGGTGTATTCATGACTTCGCTTGCGTACACTACATCTGCCGAAGTGAATGGTACCCCGTCAGACCACTTGTGCCCTTCACGCAATTCCACGGTGAACACAGTGTAATCTTCATTCCAGCAAAAACTCTTCGCAATAGATCCGTACGCACAATTGCCGCCAACGATTACGGGGGCTCTATTCTGAGTTTGGATTAGGTATTCCCTGATGTCAGTATTGATCGCCCAGGTATATACCATCTCACCACCATACGCGCCTATTTCAGGCTCGAGGCTACCAGAATCGAATGCTGTTCCCATCCCGAATACGAATGGCTCGGAAGGTACACGCTCGCACACTCCCGGTAGTTCGCCCGCCTCTACCAGAGCGGCAAGCATTGGCGCTTCTCCCAATTGACATTCCGATTCGACTACCACTTCTACTTCTACAATCACTTCCTTCTCGACAACTTCTTGTACAAATACCTCTACTTCAACTTCTTTAATAACTTCAACCTCGACTTCCTTTACAACTTCTTTTTCAACCACCTGAGTGACAACTATCTCTTTCTCAACCTCAATCACTTGAGGCTGACAGGCGGCCAGAACCAGCACAGAAGAGGCTACAACTGCAAACATCGAGTTTACTGCGCGTTTTGACCTCATTACTCTACTTTCCTCCCTTGAATATTGTGCCACACTTTTCAATTGTCCAACCCGATAATTATATGTAACTTACGCTTATTGTCAAACTACTCAAGATTGTTTTCCTCAGAAGCGATCGCCAACTATCTTTTGTAGATTAATTACCTTCTTGCTTCAGCAAATCAACTGTATCACAGTTCCAACCCGACAAGTACAGATTTGTCATCTCACGCGATTGGCCGTCCACTGCCTCGGTTTCTCTAAGCAATACGTCCACTTCCTCTCCAGGTTGCATCCATAGTGCATTTTTCTCAGCGTAGTATGTGTTAGAAGCTTCGCCTGGATGAACCTCGACAGAAATGGCCGGAACCTGACCGCTATTTCGTATCGCCACCACGTAATCACCATTTTCCTCACGTAACTCGCCGGTAATTTCTGCCTTAGGACGTTCAAACAGCGTCCCTTGATCTTTCACGAAATCGAAATAATACCAATTACGATCAATCCTGCCACTATCAGAAACTAGATCCAAGAGTAGAAACAACGGCCGTTGGGTCTCTGGTGCGGGTGTGACAATCTTTTCAACAATATTCAAGGCTCGATCTACGGGTATGACAATATTAGACTTCTCGGACTCAATGACATTTAATTCGCCATCGAGAAGAGTAATTTCCAGTTCCCCAGAAACAGGTGATACAGTATCGTTAACCGCGACGATAGTAAGCGGCAATTTACCTTCATTGGTTGTCCAGTCTTCAAACAGTGCCATGATGTGCACCGGCTGATACGCTTCCTGAATGTTGTAATGCGATCTCTTCGGAACACCGAAATAGTCGACGGTAGCCCATGAGCAGCCCGGATAATTTTCCGTAAGCTTGTAGAAGTAAGTGGCTGTCGATTGCGGCTTCCTCGCCCGCATACTTTCGATAAGCATTTTCATTCCCAGCCCTTGTGCCACCTGCATACCTTTAATCAATCCGCGAAGATTGTGCGGCGCCAGGAAATCACTCGCGTATTGCGTCATTAGATTCACATTTTCGTAATGATAAGTTGGTGTATGGTGCACAAAGTTGGATTCTGGTTTTGGGGGCCAGTCGTTCCACTCATCAGACGGGATGATGCGCTTCCAGGTTTCATAATTCGCAGGACTTGAAAGCCCAAACTCGGTAACAGCGGTCGGCCCGCCTTCGGGAACATAATACGGAGCCCAAGTACGAAGACGCCCATCAGCTGCCCTGCGATAATCTAGCAATGGTCTCTTTCCCCAGTATACGGAGTGCCAATGGCCGTCGCCTCCATAGGGGCAGCTGCGGTGATATGGTCTGGTGCCATCCAGCTCCAGGCACCGTCGACCCAACACTTCAACTATTCTCCCTTGACCTGAAATTTCATTAGCAGAAGCCCAGACTGCTAGACTTGGTCGATTGCGAAGACGTTTAACCATATACCAGGTCGTATCAGTCGCTAAATTGCTTGGAATATTTTCCAGATGGTGAAACCCTAAAATGGAAAATTCCTGCTGCACTAATACGCCCAGCTCATCGCATAAATCGTAAAACTCGTCGTTCTCAATAGGCCCACCGCCCCACACCCTAAAGAGCTGGATATGAGCGTTACGAGCCAATTGTATTGTTCTTTCATTCCGCTGCCGATCATAACGTAACAGCGAGTCGGTGAAGCACCAGTTAGCTCCCTTAATCCAAATCGGCTGCCCATTAATCACAAACTGCCAGTTGTACTGGTGGGGTTTAGGTCCGTCGGAATTGGGCACCATTTCAACGGTACGCGCACCCCAGTGACTACGAAAGCGGTCTATGATCTGCCCCTCACTACTTAGGGTGCATTCAAACCAGTATAGGTTCGGTTCGCCCATATCCACTGGCCACCACAATTCACATCCCTTCAAGTCGGTCGAAAACCCCAACTCGTTATATCCTGTTTCAACTTTTACCTCTCGCGTAAAGATGTAAGATGACCCATTAAAGTTCTTCGGGGTTAGACGTACTTCCAGATCCATAGAACTCTCTTGATCACCCCAATGCCAGCAGTCGAGTGAAAGATCCACTCCCACCCCGTCTTCTTTTATCTCTCTAGTCCGCAGGAATGGGTGGTCCATCTTGGTTCCATGCCGCATTCGCAGATGAACCGGCCGCCAGATGCCTTGAGTAACCAGTTTTACGTAGTGCCAGCCATAGGCATTGTTATTCTTTAACGTACCCTCCCAAGTGGGATTAGCGGGATCAATGCACACTATCAGCGTATTTTCCTGGTCGCCATATTTCAACACTGAGGAAACATCGAAGTCCGGCCCGCCGAACATACCATCGTGCTGACCTAGACGGTGTCCATTTAGCCAGAAAGTAGCCCTATAGTCTACCCCGTCGAAACACAGAGATATGTTCGCGCCTTGCCAACTCTCAGGCAAAGTAAACGTTCTCCGGAGCCACCACTCTCTATCGGCTACCCAGGTGACATGAATGTCGTTATACAAAATCATAGGATTATCAATTAGACCATTCTCTAGCAGGGCTGTGTGGATGGTACAAGGCACCTCAGCCGGAAAGCTATCTCCCCACCGTGCATCATCAAGAACCATGGTGTTAGGAGAAACCCCATGGGGCGCAACGCCTACACATTCCCATTTTCCGTTCAGGGCAAACTCCTCGGCACCCTGCACCCTACCTGTAATGGATCTCTCATCTGTGATTACATCACAATCAGCAAATGCCATGTCCCTATCGAAGGGATCCGTGGATAGACCGAAAGC
>Ga0310123_10003812_pt1 | contig 11539 bp, 13 predicted proteins | sample CB6_AW_1057_MG_FD_203505 | JGI IMG/M metagenome (GOLD analysis project Ga0310123, IMG submission 203505) | Marine microbial communities from Western Arctic Ocean, Canada - CB6_AW_1057 | ecosystem: Environmental > Aquatic > Marine > Oceanic | place: Canada: Western Arctic Ocean | collected... | reverse complement strand
TATGCGTCAAGGACTGAGTACGGGGGCTCGGTAGCGGTTCTGGAAATCGTCGGCGACTCGGTCCGGGTGCTCAAGGATGACGGGTGAGATGACGGTCAACACGACCTTGGTATAACGATCTACAAAGGAGAGGTGTGTCATGTGTGGACCCCGTGTAATCGGCGCTGTGAAACAAGAGATCACTCGACGACAGGCGCTCGGACTTCTAGCCACTCCGGTGGTGGCCGGAACACTTGTACGACGGGCCGAGGCACGACAAGCGCCCGTCAGGCTCGCCGGCGGCTTCACGAGGATCCACGACCTCACGCATACGCTGTCGCCGCAAACCCCGGTGTTCCCGGCATTCAATCCCTTCCAGATCGTGCAGCGGTTCGAGATCGCCAGTGACGGATTTTTCGGAAGCGAACTAACGCTCGGTGAACACACTGGCACCCACCTGGACGCGCCCGTGCACTTCGCAGCGGGTGGGCTCTCAACGGACCAGATGGACCCCCAGCAGTTCTTCGCACCCCTCGCCGTGATCTCCATCGCCGACCGGGCAGCGCGGGATCCTGACACGGGTATCACAGTGGACGATCTCCGGGCGTGGGAACGACAGCATGGGCGTCTGCCAGACGGTGCCTTTGTTGCGATGAACTCGGGCTGGGACCAACGGGTGGGTGACAGCCAGGCGTTCCTGAATGCCGATGCCGAAGCCGTGCTGCACTTTCCTGGATTCAGCGTCGAAGCTGCACAGTTCTTGATCGAAGAGCGTGACATTGTCGGTGTCGGCGTCGATACACTTAGCCTGGATGTCGGTATGTCAACGGATTTCGCTGCTCACCTGACATTCCTACCGGCCGGCAAGTACGGTCTCGAACTGGTGGCGAACCTAGACGATGTGCCGCCCGCAGGCGCAACGCTGATTGTCGGTGCGCCCAAGCACCAGGGAGGATCAGGTGGGCCTGCGCGAGTGTTTGCCGTCTCGTGAACGAAAGGACGGAAACGGTCCGCCGGTAACGGCGGAGTTTCACGGGTAGCCGTTGGTTGGACCGCAACCGCTACGAATGGTGACGGCTAGGTGGGGGTAGGGAATGGCTATTGCCTAAAACGGGTTAATTTCATAACCGAGAAACCAAGCTATAACCAACGCCAGCACAAACCCGGCAACTAACTGCAGAACCAACTTTTTATACCAAGATTGCAAAGCGCGAGCATGCCAGTATCGTTGTTCACGGTTCATGAGTCTCCTCCCTCCGTCAGAGTAACAACACTTGTAGACACCCCTAGCCGAACGACGTCCGATGCGGGTCTAGGTCGAGCGGCTCTGCGGCGCTCTTTTTTCGACCGTCTACCTGACCATACAACTGACCATACGCTCACGCATCTCTGGCATCTCTCAAACAGTATTCGGGAGATATCGAGTTTTTCGCGAGGTCAACACTGGCAACGGTTTCGGCGCAAACGCCTACGGTTGATGGATCGGCGGAAATAGGTATAAATGGGGTAGCAAAGGTCTTAAAATCCCCTGTCTTAGGACGTGCGAGTTCGAGTCTCGCCCGGGGCACTTTAAGCTATAACTGGGTTACAGAGGAATGGCGGTTTCGTCAAAAGGGTCGTTTCAGGCTGACTCACCTTAAAACTCACCTTGTAAATGAGTTTTTTTGACTTTTGCCTACCCATTTTGGAACGCTGCGACCTCGGCTAGGAGTCTCTGACGCTGGTTAGCTCGCGCTCGCCGAATCGTTCACCGCACATCCTTAAGTTCCCGGAACGCTAGAGGTTCAGTCAGCTTCTGCAACGATGATAGCCCTATAGATTTCTGGTTCGACATTTTCCGACCAAGTGTTGTTGTAGGCACCACGTAAAATTCCCACTGTGATACGTCCATCTAGAGGAGGATTGCCATGGACGCTCTTGCCAAGATGAGAGAGTTGAGTCCCTATTTTGAAACCCCTTGGTTTCAGTCCTTGGGGATCTTTATCCTTGCACTGGCGCTGACTGTCATCATGCGCTTGAGCTTACGATTTATCTTGCTCGCGTTGGTTCAAAAGACCAAGACCGAGGTAGATGACATCGTGATTCGGGCGCTCAAGAGTGCCGTGACCTATTCGGTCCCGGTCATCGGTCTGATGCTGGCCCTCACGCCTCTTGCTCTGCCGACCTCCATTCCCCAGCGGATGCTGTTCTCTTTCCTTGCGGTGCTGCTGATGCGCGGTGCGATCAGCCTGGTCGAGGACCTGTCCGAGTGGGCGCAAAAAATCCGGGTGAAACGAACTGACTCTAGTCTGGACGATAGTCTGCTGCGTCTCTTGCGTAAGGCCGTAAAGACAAGCATTGTTACTCTTGGTGTCTTGGTAATTCTGAGCAAATGGCAAGTTCAGATCGCTCCCATTCTGGGCGCTCTCGGTATTGGCGGTCTAGCCATTGGCTTGGCCTTGAACAGCACCTTGGCCAACGTTTTCGGCGGCATTCAGATGATTTTTGATCGCTCTCTGATTGTCGGTGACAAAGTCATGCTCGACAGTGGGGAAGTGGGGGTCGTGCTGGACATTGGCCTTCGCAGCACCAAGATGCAGACCTACGACAACGAAGTAATCTTCCTTCCCAATTCCCAACTAGCCAATACACGGGTCAAGAACTTTACTAAACCTGATGCGACTATCCGCGTCACCGTGACTTTCGGAGTGGCCTACGGCAGTGACGTGGCCCGGGTCAAACAGGTTGTCTTGGATGCGATCAGCAAGCTGGACGACATTTCGGAGGAACCTGCGCCCCAGGTGCTCTTCTTGAATATGAGCGATTTCGCCCTGGACATGTGTGCCCGGGTATGGGTGGATGATTATGGAAAGCAGTTTGCCAAACAGTTGGAAATGACGGAGTTGGTCTACAATACCCTCAATGAAAGTGGGATCGAGATCCCGTTCCCCACGCGCACGGTGTATATGAAGCAATAGCGCTCTCGGTCGGAGTTCTCTCTACCGCCGGTGGTGGCGGAGTTTCCCGGGTAGCCGTCGACCAGGTGCCTCTGATGCTGGTTAGCGCTCGGGCGTCCTCCAGTTCACGTCGTCGGCCATCACGTTGCGCCTGTTACCGTTTCCGTCGTATTGAGCGATGCCACTGGCGGCTATTGCAGCGACGGTGGTGTCATTCTGGACCATCAAAATAAACCCTTTGCCGTTAATCATGACGCGCCGGGTGCCGTCCCTGTAGATCACTTCAAACTGTTGCGCCTGGATCACATCCGGTATCTGCTGAGGCATCACGGCCCCGATCAGAGGCACCGCTGCCAGCGCCAGAAGCAACGCTCCCACCGTTAGCTTCAACCGCCTGTTGTCTTGCTCCAACTTGTCGAGTCTGGCATCCACTACGGCCGTTTCACTCATCATCGGCACCCTTGGTTCAGAGATCACTTTGGATGCCGAAACTCTACGCGGATGGTCTCTGAGTTCGCGGGAAACCGTCGATCAGGTGATGGGGTAGGCGAGACAAAATATGAACTTTCCAGTAAGGTGCCCACCATGGACATCCTACTAAACATCTTTTTTTTCATTGGTTTCATGTGCATTTTCGGTCCCCTCTTTTATCGCTGGTGGCCCGGACGCGATTTGTGAACGCAAGGCCCGGGCAGCAGACGTAAGTAGGCGCTTCTATTCCGTAACAACACCCGTAACTTTCCAGTAAGGTGCCCACCATGAACATCCTTTTAGACATCCTTTATTTCATTGGTTTCATGTGCCTGGCCGGGCCCTTTATTTATCGCTGGTGGACCAAGCGAACGGAGCGCAACGACGACTGGCCATTGCATCCAGAATTGCCCAGACATCCACGCGGTATAGGGCGACCTCCGCGAGGCCCGGGCAGCAGACGTAAGTAGGCGCTTCTATTCCGTAGCAACACCCGTAGACACTCCCTGCCGGACGACGTCCGATGTGGGTCTAGGTCGAGCGGCTCTGCGGCGCTCTTTTTCCGGTCTTCAAACTGCCCATGTAACTGCCCATGCACTCACGCATCTCTCGCACCTCTCAAACCGTATTCGGGAGATATCGAGTTTTTCTCGAGGTCAACACTGGTAACGGTTTCGGCGCAAACGCCTATGGTTGCTGGATCGGCGCAAATAGGTATAAATGGGGTAGCAGAGGTCTTAAAATCCCCTGTCTTAGGACGTGCGAGTTCGAGTCTCGCCCCGGGCACTTTAAGCTATGATTGGGTTACAGCGGAATGGCGGTTTGGTAAAAACATCGTTTTTAGGCCAACTGACCATAAAACTGACCATACAAATGACTTTTTTTGACTTTTGCCTACCCATTTTGGAACGCTGCGACCTCGGCTGGCTTGAAAACGACCTCAGGGATGTACAGCTTGAAACTGCGTAGTCGAAATGAACCACGGAAAGCGGTGAGCCAATGACTACTTTTTGGGATCGTATTATTCGCGCTGTCAAACTAGATGCTCAGTTGTATGAAGAGGTTGAGGCTGACACGGGGGCAATGGGTCAGGCCATGGGGGTTGTTGTTCTGTCCAGCATGGCCGCTGGAGTAGGAAGCGTTGCGATTGGAGGGCGTGGCGGGATTTTGGTAGGGACGCTCGCAGCCCTTATTGGGTGGTATCTCTGGGCCTATCTTACTTACTTTATTGGCACGAAATTCCTTCCAGAGCCACAGACCGAAGCAGATCTTGGCGAATTACTGCGCACTATTGGATTCTCGAGCTCCCCCGGCTTGATTCGAGTATTCGGTATCATTCCGGGGCTTGCAGGGCCGCTTTTTCTAGTTGCCTCGATTTGGATGCTAGTGGCGATGGTGATCGCGGTCAGACAAGCTCTTGATTATGAGAGCACATCGCGAGCTGTAGGGGTTTGCGTGATCGGCTGGATCGTTCAATCGTTGATCCTTGTGTTATTGGTGTCTGTCTTGGCTTGAGAACACAGCACACTGGACGGTGTGAGAAAGCTGTAGCGATGAAGCGCTGGGATGTCATCAATCGATTCGTCCACACCCACGGCTACACCAGCTACCTTGAGATCGGACTCAGTACAGGCAAGAACTTTCGCCGCATCACGTTCGCCGACAAGACGTCGGTCGACCCCGCCCAAGAGCAGTATGCTCACGCGGACCCCACCTACAAGATGACGTCGAATGTCTTCTTCGAGACGATCGCGAGGACCGAACGACGCGCTTACGACCTCGTATTCATCGATGGCCTCCACGAATCGACGCAGGTCGACAAGGACATCGCCGGCGCCCTGGCCTGTCTCAATCCCGGCGGCACGGTCATGTTGCACGACTGTAACCCCACCGATGAAGCCAGACAGCGGGTGCCTCGGACTCAGCGGGCCTGGAATGGCGACGTGTGGAAAAGCGTGGTGCGTTTTCGGGCCACGAACACCCGCTATGGGTGCCTCGTCGTTGATGCCGACGAGGGGCTCGGCATCATCCGAGAGGACATCGACAGCAACTTCGAGCTCGCGCTGCCAGACTCACTCACGTGGCCATGGCTGGATGCAAACCGGACCAAGGCGCTGGGCCTGATCTCAAAGAAGAAGTTCCTCGGCCGCTTCTTTCCTGATGCGCCGGCGCCCGCGAAATCAATCTGAGTGCGCCAGGGTGCTCGGCAGGCTACTCACTACCTCTCTTAAGGAGTAAAACCATGCGAAGAACATCCGTCGTCACTGCAATACTCGTCCTCGTTCTGGCTATCAGCGGTAGCTGGTACACCGCCCAGGCCCAAGGAAGCTCCGAACTAGCAGGCGCGTGGCTCGTCACCAGCCGGACGTCGCCCGATGGCGAGGTCAACTCGTCGCCACAGCGCGGTCTGTACGTGTTCACGGAGTCTGGCCACTACAGCATCATGTACGTGACTGGGAACGAGCCCCGGCCCCAGCTTTCGGGCGAGGGACAATTGGGAACACCGACCGACGCCGAGAAAGTGGTTGCGTTCGATAATTTCGTCGCCAACTCGGGTCGTTACTCGGTGGACGGTGATGAGATCAGCATTGAGGCCTTCATGGCCAAGAACCCGAACTACATGGCGGCCTTCTCAGCACAAGACCGCACGAACGCCGCAACCATGACGTTCAGCATCGAAGACGGCATCTTGACGCTGCGGCGCACCAGCGGATTCGGCGGATGGGGCGTAGGAGGTTCGGTGACACTACGCAGGCCGAGGCAGCAGTAGGGCAAGCCAGTGCGGACCGCAACCGCTCCGTTTAGTGGCTGCTAGGTGGGGGTAGCCGACCTACCAAGAAGTTTCCGTCGTGCAACGCTGTTTTTGTTGAGATTCAAAGAATGGGCCGCTGGTTAAAGTTTCAAAGAGCAACCCCGTCTGCTCCTCCAACTCCTCCAACAGCGCTCCTGCCGCACGAGCCTCTCTGACGCAGCGTTGATACGGAGACATTAGTAAATACAGGGAGACGACTACAGCTGCTGCTACAAGAATAATGACTGCCTGCGTTGGTTTTGGGTTCTTGCTGAGTTTTTCAAACGACAGTAGATAACTCATCGCCGAAATTTTACGCCAGTAACGGCGGAGTTTCACGGGTACCGTCGACCAGGCGATGCCTGACGCTGGTTAGCGCCCGACCGCGCTCCAGATCATGTTGCCCTCGGCGTTGTCAGGCGTTCTAAAGCTCATAGTAGTCGGGCCGCAACCGCTACGAGTAGTGACAACTCACTGGGGATAGCCGAGGCTATTATTCTAAGGTCAGCCTATAATGCTGCCGAGGGACGACTAATTCTCTGCCAGGAGAGGAACCAGATATGGCTTTAAATGATTTAATAATATTGGAAGACGAGGTTTTATCGGCTGAGGGAAAAGTTACCTCCGTCATTCTCGACGATGCAGGTGGAACTATAACTGGGAAATTAAACGTTTCGATTTATGGTTTAGTTTTCGTGAATTACAACTTAAGTATGAACCCCAAAACACCAGGCCAAGGTGGAATGGTTGGGAACGCTAGCGCCATTGATGACGATGGAGCTAGTAACACGGCGGCACTCCATGGTGTATGGAAGCGTACAGGGCATCAAATGAAAATCTATTGCATGGATGACATTTCCGACGGAATGATTCACCTGGCGGTTGTGTCTATTGATTTTCGGGCTGATAGCTTAAAAGTTGATTTCTCAAGGATTGCGAGCTAGTAAGGCTCTTAAATCGGAAGTACCCGGTGTCGTCTATCCAGGAGCGGAGGGTGCCGTTGGCCCCGCAATACTCGTCCTCGTTCTGGCTATCAGCAGTAGTTGGTACACCGCCCAGGCCCCCCAAGGAAGCACCGAACTGGCAGGCGCGTGGCTCGTCACCAGCCGGACGTCGCCCGATGGCGAGGTCAACTCGTCGCCACAGCGCGGTCTGTACATGTTCACGGAGTCCGGCCACTACAGCATCATGTACGTGACTGGGAACGAGCCCCGGCCCCAGTTTTCGGGCGAGGGACAATTGGGAACACCGACCGACGCTGAGAAAGTGGTTGCGTTCGATAATTTCGTCGCCAACTCGGGTCGTTACTCGGTGGACGGTGATGAGATCAGCATTGAGGCCTTCATGGCCAAGAACCCGAGCTACATGGCGGCCTTCTCAGCACAAGACCGCACGAACGCCGCAACCGTGACGTTCAGCATCGAAGACGGCACCTTGACGCTGCGGCGCACCAGGGATTCGGCGTAGGAGGATCGGTGACACTGCGCAGGCCGGGGCAGCAGTAGGCAAGCCAGCGCGGACCGCAACCGCTACGAGTAGTGACAGCTAAATGGGGTTGAGGTTATTGCTAGCCGCTGGTCAGCGTCCCTCCTCGTCGATAAACCAGTCGATGTGCTGCTCAAGAACGCCCATCGGCATCGAACCCGGACTTATGACAGCTTCATGGAAACGGCGAATGTCGAAGTTCTCGCCGAGTTCCCGCTCTGCTCTTTCGCGCAGTTCGAGAAACATACGCTTGCCCATCTGGTAGCCAAGGGCTTGGCCCGGCATGTCGGTAGAGTAGCGTACCGATTCCGTGGCGATCTGAGTTTCCGACTCAAGCGTAGATTCACGCATGAAGTCGCGCGCTTGCTGGAGCGTCCAGTCGAAGTAGTTCATTCCAGGATCAACGACCAGTCGAGTCGCTAGGAATATCTCCAGGATATACATGCCATAGCGACTATATGGATTTTCATACATTCCGGCCTCAAGACCGAGGTACGACGAGTACGATCCCCATCCTTCAGTGAACGCCGTGTGCAAATTGTTGCGGCGGATTTGTGGCAGTGAATCGTTCTCAAATTGACGGGCAATGTGAAAGTGATGGCCAGGAAACAGCTCATGGAATGCGACCCCTTGAAGGTTGAGCCATGAACGCTCGTTCAGGTTTGAGCCGTTGTAGTTGTAGTAACCCATGTTCTCGGCTGCTGTCGGTATTGAGTAGTAACCGTAGGTCTGCGAACCCTCAAGCGTAGGATCAAGCCGACGAACACCGAAGGGAGCTTGGGGGACTTCGATGAAGTATTCATCGGCCTTGTCGAAAAATGCGTCAGCGGCCATCTGCAATCGTTCTGCAACCTCATCCGGACCTGTTGGGAAGAAGCGTGACTCGCTACGAAGGTACCCGTTGAATTCCCCGGCGGTGCCCTCGAAACCGATCTCCGCCTGGATCGTGGCCATCTCAGCCTGCATGTCTTGGACCATTTCAAACCCTATCTGTTGCACCTCTTCAGGGGTTATGTCCATTGTCGTATGCAAGCGGGTGAGGTAACGATAATACGCGTCGCCATTGGGATATTGCTTGACGCCAACGCCCTCGGGCGCCTGGTTGCGATACTCGCCGTCCAGGTACTCGACAAATGACTCGAGGGTGCTGTTGATCAGACTGACGAGGTCGCCAAACTGAAGGGCGAACGCCTCCACGTCTTCTGTTGCGAACGAGCCCAGCTCCTCGTTGTGAGGGGCAAGCCAATGTCCTTCCGGCTCCTGGATCATTGACCGCGTGAGCCCGACTACCGCCGGAAGGTTGGTGAGCGAAACAACGTATCCACGCGCGGCCTGCTCGTAGGCGGTCTCATGCATTGAGCGAACAAATTCCACGACTTGTTCGACGAGCATTAGGTAGTCATCGAGGCCCTGAAGGTCCTCGATGGATTGTGCTTCGAAGATGAGAGACATCTGAGGCAATGGGTTCACGTATGGCGTCATGAAGCTGTTGAGCCAGTAGTATTGCAATCTCTCAATCTTCATCTCAGATTCCCATCTAAGGGTCTCTGCGGTCAAAAACTCACCGTGAGGCAGCGCCGAAAGATCGATGCCACTGAGCCTATCGATAACCGACTGCGCATAAGCCGCATCCTCTTCACTACGCGCGTAGTCGAGCCTGGGAATCTCAGTCACTCGCATGCCCTCCCGCACGCGCAGCATTGGGTCCCGTGCGATGGCCCGGTTCCAGACATCCTCGGCAAGGGCTGCGAGTTGGGCGGACGCTTCCCTAGTGTCTGAAGTTCGAGACGCCTCGCCGTTGCATGAGCACATCGCGAAAACAACCAATAACGTGAAGGTGCGAATTGTTAGCATGTTGGGGGAAGACTGGGACTGCTCCAACTTGTGCAACCGAGTCGTTTCACTCATCATCGGCACCCTTGGTTTAGAGATCGCTTTAGTGCCGAAACTCTACGCCGATGGTGGCGGAATTTCGCGGGTAACGGTCGGGGTTCGCCTGGACAGATTCGTGAGAGAGATGAAGACTTTACCCGCCAGTTGCTTGGAAAAGACTTTGTGTGCTGCAAGTAAACGGGTCGAAACACGAGGTAGGAGCTCAACATGCTGCCTGATGTAGACCGCGAAGCCCTCTTAGTTGCAATGGCGAAGTTCGATCAGAATTTACGCGGTTCTGCTGAGTCCAGTAATTGGGAGACCAATCGTGCACAAAAGTGGACAGTCAACCATGATGGTCGTCGATATCCGCCGAAGAAGATAATTTCACTCACAACACATGCGCCTGTCGGTACATTCAATGGTGGGTCGGGCCGCAACCGTTACGAGTAGTGACAGCTAGGTGGGGTTGAGGTTATTGCTGGCTGGTTAGCGCCCGGCCGATGTCCAAACCACGTTGCCGTACCAGTCGAAGTAGCTGAAGCCTGTGTCATCCATCGGGGCGCGGAGGGCCCGATTGTCGGACTGTAGCCGCGGGGAACCCGCTGCTCTGCCGTTGCCTCGCCGCGCGTCCAGGGATAGTTTCATCCGCAAGGGAACCAACCACCGAGGGGAAACGATGAAAACGCGCCATATGATCACCTGGATAATTGCTTTCATTCTGGCTGCCGCCTTGCTGCCGACCGCGTCGAGCCATGCGGCTCAGAAGTGGACTCCCGAGAAGCGCGGCAGCGACAACATCACGATTGTCTCCCACCTGCCGCTCGGGCCGGCGCGCAATGTCGCCGATATCGAACTTGAGCAGGAGATGGATCGCCCTTACGCTTACGTTGCGCGCATGGTCTACGGCGACTGGGGCGAGAAGGGCATGGACATCATCGATCTGCACGATCCGGCCCGGCCCGAGGTGATCTACGAGTGGCGGATCGAGAATCAGGATCTGCACGCCGGCAACGGTGCGATGGACGTCAAGCACTTCAAGTGGGACGGTCGCTACTACGTCGTCCAGTCGGTGCAGTTTGGCCGCGGTGGCCCCGACAGCGACATGGGTGCGGTGGTCCTCGACGTCACCGGATTGCCCGATCCGGAAACGGTCCGCGAGGTCGGCCGCATCCGCGCGCCGGACCAGCCGGGCGGCTTCCACAACATCTTCGTCTATAAGCACAGCAACGGGCGGGTTCTCCTGTTCAGCACCGTCTCCAGCCCGATGGCGCACGTCTACGATCTCGGCTACGTCGTCGAGGGGCGCGTCGATGAAGCGCTGGTCGCCACCGTGCCGCTGCCCGGCGATTACAGCGGCGGCGGTGGCAGCTACCACGACTTGTACACCGGCTACCACACGGACAGCGAGCAGGATCGCTTCTACGGCGGCGGCACCGGTGGCTACTACGTGTTTGATGTCACCGACCTCGAGAACCCCGAGCTCATCGTTTCGCTGACCGGCATCTCAGGCGTGAGCTGGGGACACACGTTCACGCCGAGCCCCGATGGCCGCTACGTTGTCGCCGAGGCCGAATATCAGCACGCTCCGCTGCGTATCTTTGACCTGCAGCCGGCGCTCGACGGCGAGGTGCAAAACATCCGTTCGCCGATCTCAGCCTGGACCGCCGACTGGAACTTCCTGGTGCACAACCACGAGGTTCGTTGGCCGTTCGTATTCGTCTCCGGCTACCTCGACGGCCTGCAGATATTCACCCTCATGGACCCCAAGAACCCGATGACGGTGGCTTACTACGACACCTTCCTCGGCCCGCCGGCCACCGAGCGCTGCGAGATGTGCGATGGCACGTTCGGCGTCGATGTTCGCAACGCCGACGGCTTGATCGTCGTGTCCGACATGACGACCGGATTCTGGGCGTTCCGCATGGAGGGCTTCGGCGGCTGGAACGGCGAGAGCTGGGGCATGCCGAACATCTCGAGCGTGCAAGACTGGGACAATGGTCCG
>Ga0310123_10003811_pt1 | contig 11541 bp, 10 predicted proteins | sample CB6_AW_1057_MG_FD_203505 | JGI IMG/M metagenome (GOLD analysis project Ga0310123, IMG submission 203505) | Marine microbial communities from Western Arctic Ocean, Canada - CB6_AW_1057 | ecosystem: Environmental > Aquatic > Marine > Oceanic | place: Canada: Western Arctic Ocean | collected... | reverse complement strand
AAAGTTTAAATTTTGCACGTTACCTTGACTGGTGACCGTCATCACTCCGACCACTTCGCCGCGCATGTTGACCAGCGGTCCGCCACTGTTACCTTCGGAAGTAGAAGCGTCTGTTTGGATCCAGCGTACGTTCGTCAATATTCCAGCGCTGCGCATTTCCGCTGGTGAACGCAATCCGCTCACAATCCCTTTGGACATGGTGAAAGAGAAGTCCATGGGTGCGCCGATGGCGGCAACGTCCTCGCCTTTGCGCGGCGTTTCGGGGGCGAGTGACAGGGACGGTAAAGAGCCAGCTGTGGGAGACAATTTCAACACGGCCAAGTCCTTTTCCGGCGCAAGCGCCAGGAATCCATCGACAATGGCGGTACGACCGTCGTAAAACTCAACTTGCGCGAATTCGACATTCTGGACGACATGGTAGTTGGTGACGACGATACCGCTCGCATGAACGACAAATCCACTCGCGATACCCTTGCGGTCGGCGCGTAACGTAATAATCTGGACCACCGATGGCTCGACCAGTTCGACCAGATCGGCCAGATTCTCCAGTGGTTCGTTCCGTTCGATTGGACGCCACTCCGTGACATCCCCCAGGCCGGTTGGTGTTCCGCGGCTCGCATTGTCTAAGCCACGCTGTCGAATGTAGGCATCGGCAAGCGCTTTGGCGTGCGAATCGGTTGCGATGAGGTTGGCTTCTTCGAATGTTGTGGGATCAGCGCGGCGGTTAGCCGTTTGTCGGATGGCAAACAGCAGCAAAGCAACGGCACCCAAACCGCAGACACCGACCAGCCCCGCTGCCGTGATTGCCTTAACGAAAGCACCGAGACCGCTTCGATTTCCCGCCCGAGCCGGACTGTTTTGGTTGCTGAACATGCTCATCGGCAACCAGATGCGGGGAACGTGAAAGACTTCCCGACAGACTGGGCAGCGAGCCAACCGTCCCTTAACTTTGGTCGGTAGCGGCAAACTTTGGCCGCAATGCGGACAGTTAACGGGAATGATCATGTCGGACGCATAGGCTAGTAGCGGCAGAGGGAGACAGGTTCATCATACTCGGTTCGCCAAATTACGGTTAACCCGTCAGCTTGGCGAAAATTTTAGTTGCGGCTGCCAAATTGGCATGCCATATCCGACGCAGCGGGGCTTGTAGCCGGAACGGTCCTTGGTCGATTTCCGTAAATCCTTTGGTGTTAAAGGATTGTAATCCTAACATCGTCGTTGGCACGACGCTTGCACTACAGGTAAGTTCTACAGAGATTTCTGCCAAAAGCAAATTTGAACTACTCAATCTTTCGACTCCTTTTGCTCACTGCCGTCTGACGGCATCCAGCCCTGGGGCGGAGCCGAAGAACAGGCCCTCAAACTAGGAGGTAATGCGACGTGGCGAAACAAATGGTTTTTGAAGACGAGGCGCGTCAGCCGTTATTGGCAGGCGTATCGAAGCTTGCCAGGGCTGTCAAAAGCACCTTGGGACCTCGAGGACGCAATGCGGTTCTGGACAAAGGATGGGGTTCTCCAAAAGTAACGAAGGATGGAGTCACGGTTGCTGAAGATATTGAATTGGAAGATCCAAACGAAAACCTCGGCGCCCAACTTGTCAAGGAGGCGGCCAGCAAGACCAATGACGTGGCTGGCGACGGCACCACGACGGCCACCGTGTTGGCCGAAGCGATCTTTCGAGAGGGGATCAAAATGATTGCCGCCGGGGCGGACCCGATGGCTCTGGGGCGTGGAATCAACCGGGCGACGGAAGCGGTCAGTGTGGCGATCGGCAAGCAGGCGACTTCGATCGACGAAAAAAACCGAAAGGAAGTTCAGCAGATCGCCACCATCGCTGGAAACAGTGATCCAACGATCGGCAGCGTGCTTTCGGAAGCTTTTGTGAAGGTCGGCAAGGACGGTGTGATTACCGTCGAGGAAGGGCGTGGCAGCGAAACGACTGTGGAAGTGGTCGAGGGCATGCAATTTGATCGTGGCTTTCTGTCGCCTCATTTTGTGACCGATGTTGACTCGCAAATCGTCGATTTTTCCGGTGCCCTTGTGTTGATCTTCGAGGAAAAGATTTCCAGTGCCAAGAAACTGGTGCCGCTTCTGGAAGCGGTCAGTAAAGCCGGAAAACCGCTGTTGATTATCGCCGAAGACGTCGATGGAGAAGCTTTGGCGACGCTCGTGGTGAACAAGATGCGCGGTATCCTGAGTGTGTGTGCGGTTAAGGCTCCCGGTTACGGTGACCGGCGCAAGGCCATGCTAGGCGACATCGCCACGCTGACCAAGGCGACTGCCATTTACAAAGATCTTGGCATCGATTTGGAGAGTGTCAAGTTGTCCGATCTGGGCAAAGCCCGCAAAATCAAGATCACTTCGGAACACACGACGATGGTCGGCGGGGCCGGATCGAAGGAGGACATCGATGGCCGAGTCGAACAGATCCGCAAGGAGATTGAGGGCACCGACAGCGAGTACGACCGCGAGAAACTGCAGGAGCGACTCGCCAAACTGGCTGGTGGCGTGGCGCAAATCAATTGTGGGGCCGCGACTGAAACTGAAATGAAAGAGCGCAAGGCGTTGCTGGAAGATGCTAAATCCGCCACGCAAGCTGCATTGGAAGAGGGCATTGTTCCTGGTGGTGGCGTATCGCTGATGCGCGCTGAAAAAGTCATCGACAAACTGGATTTGACCGGCGATGAGGCTTTAGGCGCGAACATTGTTAAGGCCTCGCTCGAAATTCCACTCCGAGCGATCGCCGATAATGCCGGCGTCGACGGCGCCGTGGTGGTGAATCGGGTTCGTGGTAAAAAAGGAAAGAATGAAGGCTACAACGCAGACAAGGACGAGTACTGCGACCTGGTCCAGGCTGGTATTATCGACCCGGTTAAAGTGGTCCGCACGGCACTGCAGAACGCGGCCAGCGTGGCGTCCTTGTTGCTTACCACCGATTCGTTGGTTACCGAAATTCCAGTCGAGGAAGAGGAAACACCCGACCAGCATGACCATCACGGAATGGGCGGAGGAATGGGCGGAGGAATGGGCGGAGGAATGGGCGGAGGAATGGGCGGAGGAATGGACATGGGTGGCATGGGTGGCATGGGTGGCATGGGTGACATGGGAGGCATGATGTAAACTGTTTCGTGTCTGGCACGAAATGAATCGCGCTTCTCGGAGTTTTCTGCTTACTGACAAACAAACTTTTATCTGTAAAGGACAAGGTGATGGCCAAATTCAAATTGCGACCGTTGGACGACCGGGTCGTAGTCGAGGCAGTAGACGCCGAGGAAATGACTTCTGGCGGGATTGTGTTGCCCGACGCAGCGCAAGAAAAGCCACAGCGTGGTACCGTCGTGGCGATCGGTCCAGGTCGCCTGATGGACAGTGGCAGTCGGGGAGAGCTGACTATTACCGTAGGCGATGAGATTATTTACGGGAAGTATGGTGGCTCGGACGTCGAAGTCGATGGCGACGAATACAAGATACTTCGTGAAGTTGACATTCTCGCCAAAGTACTCCATTAAGTTTTGCTACGGTGGCGAATACATTGGCACGTGACCGTGTTACCAGCCAAATAGTGCAACCAATCAACCAAACACTCATTTGAATAAGGAAACCTAGAGCGTGTCTAAACAACTTTTATTTGAGGATCACGCACGGGCCAAGATGCTGCAAGGGGTCGACAAACTAGCGGATGCAGTGGCGATCACCATGGGGCCAACTGGCCGCAATGTGATCATTGACAAATCGTTTGGCGGTCCGACGGTAACCAAAGACGGTGTCACGGTATCGAAGGAAGTCGAATTGGAGGATCGCTTTGAGAACATGGGTGCCAAGTTGGTGAATGAAGTCGCCAGCAAGACGTCCGACGTCGCCGGTGATGGTACCACGACCGCGACCGTATTGGCTCGTGCGATCTTCAGGGAGGGAATTCGAAACGTCGTGGCTGGCAGTAATCCGACCGCGATTCGTAGAGGCATTGAGCGGGCGGTGGCTGTTGCCACGGGAAAACTGGTAGCGATGGCCAGACCTGTGTCCAGCAAGGAAGAGATTGCCAACGTCGGCGCGATCAGTGCTAATAACGACATGGCGATCGGCGAAGAATTGGCTAGTGCATTGGAGAAAGTTGGCAAGGACGGTGTGATTACAGTCGAAGAAGGAAAGACTCGCGAAACGACCGTAGAATTCGTTGATGGGATGCAATTCGACAAAGGATACGTTTCGCCTTATTTTATCAATCGCCCGTCGGAAATGATCTGTTCCTTGGATGACGCGCTGTTGCTGATCCACGAGAAGAAAATCTCAAACCTTCGCGACTTGGTTCCCATTTTGGAAAAAGTGAGCCAGACCGGTAAGCCGTTGTTGATCATTGCCGAAGATATCGAAGGTGATGCGCTCACCACATTAGTGGTCAACAAGCTGCGCGGCGTACTCAATATTTGTGCCGTCAAAGCACCCGGATTTGGTGATCGCCGCAAGGCCTTGTTGGGTGACATTGCCGTCCTAACCAATGGTATGATGATCAGTGAGGATCTTGGAATCAAGCTGGAAAAATTGACACTGGAACATCTAGGCAAGGCCAAGACGGTCTCGGTGGACAAGGACACGACGACCATTATCCAGGGCGCCGGTGAAACGAAGGACGTCCAAAAACGGATTCAGCAAATCCGCAATCAGATTGAGGAAACGGATAGCGAGTATGATCGCGAAAAGCTGCAGGAGCGGCTTGCCAAACTCGCGGGCGGCGTGGCAGTGATCTCGGTCGGCGCCGAAACTGAGCTGGAAATGAAGCAGAAAAAAGCCCGCGTCGAGGATGCTTTGCATGCCACACGAGCAGCGGTCGAAGAAGGCATTCTGCCGGGCGGTGGGGTCGCTCTGCTTCGCTGTCATGAAGCTGTGGCCGCTGCCCGTTCCGGTGCCAAAGGGGACGAAAAAATAGGCATCGATATTATCCTTAAAGTTCTCTCGGCTCCGCTCAAACAAATCGCCGATAACGGTGGCGAAGATGGGTCGGTCGTGGCTGACGAAGTCAACCAGAAGTCAACCAATATTGGTTATAACGCGAATACGGGCGAGTACGTTGACATGTACAAGGTGGGAGTGATCGACCCGGTCAAGGTTGTGCGGACGGCGCTGGCCAATGCCGCCAGCATTGCTGGCCTGATGTTGACAACGGAAGCTTTGGTAACCAATCTGGAGGATGAGGACAAGGACAAACATCGTGTCGAAGGCAGCGTCCGCTGAGTCGTGAGGCACCTTCTTCGCCAACTCATGACCAGGTCCCGCAAGTACCTAACATGGGCCACTTCCGCTGGTCGGGGTGGCCCGTTTTCATGCACTGTTGTCGCCGTTTGTTCGGGCAGAGCAAAAGACAGAAAAATCAGCGCATCGGTTGTGCTACGAGCAACGTATAATTTTGGGTAATTGCCGTCATTGGGTATTTGTCATTCGGCAGTTCCTGGTTTGGCCAGTTAGGGGTGCCAAACTGGAAGTGTTGTCATTCGTCATTTTGGGATAGCCGTCAAAATGGGGAAAAGATTTTTGGCATCAAAGCTCAATTCCGTCGTGAACCACTAGGCTTTGGCACCCGCATGGCCCAAAAACGAGACTATTATGAAGTACTTGGCGTCCATCGCAGTATAGCGGAGCACGAGATCGCATCGGCTTATCGCAAGCTGGCGACCAAGTGCCATCCGGACAGCAATCCGGACGATGAAGAGGCTATCGAGTTGTTTAAGGAAGCAGCCGAGGCTTATGAGGTACTGGGGGATGCTGAGAAGCGCGCGCAATACGATCAGTTTGGACATGCCGCATTCGACGGAGCGGGAGCGTCGCCTCACTTCACAGACATCTCGGAGATTTTTGAAACATTTGGCGATATGTTCGGTGGCGGCATTTTCGGTGATTTTTTCGGAGGCGGTCGCCGCTCGCGCCGCCCACGCCGAGGCGCCGACATCAAGTGCCAGGTGACGTTGGACTTGGAGGAAGCAGCTCATGGCGTTACCAAAACGGTTCAGTTCGAACGGCGGCAGGTGTGCCATCAGTGTCACGGCAGCGGGAACAAGTCAGGTACCTCTGCACAGCCGTGTGTTCGCTGTGGCGGACGTGGTCAGATCGTGCAGCAGGCCGGTATCTTGCACGTCCAGACAACGTGTCCCCACTGTGGTGGCACCGGCCAGCGCGTTACCAACCCGTGCAACGCGTGTCACGGCAATGGTATGAATGCCGAAACGGTCCGACTGGACGTTGCCATCCCGGCCGGGATCGACGACGGCATGCGGGTTCGCTTGGCTGGAGAAGGCGAACCGAGTTCCTCGGGAGGGTCGCCGGGGGATTGCTACTGTTTTATCGCCGTGCGCGAACACCCTTTGTTTCAACGTGACGGGCCGAACTTGATACTTCGCCTTCCGACGACTTACACACAGGTCGTGTTGGGTGGGACTGTCGACGTTCCCACTCTCCACGGACGCGGGACGCTGGAAATACCCGCTGGCACCCAGATTGGCGAAGTATTCCGGTTGCGTGGACGAGGGATGCGGGACCCGCGCGGGCGCGGAACGGGTGATCTGCTTATCCAGGTTAATGTCGAAGTGCCTAAAAAGGTCTCGGGCCGACATGAGGAAGTATTGCGCGAACTGGCCGATCTGGAACAAGCCCATGTCAGCCCGCATCGCAAGAGCTTTTTAAAATCGGTGCGCGACTACTTCGTCAGTTCCGACGACGCAACGGCCCATGTGGAGGATGGATGATCGTGTCCGAAGACAATCTTGAGTCAGGCACCCACAAACATCAGACGGAGCGGGCCGAGTCGAACATGCCGCCCGAGGGATCGCCATTCCCATTTCAGTCTGACATTAGCGCAGACGACACTCAGGGGCCATCCCTCGACGAAACATCCCCAACGATCGAATCACTTCAGTACCAGTTGCAGGAATCGGACAACCGGTTGCTACGTTCCCAGGCGGAGCTGGAGAATTTCCGCAAACGATCGCGGCGCGAATTGAACGAACAGCAGCGGTATGCACAGCTGCCGATCATTCGGGACTTGTTGCCGGTGCTGGATAATCTCGAGCGCGCCGTGTCGTCTGCCAACCAGTCGGATGACCCGTCGATCCACAGTTTGCTGGAAGGGGTCCAGCTCGTAACTGCCGAGTTGAAGTCCGTGCTGGAGCGGCACCACTGCCAGCCGATCGAGGCCGTAACAGGAACCGTCTTTGATCCTAATTGTCACGAAGCGATCTCGCAGCAGCCGTCTGCCGAACATCCGCCCAGCTCGGTCATGCATGTGGTGCAGGCAGGATATCAATTGCGTGACCGTGTCGTACGGCCCTCGCAAGTAATTGTAGCTTCCGGCGTTCCGGACGAAACGGACGGTGAGATGTCATCCGATGGTTCCCATAAAGGTTGATCGAAATGCCTACCTATGACTACGAATGTGACGCCTGTGGTCACGAGTTCGAGTTGTTTCAAGCGATGTCAGACGCTGTGAAACGTAAGTGCCCCGAATGCGGCAAGCAAAAACTGCGACGTCTATTCGGCACCGGTGGAGCAATTATGTTTAAAGGCTCGGGGTTTTATCAGACCGACTATCGCAGCGATTCGTACAAGCAGGGTGCCGAGAAAGAGAAAAAGGCCGCCGAATCGAAAAAGGAATCCTCGGACAAATCTTCCAAGGGAGGTTCAACCGAGGGTGGCTCTGCAAAACCAAACAGCAAAACGGACTCCTGATCCGTCGAGTCGATGTTTAGGCGCCGCGTCGATCGCGTCCCTTTCCCGGAAAATCTACTTCCAACGGTTAGTCCCATGGTAATGGTGCACTGCCCAACCTGTTCGAATTTGTTCGACGCCGATCAGAGTGATACGATGCCGTTCTGCTGCGAGCGTTGTCGGACCATTGACCTGGGTGTGTGGCTTGACGAGCGATACGGTATCCCTTACGAATCGGATGGAGAAGAACTGGACGTTGAAGGATAGGTTCGATCCAACGATGTGCGGTCTCCGGGGGGCCTCTCTCCGACAGTTGCGACAATCAGAATGTACCCGCAATCCCAGAAATCCCAACGACACTGACAGGCAATCCCTTGGCTGACCAGCCGGTCACAATGCGAACCATTTCCTGGCGGGACTTCTGTCCGTGGCTGGTCATTGTGCGGGCATTTCGCTTGGCGATTAGTCTGCAGCTGCTCTCGATCGCGACCGTGGGGGTTCTCGCGACCGCGTTCGGTTGGTCGATTTTGGGCCAACTTTTGCCTCCGGGGACTGGTCCGTCGCAAGCCGCAACGCGCAGTTGGGTGTCGCTCTACTCAACCGACACGTCGAGCGTGCTGATTCCAGAGCCCCCCCAGAATTTCAAGGTGATCTGGCGTACGCTGGCCGACGGGCCGGTCTTTGGTGTTTGGCGCCGATTGAACGCACCGTATTGCGGTTTGCTGACGAATCGTTTCATCAGTTGGCGCGATCCAACTTTTAGCTTGTGTGGCGCCTTCTGGACGCTGGTCGTCTGGAGTTGGTTCGGCGCGGCGATCACCAGGTCGGCGGCCTTGCAGCTGACGGTTAACGAACGGCCCTCATTATCACAACTGTTCCGCCATTCCTCGGCCAAGTTCGGCGCGCATCTTGCGGCTCCCTTGTTACCATTGCTACTCGTCTTTGTTTTGACGGTCGTTTTAATGCTGACGACCGGATTGCTTGCTCGGTGGGATGCGTCACTGTGGATCACGGGAGTACTCTGGGGTCCGGCACTGATTCTGGCATTTACGATGGTAGTAGTATTACTGGGGTTGTACGTGGGGTGGCCGTTAATGTGGGCCACGATCAGTACCGAGGGCACGGACGCTTTTGACGCGTTGAGTCGATCTTACAGTTACGTGTTCCAGCGGCCGCTCCACTATTTGTTCTACACATTCGTTGCGGCGGTGGTCGGCACGCTGGGCTGGTTTCTTTTTGATCACGTCTCCGAGGCAGTCATCCACTTGGCCTCTTGGGGGGCCGCCTGTATGGCGGGTTGGAGTCGGATTTCGGAGATCACGCTGAACGTCGGCGACGGCTCCGCTACGCAGGCGGCGGCGCCGGTAGGGACACTGCTAATTGGTTGGTGGATCGCCCTGGTGCGCGCCATTGCCACAGCTTTTACGTACAGCTATTTCTGGTCATCGATGACGGTCATTTACTTGCTACTGCGACACGACGTCGATCGGACGGAAATGGACGAAGTACACTTGTCTCCCCAGGATGAAACCTACGGCCTGCCTCCCTTGTCAGTGGATGAAGCCGGCGTGCCAAGCGTGGCCGACGAAGCTCTGGCGACGGAGAACGACGGGTGATTGTCGCCAACAATTCATCGGGAACTTAGCAGTGGACATGATCATGACACCATTACAGCAAGCACGCGAAGAAGTAGCGTTGGCGCATCGGTTGGCAGTCCGGCATGGTTTGAACGAAGGCGTCTGGAATCATATCAGTCTGCTCTCGCCCGAAGACCCAGCACAGATGCTGATCTCACCAGGCCATACTCATTGGTCTCAAGTGCGGGCCAGCAACCTGGCGCTGGTAGATACCGCTGGTAACCTGCTGGCAGGAGATCGCCCCCCCATTCGCGCCGGTTGGGTCATCCACTATCCGGTTCACCGTGCCCGCTCCGATATAGCTTGCGCGATCCACGTACATGCCCCCTACATCACAGCTATGTCGATCCGCAAGGACGTACTTTTCGAGACGAGAAGCTCACAGCAATCGGCCCGATTCCACGATGACGTTGTCTATTTCGAGGAATATGATGGCTTACTGAGCGATGAGGGCGAAGGGGACCGGATGGCGGCGGCCTTGGGTGAAAAAAGGGTGCTGTTAATGCGCAATCACGGCGCCTTGGTTGTTGGTCCGAGCGTTGCGGCCGCTTATCTGGACGTCTACCAGCTGGAACGAGCCTGCATGTATCAGCTGTTGGCACTGGCTGGTGGCGGCGAGATGCAGCTCATCCCGGAAAAGGTGGCGGCCCAATCGTCACGACAGGCCCGCGGCGGTTTTAATTTGGAGCATTTCAACGGAATGCGGCGCTGGATCCAGGCCCTTGAGCCCGGCTACGCAGAATGACACGCATTTGCTGGAGTCTGGGAACAGTCGTGTCGGAGTCGGTTGGCCGCGTACGTGTTTAGTGTGTTGGCGCGATTTGGTAGATGAATGCAGAACAAGGAATGGAGAATGACGAAGTTAGAAATCTACATTCTCCATTCCTTGTTCTGTATTCTACATTCGCACCGCCTGGTGTCCTTGACTGGACCCTTGTTGCAGCCTATTAAAGTTGGTCGTGATAGCATCTTCACGAACTCCACCGCACGACCAAGGTTGCGAGGGTCGTTCCTGGTGCCGGGGAAATACTGCTGCCACTACCGCCTTAATAGGGCTGACCCCTGGGGTGCAAACTACTGGTCTGAGTAGACAAGCGTGTTCTCTTCTTCGATCACGGCGATTTGCATTTCGCGACTTTTCACTTGAACGCGGATCAGTTGTTGCCCGGCAGCAATGCCTTCTGCACGGATTTTGAAGTAGACATCGGCACCCGGCGCGACGCGTGCCAGGGGCGGAAAAGTGATCTGCTGCCCGTTGACTTGAGAGCGTTCGGGACCATTGGCATCCAAAGGCTTGAGTCCAGGCGACAATTCGGCCTGCAGCGAGATCTCGGTTGCTTCTTTGGAACCTTCATTCACCAAGCGAACTTCGTAGGTTGTTTCTTTGCCGACTTCGATCGGGTCTGCCGTATCGGCCACTTCAAAAAACAGTGACGGGAGTCCGTCCACCCGAATCGTCTTTTCCAGGGAGTCGTTGAGGCCCATGTCCGCATAGCCTTCAAAGCGAAGTTTCTGATCTCCCGGTTCGATCGGCAAAGTGACCAGTTGGACTTCGCCCGATTGTTCGGCCGGCAATTCTTCCAGGCTCCAATAGACGGCGTGAGAGCGAGGGTCATACTGGCCTGCGTTGTTGGTTTCGACGAACTTCATACCCTTGGGCAGGTGCGCGATCAGCTCGATGTTTCGGGCGGATGCGGTGCCATGATTCTCCACGCTCAATGCATACGTTGCCTGTCGCTCCAAATAACGTTTTGCTGGGCCGCGCAGGCCGACCTGCAGGTCCGGAGCGACCACTTCGATCTGCGCGCGGTCTTCAGCGACCAGGTTGGCATCGGCCCGCGCGACAACAACATGGTCAATGATGCCTGGTTTATCCGCCGTCAACGTCAGTTCGACTTCACGCGATTCATTCGGGCGAATTGTGCCCAGCTCTCTCTCGAGTGATGAACCGGCGGGATGGGACAAACCATTCGGGACATCTTCTTCGAGCACCACCGATGTCGCAGCACCGTTGCCTGGATTCCATACACGAATTTTGACCTGAACGACGTCTCCTATGTGCACACGTTCAGGTACCGTTTGTTCCAACATAAGCAGAGGTCTAGTAGCGATTGTGCGGACCGAGGCCTCTGCCCGAAAGGTCACCACGCCGACGCTACCGATTTCTCCTTCGGCTTCCGGCATCAGCCGCATGGTAACTGTCAGCTCGTCA
>Ga0310123_10003810_pt1 | contig 11546 bp, 9 predicted proteins | sample CB6_AW_1057_MG_FD_203505 | JGI IMG/M metagenome (GOLD analysis project Ga0310123, IMG submission 203505) | Marine microbial communities from Western Arctic Ocean, Canada - CB6_AW_1057 | ecosystem: Environmental > Aquatic > Marine > Oceanic | place: Canada: Western Arctic Ocean | collected... | reverse complement strand
GATTCTTGCCACGCACGGGGGGGGATTGGTAGGCGTGCCGGCAGCGCGTGCCAAGGAGTGGACCGTACCGGCCGGAGGTTGGTTCCATCTGCAAAACGCCTTCGAAAACGACCGGTTCGAGCGCGCCGTGAGCAAGCCGGGGGCCGCCAGCTTTACCGTTGGCATGCCCAACTACCCGGCCGTGTACGCCATCAATGCGGCGTTGCGCTACATCCACTCGATTGGCGTGCCAGCGATCGACTCGCACGCACGTCCCCTGGTACGTGCGTGCCTCGACAGTCTTAAAAAACTCCCCGTCGAATTAATCACTCCCGATGAGCCCGATGCGATTGCCGGAATTATGGCCTTTCGCCATCCCGACGCAGAGCGGATTCATCATGCCTTACGCGAAAAAAATATTCACGTGATGTCCCATGCAGGGCGACTACGGGTCGCCATCCACGGCTATAACACGAGTGACGACGTGGAGAGATTCCTTGCTGTCCTGCACAATGAGCTGTAACGGCTAACGTCCTTGTGGCGTCTAACTCAACCTGGGGACACCTGATGTCTAAAATGATCCTGGCCATTGCCGCTAGCGCGTGCATGTTTACGAGTTCCGCTCTGCTGGCCGCTGAGGCGGACTTGCCGGTTGGGGCCCATCCGGCTGCGCTTTCCTTTCCGCACTTTCCCGATCGAGTCCATGCCTTCGTCTGGAGGAACTGGTCGCTTGTCGAGGCAAATCGCCTGGCCGAGGTCCTCGATACGCCCGTTGAGAATGTGGTCGCCATCGCCACATCGATGGGGCTCCCCCAGTCACAACCTCTTTCCCCGGAAACCACTACGCGGGCCTACATCACGATCCTGCGCCGCAACTGGCACCTCCTGCCTTACGAGCAACTGCTGCAGCTGTTGGATCTATCGGCCGACGAACTTGCTTTCTCGCTGCATGAAGATGACTTTCTGTTCATCAAGCTTGGCAGTCTCAAGCCAAAGTGCGCGGTACTGCGCTACATTCCGCCTGCTGCAGAAACGAGCCGGCGAGCAGCCCAAATCAAACAGCTCCTGCAACAGCATTTCGGAGATCAGCTGACAGAGCCTGGTGAAGCACGGTTCCATTTTGTCGATGAACTGTCGCAAATCGACCCCAACGAAGTACGCAAACCAGTCGACCCCGAACGTATGAAACGGGGTTTGCGATTTATCTATTCTTATTTCGCACCTTTTGGAGATCCACTGCTGAACGACCAGGCAGATCCTTTTCCGGAAGGACTGCTGTCAAAGTTGGCCGACGTAGGCGTAAACGGTGTCTGGCTGCATGTCGTGTTGCGGCAGCTTGCGCCAGGTGGAGAATATTTTCCAGAGTTCGGAGAAGGTCACCAAACGAGGCTGGCCACCTTGCGCCGCCTTGTCGAGCGGGCAAAACGTTATGGTATTGGCGTCTATCTTTACATGAACGAGCCGCGGGCTATGCCGCCTGAGTTTTTTCAGGATCGACCTGACATGGCTGGCATCTCGAGTCGCGGCCTGGTCACCATGTGTACGTCCGATCCGCGCGTCCGCCGGTGGATGGCCGGTGCGCTGTCGCACGTCTTTGGCGAAGTCCCCGACCTGGCTGGAGTCTTTACGATCACCGCCTCGGAGAATCCCACCAATTGTGCCTTCCTGGAAAATCACGCTGCTTGCTCCCGCTGCCGCCACCGCACAGCGCCAGAGATTATCGCTGAAGTCAACGCAACGATCGCCGAAGGAGTACACGCTGCGGCCCCCGACGCCCGCGTTATTGCCTGGGACTGGAGCTGGAACGGTGACGGAGATGCGTCAGAGTTCATCGAAAAATTGCCCAAGTCGGTTTGGTTAATGTCTGTAAGCGAATGGTCCAAGCCCATCACACGGGGTGGTGTCAACACGCACGTCGGGGAATATTCCATGTCGGCAGTCGGCCCGGGTCCGCGAGCCCTGCGACACTGGGAGGTCGCCCGAAAAAGAGGCCTGAAAACGGTTGCCAAGTTGCAAATGAACAACACCTGGGAAATGGCTGCCGTACCGTTCGTACCGGTAATGGACCTTGTTGCCGAACACTGTGCCAACCTGGCAGAGGTATCGATCGATGGCCAGCTACTTAGCTGGTCGCTGGGTGGATATCCCTCGCCCAACCTTCAGGTGGCGCAGCGGTTTGCCGAAGATCCCGGGGCCTCGATCGATTCTGTCTTGAACCAGATCGCCGCCGAGCGGTACAGCCCCCAAGCTGCACCCCATGCCCGGCAGGCATGGAGCGCCTTCAGCACGGCATTTCGCGAGTACCCCTTTGGCATGCAAACTCTCTACTTCAGCCCCCATTTGACAGGTCCAGCCAACCTGTTCTACGCACAGCCGACTGGCTATTCGGCCACGATGGTTGGCTTGCCCTACGACGACCTGGCCCGTTGGCATGGCTCGTATCCTCCCGAGGTGCTTGCCGATCAGTTCCACAAGGTCGCTGACGGGTGGTCGCTGGGACTGGACTCGATGGAAAGGGCCGTTCAGCAAGCCACCCCTCGCCAACGGGCAACGGCACGTGGCGACCTGCAGCTGGCAAAGACATGCCAGCTTCACTTCGCCAGCGCAGCAAATCATGTCGACTTCATCCTCGCCCGTGATGCGCTGGCCGCAGACGACCTCACACCCACTGCACGCAAAGAAAAACAAGCATTCATCCGCCGTATCCTTGCCGACGAGATCTCCAACGCCCAGGAACTCTATGCGCTGGCCAAGCAAGACTCACGTATCGGCTTCGAAGCGTCAAACCACTACTTTTATGTCCCCCTCGACCTGGCGGAGAAAGTGATCAATTGCAACTGGATTTCGGAGTCGCTTACCGACTAAACGACTCTTTCAGGCAGTTACGATCCCCAGGGGCGGGTTGGTCTTCCACTTGCCACGTGTAAAGTCGGGGAAGTCGACCGGGCGACTTTTGTTGGCGACAGACCGCTGGCTGAGTTCAAAAATAACGCTCCAGGAGGCAGCGTCGTAAACGTTCCAATCGGTCGGGGTCCCGCTGCGGAGGGCCTCGACCAATCGATAGAGTTCCATGAAATCCATCCCGCCGTGACCTCTTCCCTCGGATCGTTTTTCTAATTCCCGCCACAACGGATGGTCATATTCCTGCTGGTAAGCTTCCAAATTTTCCCATTCATGGGTGGGGCTCCGACCCTCGAGATGAATTCGATCGGGGTACCCCTGATAAATGCCCTTGGTACCCTGAACCATCGACATGCGGCTGTAGGGTCGCGGTAGCTGGGTATCATGACCCAACGTGATCGTTTTTCCACCCACTGTGCGGATCAAGCTGAAATTGACGTCGCCTAACGCATACTGCTGTGTGGCCAGTGGGTGATCGTCCCCAAACTGCTGAGCGTAAAAGGCATTCAACCCCGCCGATTTGCTGCTCATCGACACCAGGTAGTCAAACCGATCTCCACGATCGATGTCCATACATTGCGCCACCGGTCCCAACCCGTGTGTCGGGTAGATATTCCCATTGTGGCGGATCATGTTATCCAACCGCCACCGGACTTCGCTCCCATCTGGCGAGATGAGTTCGCTATCCATACGAAGTTCGTGCATGTAACCCGCCCGCGCATGGACAAGTTCTCCGAACAGGCCCTGTCTCACCATGTTGAAGATCATCATTTCAGGACGCCCGTAGCAACAGTTCTCCAGCATGACGCAATGCCGTTTCATTTTCTCGGCAATCTCCACCAGTTGCCAACATTCCTCCACGGTGGTCGCTGCTGGCACCTCTGTGGCGGCATGCTTGCCGGCCTCCATTGCCGCCACGCACATTGGCACATGCCAGCGCCATGGAGTCACGGCCATCACCAGGTCGAGATCTTCCTCGTTACACATTCTTTGGAAGTCATATTCGCCACGACTGTAGCCCGTGGGTCGACGCTGCCCGGCGGCCTCCACCTGGTTCTGCGCCCAGTCGACTCGCGACTCAACCAGGTCGCCAACAGCTTGAATTTTCACTCCCTCCAAATCGAGGAGAAGGGACAGCAAACCGGAACCACGGTTGCCGATTCCGACCAGGCCGATGCGAACCTCGTCAAGCGGTTTGAACTGTTCACCTTGGCGATCGACTGCCAGCGAGACTTCTTCCCCGGATGCGGTCGCGCCCCCCAGTGCCGTGGTCGTCCCGATCGCCGCAGCCAACTCCAGAAATTGCCTTCTTGTTGCTGGTTCGTTCATAGCCGTGCCTTTGCAAAAACGTGTGGGTAAAAAATATTCTGGTAATAGCAACCTGACAGACAGTGAACGATTTCTCAATTATTACACAAACGATGTCGATCCTCCACCTGTATCGGTTTTAGCAAAATGAGTTGCCGGACCGGTTCGACGGGTGTGCCCAAACCCAGTCCACCAATTCTCAGGAAGGATCGACGGTCCAGGGTTCTATCACATCTATTTCTACAATTCTCCCTGGATTTCAATATCTATTTTCGTCAGTCTCCTCGCAGTCGCCCCTTAAAAGTTGCGAATGTCTTTGTTCCCGAGGTGAGAACCTCGAAGTCACTCGGCAACAAAGGCTAAACCCATCACAAGCCTCAATACCATTCGTTCTCAAGTGAGTCGTGCTCTAATTTGGAAGCTGGAGTTTACAAAGTCTTGAAGACTGCGGAAGTTTTAGCGCGATCCATGACTAAGTGCAGACACTACCGTCAAGCAGTACATGAATTTTCGGCGACAACTTGTCAAATTGCCGAGTCATTTTCTGGTACCATGCCAGTCGCTTGGGGTTTGCCTTCTGGGAACTCTCAAAGTGCGAGACAGCACATGCAGGAAAATCCACCCCCACATTCGCCGAAGGTCACTGATCCATATGCCCGCAGCGCGGCAACGATCCAGGAGCCTCCGCAAGGTTTCCTGGCCAGGTTGCGCCATTTAGGGCCAGGCATGATTGTTGTCGGCTCGATCGTCGGATCGGGCGAATTGATCATAACGACCAAATTGGGAGCGGAGGCCGGATTCGTGTTGCTGTGGTTTGTGCTTCTAAGTTGCGTGATCAAGGTCGTCGTTCAAGCGGAATTGGCCCGGCGATGGAACTGGCATTCCGAAACGCCTTGGGCCAGACGGACGCACGTTATTGGACGTTCGGCGTCGCGCTGGTCAGTATGGCCGTGTTGCTGGGCGGAAGCTACAAGACACTGGAACGTGTCTCGGTGGGATTGGTGGCAACGTTCACTCTGATCACAATTTTGTGCACGATCCTGCTGCAATGGACCGGCTTTGCCATCACGGTGGACGACGTGCGACAGGGGTTGACCTTCAACATGCCTGCTCCGGAATTGTTGACGGTCGGCTTGATCATGACCGCGCCGGGTATGTGCGCGGGAACCGGTATCGGAACGAGCGAGATGATGTCGTACACCTACCGGTGTGTCGAAAATGGCTATGCCCGCAACACGGGCGACAATCAGCCGGGTGGCGACTGGCCGAAACGGGCCCGCGGCTGGATACGTGTGATGTATACCGACGTGTTCCTGACGATGGTCGTTTACACGATTAGCACTGTCTGTTTCTATTTCCTGGGCGCGGCCATTTTGTTCAAGATGGACCGGAACGTCGCTGGCACAAAAACGCTCGAAGACTTGGGACACATCTACACCGGAAGCCTGGGCAACTGGGCGGCCACGCTGTTCGTCGTGGGCGGTTTTTTTGTGTTGTTCTCGACGATCTTGTCCGGCGTGGCGGGCGGCACGCGAATCCTGACCGACGGGCTGTGCGTCTTGAGAATCATCGACCCCCACGACTATCCGGCACGACTGCGGTTCACCCGGATTTTCGCCGTCGTCTCCCTGACACTTTACACCTTGATATACGCCCTGTTCGAAAACCCGCCGGTGATGCTGATGATCTCCAGCATGATGGGTGTCGCCGTTTATCCCGTCCTTGGTTTGGGAACGCTGTATTTACGGCACCGCAAAGTCGATTCCCGAATTCATCCCACTCGGTTGACAACGTTTTGGTGATGGGTCTGCGGATTGGCACTGGCTGTGATATCTCTCGCCACTGTATTGTTCGCATTGGCCATCAAAAAAGGATGGATCGTTTTCGCGACAGGATGATGGAATTGAGCGTCGGTCCTTCTAAGAATTGGTGAATTCGGTCTGGGCGTACCGCTTCAACGAGTCTGCCGACACAATCCAGCGAACCGTGAACACGGAAACCCAATTCCTGAACTCTCAATCCAAGGGCGCGTCACCCCCCTTGAGAATTCAGAACTTACCAACGACACGGTGTTACAACGTCTCAACAAACCGGCGCATTGCCGACTCGTTCACCATGAGTGACCGCAAGAGCTTGAACTGGTTGCGGCAGCGAACGAGGTTGTGATTGGGTCGGCTCGTTTTGTAGTACGGATCTCCAAGAAGAAAGTCGGTCAGGAACCGCACGCCCTGTTCCAGCGTGAGGATCTGGCCAGACGGGACCAGCTGTTCGCGTTCGCAAGGCGTGAGAAAGGGTTCGGCCGCACCGACGTATCCGCTGGCGAGGCCCTCAAAGAGAGGCAAGCTGATCTCGACCCGGGAAAGATCCGCCTCGTCTTCGGGCGCCGTCGTATCCATGGTTCGCACCATATCACCAAAGTCATTGAGGGCGAGACCCGGCATGATCGTGTCGAGATCGACTACGCAAATGGCTTGGTCCGTGTCACGATCGAAAAGGACGTTACTGATCTTGGCATCGTTGTGGACCGTTCTCAGTGGCAGTTCACCGCGTGCTTGCAAATCCTGAAGCAACCCGGCAAACTCCCTGTTTTCGTCCGCGAAATCGACCTCTTGCCTCGCTTGAGCGAGTCGATTGCAGGGATTCTCTCGAACGGCTTGATCCAGTTGTGTGTATCGGAGCGGCGTGTTGTGGAAATGGGGAATCGTCTCGTGCAGCGCCGGTTCCGGCAGGCTGTTGAGCAGGTTCTGCAGTGTGCCAATCGCCTGGGCTGCCTGATGGGCCTGATGCGGGGTAACAGCCTTTTCATGCGTTTGCGTACCCTCGATATAGCGGTACATCCGCCAGTAGCCGTCGTCGGGTGTGTTGTAGAAGTCTCGGCCGCCACGTGTCGGTACAACCGTCAATGTGCGGCGATCCACCTCACCTATGCCACTGTTGCGCAGGACAGTGGTGGTGTGTTCCGTCACGCGCGCTATGTTCTCCATGACTTCAACAGGTTTACGGAAAACCAAGTCGTTGATCCGCTGGAGGAGATAGCGGGCTGTCGACTGGCCTTGATGGCAAGTGACAAGATACGAGTCGTTGATGTGACCGCTACCAAAATCGGCTACGGATTCGATGGTTCCTCCGATAGCAAAGATTTTCGCGATCGTTTGCACATCGGACGACATGGTTAATCCCAAAGACTTTCCGGATAGTTGGCATGGTTGACAAGTTCGCCAATCCGCCGCACGACATGGGGTGTGTCTTCCGCGTACGTGACGCCACACCACTTGTCGGTAGAGGGGAGGACTTTCACCTGCACTTTATGTTGCTCCACTGCCTGTTGTATAGCTGCGGGCAGGTAGAATTCATCCTCTTGGGGAGACGGGGTACTTTGCAAAAACAGTTGGAAATTCTTTTCTAGATTGTTAAAAACCGTAGTCGAGAATCCCCACAAGTTCATGGACACTATTTCGTCACCGCTGAGTCTCTCCTCGGTTCCGGACTCGCCGAGACCCATAGCACCGTCGCCACTGCGAACTATCTTACAAGTTTCCGCGATTTGGTTGAGCCAGCCGTCCGGCGTACACCGGCACACACCCCTCGACACGGCGCCGTGCTCCGACAGCGTATTGTGGAGCTTGTAGCCCACCATGGCGTAGGTCGCGGGATCAACTCGCGTCGTTTCATTCAGGAAGGCACCAAGCGCATTAAAGGCGTTGACGCCAAAGAAATCGTCGGCGTTGGTCACGGCAAATGGTTCATCGATGAACTCGGCTGCCGCCAACACGGCCTGGCCAGTGCCCCATGGCTTTGTCCTGCGCTCTACGATCGTTGGATCAGCACCATCGACATCCATTCGTTGAACTGCAAACCGCGTGTCAATGTGCCGCCCGAAGCGCTGGTCAGCGTGAGCTTGCATGAGCTCCCGCGTCTCTTGCCGAACGACGAATACGACTTTGTCGAATCCAGCCTGCATGGCGTCGTACAGCGAATACTCCATCAGGGTAGATCCATCCGGCCCAATCGGCACGAGTTGTTTCAGACCCCCGTAGCGCCGTCCGCCTCCAGCAGCAAGAATGACCAGTGTCAGTTTCATGAAAGGAAGCTCCGCGACGTTGGAGGCCAGGGGTCGAGGCAGCCGCCCGTGGGCGGCATGCCTTTTCTCAACTGCCTGCTTGCCGGGAACGTCCCGGCTGCCACTCCAGATTCTTCACCAGTGCGGCGCCCAACGATACATCCCAGCACTTCTAGCGTATGGAAGCCGTCAATGTCCACCCCCGAAAATCCAACGGCGATTGATTCCCCCATGCCGTGTTGCGGTCGTTCTCAAGCCACCAATGCAAATGGACTGGTCTGGGGTCGAGCTTTCGCGTGGTGGTTAACGCTGGTACGTGCAGATCGGTTTGCACCAGCGTCACCACCCATCATTGCGTGCCGGTCCAGTCGCACTGCTTGACGTAGTGTAGTTTCCATCCGTCGGGCGTCCTTTGCACTTGACTCTGACAACCGACTTGTCCTAATTTGCCGCCGCCACGGTGCGACAGCTTGACGAACTGTCGCTCGGTTTTGTCTCACAAGCTCGATGTGCCAGAGTGATTCGTTCGGTGGCATTCTAGAATCGCAACCAAGAGAGACTAAACACGGTTAACACGGATGTGTTCTAAACGGTTCCAACTTCTCATCCGTGGTCAGAAAACCTTCCCACACTAATCGGCTTCGACACGTTCGTAATACAGAGAAACGCTGCTACAGGTTCCAGCAGAATCTTCTATGAAGAGAAGATAAGTTTCTGAGTTCATCCGAGTACTGCGTTCCAGTAGTGTAGCGGTCTTCCAACTGCGGTCTGGGAGCGGACGACGCCACCTTGAAATGTTGGTATCAGGCACATTCTTTGAAAAAGCAATGGGAATGGAAGTTCTTGTGACAGGCGTATATGACCCCGAATATAACCGCAACAGGGTTCTTGTCTCGGGTTTGAAGAAGGTTGGGGTGGAGGTTGTGGAGTGCCCCTATGCTTCGCGCTGGAGGGTGGACAAGGAGGAGCTGCGTGCGTTTGCCCGGGATGTGCATTTAGTGTACTTGCCACCTTTCACTCACGCGGACGTGAGTTTTGTCAAGAAGCTGGTGGACAAGCCGTTGGTCTTCGATCCTTTGATTTCGAAGTACCTGACTAAAGTCCATGACTATCAAGCTGTCTGGAAGTACTCGCCGCGGGGGATGAAGAACTACCTGAAGGACAAGTTGCCATTGAATGTGGCGGACTTCGTGCTGTGCGACACTGAGCACCACAGGGAGTATTTTGCCGAGACGTTCAAGGTGCCGCTAGAAAAGATGGCGGTCTTGCCCGTGGGCTTTGTGGAGGATGACTTCCAGCCAATCGACATGCATAGTGGAGGCGGGATTTTCAGGGTGGGATTTTATGGCAGTTTCGTGCCTTTGCAGGGAATCCAAAAAATCGTCGAGGCGGCAAGGCTCCTGAAGGACGACCCATCCATTCGTTTTGAAATCATCGGCAAAGGCAATGAATACGATGATGTCTATCGGTTGGCGAACGAAGAGTATGCTTTGGAGAATCTGGTTTTCCACGGCTTATTGCCCTACGCGAAGCTTTCCGAAAGGCTCAATGCCTTTGATGTCTGCCTAGGTATCTTTGGGGACTCCTTGAAGGCGGAGATGGTTGTACCGAACAAGGTGTATCATTATGCCGCAGTTCGGAAGCCTATCATCACGAAGGACTCAGCCGGCATCAGGGAGGTGTTTACTGACGGAAAAGACATCCGTTTGGTAGCGCATTCTCCCCAGGTGATGGTGGACGCGATTCTTGAGCTGAAAGACAATCTTTCGCTCAGATCCCGCTTGGCAAGAAACGCCCACGAGACGGTTTGTTCGAGGTACACCGATCGAAAAATCGCCGAAACGGTCCTGTCCATTCTGGCAGCCTGGGCCCTGAAAAAATGTCCTTGATCAACTAATTTCTATGTATTTAGCTAAAACTGCCGTCGAAACTTTTGAGCATTTGGACGTGCTCCTGGCGGGAGAGGAGCGGGTCTTTTACAACCGCTTTGGGGACGGTGAACTTTTGACAATGGACCATCAGAGGCATCGGTTACGCCACAAGATCACCGAAAGTGTGGAAAGGGAGATGGCAGACACCTTTACGATTGACCACCCGCATTATGTGAGGGGCATTGCGGCGGGATATCCGAAGGAAGAGGGGATGATGAGCGGGCTGTTTGCTCCCCATGTCTACAACGAAGAACTGGTGGCTATCCTGCGGAAGTTTGGGTTGAAGGAAGGTGAGCAATTGGACAGCTGTCATGCCGCACTATATGACGGTTTTTCATCCAAAACGTTTTGACGCCTTTCTTCAGCGGTATGTTCGCCCCAAGAAGAAGATGTTTGTGGGCTGTGTGGAAAAGCGGTTGGTGGAAAAACTCTACGGCCCCATTGCCGTCTATGTCAAAACTCCTAAACGGCATGCTTCGCTACAATTCGAAAGCGTCTGGAAGGAAGTTAAGGCAAATTTAGGAGATGTGGAACTCGTTCTTCCAGCAGCAGGTATTTCTTCTAAGATAATTGCCAAGCGGCTCTGGTATATGGGAGTGATGGTTCACTGCTTGGACTTGGGTTCCATCGTTGACGCTCTGGAGGAGAAACCGGTTTCCCGGAAGTGGCTGCGTCTGAAAGGACACGTTATCAACAATGTCCTGCGGCCAGAGTCGAGGCGGACGGACTTGGGCTTTAAACTGTCATATTGCCGAAAAGAAATCCTCTTTAACCTGCGGAAAGGGATCAGGTTACTGCAGGGAAGGGCTTAATGGGATGCGGGTTCTTCAACTGAGTTGCGGGCAGATTTGGCGAGGTGCGGAGCAGCAGATCGTGTACTTGATAGAGGGCCTTCGCGCCAAGGCGATCGAGTGCGTTGTCGCCTGCCGCAAAAGGTCGGTGTTTGAAGAGTATTGCCAACAGGAGGATATTCCTCACTTTTCGCTCCCCTTTGCCAACGAGGTGGATTTGTGGAGCGCCTACCGGGTAGCCAGCTTTTGCCGAAAGAATCAAATCGACATCCTGCACACCCACAGCGGGCACGCCCTGGCGATCGGTATCTGGGCGAACATCCTCGGTGCTCCGGCAAGGCACATTTACAGTCGTCGCGTGCTGTACCCGATAAACGATAAGCGCTTTCACGTTTAAAATTCAACCACCCCAGCGTCCGTCGAATCGTGTGTGTCTCGAACAGTATTCGGGAAGTGATGGCGGCAAGTGTTCGCTTTCCCGACCGGTGCGTGACCGTCCACAGCGGCGTTGACGTCGGGCGTTTTTCGCAAACGAAGGAGACGGGGAGCCTGCGCCAAGAGTTTGACGTTCCCGAG
>Ga0310123_10003808_pt1 | contig 11551 bp, 4 predicted proteins | sample CB6_AW_1057_MG_FD_203505 | JGI IMG/M metagenome (GOLD analysis project Ga0310123, IMG submission 203505) | Marine microbial communities from Western Arctic Ocean, Canada - CB6_AW_1057 | ecosystem: Environmental > Aquatic > Marine > Oceanic | place: Canada: Western Arctic Ocean | collected... | reverse complement strand
GTTCAAGCAATCGATGCCCAAACCGGACGAACGCTTTGGATTTCAGATGTTGGAAAACGCAACTACTTGACGATGGCACCTGCTGCAAGTGACACGTGCGTAGCGGCACTTAACGGCTCAACTCTTTACATTCTCGATCGTGGCAGTGGAACGATCAAATGGAGTCGATCACTGGTGGGAGCCCCTGGCGCGGGTGCCGCCATTAGCAACGAGATGGTTTTCGTCCCCATGGCGAATGGTACAATCGAAGGTTATCAAGTAGCCGATTCTGGACTCCCGACGTGGATCTTCAAGTCCGCTGGGCGATCGCTGATTCCTCCAACCATTACCGATACCACCGTCAGTTGGCCAACAAGTCACGGTCATCTGTACGTAGGATCGTCTTTCGAAGGTCAGATTCGTTATCGCTTCGAAGCTGATTCTATCATCGCCGCTCCGTCGACACATATTGGAACCGACCGACTGTATTTTGCTTCATTAGACGGAGATGTTTTTGCTTTGGATCAGCCTTCTGGCGAAATCGCCTGGCGATTTTCCGTAGGTGATGAGGTCAGTCTTTCACCGGTCCCTATTGGAGATGGGATTTATGTCATTTCGGAAAACAACCATCTGTATCGACTCGACGTGAAGGATGGTCAACCACAATGGCGATCAGGACGAATCAAACAATTTCTGGCTGCCGGAAAAGACCGATTGTATTGTCGTGACACTCTGGACAACGTTGTTCTTCTTGACACTGAAACCGGTGTCCGGATCGGCTCATTTAATGTCCCCGGTGTCGATTATTTTCTGACCAATCTCTATACCGATCGGATTTTTTTGGGAACACGTACAGGAATGCTCCAATGCCTGCATCCCTCCGAAACGGAATTGCCTATGGTCCATCTCGTGATCGCAAAGAAAAAATCTCAAAAACCAGCGGAAGATCCGTCTGAAGAGGAAACCAAGGTGGACGGCCCTGTTGCCGAACCGGGGAATGAGCCAACTGAAGAAACGGAAAACCCCTTTGATAACGACGATGACAACCCTTTTGCCTTTGGCGAATCCGATACTCCGACCAATGCCAACGAAGAAATGTCACCCCCCGCGGACGAAACGGAAGACGAAAGCGAGAATCCGTTCGCAGAGGATGAAGAAAACGAAAGCAATCCATTTGAGGCTTGACCCCAAGCCCGCTCGGCATTTAAATCCTATGTATGGATACATTAAAAATCAAACGGGCTTTAATCACAGTCAGTGACAAGCAAGGCGTGGCCGAGTTGGCTGAGAAACTGGCCACAGCGGGCGTCGAGGTCTACAGTACCGGCGGTACGGGAAAACATCTGGCCGAAGCGGGAATTGCAGTACAAGACGTCTCAGCCTACACCGGTTTTCCAGAGATGATGGATGGCCGTCTGAAAACCCTTCACCCCAAAATCTTTGGCGGCATCCTGTTCCGACGAGATCGGGACGATGATCAGGCAGCCCTCAGTGAGCACGGAATTCTTCCCTTCGACCTGGTGGTCGTCAACCTCTACCCTTTTCAACAAACGGTGTCACAGGCAGGCGTTTCACTCAGCGATGCAATCGAAAAGATTGATATTGGAGGACCGAGTCTCGTCCGCGCAGCGGCCAAAAACTTTGCCTTCACAACGATCGCAACCCATCCTGATCAGTACGCGATGATCATCGAGCAAACCCTGGACCAAGGAGGCACTACGCTGGAATTTCGCCGTCGTCTGGCCGGCGAAGCATTCGAACACACGGCCAGGTACGATCGAGCAATCTCTAACTATTTCCGTCGCCTGCCAGCGAACCTCAATTCTGCAGAGGCTCAACAAAAACAATCTTCTTTTACCGCTTCCCAGATCATCGATCTTCATCATCAAGCAACGCTTCGGTATGGTGAAAATCCTCACCAGCAGGCCGCTCTGTACCGATTGTCTGAATCCACCGGTACACTTGTCGATGCACAACAGCTGAATGGAAAAGAACTCTCTTACAATAATTGGCTCGATTTAGACGGCGCACTCCGGATTGCCCGTGCGTTACCCCAAATCGGAGCAGCTGTCATCAAACACAACAATCCGTGTGGAGCAGCATCAGCCGACAAAATGGAAAAGGCTACCAAGGGCGCACTCGAAGGCGATCCAGAAAGTGCGTTCGGATCCATCATTGGGCTTAATGGAACCGTTGATGTGGCCACCGCTGACGTTCTGACAGCTCCCGGGCTTTTCATTGAAGCCATCATAGCAACCGATTTTCATCCAGACGCTCTTACGATTCTAACCACCCGGCCCAAATGGAAAAACAATGTGCGACTGATGAAAGCCGGCAGTTCATTACAAAGTCCGGTAAATCAACATTTTCGCCACATCGACGGTGGCATACTTGTTCAAGATCAGGACGATCTGCCAGATGAAACATCTCAATGGCAATGTGTCACTGATACAATCGCCAACGACCGGCAAATGGATGAGCTTCGTTTTGCCTGGGCAGTGGTACGGTACGTCAAATCGAATGCTATCCTGCTGTCAAAAAATCAAACACTCTGTGGAGTAGGTGCAGGTCAGATGAGCCGAGTAGATTCGGTACGAATTGCAATTACCAAGGCGGGATCTCGAGCTTCTGGATCCGTACTCGCTTCAGATGCTTTCTTTCCATTTGCCGATTCAATTCATCACGCTGCCGAAGCTGGCGTGACTGCAATCATTCAACCCGGTGGATCTCGCCGGGATGACGAAGTTATTGCCGCTTGCAACGAGCAAGGAATTCCAATGATATTTACAGGACGAAGGCATTTTCGACATTAAGAAACGATCCAAAATGCAAACCGAATCCGGTCCTCTCAGGACTTCGGAATGTTGAGATGATTTTCTGCTAAACACATTACTGCTATCGGTCATCTTGAATTGAACTCGGTAAAGTTTCCAGAAGTTACCGCGAACCTATTAAAACCCTTTTGTATTAATCCCTTCATGCCAACTATTCTCGACAAAATTGTCGCTACCAAACGCATCGAAATCGCAACCGCGCAAATCAACGTTCCACCATCCCAACTGCATTTGGCCATTCAAGAAGCACCGCCTGTGAGAGACTTTTTCGCCGCATTGGCCAGCGATGGTCCAATCAAACTAATCGCCGAAGTCAAGAAAGCCAGTCCATCTGCTGGTGTCATCCGTGATGATTTCGACGCCGTACAAATTGCACAGACTTATGAAAAACATGGCGCAACCTGTATCAGCGTGTTGACCGATGAAACCTATTTCCAGGGCAGCCTCAATTTCCTCTGTGACGTTCGTCGGACCGTACAAATTCCAGTATTACGCAAAGATTTTATTCTCGATTCGTACCAGCTTCTTGAAGCCCGCGCCGCAGGCGCCGACGCCGTATTATTGATTGCAGAATGCCTGGATGATTGTCAGTTGCGCAAACTTCATAATGAAGCCGTTGAACTCGGAATGACACCGTTGGTTGAATTTTACGAGCCAGAAAATGCCTCTCGTGTGCTGGATGCAGGCGCATCACTGATTGGCGTCAACAATCGGGATTTGCGCACTTTCCAGACTGATTTGAACCACACACTGCGGATGCGTGACAAGATTCCGGCGGATCGCCTGTTGGTTGGAGAAAGTGGTATCCGCACTCGAAACGATGTCCAACATCTGGCAGCAGGAGGCGTGAATGCAATCCTGGTCGGCGAAACTCTGATGGCCAGCAAAGACATCGGCACAGCGGTGGACGAACTCATGGGACCGATTGGCTAGTCAACCCCATGCTGGTCGTGGTTTATCAGTGAAGACCATGACCAGCATGACAATTTCAGGACCTTGCCCCACTTCCTAAAACTAGTTTCAGAAACTTTTAGTTCTGTGAAATTCGGAACACCGAATTGTGAATAGCTCCTTGAACTGCTTGTCCCTTGGCAGAGCGAACCGAATAGCCAATCTTCATGCACCAGGTCGTTTTCAACTTATGAATCCGGAGGACTACGGTACGACCATCCTCGGAAAGATCCACACCTGCCAAATCTAAATCTCGTTCATCGTAATGGTCCGACCCATATTCTGCCGTCCGTTTGAGGGACCATGTCTCCACGGCCCAATTTTCAATGTCTGTGGTCGTTTTTCGATCAAGTTTTCCAGAGAACGTAATTTGCATACTATTTTTGCGGGCCTGCAAGGCTACCGGAACGTGAATCGGCTGACCCGTGTAGCGAAGGCGATAAACTCCACCCGTTTCTTGTCGTGTTCCCGACCAGGCAAACATTCCACAACAGTAGAGCTGGCCGTTGCCCGGATGAAATCGCCCTCGCATTACACCCGTTGGAAACTGTCCGACCGGCAACTCACACATCCCACCCTGCACCTGACCATCAAGCTCTTCAAACGGAACGATGTAAACCTTCCCGTAACCGTAGGAAAAGTTCAGCAACGAACCATTTAACGGACCCCAATTGGCATTCTTGTCAACCCACAACAGCTCGGCGGGAGACCGATCGAACTCTTTCGCTATCCAGCACAGGGGCTGCTGCATAGCATGATCGGACGAATCGATCACCTCGTGATATCCCAACATGTTGCCGTAGAAGGCGCCCGCCTTTACCCGGTTGATTCGATTCTTAGGAGTCCAATGTCCTTCCTGATCCGTCACGAAGAAAGTACCATCGGAATTGACACAAACGCCGTTGGCAGCTCGAAAACCTTTGGCCACGATATCAGTACGTGCCCCATCGGGACTGACGCGCAACAGGGTACCATGGTGGGGAACCAATGCAGGCTTGGCATGGCGTGCTGATTTTGCGTAATAGAAATTACCCTGGGCATCAATTTGAAGCCCCATGGCAAACTCATGAAAATGTTCGGTTACCTGGTGATCGTTGTTAAAATTTTCGTAGAAATCTGTTTCACCATCAGCATTCAAATCGTGGAGAATGCAAATCTGATCCCGACAACTGACATGAATTTTACCATTGACAATCCGAAGGCCTAATGGTTGAAAAAGGCCTGACGCAATTCGTTGCCAGTGGAGTGGCTGATCCGCATGATCGATACCGCTGACAAGCCAGACATCGCCATCCCAGTCACAAATAACCATCCGCCGACCATCCGGCATAAAGTCCAAACCGCTAAATCGCATTTGACAAAACCATGGATTGTCCGTTGGCCTTTGCAAAACATCCGTTGTTAAAGGAAGATCGTCGCTGCCAGGCAACCATTGAGTTTCAATAGATTCGGTCCAGCGACGGGACCCGCCACGAGTCAACGCCTGTAAATCGGTCACTTTCGGTGACGAAACATCGATTGCATTGACCACCCTAGACACATCCTGTCGGTTTCCAATTTCTCCAAGCCACAAAATAAATTTGAGGGTTCCATCCCCAGCAGGAATTCTCAAACGCAAATTCTCCGATTTGCCAGTCGCCCATCGGACGCCGGGCAAATCTCCCAACAGTCCTGCTACAAGTTTGACAGCTGGCGAATCGGTGGTGGACTTGGTACCTCGAGGTAGTTGGCTATCGAAAATCACAACTTTTGAAGCAATAGCGCTTTGAACATCTCCAAGATCCTGTAGGACAACGTGCCCATCCTTACGTTGTGCAATTTGCAGGACGAGCTCGTTTTCTCGAGGACCGATATGGAACGTGCGAGTAAACACGGGACCATGCCGGATCTCAATCACACTCGGCATCTCTAAAACCGAAGCTTCCCCAACAGCATAGGAGAAAATGACGTTGTTACCATGCGAATACATCCCCCGGTAGTGTGCCCACCGACGGGGCAACGGGCCATAATGCCGCCCATCACGACCTTTCAGTCGGGGATCGTCAAACGTCTGATCTACCGGATTGGCCCACCCTGGACCATTCCCATTGCCAAACGCGATTCGACCTACAACCGCAGGATGAATGGCATGACGACCGTTGAACATGATTCCATTCCAATCCGTGAATCCTTGACCGCTCCAGCCAGCCGCCATTCGCATCGTATCATGATCAAAGATCATCCACCGGCTGCCCTGCGAAACACCTCCGGCTCCAGCATCCAAACGTACGGCAATGCCTTTGTAGGCGATATTGAATGGTCCTCCCGGAACTTCATAGGTGTGAGCAAGAAAGTGTCCATAGTCCATCTGCGACCATGGTTCAATGGCCACCGGCTCAGGCCCACGTGTGTCACCCGAGGGAACGTTTTGCAAATAAGATTCCGTCACCTCAAAATATTGCGCAGGGTTGTTCGGCTTTAAATAGGCTTGGCGAATGAAATGAATGACATCGTATTTCTGTTGAGGAACCATCCACCGTTGTGGAACCATCATGCCAAATCCACGTGTTAACGTGTGATACATCGTCAACGGATCATGTCCGTTCTTAAATTGGCCCAAAGCAAACCGTAACGAAGTCGGCATCGATCCCGGAAGATCCTTTGTACCATGGCAGTTAACACAAAGTTGATTGTAGATTGCTTGGCCACGTAAAAAGCTTTCGTCATCCATTTCGGCAATCATTGCCCGATGGTCAAGGCGGTTTTCGTATTCTGGCAGTGGCGTCGAAACCAACAATGAAGCAGATGGCTTCAATTGCAAAGCTCGTTTTGGCCCGTTGGTGGCGATTTCCGTCAGGTAACGCACCAGATCGAGGAACTGTTGGCGACTCGCCAGATGATTCACCAATCCCTGCGGCATCAGAGATACGTTCGATTTTTCCTGATGTTCAATAGATTCTTCCTGCAACTCAATTTTCTGTTCCACGTCGTTGAGATCACGCAACAGCAGACGTTCATTATCTTGATAGACAATCATTCCCTGGAATCTGTGGCCTTCCTTGGTAACCACGGTAGTGACCTCGTAACGTTTCTTGATTTCGCGAGATGGATGTAGTATCGAATCAACGATGTACCGAGCAGTTGCCGCAGGTCCCCGTTGAATCAAATCACGATCCATTCGTGTCAAGTCTGGCCCCAACGGTGAAGACTGCTGGTTTTCAAGATGGCATTTTGTGCAAGCAAGATACGATTGATAAAAAAGAATCGCACCCCTTTTTGCATCTCCCTGGATTTGGGCAACCGTCGCCAAACGATCCGGATCTTCCTCGCGTAAAGCTTGTTCGATCGTCAAAGCCTGTAATGGTACAGCGTAATACCACAGGGAACTCATCAAGAACAGCCACAACAACGCTCGACAATTGTGATCCATCCAGTCACTTTCAGGTAACGCCAGGCTAGCTAGACAACGGCTCTTTCGAGTATGCTAATTGCCCTGATAATTGATAGGGGAAACGGTCAATTGGCTTCTTACCACCGCCAGGGCAGTCACCGATGCCGTACGTCCGAAACCATGGAATGGATTTTACAAATTTTCAACCGAAGCACCATGCCATCGTTTTGCAGACAACGCCATCGTTTTGCAGACAACAGAGTTAACCCCACCCGACATCTACGTAGAAAGCGGTGACCAACCCCATCTGCCGCTCCGACGTCGAGCGAAAATTGCTACACCAGCACATATTATCCGCACCAACCCAAATTGGAAATACACTGTTTAATTCGAAAACATTGCAATCCTTTAACCAGGAGCTTCATCCATGTCACGATCTGTAACACTCTTTACCGGGCAGTGGGCCGACCTCCCACTCGAAACTCTTTGTAAAAAAGCGAAGGCCTTTGGGTACGATGGCCTGGAACTTGCTTGCTGGGGAGATCATTTCGACGTTCGGCAAGGTGCTAGTGACGATGACTATTGCCGTCGCCATTGGGAATTGCTATCCGACCATGGCCTGACAGCTTACTCAATCTCCAACCACCTCGTGAGCCAGGCAATTTGTGATTTGATCGATGAACGCCATCAGTCGATTCTTCCGAAAGACGTTTGGGGCGACGGCGACCCTGAGGGCGTGCGTCAACGGGCAGCTGAAACCATGATCCTGGCGGGACAGGCTTGTCGAAGATTTTTCAATCTCAAACCAGGACGTGGGGATCAGGACGATTTCCCGGCAGTCGTCAATGGCTTTACCGGATCGAGCATATGGCATTCCCTATACGCCTTTCCACCAACAAGCCAGGATTATTGGAATCGGGGGTTTGAGGATTTTGCAAAACGATGGCTACCGATTCTTGAAGCGTTTGACGAATCCAATATTAACTTCGGACTTGAAGTACATCCGACAGAAATTGCTTTCGACATTGCTTCCAGCCAACGAGCCATTTCTGCTGTCAATGGCCATCAACGTTTTGGATTCAATTACGATCCGTCTCACCTCGGCTACCAGGGTGTCGACTACGTAAAATTCATTCGCCAGTTCAGTGACCGAATTTACCATGTCCATATGAAAGACGCCTGGTGGGGACATGGGGATGGAACGGTTGGCGTGTTTGGGGGCCATACTGACTTTGCAGACCCCCGTCGCTACTGGGACTTTCGTAGCCTTGGGCACGGTGACGTCAACTTTGAAGAAATCATCGTTGCTTTAAATGATATTGGCTATCAGGGTCCGCTGTCGGTCGAATGGGAGGATACCCGCATGGACCGGGAACACGGTGCCACAGAATCCTGTAACTTCGTCCGACAAGTGGATTTCAAGCCTTCGAACATCGCGTTCGATGCCCAGTTCGATCAGTAAACATCAGAAGCAAACTACCGTACCGTCAATGAGCGTGACAACGATGTGGCCATGACGGCTAACCGCCAAGCCCCATAAAACGGGCTTGGCAGGCAACGGTTGTGACCACAGCACCGAACCGTTTTCCAGTCCCAATGCCGTGATGCCAAATGACGGCTCTTTGCCTTGGTCCTGATTCAACTCACCTGCCACAATCACCGCATCTTTGCAGAGCGCTAAGGCTTGCGCATCACGGAAAAGACTTACCTCCCAAACTCCCTTTGGTTTTCCTTCTTCGGTTTTTTCACCACTGAGCTGCACAATCCGGCCTTGCGTTGCACGGATGACAACTGGCTCAACTCCGACTTGTAAAAAGTGGTTGCCAAAATATCGTGACGGTCCATATTCCTGGGGCGAATACAATAGCTGATCGAAAACTCTCACTTGGCCATCGATAACAAACAACTCTCGACCTCGAGGCGAGCGTTTGAACATTTCTCTGCCAGAGTTAGCAGGAAAACGCTCCGTCGAACCGGCAGGCCGGTCCCACCACTGGTCGTCAAGATCGTTGAGACAGTGGCCACTCCCAAGATCGTAGATGGCGGGGGAAACAACGTTGCCACCAGCCATGTAAAGTTGATCTTGGTGCAACAGAAGATGACCCTGCACGCTGATACCTGTGACCTGATCGTCAGCCACTAGTCGACTTGATTTATTGTTTTGCCAGCGAATAGCACCCGATTTGGCATCCAGAGCGAAAACGTACGTGCCATCATAGCTGGTAATTCCCGCTGCCGCATAAAGCACACCCTCTTGAACCAGCACACCACTGCCAACCGGCCAATTTGAAATAATTCTGCCATGGACCGGAATCCGTCTTTCAGTTGGCGCAGCACGGAATCGCCACAGTCGCTGGCCATTGAATGCATCAAAACAATAAATCCATCCATCACCTGAACCGACATAAATACGCCCCTGCCAATACTCAGGAGGGAAGCGAACCGAACCACCAGTGAACGCATTCCACCGTAGTTGACCCGATTCCATGTCAGCAGCACGCACAATGCCGTCCAAACCACTCCAATACGCCGTGCCAGCGACCAAAATCGGAGCTGTCAGCCCAGCCTCGGAGGTTGTCGACAGTTGCCAACGGCGGTCAGCATGCGAACCAACCTGGACCGGAATATACCCCGAACGTGACACATCATGCCGATAGGCGGACCAATCCTCTTCCTGCGCCGGTAAGCTGGATACGGGCGTCTCGTTGAATAATTCAAGACGGTCTTCCGTTGTGGCTGGACGCGTCAAATCAAGTTCGCCGGTCGATGCCAGACTGATCATGCCCACCAACGAATGATTGCAGTCGCACATCCAGGGCCCCCAGTAAAGCATCCCGTTGGAGACAATCACACCGTCCTGACACGCTGGCCGCATGAGAGGGATGCGGTGAGGCTCATTGCTCGCCACGTCCAATTGCATGGTTCCGGTATGCCGGTAACCGCGAGTGAAAATACTGTTCCGTGTCGCCGTCGCACGGGTACAGTTCCCACGATAGCATTGTAAGTCTGCCAACACGCTGCCAGTCAGATAATCAAACTTCTTACTGGTTTCCATTCGCCCCATGGCATAGAGAGCATCGTCACGCAACACAAGTTGAAAATTCCCGTGCGGATAAGACCACAACATTGAGCCGTCCTGCGCCGAAACAGCGACCAATTTCGTTCGCTGGGGACCGGCAAAATAAACTCCTCGGTCATTGGCTTTCACATAAGCTGAACTAGCGAATCCCTTTGACGCGGTTTGGGCCTGATCGTGTTCACCAATCGCTTGTAGGATTTCCGGGTCCGTTGTCTTCCAAAGCTGGCCACCCGTTTCAACATCCAGCGCCGCCAAGTACTGCATGTGGCTATAGACATAGATGCGACCTTCTGACAAGCACATTGCACGGCTATCGATAGGGACATCCGATCGATATGTCCAACGCACTTCTTTAGTCAATGGGTTCATGGCTACCAAGGTCCGACCAAATCCCCATTGATAACTTCCGCCATATCGCTTTCCGAGATCACTCCAGGGCCAACCCGCCTTTTTTCGTTGACCGCGGATCACCGGATCATTCTGTTCTTTCGCACCAATCAGCGCATACAAGAACCCATCCTTTAATGCCATCCATTTCCAAACTCCATCACCGTCAACCTCCGCAGGAATCACGATTTCATCACGCAACTCACCATTAGCCGCATCCAGCAATTTGCAAGAAATGTCGTCCGCCAGATACACAAGGTCGGGTGTTGCCACGATCGTACTACGATGGATCATGAATCCGGGATTGAGGTCACGCCTCCAAAGCTGGGTCCCGTTGTAAGCATTCTGGGCAACCAGTGTATTTAGCCACGGCCATTCACGTTCCTTCAAAGCAATATGGCCAAAGGCCTTAAAGATGCGCCCCCCCGACGTAACTGTCACCTGTGGCATGGGTACATACCACGGCTCGCTAAGAAATTGTGTCAGGTAAGGCGGTTTTGCATTCGCGTCCAGGGACTGAGGATTATTATCGGGCCCGTGATAAGGATGGTTCCACTGATCATCGCCATCGGGTATCGGCTTGACGAGCGTTCGATTATCAAAAACTGCAGCTGCTCCAGGTTGTAACACACGGAACAATTCAACTTCGTCAACAATCGGATCGTTCACGATCAAAGCATCAGCAAGGTTATCGGCCAGAGCGATATGGCCGTTAGAATCACTTTCGACATAGATGCGTGTCCCCAGTAACTTGACCTCAAAGGCCGCCTGCCGCACCCGGTGAATGTAGGATTCGCTGTTGGAATGGACATAGACAATCCATTGACTTTGTCGTGCCAGTTGAATCGGCAAACTCTCATCATGAGATGCAACGATGACACAAATGCCTTTGTTGGTCTCGAATTGACCTATCAACGAACTGACTCGGTCGGCGTAAAGATTTGCAAGCCG
>Ga0310123_10003805_pt1 | contig 11555 bp, 7 predicted proteins | sample CB6_AW_1057_MG_FD_203505 | JGI IMG/M metagenome (GOLD analysis project Ga0310123, IMG submission 203505) | Marine microbial communities from Western Arctic Ocean, Canada - CB6_AW_1057 | ecosystem: Environmental > Aquatic > Marine > Oceanic | place: Canada: Western Arctic Ocean | collected... | reverse complement strand
AGACCACAGACCACAGACCACAGACCACAGACCACAGACCACAGACCACAGACCAAAATGACCGACTTACTCCGACAGGAAATCGCGCGCACCGCACACACAATCGTCGTCAAAGTGGGTACCCACGTGTTGGCTCGAGATGACGGGACGCTCAACCGCGAACGCATGGCCAGCATTGCAGAGCAACTGCACGGAATGATGGTCGCAGGCCGGCGCGTCGTGCTGGTCAGTTCCGGCGCAGTGGGGTCGGGAATGTATCGGCTGGGACTGCGAGAGCGGCCCACCGATCTGTCTCGGCTGCAGGCAGTGGCAGCGGTCGGACAGTCGGCCCTGGTTGAGGCCTATGACCAGACGTTTCGGCAACACCAGCGTCATGCAGCGCAGGTCCTGCTCACGGCCGACAGCCTGGATCGCCGGTCCAGCTATTTGAATGTGCGGAACACGATCTTAGCGTTGCTGGAGTACGATACCGTACCCATCATCAATGAAAACGACACGGTCGCCGTGGATGAGTTGATGACCACCTTTGGCGACAACGACCGGCTGGCGGCATTGGTGACCAACTTAATCGGTGCATCGCTGTTGATCATCCTCTCGGATGTGGATGGACTGTACGATCATGCCGGTGAAGCGTCCAATCCAAAAGTCGTTTCCACGGTCACAAAACTTGACGAATCTATTTTCGCACTGGTGCGTGATACTTCGAGCGGTTTGAGCAAGGGAGGAATGTCGAGCAAGTTGGAAGCGGCACGGCTGGTCACGACCGCGGGAGGAAACGTGATCATTGCCAGCGGTCACGATCCGACGATTCTGCAGCACATCATGGCGGGTGAGCAGGTGGGGACCCTGATTGCCGCTCAGGGCAAAACGATCAGCCCGTGGAAACGGTGGATCGGATTGGCGGTCCAGCCACGGGGCTTCATTCGTTTGGACACCGGCGCCTGCCGCGCCGTCGAACAGAACGGCCGCAGTCTGCTAGCGATCGGAATTGTGTCGGTCGAGGGGAATTTTTCGAAAGGGGACGTCGTTTCATTGCAAGATGAACAAGGACGCGATTTTGCCCGAGGTCTGATCAACTATAGCAAGCAAGAGATCGATCAAATCCGAGGTTTGAAATCTCACAAGATCTCCGAGGTCCTCGGGCACTTGCCGTACGAAGAAGTCATCCACCGGGACAATATGGTCGTCCTGACTCGGAAATGAGGAGTGACGAAATGCCCAATGACGAAGGAATGACGAAGCACGAATGAATGGGAACGATTTCGAACTTCGTAATTAGGATTTCAGTCGTCATTGGGTATTTCGTCATTCGTCATTGAGTTCCGCCTAGTCGCAATCACGTCAATGGACGCTGATACGACACGGCACCAGCAGGACTGACGGTTCGGCAAACAGCCGTCGCACAAGTTCCAGATCGCTCAGCCGGATGCCGGCGTCGGGGTCAATCGCATCGATGGCATGTCGCATCTGGGCGCCAAACATGGAACCTTCCATCAACTGATCGAGAAGGCTCTTTGGTTCCGGTAGGATCAGCCAGTCTGTTTTCTGATCGGCGTCCAATCCGGCCAATTGTTTTGCCTGGCGAACGGCGTCCTCGAGCGAGCCCAACGAGTCCACCAGGCCGTGTTGTTGAGCCTGCCGGCCGGTCCACAATCGTCCCGCCGCCAAAGACTCCATTTTTTCCGCTGGCATACCACGCCCCAGCGCAGCTTTGGAGACGAACTGCAGGTACGTCTCGCTCATCATTCTGATCCACGCCTCGCGTTCGGAATCAGAAAAGCGAGACTTGGATGACAACAGACCACTATTTCGCCCGCGGCTGATCGTTTCGACATGGATGCCGACTTTGTCGTAGAGTCCTTGCAGGGCCAACTTACCGCCGACCACACCAATAGAGCCAGTCAGTGTTTCTGGTTCCGCAAAAATTTTGTCGCAACCCATAGAGATGTAGTATCCGCCGCTGGCGGCCATGTCCCCCATGCTGGCCACGATCGGTTTTTTTGCATCGACAATCGCTTTCCAGATTTGATCGCTGCCGATAGCTGAACCACCGGGACTGTCGACGCGGAGCACCGTTGCCGCGACATTCTGGTCGTCTTCCGCTTTTTCGATCGCTTCCACAATGGTATCGCTGCCGACCGTTTGGCCGCCAAACACGCCAGGTACACTTTTGCCCGTTGTAATGGGCCCCGCCGCATAGACAATGGCAATCTTTTTGCGCAAACCGGACGGCTTGTCCGCGCCGCCGGTAAACAATTGCATAAGGTTCATGAAGCCAAAGGGTCCGGAGAGATCCAGGTCGTTCTTCCGCTTGCCGTAGTCCTCTATCAGGACCAGGTGCTCCGCTTCGCTGGCTGACTGCAGCTCCGCGCGGAATTCCTTGTCGTAGGCCACGTGATCGATCAAGCCCGCTGCCTGGGCTTCTACCGCCGTAAACAACCCCTGGTCAATCAGCCGGCGAACTTGCTCGGGATCAATGTTTCGATCACTGGCGATCGTTTCCACCAGATGATTGTAGAGATCGTCGATCAGCGATTCATACTGTGTGCGAAATTCGCCGCTCATCGAATTTCGCGTAAGCGGTTCGGCAGCGCCTTTGAAATTGCCGACCTGGATCAGGTCCGCTTCAACTCCCAGGTTATCAAGCGTGTCTTTGAAGAACGCCATCTCCACCCGAATTCCCGTGATCATTAAAGTTCCCGATTCGGGCATCACGATTTCGTCACAAGCGCATGCCAACATGTAGTCGCGTGCCGTCGCCATTTGAAGTTGCGCGTAAACTCGTTTGCCAGCGGACTGCACGCGGCCGATCGCCGCCCGTAGCTCCGCCAGTTTGCCCCGGCCAATTCGTGGATTCTGCGGTCGCAGGATGACCGCCGTGACTTTCTTGTCCATGGCAGCTTTGTCGAGCCGACCGGTGAATTGGCGGAGATTGGGCTGCAAGTCGCTGAATAACCCAGGATGACCGGCCGTTTCCGGCAAGTCACCTCGAATGACCAACCGGGCAACATGCACCGTTTTTTCGTTCGGGTCGGCGGCCGGTTCGTCGCCAGCAACCACGGAAACTTGTACAACGAGGCATGTCACCAACAGCCGTGAGAAACGAAGCAGATTAGGGGCACAACATTGCATGGCATTACCTCGGTAAGCAGAAGTGGTGGGGCGTAACTATATAATCCGTGACGGGACAGTCTACATAAGACAAAATCCCCAAGAGCTGCAACGACCGCCAACGTGCGCGTCGTCCGTGTCATTCTACGGATTCCCCAGCCGCCATGGGCGTGTCATTCGGTAATTCGGTCTGCCGGCCGCATCCTTGACCTGGAGTCGAAAGAAACGCTGAATTCTTCTGTGCGGAAGCAGTCTTGGGGCAATAGGAAACCGGGGATGATCCGTTCGCCTAACCCTGACATCGGTATCGGAGTGCCTTTTCAGTGCTCAACGTTAACCAACTTTAACATTCGCTATTTTACCGCGAGCAACAGATTAAACCGTAAGTTACTGCAATGATTGAATTTATGACTTAGTTATCAGACTTGACTCAGTTGTCCAGATGTATATAATTCCATTGTCTGGCAAAATCGGTAATATCGGAAGGACCGGACAACACAGCCGTTTAAAGGAAGGCAGGGAGTTGTGTCGTTTGCGTATACCGCGAAACCTCGCGGTTCCAGAGAAAGGCTAGTTATGATCTGGCCATTCAAAGGAGGGCTCAGAAGTTTTCGATTGGCCGCTTGTCGCGGGAGACATCAGAAAATCCATACAGGTTAGCCTTACCGTTGGCTAGGGAGAGCAACATTATGAAAACAGTATTTACGACGGGCGAAGCCGCTAAGATTTGCAAGGTCAGTCAGCAGACGATCATTCGTTGTTTTGACTCTGGCCAATTGAAAGGATTTCGTGTCCCAGGCAGTCGGTTTCGACGTATTCCGCGAGAACTGTTGTTTTCATTCATGAAGGACAACGGGATCCCGACGGATGCTTTGGAAAGTGGCAAACGAAAAGTATTGATCGTCGACGACGATGAAGAGCTGGTCGAGCTGCTGGTGGACGTGTTTGAACGCGATGGGCGGTTCGACATCAAGACAGCCAATAATGGTTTTGATGCGGGGATGTTGGTCAAAGAATTCCGCCCGGATCTGGTCGTTCTGGACGTCATGCTGCCGGACATCAATGGCAAGGAAGTTTGCCAGCGAGTACGTAGCGACAGCAGTCTGGACGATGTCCAGATCATTTGTATCTCGGGGATGGTCGAAGCCGACAAAGTTGCCGACCTCAAGTTGTCAGGTGCGAACGACTTTATCCAGAAACCGTTCGCTGTGGAGAAGCTGATCGAACGTGCTTGTGAGCTCATGGATATCCAATTGGCTACAGCACGCTAACCAATATTCTGGCAATCAACTGGCACATGCTGGCATTCATTGGCGCACTGTTTGCCAGACTTGCTGCGCGGGTGACGCGCCGCAGGATGGATCTGCTCGATGCAATGGTTGCCAGTTCTTCGACACGGTACCGCCGAGTGGAGGCTGCCGCTAGCGGATCAGACGGCCGCTCTTTTGGCAGAAGCGTTTTTGGCGGAGGCTCCTGACGAGCGTCTTCGTTGCATCGAGCGGGCTCTTGGCGACGATCCACCGCTGGCGCTGTGGACCCTCAGCAGCACAGGAGATCTTGAGAGCCACCCCTCGACCGTGCCGAACCTGGCAACATGGTTGGCAACGGATGGATTGGGGGTGATGAGCTGGGAAGTGGAGACTTCGGTTCACGATCCGCCAAACGGCCCTGAACTACAACGTTTTGCCGAGCTGGTGGCGGACAGCCTGGCACGAGCGCAAGGCCAACCACTCGATCGGTACCTGTTGTGTCTCATGTCGAACGCCGACCGCTGGTTGACGTCAACGGGCCCGCCGGTGACCTGGTCGCAGATCGAAGCGGGTGAGACTTGCGTGCCGTTGTGGTGTGCCAGACCGCTGTCTGATTTGGGTGGTTCTTGGTCGCCGGCGGAGGTGGACGACAAATGGTTGGCGGAACAAATCTCTTGTTGGTCGACGCCGGTGCCTGGTGCCGGTCGCAACCTGCGCTCGCTGTTTGCCAAGTTTGATCGCTTGCGCTCACTGGAAAAGAACTTCGCCAAGGCTTTGGAATCCGAAAAGCTTCTCTCCCTCAAGCAGTTTGCCTATGGCGCGGGTCACGAGATCAACAATCCATTGGTGAACATTTCGACGCGCGCGCAAACCCTGCTGGGCGACGAACGGGATCCGGAACGGCGACGAAAACTGGCGACGATCAACAGCCAGGCTTTTCGGGCACACGAGATGATCTCTGATCTGATGCTGTTTGCACAACCACCGCAGCTAATTCCACAGCGCATCGATCTGGTGCAGGTAATCCAGCAGCTGGCTGACCAGTTTGCCGAACAGGCAAACGCCCGCAATGTGCGCATTCGTTGGATGGCTATGGCCGAACCGGTGGTTGTATCGGCCGACCCGGATCAACTGCAGGTTGCCTTGGGAGCGATCTGCACGAACGCTTTGGATGCCATCGCCCACGGCGGTACGATTGAGATCGAACTGACCACAACCGACGAGATAATCAACCATGCCAAGTTTGCGGCCATCCACATACGAGATACCGGTCCGGGCATTCCTGCGGAGGTGCGGCGGCACATGTTTGATCCTTTCTTCAGCGGAAGGGAAGCGGGACGGGGCATCGGCTTCGGACTCTCTAAATGCTGGCGGATCGTCACCGACCACGGTGGAAGCATTGTCGTCGATAGCCAATTCGGAAGCGGAGCGACGTTCACCGTACTGCTGCCCAGGGCACAATGGACGAATGACGAAATACCCGATGACAAAAGAATGACAAAGCACGAATGACAAATGACCGTTGTTTCCAATTCGACTCGTTACGGGGCTCCGCCTCGTAACGCAACCTCTCTTGCAGGCTCCGCCTGCTCTGTGAGGCAGAGCCTCGTAGACAGTCCATTCTCAGGCAGAACCTGGAAACGAGCGGAACTGGTAAGCACTGTCATTCGGATTTCGGACTTCATTCGTCATTAGACATTTCAGCATTCGCCATTTCTTTGGGCTAGCCCATCATGAATGTGCCAGCTTGCATCTTGATCTCGACGGCAGATTGACATTACCCGTGCGCATCGCATCAAGTACTATCTGGCCCCGTTTTGGAAAATGACGACACCCAGGAGACTTGGCCATGAGAAATTTGTACCTGACAACTGTGTTAGTGATGATGACTGTTTTGGCTGCAGTTTCCGTGAACGCGCAACGGTTTGTGCAACCTCCGCCGATGGTACCCGTAAAGGCGATGTCGCCAGATGCGGATCTGCCCAGCGGGTTCGACATACCGGACTTTTCGGATGACAACGACTCGATTGTCCGACACTCGGTCTATTGTGGGTTCTTTGCCAACCGATTCCGGTCGAGCCAGGTTGCGTATCAGCCGGTTGCCGCGCAGACATATCTCGGCGGCGGTGTGGACAATTGTGATTGTGTGCCCACGTCGTTCGCGGGGCCCCTGGCCGACCCTTGTGCGACAGCGGCAGTCGTCCCCTATGCCTACCCACCACAAGTTCTTCCCCCCCAAGCCTATGCACCTCAAGCTTATGCACCTCAAGCTTGCTCACCGCCACCAATAGCTCCCCAACCACCGGTTATTTTGGGCCAAAACCCGGCGGGACTGGGTACGGGCTCACCTGGGCACTATATTGGACGGGGTATTATCGGTCAGCCGAAGCTCTATGTGGCCGGCCAACCAGTCCGCAATGCTCTTCGTTTCATAACGCCGTAGTATCAACTTGGCAGGCCCCGAAAAAAAGCGACTTGGACGGGCACGACAAGCCACACGTCGGCAAGCCCCGCCCGCTGAACCAGACGGTTCAGTTGACTGGCAGACCAGCAGAACCGGAGTCGGCCTGGTGGTGGCCACCTTTCTCGTCGGTACGATCATCTATTTCTGGCTGTACTTCCCCGTGCCGCTCATCGAAGACGTGTCGCGTGCAATGTGGTTGAGCTTTTACCTCCTGCGACCGGAGGAGATGTTCAAATCATGGGTCGACAGTCCGAACGGTGAGGTCGCGCTATTCGATCGACTGACGGTCCTCAGCGCAGCCGCCACACTGATGTTGGCCGCATACGGCAGTGGATCTTTGCTCTTGCGGTGCAGTCGCATCGCTCACGAGCTGACACCGATCGAACGGTTTGTGCTGAGCATCGGCATGGGGTCGAATTGCCTCTCGCTACTGGCGTTAGCGATTGGTTTGCTCGGTTGGCTCCATCCGGTCGTGGTGGCGGTGTCACTGGCGCTGATTCTATGCGCAACGTTCACGCTGTGGCGTTGGCGCGCGGTTCAGCCGGTGCTCGTAGAATCGAACCCCACTGGTGTTGGCGCCCAGCCCGATCGTTTGGATTGGATCACCGTGTCGATGGGGATTCCGTTCGCGCTGATTATCTTGTTGGGGGCTTGTTTACCGCCGATCGACTTTGATGTGCGCGAGTACCATTTGCAAGTCCCCAAAGAATGGTATCTGAACGGTCGTATCGACTTTCTGCCGCACAACGTGTACGGCAACATGCCGCTTGGCGCTGAGTTGCCGAGCGTGTTGGCGATGGCAATCATTCCAGGAGCGGAAAGCTGGTGGTGGGGTGCGCTGGCTGGCAAGCTGGTCATCGGCTGTTTTTCCTGGCTGGGCGCGTTGCTGCTGTACGCCGCCGGAAGCCGTTTCGGTTCGCCGGCTGTGGGAGGCATCGCGGCGGTCGTCTACATTTCGACGCCTTGGATCGGGAAAGTCTCGATGAACGGACTGGCGGAAGGCGTGTGGGGTTTTTATTTTTTCGCGTCGTTCTATGTCCTGCTGATCGGATATCAGCGGCTCAAGCCTTTGACATCAGGTGGACTGGCGAGTAGGCACGCTGCCAGCTCACTCGCCGACACGCAGAGTGTGCGGGCTGGCATCTGGGAACAACCGGTCCGGGGCTTTCTGGCGGTTGCCGGTTTCCTGGCTGGCGCCGCGGTTTCCTGCAAATACCCGGCAGTGGTGTTGGTGGTCTGTCCGTTGGTGGTGGTGTTGTTTTGCGCCGGTGGCCGAACGCGGCCACTGTCCAATCGCGTTGGGTCGGTCGCCATTTACTTGTTGGCCGCGGCCGTAGCTTGTGGGCCGTGGTTTGCCAAAAACGGCTGGCTGGCCGGTAATCCAACGTATCCGCTATTGGTTGACGTCTTTGGCGGTCGCACGCGGACAGCAGCTAAAGACGAACAATGGAAACGAGGGCACCAGCCGCCCGGCTACTCCGGGGCAGACGTTACCGCAGCGGCACAGAAGATTCTCTGGCAAAGCAAGTTTTTGAGTCCGGCACTGATCCCTTTGGCTGTCTGTAGCCTGTTGCGGCGTAAGCAACGTCACCTGATAGCGGTTCAATGCGGACTGCTGTTGTACTTCGTGGCTGTCTGGTGGCTATGGACGCATCGCATCGACCGGTTTCTCGTGCCGGCGCTGCCCTTTTTAGCTTGGCTGGCGGGGATGGGGGCCTGTTGGAGCCGAACGATCGCCTGGCGGGCTGTCGTGTTCGGTTTCTTGGTCTTGGCGCTGGCGGTGAATTTTGTGTTTTTCGGAACGAACGTGCTCGCGGACAACCGTTATTTTGTCCCGCTGCACGAACTTCGAGATGACGAATGGACCCACGTTGCGCCACACCGGTATTTCAACTCGACGCAGTTTCACGGAACGCGCGTCCTGCTTGTCGGCGACGCCCAGCCGTTCGATTTACGCGTCCCCGTGCTCTACAACACCTGCTTTGACGACTGCATCTTTGAACAACTGATGCAAGGGCATTCCACCTCGGAACGTCTGGCGGCACTTCACGATGCTCAGATATCGCACGTGTACGTCGACTGGTCGGAAATTGCCCGTTATCGACAGACGTATGGTTACAGCGAGTATGTGCGACCAGAAGTGTTCCAGGAACTCGTCCAGACAGGCGTGTTAGAAGCGGACGATCAGTTTGAGTTATTCGATTCCACCGCAACCGGGCGAAAAGCTGTTTTTCACGTGTGCGACGATTAACGAAGGCGGGGCCAGGGGGCGTGAGTTTTTAACCCAATGTTGGGCTCTATTTTTTCAGGGGGGGGCGGGTCTTCGTCACAGGTCTTGGGGAACAGCCATGATGCCTGATCAGGACCCTTGCGAACATCGACCCATGCGCATCGGTTCCAAGCCGGCACCTAAAATTGCGGGAAGTCTAGCCCGAATTTTTCATAAACTTGCTAACATTCAACGTAATACTCCTCGCCACAGGAAGTTTCGGCCATCTCATCCAAAACACCGTGCGTTCAAGCCTGAAGTGCAAGGGAGCGAAACACCCATAATCTACCTCAATTGTATTTCAGGCTTGAATAATGAGAGGGCGATTGAGCAAATCACGAATCCCAGTTTCCGGGTTGATGCCCATCGTCGCATAGACCGTCACCACAACTTCTTGGGACGTCACGCAGTTTCGTATGGAATTGGTGGCCAAACGGTCTGAGGCACCCCTACCGCGCCGGGCTGAATTCTTCCACCGGCCAGCACCACCGTGTAGTCGTTGGGCCAATGGTCCCGACCATCAGGTGTAGCGCCGGCAGCGGATGTGATCTGGTGGCCCATTCTCGACGTGCAACCGAACTCGTTCGTGGCGACCACGAGCCTCTCATGCAACATACCGCACTCGACCAAAGCGCAAATTCAATAGCGCAAAGTTCTGAACGTCAAGTAATCTAGGCGATGACCGGCAGTTCAAATCCCTTGCGGTGCTCGCGGCCGACGTACTGGTTGGCCTCGTTGTCGTCGAACGTTTCTGTCATGGCGTCGAATCGCAGTTTCTTGCCCGTGCGCCAGGAAATATTGCCGGCATGGCACATGACGGAGCTGACGTGGCCCGAGTAGATCTCCTGATTGAGTGACTCTCGATTACGGCTGTGGACGGCGTCGAGGAAATTACGGATGTGGGCCCGCTGGCCAATATCGCTGGCGCCTTCTTTGACCAACTTGTTCGAAGCGTCGAAAGCCTTCCACCAACGATTCGCCACCAGCAGCCAGCCGTTCTCACCGTAGATGACCGCCCCTTCGTTGGCATCGTAAAATTTTGGCTTGGACCACAGGCGCATCTCGTATTGCAGCACCTTGCCCGGATACTCATAGTTGATCAGCATGGTATCGGGCCACTCTTGGTCGTCTTCAAAAAAGAATTTTCCGCCGGAGCAGCTAATCGCCTCGGGCATTCCATTCAAGCCCATGAGGTGGCGGCAGTAGTCGATGCGGTGGACACCGTCGTTGCCTAAGTCACCCGTGCCGTAATCGAACAGCCAGCGCCAAGCCCCACCGACGATCGACTCGTTGAATCGCCGCTCGGGTACCGGTCCTTGCCAGATATCGTAGTCGAAACCACTCGGCGGTACGCTATCCTGCGCAAGATGTACGGCTCTGTTACGATCCGTTTCCCAGGATTTTCCGTAAATCACCTTACCTAGCGCGCCGCTCTTCACGTACTCAACGGCCTCGCGCAGGAAACGTGCGCTGCGAATCTGCGTGCCCATCTGCACCATACAGTTGTTCTGGCGGGCGGCGGCCACCGCCGTCTTGCCCTCGAGAATGTTGTGGCTTGCAGGCTTCTCGACATAAACGTCCTTGCCAGCCAGGCAACCCTCGATCGTGAGTAGCGCGTGCCAGTGGTCCGGTGTAGCGACCATAAACACGTCGATTGACTTGTCGTTGAGCAGAGTACGGTAGTCGTTGACCAGTTTGGGCATGCGCCCGGTCTTCTCCTTCATCTCCGCACCTCGCTGCTGACGGACCGACTCTCTAACGTCGCAGATGTGGGTGACTTCACAATCTGGCTCGGCCGCGAAGCTGTGCATGACGGAGTTGCCGCGTCCGCGAACGCCGATGCAGGCGACACTGATCTTGTCGTTGGCGGCAAATGCTGTGCGACTGAACCCGACGGACAGTCCCAAGCCGAGAGCGGTCGACTGTTGCAAAAAGTGACGACGTGTGGGTTGGGACATGGAAAACCTCCTAAGTAAAGCAAAGACAATTTTCCACGAGCATATCCTAAAACGGGTAAAAGTCAATCAATGGGATGACTCGCAGTGTTTCCGCAAAGCAACATCCGACGAGCCCGATTCCGAGAAACTCAATCGTTTCGAGGAACACGAAACATGGTTGCCGACTGAGATGACTATTAATGATAATGATACAGTTCGAATCTCAAGGACCGAAGACCGCGTGACAATCAGGGGGTTTCACCGATTTTCTAGATCGCCGACCTCTGCGATCCAGTCGGCCGTCCATTGTAGGACATGGGCGTCGTCGTTGATCGTCATGAACACCATGCCCTCAATCTGCTCTGCGTGGGTCCGGCGCAGCGAGGTCTGGCACTGCTGCTCGTGAATGTCCCACGGCATGCGGCGACCCACACCGTAATCGCACATGTACAGACCCACCACGATCGGCTTCTCGGGCACCAGTCGCTCGATGAACGCCACGTGCTTATCCAGGTCATTGTCCA
>Ga0310123_10003803_pt1 | contig 11557 bp, 15 predicted proteins | sample CB6_AW_1057_MG_FD_203505 | JGI IMG/M metagenome (GOLD analysis project Ga0310123, IMG submission 203505) | Marine microbial communities from Western Arctic Ocean, Canada - CB6_AW_1057 | ecosystem: Environmental > Aquatic > Marine > Oceanic | place: Canada: Western Arctic Ocean | collected... | reverse complement strand
TACATCCAGGGTGAGATATCTTCCCCATTAAATCTAAGGATAGGCTCCGTTAAAACCGTGTGTAATCGAACGGTCTATAGCCGTCGTCACCACCGAATATCAACAAACCTAAGAACAACAGCCCAGCCACAACGGGAACTACCCACCATTTTTTCGTCTGCCAAAGGAGACCGAACAGGCCTCTGGTTATACCAACTCTGCTGCTGATGTCACGCAATAGCTGCACGGAGTTCTCCTACCCTGGCGGGCCGGGCCTAGCTCAGACTCCCGCTCGACGCGTTGATTTTAGCATAGCCGTTAAGCGAGATTAGCCGCGTTCAAACCTGCGTTTACCCCGAAATAACGATGCCAACCCGGTTCCAGAGCCCGAGACGCCCTGTTTGATCGGTGTAATTCCGCTCTCCTGGGTAATGCGAACAATGGCTCGACAACCTATAGTTAAGGAGGATCGGCGTGAATCGGTCCAGAGTCGACTGAACATGCACGGACTAACTAAAGACAACAGCGATCGGCTCCTTTTGAAATCTCCATCTAAACCGAGCGTTTACCATGCTTAAAGGGTCTATCACATACCGGGGAGTAGGGGTAAGCATCGCCGTACTGGGAGCCGTCCTCCTAGTGATGGCCATAGCTGCTGACGTCTTAGGTTATGGTGGCACCAGCGGCTTTGGCCGAAAACAGATTGTCGGAGCGTCCCTCGGGGCGGCCGTACTAGCGGCCGGTATAGGCTTGGCTGTCAGGGGTAACAAACCGGTCAGCAGGCAAACCTGGAAGGCCATTCTGGTGATTGGGGTTAATGCTTACGTGGTGCTGTCGATCTGGTCTGTCTTTCATCTGTTCACGGGCCGCGCCAGCGTTAATGAAGTGATTGACGCAATCACCTTTTTCCTTCCCGACCCCAAGTTCGTGGACCCACTTGATGGATCCAACCCAGCCTTAAGCAGCGGCAGCAATATCTTCAAGGCAGGCGGTCCGGAGGATGATTTTTACTACTTCCCTTACGGGGTTCTAGGTAACTTCCCCGGCTATACGAAACATCCTTTGGGGTTCCGAGTGAAGGAGGAGATTCACACGTTTCGAGACAATCATCCTAACGATCGTTTGATTGTCCTTCTAGGAGGATCAGCATCGTACGGACTGCTGTTGAAAGATGAGGACACACCATGGTTCATGCTTGAGCAACTACTGAACAATGATGACTCACTAACAGAATACCGAGGCAACGGCCGTTTCACCGTTCTAAACCTATCGATGCCCTCCACCACAGTTCTCAGTGAAATGATTTATTATCTTCTCTTTGCCGACGCTCTCATGCCGGACATAGTGATTGCTCATGACGGTTACAACGACTTCCTATCCGGACAATCCAGCGATCCTTACTTCCTTAACAACTACAATCTTACCTATGGGAACATAGGGCTGGATAATTGGGCTGCGATTCTTCAAGCCTACCCGAAGCCGGTTCCTGAGGGAGCGGTAGTTGACGGTACGAAAGTTGTCAACGATGACCTGGACATCATCGTTGATTCTTATTTCACAAGGGTAGCCCAACTTAAGTCGGTAGCCGAAAGGGACGGAGCTTTATTCGTTTCGGGACTTCAGCCTCAACTCGCGAGCAAAGATGGGCTATGCAAATGGGAGAAGCCCCGTACGGAGGAAACGGGGTTTGAATCCATGCGATCGATTTACGACCTGTACGTTGATCGGCATGTTGTTCCGTTGGAATCGGCGTCTGAGGCCAATGCCTCTTGGATAGTCGATTTCCATACTGCGTTCCAACGATTTGGGGCGGACGATTGCGTATTCTTCGACACCGTCCACCCCAATGAGATTGGCAACAAGTTGATCGCCGAGATTTATCACTCCAAACTTCGTGATTTAATCACCTCGACAACCACCAGCACCCCCTAACTAGTCCGCTGCCAGGGCTAGCAGCTCCTCCCCATCAACGTCCATCATCGCGTCCCGGCAGCGGCGGGTGATGCGAAATATCGTCCGCACGGTCACTGAGAAGCGTTGCGCTGCTTCGTCTGCCGTTAGCCTTTCCGACTGCATGATGCTCCATACATTCAGATCCCGGGCCAACCGCCGGTGCCGCTGGAACCAAACGGGGTCGTCATACTTGCACTGGGGCAATGGGCACGTGAGGCAGGACGGCGACACTTCGCATCCGGTGTCTTCGTAGTGGTAGTACTCCGGGGCTTGGTCTGCCGATGTTCTGACTGCCGTCGCACTAGTCATATCCCTGCCTCCAAAACATTCGTTCTAATTGCTTAATCGGATTATAGAACGCTTGTTCTCAAGACGTCAATAGGTTTTGCAAGCAATTTGGTGGTAATTCAGAACAGTTGTTCGATAGAGTTGAACAGATCGGGAAGTCCGAAGTAATCAGAGCAGGTCAGGTGAATCAGAAGCTCGGGTAAATGCCGCTAGCACATCGTCAAGTTGATTCTAGTGGATGAAACCGGCTATACCACCCCGGGTTCCTCCCTACGGTCGGAATGACAGTGTCTGGCCGAAGTATTGGCGGCTTCCAGACGAGGCCGCAGAGGAGTTACTTACTGGAAATGAAGTAAAGATGCCGTGCAAGGCTTACGCACTTGGCTGATAGACTTTCCAAGCCCGGTCACAATCCGCCAAAAGAGATGACCCCGGCGGGGTCGCGCCGGGGTCATAGTCACATCTGGGACGTCGAGCGAGTCCATCAGGCCGGATGCTTACACTGCCCTTGCTCCCAGCACCACACCGTTGGTTAGCTCCACCACCGCTTTAAGGTGGTTGAAGATCAGAAAGCGGTTCAGCTTTATATGAAGATTCTCGGAGTGCTTCGCCAGGTCGGGTGACACCAGCAACTCAACACCGTCTTGCTTAACTGTCCGGTAATTCAAGATGTTCCGCCGGGATATGTTGGTGTCGACCGACACCTCAACAGTGGACCCGGCTCAAGATGACAGGCTAATCAGGTCTACGGCAGCACGTCCTCCCTTTTTCTGTATGTGGGAAACCGCTTCTTCGCCGAGAGTTAAACGCATCGGTTGGCCTCTCTCCAAGTTCTATGAATCAATAGAATATTTCCTAGTAAATACTATGATGCCTGTCCTAATATTTAGATTCAACCGTTGTCCCTCAGTCAACACGTCCGGCGGAGTTCTCGATCACGGCTGAAGCGGCTAGCATGGCGTTCCTGGTTTCCACCATCATCGGGTGGACCAATTCACCTTGAGCGAGCAGATCCATCGTCCGCCGCGTCAGAAATTCCAATATGGCCGCGTCGAGGTTTTGAAACGCAATCTCGCTGATCTGGGGTAGATAGGGATAGTAGGCAATCTTATCCGGGTCCAGCTTGTCGGCAATGAACACCAATTTACCGAGCTCATCCAGATCCGGACTGGCCGTTGTGTGCCAATACACGGCTTTGTATACGGACTGGTCGATAAGGCCGAGTTCTTGTTGAAGAATCTCCGCGCCCACCGGACCGTGGAGGAGAATGGGCAACCTCCGGTCGATCAACCCGATGGGTAAGCCCATACCTTTGGCGCGGCGCAACAGTTCACCGTCGGTCATGGCTCGGGCTACATCATGGGCCAAGGCTGCCTGGGCAGCTTGCTCCTGGTCGATACCATGGCAGTCCGCCAATCTCCGGGCAATATCAACAACCCGGTGGATGTGGGACTGTAGACCCCCGGGCAGCCTTTCGACCCGCCGCTGAAGAACGGCAGCGTCCATCAGCCCATGTTCCCCAGGGGTTGTCCTCCCAGCAGATGCATGTGGAGATGCTCAATCTCCTGCCCTGAGTCGGTGCCCTGGTTCAGGACAAGACGATAGCCGCTCAGGGTCACGCCTTCCCGGCGAGCCATCTCCTCGGCCACCACGTACAAATGACCCATTATTGGGACCTGACCAGGGCCGATATAAGCCAGGGACGGCAAGTGCATATAGGGAATTATCAGGAGATGGGTCGGAGCCTTTGGGTTGATGTCCCTGACCACGAAAACCCTCTCATCCCGGTAGATAGGGGCTTCGTGGCTGGAGTCGCGGGCCATACCGCAGAATATACATTCGCTGGTGCTCATTAAGGCTGTTCTCCGATATCGGCCGGTGTAGGGCTCTGAGGTAGCGCCAGTGTAGAACTAGGCTAACTCGCGCTCTATGTATTGCAGGGCCACGTCCTTGTGGAAATTGACGTCACCGTAGTTAAGCTCCTGTACTTTTGCCCGCCGGGTATAAAGCTGCAGGTCGTGCTCTTTGGTGAATCCGATGGCACCGTGGGTTTGATGGGCCGTGGAACAAACCCGTTGGTACGCTGCGCTCACCCAGGCCTTTGCCACTGAAACCTCGCGCTGGGCCGGAACACCTTCCGATACCTTCCAGGCGGCCTGGTAAGCAACGACCCGGCTACCTTCCACATCGGTGGCCATATTCGCGCAGTGGTGCTGCACCGCCTGAAAACTGCCGATGGGGCGTCCGAATTGGGTCCGCCCTTTAACATATTCGACGGTCATATCCACGACAGCCGCAGCCCCGCCTAACATCTCGATGCACTTGCCGGCGGTAGCCCGCTCCAAGGTGCGCTGTAGGATCGGCCAGCCCTGGTCTATCTCACCCAGCACCGACGAGGCGGGAACTGACACCTGGTTCAAGACGACCTCGCATTGCCTATCGGCTGCGATGGTGCTCATTTGGGTGACGGTTATCCCCGATGCCCCCGAGGGGACGAGGAACAAGCTTATGCCTTGTGCCGGGTCTGCGTCGTCCGACGTGCGGGCCGCGACCAGCATCAGGTCGGCCACATGGGCGTCGGGGACGAATAGCTTGGTTCCATCAATGACGTAGTTGTCACCTTGCCGGGTCGCAACCGCTTCGACCCCCCACGCTTCGTAGGTAGCCGTCTCCTCGGTCAACGCCAGGGTCATCAACATCTGTCCGTCGCAGATACGGGTGACTATGTCTTGTTTCTGGGCATCGCTTCCCGCGTCTAGAACGGTCATGCCGCCCAACACGACGGTGGAAAAGAAAGGACTGGGGCACAGAGCGCGACCCATCTCCTCCAGCAGCACCGACAGATCCAGGAAATCACCACCGGTGCCGCCATAGGATTCGGGGAACGCCACTCCGGTCCAACCCAGGCTGGCTATCTGCCGCCACAGCTGGTCGTTTTCGCCCGAGCTATCATCCTCCATGGCCCGCACCAGGGTCAGCGGACACTCCTGGGAGAGAAACTCCTGGGCGCTGCTCTTCAGCATCTGTTGGACCTCACTGAGACCCAGGTCCATACCTCTTTCCTCCTACAACTAAACCGAACTTACCGGCGATCGGGTTTAAGCCTTTACCGCCACTCTCGCCACAGCATTCATTGTTATAACGTCCAAGCGGGCCAGGTGACTACCTGCATTTTCCCGGCGCGCTAGCCAATCGGGCGACGCACCGAAGGCCGCTTCTTTGGCCTTTAAATCTTCGTCATCGGCGAAGCTGCGGATCCAGATGAACTGGTTCTTGTCTTCGTTGACCCACTGAGCGTCGATCTTCATCCCCAGGTTTTCCTGAAGGGGCACTAGGGTCTCAGAGAACAGCTTTACCCACGCGTCCATCATTCCCCGGTTCACCGTATACATCCGAAGCTGAGAAACCTTTTCGGTCCCTACGGTCAGGCCATCCCCGTCCGTCTTCACGGCTGGCGCCATCGCTTGAACGACGGTCCTGGCGGTGTGGCTCCGAGTGTGGTCCACCGTCGCGGCCCACTCGGAAGACCCGTAGAACGCAGCCTCTTTGGCCTTTAGGTCTTCGGCGTCGGCAAAGCTGCGGGTCCAGATGAATTGGTTCTTGTCTTCGTTTACCCACATGCCGCCAATCTTGATACCCAGGTTTTCCTGCATGGGCACAAGCACCTCGGTGAAGTGCTTGACCCATTGGTCGGTCATGCCTTTGTTAATCGTGTAGATGCGAAGTTGTGAAATCATCGTGAGTCCTCCGGATCCATTTTATATTTAGGTTGCTCCGGTATCGCCTGAATAATGGGATTCTGAGCGTCGCTAGTATATCTGAATGGGGTTGCCGCCTCAATCCCTAGACTGTTATCCCAGATTTCTAACCATGGCGTCCAGGTTTTCCAGGGCCTTGGATATGTTCTCTTGAGAATTGGCGTAGGACAAACGAACGTAACCCTCTCCGAACTCGCCGAAGCCCAATCCGGACAGCAAAGCAACTCCCGCTTCGTTCATCGCCCGGTCCTCGAACTCGGCGCTGGTCAGACCGGTGCCGCTGATGTTGGGGAAGGCATAAAATGCTCCTTCGGGCTCCGGACAGTTGATTCCCGGTATGCTGCGCAGGCCGTCGGCAATCAAACGCCGCCTTTGGGTGAACTCAGCCAGCATCGCCTGCACATCGTCCTGAGGACCGTCCAGGGCAGCAACGGCCGCCAACTGAGAGAAGGTCGCAGCGCAAGAGACGCTGTTCACCGCCAACTTAACCACGGAAGGCACCAATTCCGGAGGCATGATGCCGTAGCCCAGCCGCCAACCGGTCATGGCATAGCTCTTGGAAAACCCGTCCAGGATTATCGTCTTCGCATCCATTCCGGGAAAGGCGGCAATGCTGTGGTGCTCGCCGGTGTAAAGTATGTCCTTATAAATCTCGTCGGACATCACGTAGATGTCATCCCGGTCCTTGACCAAGTCGGCGATGGTTTCCAGCTCTTCCCTGGTCAACGCCGAGCCGCAGGGGTTCTCCGGAGAGTTGATGATAATCAAACGGGTCTTGCTGGTAATCTTTTGCGCCAAATCATCCAGATCTGGGTGATACCCCTTGGATTCCAACAGTCGCATGGGAACGGGTGTCCCGCCGGAGAAGCGAATCATCGACTCGTAGATCGGAAAACCGGGGTTTGGATGAATCACTTCGACACCGGGCTCAGCCAGCGCCAGAATCACGTAAAACATGATGGGCTTGGCCCCGGGCGTTACCACCACATGGCCTGGGTCAGTATCGATACCCCTAACCTCCCGGCTGTTACGGGCAATGGCTTCTCTAAGCTGCGGCAGACCGGCCGTGGGACCGTAGTGCGTCTGGCCGTCCCGCAAAGCCTGCACGCCTGCTTCTACGATGTGCTTAGGAGTGTCGAAGTCGGGTTCGCCGATCTCCAGGTGGACAATCTCCTTGCCCTGGGCTTCCAGGGCCCTGGCCTTCGCCAGAACTTCAAAAGCCGTCTCAGTTCCCAGGTTATCCATCCGGCTGGCTAAAGTCATATGCTCCTACCTAATTAATCAGCGGCCCGTGCCCAGCAGACATCAGTGGGCAGGCTAGGAAGGTTCGACAGGTATCTTAGCACGAACGGTGTCCACGAATTCTAACGCAAAGCCCTGGGCATCGATTGCTTCCTGTTCTACGAATGATTCAAACGGAACGGCAGGAGCCGGCAACACGTCCGGGTAGCGAGTAGACAGGTAATAGCGGTCCAAAACACCACCTCGAGAAACGAACTCTAAAAATGTTTCGTCTTCTTTGGCGCACTCCTCCGCTAACTCGCGAATCGAATGCAACTGAATGTAGCGCCTACCGGTTCCGTAGAGAAAAGCTTTGAGTGCAAGCTGCGCAGTTTGTTCGGCATGGAAGCATACGTCGGCCCAGAAGCCGTTCTCCATCAGCGTACGCGTGATAGCCAAGCTATGCTCAGCTTGGGCCAGCCACCGCCGAGCCATTTCCGGTGGGTTTTTCATAAATAACCTTCCCCTCCTTCAAGGCTTTCTCGATGAACGGATTACCGTCTTCTACCATAATTTTTAGCTCGTCAGGCGTATAAACGAGAACATCTACAGAGAGATGTGGTGGAATGAACGACCCTGCGTCCACCAGCCTTTGGACAAAACGCTGGTCCGTCTCCTTGACCACAATCAAGTCGATGTCGCTGTATTCATCAGCGTCACCGCGGGCCATCGACCCGAACAGGATAATCTTCTCCGGGTTGTAGCCCATGAGGCCTTCAATGACTCTTTCAATTGCTGTTGGGTTGACCATTTAGAAGCCACCCGGAGAGAATTCGGATCCGGATACCGGCTGCCAGATAACTTTAACCGCCTAGAGAGGTGTGGCTTCGATTATGCTCATCGGCGACTGGGTTGGAATGATTCTGGTTAATTCGAACCCCGCCGCATCTAACAAAGCGCGAAATTCAGACTCGGTGCGATCGACGCCATCTACCAACACCATCATCATGATGTCGCCGAGTTTACTGTGGGAAGGCTCATTCCCAGCTGGTACCACACTTTCCACAAGCAGTAACTTTGCGTCACCGGCCATGGCTCGTCGACAACTCCTTAGGATTGCGATGGCGTGCTCATCATCCCAGTCATGAATGATCCTCTGAAGGACGTAAGCGTCTCCATTCTCCGGTAGACTTTGAAAAAAGTCCCCGCCGACGAGATCGCAACGTCCAGCAACTCCTTCATCTTGGAGCATGATTCCGGCGCCTGCAATCACATTGGGCTGGTCGAAAAGTACCCCACGAATCGTTGGGTTGGCTTCCAAAATCGCCGCGATGCAAGACCCCTGCCCACCTCCGACGTCCACGATAGTTTCTATCCCATCGAAGCTATAAGCCTCCACGACGGCCGCCAGCACCATAGCGTTGCTGTCCGTCATAGCCTGGTTGAAAGCTTCATCGGCTTCCGGGTTCTGTGCCAGATACTCCCAGTAGCCCATCCCGAACTCATGGTTAAAAGCGGTCTCGCCAGTCACAACGTTATGGAGGAGGCCTCCCCAAGCCCGGTGCCACTCTCCCCCGCAGATCACCGCCCAGCCGGTCAACGAACCCGGAACATCCTTCTGGAGCGGTGCAGCCAAGGGTGTCAGTTCAAAGCGGCCATCACTGGTCTCCGTGAAAATCTCTCTGCTCGACAAGGCACGCAGAACACGGTAAAGGTTCCGTGCGTTGGCCCCGGTAGAGTCTGCCAATTCATCAATGAATTTCGGCCCATCCTTGAGCAGATCGGCGATACCGAGTTTGGCGGCCACGTATATCAACTGGGTCAGCCGGTAACCACCAATCAATTCGCGGAGTTGAGCAACCTGAGAAGAGGAAGCTGCGGATCGGCTCTCACCCTCGTTGGGCATTGTCATCCCTCTCTTCTCTAATGCGATAAACGCTAGGAGGTAGCCCTACTCGGGCTAGCCGCCCCGACTCTCAGCCCCGCCTCATCAGGTTCATGGACCCCGTGGGGGAACAGAAATAGTCCCACTTAGGACGAAGGTCGTCGGGCACGTCGGACTCGGGGAGCAGACTAAACTCGAAGCTGCGGAAAAAATCAACCACATCGTCGTCGCAGATCAAGTAAATCGTCCCTTCATAATTCGCCAGAAGGCGCTTTACAATCGCACGCCCTATCCCTGCGGAACGAACATCGTCGGCGACGGCCAAGCTGGCGATTTCGCAGAACTCAGGGTAAGGACGGAGGCGGCCACATCCGAGGATTCGCGCGTCTTCGCTCTTGGCGACTACAAACTGGTCGGTGGCCAAATCAACGCGGTCACCATCAACGGTGGCAATCAACTCGTCAATCTCGGGCATATCGCCGGCTTTGGCCGCCTCAATCTCCCACACGAAACTTGAGGACCTCTACTGGGATTGAGCCTGGTTCTGGGTGCGAACCGGGAGCCCGTAGATGGTGATGAACCCCTCAGCCGCTGCCTGATTGTAATCGTCTCCTGGGTCGTAGGTGGCCAGCTTGTACTGGTAGAGACTGTGAGGGGAACTGCGTCCCACCACGGTGCAATTACCTTTATGCAACCTCAAACGCACGTCGCCGGTGACGAAACGCTGGGTGCTACGCACGTAGGCGTCCAAGTCTTGCCGGTGGTGAGTGAACCATAAGCCGTTGTAGACCACGTCGGCGTACTCCTGAGCGATACGGGCCTTGGCTCGAGCTTGGTCCTTGCTCAGGGTCAGACCTTCAAGGGATTTATGAGCTGCGTGCAGTGCGACAGCCGCCGGGGCCTCGTATATCTCCCGGGATTTAATGCCTACTAGGCGATTCTCCACATGGTCGAGTCTACCGACGCCGTGGCTACCCAAAATCGAGTTGAGATGGGGTATAAGGTCCACGCCGGACATCTCTTCACCATCGATGGCCGTAGGGATACCTTCCTCAAAATGCACTTCCAGAAATGCCGGTTCGTCCGGCGTTTCCCACATAGGTTTGGTCCAAGCGTAGGCATCCTCGGGCGGCGCCAACCAGGGGTCTTCCAATTCACCCGCCTCAACACTACGGCCCCATATATTCTCGTCCACCGAGAACCGGCTGGCGCGGGCGTTGACGGGAATGCCCCTGGCCTCGGCGTATTCAATCTCTTCCGGCCGGCTCATCCCCCAATCCCGGATTGGTCCGATGACTTTCAAGTCCGGAGCGAGGGCCAACACTCCTAATTCCATCCGGACTTGGTCATTACCTTTGCCGGTGCAACCGTGGGCCACCGCGAAAGCTCCCTCGGCTTGAGCGGCCTCGACCATGTATCGGGCAATCAACGGTCTTCCCAGAGCCGTGGCCAGCGGATATTGCTCTTCGTAGATCGCCCCGGCCCGCAAGGCAGGGTAAAGAAACTCTTGAACCAACGCCTCTCTGCCATCCACGGTCAGGGCCTTGGACGCCCCCACTTGCATCGCCCTTTGCTTGATGGATTCTAAGTCCACCATGCCCAGATCAATGGTCAGGGTGATTATGTCCGCTCCGTACTTCTCCTTCAGCCAAGGGACCGCAACCGAGGTGTCCAGTCCACCGCTGAAGGCCAATATTATCTTGTTGTCAGGCATTTATTACTATCTCGCATCTGCACCGTTAGCTATAGCTATGATACTAGTTGGCATATCTTGGCGTCATTCTGGGTGAAGGCAATGGTCGTACGGGTAGACACTATCCTTCGACCCGGATCCTGTCCAGATCGCAACAGAAGGCCCGATACACTCAACGACGAGAAACCGGATTAGACGCTCTCGCCGCTCAACGGAGCAAAGGTCGTAGTTTCTAGAGACTCTTTGGCAAACAGGATACTTGCCAAGGCATCTTCACGGGTTAATCCCGCGTATTCCTGCAAGATTTCATCAATAATCATACCGTTGGCCAACAAGCCTAGTATGTGCTGCACCGTAAGACGAGTGCCGCGAATAACCGGCTTGCCAACCATCACCTTTGGGTTGATGACAATCCGTTCTAGTAGCTTGCTATCATCCATATGCACACTTAAATCTTCGCCAGTGCTTCACCCAGCAAGGTCGTGGCTTGGTCTATCTCGTCGGCGGTAACGTTCAGGGGCGGCATGAACCGGATCGTGTTGGGTTTGACGGCGTTCAGCAGCAACCCTCCGGCGTTGGCGTGGGTAAGCAATTGACCCGCTATGTCGCTTTCAAACTCCATAGCCACCAGGAGCCCCTTACCGCGGACATCACTGATGAAGGAGAACCTGGACCTAAGTTCGTTCAGCCGACGCTGTAGATGGTCTCCCATCTCTCTGGCGTGCCCCGGGATGTCGTTCTCGATCAGGAATTTGGTGCCAGCGTAGGCGGCAGCGGTAG
>Ga0310123_10003802_pt1 | contig 11560 bp, 6 predicted proteins | sample CB6_AW_1057_MG_FD_203505 | JGI IMG/M metagenome (GOLD analysis project Ga0310123, IMG submission 203505) | Marine microbial communities from Western Arctic Ocean, Canada - CB6_AW_1057 | ecosystem: Environmental > Aquatic > Marine > Oceanic | place: Canada: Western Arctic Ocean | collected... | reverse complement strand
GCAGCCACACCGCAGCCACACCGCAGCCACACCGCAGCCACACCGCAGCCACACCGCAGCCACACCGCAGCCACACCGCAGCCACACCGCAGCCACACCTCAGCCACACCTCAGCCGCCGCGTTCCACGATCCGAGCAGCCAGCGGCCCCTCGGGAGTCTCCACCCGGACTACAGTCCCAGCCTCCGACACCTCGCGGCGGACCATCGCCAGGGCCGCCGCCGTGTCGGGGGACCTTGACGGGAAGGCTTCGGCCGGAGCAACCGAGCCGACCCGGCCGACCTCGCCACCCCCCTCGTCGACGATCACCGCTCCCGACACCGGCCACCGCTCACCCTCGAACCCAAGCCCCCGCAACAGCCGGTTCACCCGCCCCCGACTCTCGACACGTGCAATCGTCTCCTGGCCCAGGTAACAGCCCTTGGAAAACGAAATCGCCAGGTCGTCGCGGTCGACTTCCTGGGCGAGGTGGGTGGAGTCGATGTCGGGGCCGAACTGCGGCAGCAGGGCCACGATCCGTCGAGCCTCGAAGGCCTCGAGAGTCCCAACCGGTACCCCGGCCGCTATCGCCGCCAGTGGCAATTCCGAGCCTTCATCCGCCTCGAGCCACAGCAGTACGTCGCCGCCGCTGACCCAACGGACTGATGCCTGGCACAGCGAGGCGCCCCAGCTCCCGGCCAGGATCTCGGTGATCCTTTCCGCAGCCGCCTCAGAACCCTCACCGCACAACACCACCCGCGAGGTCGACTCCGTCACATCCTCGATCACCACGTCCTCGGTGATCAGGTACTTCTGAAGATGACTCAGAAGCGACTCGACCGGTGAACCGAGTGCGTGTAGCCAGAGTCGCTCGGGCTGGGCCACAATCCACAGGTGAGCGAGCACGTGACCCCGCATGTCGGTCACAAACGCCTCGCACGATTCGCCGTCAGCCAGGCCCTCGATGTCGTTGGTGCAGAAATTGTGCAGGAAGCTCCGGCGATCCTCGCCCCCCATCACCAGCCGGCCTCCGGCCGAGGCATCGTAGAGCGTCACACCCACCTTCACGTTCGACTCCCTCGTTTCGAGTTGCAGAGATCACACACCGCCACCTCCACGAAATTCACCGCTTCAGCGGCACGATCGACACGTCGTCGACCAGCACGTGACCCACGGCTCCCCCCAGCCCGATTCTCACGATCGCCTCGCGAGCCCGGGCCGGCACGCTGACAACCTGCCGCGTTCGTATCCACTCGTCCGACACCGACCAGTTCCCCACCCGACGCTCACCGATTGGACGCCGCGTGACATCGAAGAAGACCACCGTCATGCCCGGCCGCTCGCCCGGACGCTTCCCGGGCTTCGACTCCTTCACCCTCCGACTCAAGGTCACCTCGAGCCTTCCGATGCGTCGGCCGTTGATCGGGAACCCCTGCAGGACCTGCGAAAGACGACCCGGGTCGCGGTTGATCAACTCCAGGCAACGCTGGCCAGCCGCCGCCGCGCCGGTCGGAACCGTCACCTGCCGGCGATAGTACCAGCCGCTGGGTTGATCGATCGGTTCGCTGGTCAGCAACGACGCGGGGACCTTCTCGGTCGACTCGAAACCGCCATTGATGATCCGAGGACGAAGCGGATCGGGCTTCACCTTGCGACGCGATTCGCTGATTCCCGTCATCGGTACGAACAGGGCCGGGATCAGCTTGGTCTGTACCAGCCGACCCTGTTTCTTTTCGAACAGGTGAAACACCTGCTGGTACCGTTCACCCAAGGGGATCAGCAGTCGGCCGCCTTCTTTGAGCTGCTCGACCAGCGGCGCCGGGACCTTCTCGGGCGAACAGGTGACGATGATCTTGTCGAAGGGCGCCTTCTCGGCCCAACCCTTGTAGCCGTCGCCGATTCGAGTGTGAACGTTGTCGTATTTCAGTTTCTGTAGCCGGCGACGTGCCAAGCGGCCCAGCGGCTCGACGATCTCGATCGTGTACACCTCGTGGACCAGTTCCGAGAGCACCGCCGCCTGGTAACCGCTGCCGGTGCCGATCTCCAGTACACGGTCGGTCTCCCGAGGAGCAATCGTCTCGGTCATGTAGGCGACGATAAACGGAGGTGAAATTGTCTGGCGATGGCCAATCGCCAGCGCGGCGTCCTGGTAGGCGAACCGACGCATCGATGCCGAAACGAACTCGTGCCGGGGAACCGTCCGCATCGCACGCAGCACCCGCTTGTCCCGTATCCCCTCCGCCTCGATGCTCACCCGCACCATCCGCTCACGCAACTCCGCCAGCCCATCGGCCGCAATCAGCGTGGCCGGACACAATCCGATCGTCACCAGCGCGACCCTGAACCCCCAGCGGGTCGATGAGTCGATCGACCGCTTCGCATGAAACATCGGCGGAGACTCCTGGCGAATTCGAGCACGGTGAAGGCCGGCGGCAAGTGATCCGCTGGCGGCCGGATTATAGGCTCACTGCCCGGCCCACGGAAACGCCGTTCCCGGCTCGTTGGGGGCTGTTGTTGAGACCTCCGGACGTTATATTCACGGCGCCGCCACGACCGGGTAGGGACGGCCGGACGTGGCCTGGGTTTCGAGACGCCCCGGAAGGGACGGGAGACAGTCACCTGCAGGAAGCGATCCGGGATCATCTGTTTGGGTACCAGCAGGCCTTTGCGCACCCGCTGAGCGTCACGATTGTCGTTGGAGTACTCGTCGGGCTGGCCGTCTCGGGCACGCTGATCGTAGCTCTGCGGCGCCGGATCAGTGAGACGTCCTACGGAGATGCGTTTCGTCGGTGGCGGAGCTGGTGCTGGCTGGTCGGAGTGATCTTCGTGCCAGTGCTGGCCGGGGCACTCTGGACGATGCTGGCGGTGATGGTGCTGAGCCTGCTGTGTTTCCGCGAATACGCTCGGGCAACCGGCCTCTTTCGCGAAAAGACGATCTGCGCGGTGGTCGTGCTGGGGATCATCCTGGTGACGTTCGCCGCGGTCGATCACTGGCAGGACGACGTGCTGTTCTTTGCGCTGGGTCCCTTGGTCGGAGCGTTGATCGTGATCGTCGGCATCCCCGCCGATCGGCCGAAAGGCTTCATCCAGCGCGTCGCCCTGGGCGTCCTGGGCTTCGCCCTGCTGGGATACTCGCTGGGATACATCTCGAACATGGCCAACGTGGCCAACCTGGGCAGAACCGGGATCGACTACCGCCCGCTGATCCTGCTGCTGATCGTCGCCGTGGAACTCAATGACCTGCTCGCCGCACTGATCGGCCGCACGCTCGGACACAAACCGATCCTGCCGGAAACCAACCCACGCAAGACCTGGGGCGGAGCCATCGGCGCCGCAGTGCTGACTACCTCGCTGGTCGCCGTCGCCGGCGGGTGGCTGTTCCAGGGCACCCCGGTCGCGGAACCGGGCTGGCTGATCGGGCTGGGACTGCTCATCAGCCTGCTCGGCCAACTCGGCGACCTGACACTCGCGTCGATCAAACGCGATGTGGGGATCGAGGATGTGGGAGCAACCCTGCCGGGCCACGGCGGACTACTCGACCGATTCGACGGTTTGGTCCTGGTTCCCCCGGCGGTCTACCATTACCTGTCGCTGGCACTGGGAGACTCCGGGCCGCTGGGCTCAGAAGGTCCTCACCGGATCCTGACCGGCGGATGGGGAGGCTAGCGGCGTGGACGACTGGAGACTGCAACCGGCACGAGACCTCGAGCTGGCCGGAGCCGACCGGCACCGCAGTTACCGGCGTGAGAGTGGTCTGGTGGACAACGTGGCCCGCTTCGCCTGGTGGTCGATGATCCGGGCCTCGCTGAAACTGCTGCATCGACTCGAAGTCCACGGCCGCGAAAACCTTCCCCAGGCCCCCTCCTTCGTCCTCGTCGCTAACCACGCCAGCCACCTCGATGCCCTGGTCCTGGGAGCCACGCTGCCCCTGAGCCTCCGAGATCAGCTGTTTCCGCTTGCAGCCGGAGACGTCTTCTTTCACACGCCCGCCCTGGCCGCATTCTCGGCCACCGTGCTCAATGCACTGCCAGTCTGGAGAAACAAAGTTGGAGCTCACGCCATCAAGCAACTCCGCTCGCGACTCGTCGATGAACCCAGCATCTACATCCTGTTTCCCGAAGGCGGCCGGACACGCGATGGCTCGATGAGACCCTTCAAGTCGGGGATCGGTATGATGACCGCCGGGACCCAGGTCCCGGTCGTCCCCTGCCACCTCGAGGGGACCTTTAAAGCCTTTCCGCCGGAGACCTTCATTCCTCGACTCCACAAGGTCACCGTCCGCATCGGTACACCCCGGACCTTCGAACACCTCGAAAATCGACGACCCGGCTGGGACAAGGTCTCCAGGTGCCTCGAAGACGACGTCAAATCTCTCGCCCATTCGCTCGATACACCAACCACCACCCACCCTTCAACCTCCATCCAGGACTGACCTCGATGACCCACCGCGTGCTGCTGGCCGGGCTCTTCCACGAAACCCACACCTTCCTCGATCACCCCACGCCGCTGTCCGACTGGACCATCAAGCGGGGCGACGAACTGTTCGGCGCCCGCGGCGACGCATCACCGTTGGCCGGAGTCCTCTCGGTCGCCGACCAGCGCGGCTGGCGGGTGACCCCGACGATCGACATGAGAGCCACGCCCAGCGGGCCGGTCGAGGACGAGGTACTGGAGGTGTTCTGGGAGGGACTGGCCTGGGGGTTCGACCAGGGACCCTTCGACGGCATCTACCTGGTGCTGCACGGCGCGATGGCCTGTAGCGGGTGCCCGGATGTTGAGGGTGAGGTGATCGATCGGATCCGGGCCGTCGAGTCGCTGGCCGATCTGCCGATCTGCGGAATACTCGACCTGCACGGGAACATCTCGCAGAGGACGATCGAAGAGACCCAGGGCCTGATCTCCTACCGCCATAACCCTCACACCGACGGACACCAGATCGCCATCGAATCGGCACAGCTGCTCGATGAGATCCTCACCAGCGGCCGCAGGCCTCGATCGATCTGGGCCCGGCCGCCGGTGATGTGGCCTCCCACCGGAACAGGCACCGCCGACGAACCGATGAAGACTCTCGAAGCCATGGCCCGGCAGATCGAGACCGACGAGCCGGACATCGTGGCGGTCAACGTGATGGGCGGGTTCAGCTTCGCCGACACGCCCGACACCGGAGTCAGCTTCGCCGCCACCACCTTCGGTGATCCCGAGATCGCCCGAGCGAGGCTGGGCGAACTGGTCGACTTTGCCATCGCCGCACGACACCAGGGCAACAAGGTCGATCCCCCCTTCGAGTCCTGCCTCGAAGACGTCGCCCGGCACATCGCCGACGGTCAGACGCCCGTCGTACTTGTCGAACCCTCCGACAACATCGGTGGAGGGGCCCCCGGAGACGCGACCACGATGCTCGCTGAGTTCCTGAGACAGGACATCGACGGAGCCGTCGCGATCATCAACGATCCCGAGTCGGTCCAGGCCCTCTCGGGTCTCGACATCGGAGCCACCACCACGCTGGCGATCGGCGGCAAGACCAGCCGCCTCACCGACGGACCCGTCGACGCGACCGTCACACTCGAATCCACCAGCGACGGACGCTTCACGCTCGAAGACAAGCACAGCCACCTGGCCAGCGGCAGCGGACTCTACATCGAGATGGGACCCTCGGCGGTGGTGAGATGCTCGGGAGTCCGCATCCTGCTGACCTCGCTCAAGACTCCCCCTTTCGACCTCGCACAACTCCGCAGCCAGGGAATCAACCCCGAAGACTGCTCGGTCGTCAACGTCAAGGCCGCCGTCGCACACCGACAGGGCTGGGACCCGGTGACCGCCCACACCTACACAGTCGACACGCCTGGACCCTGCTCCAGCGATATTTCCCAGCTTCCTTTCCAACTCGTTAAGCGACCGGTGTTTCCACTGGACGAGTTGGCATCGCCTCGCCACTAGGGCGTCTTCACCGGTTCCAACACGTACAACTGGTGGCCGAGCCCCTTGGCAGTGAAGTCCTTGGGAGGCTGGGTCTTCTCACCCCGGACAAAGCACAACTCCAGACGGTTGCCCTGAAAACGATAGATCCCCGTCATCAACTGGCGTTCGCCGTTGAAGATCCTGAATTTTGCCGGCTTTACCTCGGTGTTGGTATCGTAGGAGAACTGGTACCCGATCGCGTCCAGCTTGACGACGTTCAATGCCGCCTTGCCCCCGCCAAACGAGAGCATACGGCCCTTGAGCGAATCGGCGGGCTTGCCCGAAAGGACCGCCGAGACGATCTTCCAGGTGCCGTCGAGCGCGGATGCCGGCTTCCGCTTGGGCTTCGCCGGATTGATTTCCACCACCTTCAGTTGCTGGTACGACCCGACCACGGTGGACCCGTCGGATTTTTTCTTCTGCTGGAACGTGCACGTATCCCCGAGCTTGGGAGTGGACGATCGGAAGTCCAGCTTGTTGATCAGCCCGTCGATCTCCCACGACACAGACAGGTTCTTGATCGAATACGAGGGGCTTTCTTTGCCCAGGTGATCGCGAGTGGTTCCGTCGGGGTTCAACTGGATCGAGAACCTCTCCCCCTTGAGGTTCGTCGCCACCAGTTCGCGGTTGGCCACCGCCTGGAACAACGCCTTGGCAGAGCCCTGCAGGTTGGCTCCCGGCGAGTTCGCCGGCGGGCCTGCGTTCTTCTTGGCACCCTTGGTTGCTGCCGCGCTTCCGGCGGAATTCGGCAGTTGAGCCGTCCCGGCACCATCACGGCGTTTCAGTGACAGTTGCAGTACCGAGGCCCCCATCGCATTCAGCGCTGTCGGCCGTGGCTGGCCGGGCAATGCCACGGTCAACTTCAACCTCTGCCCCCGGAACCGGTACAGGCCCAGGAACTTGCGGTTGCCCGACTGCGCCCAGTCGAACGTCCTGGGCTTGGCCTGGAATGAAATCTGAAATGTCGACTGCAATGGCTGCTGTCCCGGCTTCACCAGCTGCAAGAGGCTGTTGTTCTCGAAGGTGAAGACCTGGTTGACCATCGCCGCCACGGAGTTGCCGTTGACTGTCGCGGAGGAAACCGTCCAGACGCCCTGGAACTTCGACTGGTCCTTCGATCCATCGTCGTTGGGATCGTCGGGAGCAGCCAGGGCCTCCTCGGAATCAGGCTCCAGCGACACGTGGCCATCAGCAAACAGCATGTTGACGCCACCTGGATGATGGCTGCCGACGCCGTCGGCGGCGTCGAACAGATCCGGAGCCGTCCAGGCCACGGCGTGCTTGCTGCCGGCATCGACGACCAGCGGCACAGCTACCGAACCACCCAGGGCCGCCAGCGCGGTGGCCGCCACCGGCTTGCCACCCTTGTAGGCCGACTTACCCGAAGAGATCAGCCGATACGTCGTCATCCCCGCTTCCAACTCGCCACTGGGGCAGGCGTACACATGCGGGATCGAAGCGATCAGTGCCTTGTTGGTCGGGCTGTCCCACGGCTCGTTGAGCTTGAACTTCGAGTACAGCTCCCTTTGGTTCAAGTAAGGCAGAATTGCCACCCGCCAACTCAACAAGGGCTTGCCGTCAGATGAAGTAATCGCCACCGCAGGGAGCGTCTTCTGAGCATCGCGGTGGCCGTACATCGCAATGCCGATCTGTTTCAGGTTGTTTTGGCACGCGGCGGCACGAGCCGCCTCGCGGGCCTGCTGGATCGCCGGCAGCAGCAAGGCCACGTTCTGCACCAGGCTCTCCTGGCCCGCAGGTGCCTTGATCGCCGCGCCGAAACCGAATTCGGGACCCGCCTGGGTGACCTTCGAACCGTTCAGAGCCGCTTCGACCGGCAAGAGTATCGCGGCGGCCAGCGAGTTCTGCTGCTTGAGTTGAGCGATCTGCTGCTTGCCCAGTACCAGGGCACTCTCGAGAGCCGCTTTCGCCAACTGGGCACCCGCCTCATCGGAGGTCAAACCCTGCAGCTTCATCGAACTGGTTCCACCTCCCAGGCTCTTGATCCCAAAGCCCAGGCCCTTGACCTTGCCGTTGAGACCCAGCAGAGCCTTGATCGTCGGGTCCTGAGCCGCCGGACCGTTCTGGAGATCCGGAGGCAACGGAATCGTCACCGGCTCGGGCAACGTCACCGCCACCACGATGTCCTGGCCGCCATCGACAAAGGCCAGGTCGGGGCGAGGCGTGTACGGATCGCCGGTGGCGATCAACTGCTTGATGAACCGCTCGATGCTGAAGACCAGCGTCTTCTCGTCGGCCTGGTACACCAGCAGCCGGGGTATACCCGGTTGCTCGATCGGAAGGACATACACCGTCTTGCCGTCCAGCGTCGTCTTCTCCAGCTTGCCCTCGATCGCCGCCAACTGCTCGGGTGTCACCGCCGACCTCAGGTGAACCACAGCCGCTGGGACCACCTTCTCCAGCGCCAGCTTCGCCATCGCCGCCTCGTCGACTTGTCCATTCGGCGACGAAGCCACCAGCTTGGCCAGGTCCGAAATCCCGCTGATCCCCAGCGTGACCTTCGATACCTCGTCGAAACCCAACACCGTCTCCTGCTTCAACTGCTCCAGTGCCAGTTTGAGACCGGGGCCGACCGTGGGGTTCTTGAGTACCTCCTGGGTCTCGGCCGCATCCCACATCTTGCCAAAATTGGCCGCCGCTACGATCTCCGCGTCCGCCGGCAGCCAATGCGTGTCAAATTCCTCGTTCTCACTCGCGTCAGCCGGAGTCGACACACCCGTCGAACCGGAAGCAGCATCAGCCGTCGTGCTGCCAGGAGCACCCGCCGGAGCTCCACCAGGCATTCCGCCAGGCATTCCGCCAGCGTTGTTCTGGCCGGCCCCTTCGGCGACCACCGCTTCGGCTCCACCGATCCATCCCATCGACTTGGCACCGAAGAATCCTCCGACGCCCAAGCCTCCCAAACCGAGCACCGAGCCGAGGATGATCCAGACCATCTTGCCCGACGACTTCTTCGCCGCAGGCTTGGCCTGGGCCGCCGGGGCCGCAGCTTCGTCGAGATCCCCGAAGTCGTCCCCTTCACCGAACTCGTCGAACTCACTGAAGTCATCGAGCGCCTCGAATTCATCCTCCTCGGGCAGTTCGATCACGAACGGCTGCTTGCATTTCGGGCAAGGCACTCGTCGACCGACCGCATCGCGGTTCTTCAGCTTCAAGGTGGCTTGGCATTCGGGACAGTGGACTTCGATCGGAGCCGGCATCGGGCGTCTCCTTCAGACGGTGAGTCTGAATGCGTCTGGGTGCGTTTCACGAAGACGGAGTGGACAGGATGCAACCGGGCCCCGAAAGCGACCATCACAGGGTCGCTTCACGGCGTTCACCGAGGCCCGGAGCCAGTATCACTCCGATCCTACCTGCCCCATCCGGACGTCACAAGAAGCGTTTTCCGGACGGCCAATCGCTAGGCGGTGGCCGCCCCACGCATCCCCGCGGCCACCTCGCTCAACCACTCGTCGGGCAGTGGAGCAAACGGACGGAACTTCTCCACACCCCCCTGCTCACCCAGGTACAACAACGCCCGGTGGTTGCCCAGGCGGCTGGCGGCGGCCGAGTCGATCAGGTTGCTCGAATCGGCAGCACTCATCTGAAACGCCACCCGGATCTCGAATTCGCGGAGTGTCTGAGTGCTGAGCCAGCGGCTGAGGTTGTTGTAGCTGTCGCACCAGATGAGTGTGTGGACACCCAGGGCGGGTCCGTCGCGGAGGATCGAAACCAGTTGCTGGCTCGGGCTGGCCGGTGCCTGGTCACCCAGGCTCGAACCAAACCCGAAGTCGTCGTCGCTGCGCCTGACGTCTCGAAACCGGCCCAGGTCGTGGATGACCAGGAAGATCGACGGAGCCGCCTCGTCGTCATCCTGGTCCCGCCGAGCCACTTCCGCGGCCAGCCCATTCAACGCCTCGGCCACCTTTCTCGGTCGGACCATTTCAATCTCGTGAGGCAACTCGTCGGCCAGCCTCTGCCACGCCTCGCCCAGCGGTTCATCAACCGCGCTGCCGTCGCAGACCACGAACCGGCCACCCTGTCCAGGAGCCTGCTGAGCGGCCAGGGCCACCACGACGGATTCGAGTACCCCCAGCGCCTGCTCCTGCTGCTGCCCGACCACGACCATGTTCGTACCGCTTTGTCGGCGGAACCGCACTTCCGGGGACGCCTTGATCTGCACCGACTCGCCCATCCACACCACCGGGGACCTCGAAGAGTTTCGAGGAGGTGCCTCCGCCAGGCATCCTGCCAGCGCAACGCTGGTCGTCACGTCCGCCGGCATGTTGCCCTCGAACACCACCATCTCGCCCCCCGCCAGGTCCTCCGCCACCGCCTTCTCACGCAACGCGCCCAACCGCTGATCTCGTGCCTCCTCGTCCAACCAGGCGATCTGGAACGGGTGGTTTCCCTCCAGCAAACCGTTGGCGTCGTTGTAGATCGCCTCGCCGGGCCGAGTCAGCAGCCGTGCGGCGGTGTTCTCTTCGCTGAGGATCAGGTGGGCGTCGGATTCGCTGCACTGCAGAGCCACCCGTACCGCCACCTGCCCCAGCGTGCTCCGCGCCAGCGAGTAGGCTCCACCCAGAGTCTGCGAGCCAAGCAACACGTGGATACCGAAGGCACGGCCCTGCCGGACCAGGCGGTCCAGCAACAGCGACGCCTGCTGGTGCACCCGGTCATCCTCGACAAAGAACTCCTGGAATTCGTCGATGATCAACAGCACCCTCGGAAGAGATTCTTCGGGCATCGCGTCGCGGTAGCCGGCCACGTCCTGCACGTGGTGAGTGCGAAACAGGTTGCCTCGTTCCGAGAGTATCTCGTCGAGCCGCTCCAGTACGCTCAGGCCAAACTCCCGGTCACTCTCGATCGCCACCACCCGTGCGTGAGGCAACCGGTTGGTGACGTAGGTCTTGAACTCGACCCCCTTCTTGAAGTCGATCAGATAAAACTCGACCTGGTCCGGGCCGTAGTACAGCGAGATGTTGGTGATCAGCGTGTGCAGAAACGTCGACTTGCCCGACCCGGTCTTCCCGGCGATCAGCACGTGCTGGGATGTCCCGCTGCCCAGGTGCAGGTCCTGCAGCTTGGTCGCGCCGGCCCGGCCCAGCGGCACGTCGAGACTGCGACGGCTGTCCCGGCCCCAGTACTCCTGCGGCCCCGGAGCAATCCGGTCAAAGGGGACCTCGACCCGCCGCGTGTCCCGAGCCTCTTCGCCCACGTCCCGGACGATCTTGACGAATTCCGACGGCTCCGGAGGCAACTCCAGGGTCAGTGGCAACCAGGCCCACTCCGGGTCCCGCCACCGGAACATCCCGCCGATCCACTCGAGGCAGTTGGCGTGACTGCGGAGGTCCTCGAGGTCAAAGTTGTGAGGCAATTGCTGGTGACTGTCGACACTGACCAGCGTGTAAACCCCGCAGCGGGCTCCGCTGGATGCAATGCTCACCAGGCGGCGGACCGCGTTGTCGCTGAAATTGACCGGGAAGCTGGCGACCACCAGCACGTGATACGGCTCGGCCACCTCACCGGCGTACTCGTTGTACTCCTCGATCGTCGCGAACTGGTTCCGCAGGTAGGTCTGGAACACGTCCTCCATGTGCTCGGTCAGGTTGGTCAACTGCTGGTCG
>Ga0310123_10003800_pt1 | contig 11560 bp, 9 predicted proteins | sample CB6_AW_1057_MG_FD_203505 | JGI IMG/M metagenome (GOLD analysis project Ga0310123, IMG submission 203505) | Marine microbial communities from Western Arctic Ocean, Canada - CB6_AW_1057 | ecosystem: Environmental > Aquatic > Marine > Oceanic | place: Canada: Western Arctic Ocean | collected... | reverse complement strand
GCAAACCCCGTTGTGGGCGGCGTCTGACCCCAGGGTCCGAGTTCTTTCTCATGAGCGGGCTGCTACGGGACAAGTGAGCAGCCGCCCGGTCATGCGGGCCGAGGGACTCGTGACTTGGCAAAGGCTCTGGCGAGATGCTGGTAGCAACTCCTGGCGGCGGCGACGGGGTCGTAGCCCGGCTGAGACCAGACCTGTCCGCTGATCTCCACGCAGATGTCGCCCCGGTAGCCGCCGGCGTGAAACCCGCCGATCAGCTTGGCCTAATCGATGCGGCCCCCCTGCCCCGGCAGGACGAATCGCAGCCGCTTGTCTCTTCGGACCACATCCTTGACGGCGACGTGAGCGACATGGGGCAGCGCCGTCCGGATCGTGCCCTCGAGTGTCATGTTGCGGAAGTCGTAGTGCGAATAGTCGTAACACATCCGCAGTCGCTTGGGCTTCCCCAGCCGCGTGATCAGTTCGGCCGCCTCATCCGGCCGGCTGAAAGCTCCGCCGCGATGCGGTTTGACGGCAATCACCAGGTCCCGCGCATTGGCCAACTGGATCTACTTCGCGATTTCCTCGGAGTATCCATCTCGCTTCTCCGCCCACTTGCCGGCTCCCCCGATGGTCGTCTGCAGCAGGGGGGGGTGATCGGGGGCAAGGTCGTGGGCCAGCCCGGCGGCCAGCTTGATTCGCTCGAGGCGTTCGGTCGCCGAGCGTTTGCCTTCGTCGATATGCAGGTGTTCCATCAGGCTGGTCAGCCGCAGGCCTCGGTCGGCCAGGCGTTTCCTGATGGCTCGTCGCCGCGCCGGCTTCATCGTGGCCGGGTTGGCATCCCACTCGGGCCAGATCGTCAACTCGATCGAATCGAACCCCGTCGCCTTGAGCATGTCGATCGCCGCCTCGGTCGTCAGCGACCGGGCACCATAGCTGCTGAAACCGAGGGTCAGACTTCCGGGACGGCGGGGGTCGGCCGCGGGCAGCGTGGCGAATCCGCTGACCACGGCGACGCCGGCGCCCAGGCCGGACTCGAGAAAGCGTCGCCTGTGCATGCGGCTGACCCGGTGTGTCGAGTGGGGAGTTGTGGTGTCGATGCAGAGCGACTCACCTGGGCCGTGATTCGAACACGGCCTCGAGGGGAATGTGGCGTGTGGATTGCCGGAGGCGGTCGAGACGTGGGTAGCTGCCACGGAAGACGCCGCGAACCGTCTGCACGGCGGGACTGTCCTTGGCGTAGGTGAGCACCAGGTCGAGATCTCCCTCGAAGCTGAATCCATCTCCGCCGGAATCGCCCAGACGCACGCGTCCCGATGCGACGGCGTAACGCGCGGTTGCGTCGGGGGTGGCCGCCGCCAGTGACAGGGAGCCGGTCACGCTGGTGATGGCAAAGGCCCGCTTGGTCGTGCGATCGACCCGTTCCATCACACCCGGCGGGTAGACCTGCGCCAGCCACTTCTTCAGTCGTGAGGCGTCGACGGTGCGTCGCTGTTCCGGCCAGGCCAGCGGCTGCCAGTCACGTGCCGAGAGCTCCACGAACTCGACGACCGGCAGGCGGTAGGCGGGCATCCGCCGGTCATCCAGCCGCACGAAGACTCTCAGCCCGGCCTTCCCGGGTGAGGCGTCGGGGAGTTTCAGCAAGTTGGACGCCAGCCGTGGCGCCGACCCGCTGTCGAAGCGGATTCGACGGGTGGCCAACTGGATTTGCTTGACCGTGTTGGAAATCAGGTCGTCGGGGCGGCTGTAACGGATCGATCCAACCGCGTCGAACCAGTGCACCAACTTGCCCTGGGCGTCCAGCAGCGCGAAGTCGACATTGCTTTGTCGAGTGGCCTGTTGTGGGCGTCCCCGCTGGAACTTCTGGGCCCAGACTTCCCGCACGACATCGGGAATCTCGCTGTCATTGCGGTGTCCAAACCAGGAGGTGACGACAAACGGCTTCAACTCGGCCACGACGCGTGAGTGGCTCAGGGAGGTCCCACGGACCTGCGTCGCCGTTGCTCAGCAATGCCCCGAGGCAATGTCCCCGAACTTCGAATGGATGATCACCAGGCAGATCGGTCTCCCCTCTCGTGTGGCTCGCTTGCGGGCTTCATCGAGCGAGCCGGACCAATCGAGCTGGTAGATCGAGAGTTCCTTGGCAGTGGGTCGCAACAGGTGGTACCACGTCAGCACCCGTTCGACCTCCAGTTCCTCGGCTCGCAGCGATCCGGCCATCGAGAGTAGGAGTGCCAGGGAGAGCACGGCGCGTCGCATCAGAGTGTCCTCGCGAAGTGGCCTGTAACGGGATCCAAACGGTCGTCTCATGGCTGACAAGGACTACGGCCGGACATCACCGACCTTTCACGCATTCTAGCCGGAAAAGCGAAAGGAGCGGAAACCAGACTTCTTTACGGAAGCCCGCTGAGCGAGTGATGCGTCAGGCCTGGCTCACGCTGGGGAACAGCTCGGTGAGTCGCTTGATGCGGAAGGAGAAGATCTTCCGCAGATCACGGCGAATAAACAGCCGGTCGACCAGCCAGCCACCGGGTGGAGCGTAATCGACCTCGTCGACCACCAGGGTCCCGCCATCGACGGCCGAGAACCGATGCCGGTGGTGCCAGAAGCTGTACGGGCCTTTCAACTGCACGTCGACAAACTCGTGTGGAGCATCCCAATCGCGGATCTCGGATTCCCATGTCAACGGGATGCCGTGAACTCGCAGCCGGTAGCCGATTCGCGTGCCGTTGCCCATGGTGAACGGCCCGGGCGTCACGATGCGAAACTTCATCGAAGCCGGCGTCAGTTTTTCAAGGTTCGACGGCTCGGAAAAGAACTCGAAGACGGTCCGGGGCGAGGCGGGCAGCCACGCGGTGGCCACGAGCCGGGTCACCGCCCGGGCAACCGGCGAATCGGTGAATTCGAGATCGGCCTGCTTATCCACTGACCGTCAGTCCGAATGGGATCAGGACATCGGATCGGAATACGGTGTGTCGTCGGGGATCTGCATCATGTCGCCCCCGCCACTGCCTCCGACCGCTGCAAACGCCTCGCGGACATTGGATCGCAGCATGAAGATCAGCAACAGGATCGGGTAGATCAGGGTGAAGATCAGTCCACAACCGATACTGCCGGCGACAATGCCGCCAATCGCCTCAGCTGCAGGCCCCCCCCGCATCCTGCTGGGCCGCTATAAGCGGCATCACTATGAGCAACTTCAGGACAGCGAATACGATCTTGCTGACAATGTCGTAGATCGCGTACAGGATACTCAGGGTGCGACCCCACGATTTCATTTTCAGCAGCGCGATTCCCGCGGCCAGCAAGGCGACGGTTGCAACGGCGCTCAAGCCGATCGAGATTTGGCCCAGCATCTTCAGGTTCGGGTCGTTCTTGATCGCCTCCTGGGTCGGATCTTTCTTTATCTCCCCGCCCGCGTCCGCGAGGGCTTTCTCGGCGAATTCTTCAATTGCCTCCTGGAAAACCGGCTGAGCCAACTGGAACGCAATCCCACAGAACCCCAGGATCCCGAAAACAGTAACACTGCTGGGCCGCTTCATGAGAGATCTTTTGTTCGGGTATCCAGCGCAGCGACTCTAGTCGCAGCCCAACCGTTCGGCAATTGCCCGTAACGGCAAGAAGTGAGCTGTGCCCGGTGGCGAGGGATACTATGGCGAGAGCCGGCTACGACCGTCAGCGATCAGTTTGTCCAGCCGCCCGATCATCCGTTGTGCGACCTCGGGATTGTCGGCCAGGACATTCTCCATTTCACCAGGGTCGTTACCCAGGTTATAGAGAGCGTAGCGGGGCACTGAGCGGGCCTTCAATCTCATCGCGAAATTCCGCTGCTTGCGAGAGTCGTGTCTCTGTAGTTTCCAGGCCCCGACCCGCAGACCGTAATTGCCGCGTCGGCCGTTGTCCTGCTGCACTAGGTGGTCGCGGCCCACGGCATCGGATGTGCCCAGCAAGGCTCCGAGTACATCGAGACTGTCGAGGCAGGCTCCCGCGGGCAAGGCCACTCCGGTCATCGCCGCGAAGCTGGCGGCGAAGTCGATCGTGCAGACCATCCGGTCGGTGACTCCCGGACGAATCGTGCCGGGCCAGCGGGTGATCAACGGGGTCCGGGTGCCCCCTTCCAGCACGCTGTACTTTCCGCCAGCGAAGGGACCGGCCGGACGATGCCGGCCCAGTTGCCGGATCGCACCATCCTTGTAACCGTCGTCGAGTACCGGGCCATTGTCCGAACAGAAGACGACCAGGGTACTGGAGTCGAGATCGAGCCGCTTGAGAGTCGCCATCAGTTGGCCGACACACCAGTCGAGCTGCACGATCGAGTCGCCACGGAACCCCAGCCCGCTCTTGCCATGAAACCTCTCGTGAGGCATCCGGGGCACGTGGAGATCGTGAGACGAGAAGAACAGGAAGAACGGCTTGTCGCGGTGCTGTTCGATCCAGGCGACCGAGCGTTTGACCCATTCGTCGGCCAGGTCCTCGTCGCGAAATCGTGCCGCGTGTCCGCCGGTGTAGAAGCCGATGCGGCTGATTCCGTTGTGGATTGTGCCGTTGTGACCGTGAGACCAGTCCATCTTGAGCGACTTGCGGTGCGTCAGTCCCGTCGGGTGATCGGGGCTGGGCTTCCTGCTGCCGACCCACAGCGGATCGGCGGGGTCGAGATTCAGCACCCGGTGGTCCTGGACATACACCTGCGGCACGCGGTCGTTGGTCGTCGGCAACAGGAAACAGTGGTCGAAGCCGATCTCAAGCGGCCCCGGTTTCAGGTCTCCGTTCCACGCCGGCCCCTTGCCGCCGCCCAGGCCCAGGTGCCACTTGCCGATCACCGCCGTGTGATAACCGGCCTGCTTCAGCAATCCGGGCAACGTGACGGTTCCCGGCTGAATGATCGCCGGGTTGTTGGGAGCCGCGATGCCGGTACCAGGTCGACGGAAGGCATAGGTGCCAGTCAGGAACGAGTATCGCGTCGGGGTGCAGGTCGACGCCGAGCAGTATCCGCTGGTGAAGCGGAGGCCCTCGGCCGCCAGGCGGTCGATGTGCGGTGTCTTCAGCGACCTGGTGCCGTAGCACGACACGTCGCCGTAGCCCAGGTCGTCGGCCATGATCACGATGATGTTGGGCCGACGGGGGGCCGCGTTGGCGGCGGACACGGCACAGACGACGGTGAGGGCCGCGGCGACGAGACGCGTCATCGTGCCGCGGTTTCCTTGGCCGGACGGCTGCCCATCGATTGGAGCAATTCGTGCAGGTTGAGTTTCACGTAGGGGCGTTCGGCAGCCGGTTGCCGGTGGCTGGCGTTGGCCACGTAGAAGACGCCGTCGGCGGGCACGAACAGCACGTTGTGCAGATTCGACTTCATCGCCACCGGCCGACTCATCAGCCACTTGCCCAGCTCGGCATCAATCTGTCCGTAACGGGACTGGATGCGGTCCCTGAGCGTCGCCAAGCGGCTACCGGCCGAGAGGACCACGGCATCGGGGATGCCCGGACCGAGTTTTGGATGCGATTGACCGGGCAGAATCCACTCGATCTTCTCGGGAGTCGCTGCGACGCCTACAGCCCGATTCGTCTTTCCGTCGGCGAACACGTAGTAGTACTCACACGTCCGCGGGCTCGCCTCCCAGAGTCTCATCACGTCTTCCAGCGTGTGAGATTCCTCGAGGGCACGACGCATCAGGGTCGCCATCGGAGCCCCGTCCCATTGACCCTCTCCCTTGCCTCCCATTTCGCCCAGCGATATTCCTCGAGCGTTCATCCCGCTGACGCTGCCGATGAAGCCGGCGTAGCCGACGTTGGCAAAGGCGATGCGACCGTCGACGTGAACAATGAACGTGGTGGCCGCATCCTGCAGGCCGATCGAGGTCATATAGTCGAGCACCCGGCCGTGGTAGAGCTTGCCGTCACGGGTGGCTTTTCCGAACACCGCAAAACCCGAACAGTGAAACAGTTCGGGAAATACGTTCAGTGCCTGGACCAGCTGGTTGTCGAGCTTGAGGGCACTGGCCAGGGCCCGAGTTTCCCGCTTGTGACGCTCAGGGATGTGAGGCGAGAGTCGGGCATAGGCGGCCTGCAGGTCGTGCCGGAACCAGCGGCCGCTGCGAATCGTCTGGGCCGTGCCGAAGGCGTACAGGACCGAGTCGATGCAGGCGGTGGCTTCGCTGCCGAGCAACTCTCCGTGGGCACGGCCGACCTGCTCGGGAGTCCCCTGCAACAGCACGACACGTTGGCCGTCGATGAAGCGCAGCTCGCCGTTGGAGACCTGGCGGGGTGTCTGAGGCGGTTTCGTGAGCAAGGGTGACGGCCAGAACACCTCGAATGTTCGCCGCAGGCCGCGAGTGAGTTGTCGTTCGAGCTCATCGCGAGGAATCCGGGTCACCTTGTAGCCGGGCCACTCGTCAACGGCCCGAGCCGGGGTGGGAGATTCCAGCAGCCGCAGCCGCAAGGACGTCGAATCGAACTTCGCCAGCAGCGTCCCGTCGGAGCCAACACGCAGGCCATCGCTGTCGGACTTGGGACGTCCGAGCAATCCGGCGAGGTACTTGCGGAGGTACTGGGCGGAGGACTGGGCAGGCTGACCGATCAGGACGGCGAGTACGAGGCTGGCCTGGGTGCGGGCGGTGAACAGACGCCCGATGAGGCCCTGGGGTGCCAGATGATCGCGGGGCGGCGTCTCGCCGCGGCCCAGAAACACCACACGGTGCCTTGGGAGTGCGAATGCCGTTGCGGACTGGCGTCGCCGGATCTGTACCTCGTAGTCAGGATGCATCACGTCGATGTCAAACGAGTGCCGGTCGTACCTCGCCAGTCGCAAGGTGATCGTCTGTGGCTTGCCATCAATGGGCAGCTCGATCCGGCCTTCGACCTGGAAACTCGCGGTGCGGCCGGCCAGGGCGTCCAGGAACGGAGTCAGTGCCCGGGCGACCTCGCTGGGGCTCGCCGCCTGGGGAGCTGCCCAGACGGCCGGCGCCAATCCGCAACCGAGCACGGCAATCAAGAGGCTGGCGAGTGCCGGACGGTGGGGGAATCGCTTCATCTGTTGGTCGTCCACTAACGCCATTGCGACATCTTGTCCGTATTCGTTTGTACAGCAGGCAGGTGCTGCTGCACAACACTGACAATTCGCCTCCGCAGATCGACTCTCAACCGGCCTGCTGTCGTGAGAAGACGCGGCATCAGGGGAGAACAGCAACTCAGGCTGACCTCGACGTTGGGCTGAAGAGCACGTATCTTGTGCGGGAACCGAGACGGCTGAAGCTGTGAGGAACTCGGATGCTGAGGATCGAGGGACGTGGTGGTGCGTTTTGCGACGGAGCGTCACGGCGTAGCTTTCTGAAGATCGGGGCCGTGTCGATGGGCGGCGCCGCCACGTTGCCACTCTCGGATCTTCTGCGAGCCGAGGGTCGAGCCGGCAGGTCTTTGGGCCACAAGGCACTGATCAACATCTACCTGCCCGGTGGCCTGACACTTCACGAGTCCTGGGATCCGAAGCCCGACGCTCCCGAGGGGATCCGTGGTCCGTTCGGGACAATCGCCACGAAGGTACCGGGTGTCCGGATCTGCGAGTTGTTTCCGAAGATCGCGTCGCGGATGGATCGCGTCTCGGTCGTGCGGTCGATTTTCGGATGCGAGGAGCACCACGACGGATACCAGTGCACCAGCGGCTGGCTGCGACCGGACCTGAGAACACTCGGCGGTCGACCGAGCGTCGGCAGTGCCACCTGGAAGTTGAAGGGCGCCGTCGATCCGGGCGTGCCCCCTCACATTGGCCTCGGCGAAACCAAGTACGCCTCCTACGCCGAATCGGGCAGCGCCGGGTTCCTGGGCGAGGCCTACCAGCCGTTCAAGCCGCACTCCAGCGGCCGCTACGCCGGTTCGTACGCCTTCACTCGCAACTTCTCGCTCAGCGACATGAAACTGCGTGGCATGTCGCTGGAAAAGCTCCAGGAACGCCGAACACTGCTCGCCTCCCTCGATCGACTCAAACGACAGGCCGATGCCAGCGGGTTGTTGCAGAGCGTCGACGGATATACGCAGACGGCCTTCGAGGTGCTGACTTCCGGGCGGCTGGTCGAGGCGCTGGACCTCCAGAAGGAGAACCCCAGGGTCCTGGACCGCTACGGTGATGGCCGGCCGTATGCCCACAAGGGCGATGCCGCTCACACGGTCAACCACAACATCCTGCTGGCTCGCAGGCTCGTGGAAGCCGGAGCCCGCTCGGTGTCAGTCTCTTACGGCAGTTGGGATCACCACAGCCGCCTCGTCGAACGGATGAACTACTTCGCACCTCGACTCGACCATGTCGTGACCACGTTGCTGGAGGACCTGGACCAGAGCGGGCTGCTGCAGGACGTCACGGTGGCGGTCTGGGGCGAATTCGGACGCACGCCGCGGGTCAACAACAAGGGAGGCCGCGATCACTGGCCACGGACCAACGGCGTGCTTCTGTTCGGAGGCGGTACCAACGCTGGCCAGGTCATCGGCGCGACCAACCGCCTGGGCGAGGACCCGGTCTCCCGGCCAGTTCACATCCAGCAGGTCATCGCCACGCTGTACCACAACCTGGGTGTCGATACGATGACCGCCACGCTCACCGACCCCAACGGGCGACCGCGGTACCTGCTCAAGCACCGCGACCCGATCAGCGAGTTGATCTGACAGCCTGTTGAAAAACACAAGTTTGGGGATGGGACGGGGTCTGATCCGCCTTCGGCGGACCCACAGAAAGTCCCGCTCCACCCAGAACGGCACGCAGGCGGGGCCTGACCCCTTTTCAACCAGCACTCGTTACAACTCGAAGAAGGGGTCAGGCCCCGCCTGCGAAACGCGACAGGTGGAGCAAACCCCGTTGTTGGCGGCGTCTGACCCCAGGGTCCGAGTTCTTCAACCCACCGCAGGCGGGCTAACCCCGCCCCGCCCGCCTCCCCAATCGGCGAGGGTGCCGTCGTTCGGCCCGGCTCGGTGCTCGTGGCAGGCCATAAAATGGATCAGTAGCTTGAGGCGGCTGTCCTCAAAGATTGCCCATTCGCTAAAGATCGGACAACCGCCAGTTCGATACTAGAGGCAGAGGCAATGAGTCGCGGTGCAGAAACTGGGCGGCGAGTGCAGTCGCCGTGGTGTGGGCCTTGGATGCCGTTGCTGAATCATGCTCGAGGCCCGTCGCTCGTCCTGCTGGGCCTGCTGGTGCTTCAGGTGAATTCGGGTTGTACGCGTGATCGGTACCACAGAGCAGCTGACCGTGACACGCTGCGGATTCTGAGCGAGAAATCTGTCGATCGGCCGTGGGCTCTGCCACAGCAGTTCACCGTCAATACCGACCCCAGGTCGCGGCTCTTTGATGACGGGGACCCTGATGACCCGTCCTTGCCCGACCCGGGCCCGGATCTCTACTCCTACAACGTTCCCCAGATGCGGCCGCAGCCGGAGGCCGAGGCAGCTGGCGAGGCTCGGCTTCCCGAGGGGACTGGTGACGGTTGGCTGGCGCGTCCCCGGCCGACCGAATCGACGGGCCCTCACGCCGGATCACGGTGGAGCGTGAATGGTGTACAGCAGGTTTCTACCCAGGCGCCGGCGGCGACTCAGCGCTACACCGAAACCCAGGTCGGACTGACGATCCAGCCGATTCCCAAGTCGTACTGGGAAGCGATCCCTCCGGTTTGCCTGGCCCGAATGCTGGAATTCGACAGTGTACGGCTGGAGTACCGCAGGACATTCGGGGCCGCCGCCCCCCGCTCGCTCCGCGACCAGGCCCAGAAACTCACGTTTCCCGACATCGTCACACTCGCTCGGCTCAATAGCCGTGACTACCAGTCGCAAAAGGAGGCCCTGTTCTCGTCGGCCCTGGCGCTGACCCGCCAGCGGTACAACTACATGACAAAGTTCTCGGCCGTCGGCAACGGTGCGTCGCTCGATTACGACCACGTCCGTACCGACGGCACCAGGTCCAACACGCTCTCGGTTCCCTCCTCTCTCGCCTCCGACCGAATGATCGCACTCGGAGGTACCGCCGTGGCACGGTTCGCCAACACCGTCGTGATGACGCTGGATGGCCCCCAGGGATTCGCCAAGGACATCAGCTCAAACCTGCTGTTCGAATTCAGCCAGAGCGTGTTTCAGCGGGACGTGCTCCTGGAACCGCTGATCCAGTCCGAAAGAAATGTCGTCTACTCGGCACGCCGGTTCGCCCGGTACCGCAAGCAGTTCTACTTCGAACTGGCCCAGACGTACTACCAGGACCTGCTGAGCACCTATCGCAGCATCGAGATCAACACCCAGAACTACTTTGGAGTGGTCCGCGCACTGGACCAGGCCAACGCCGAGGTACGTTCCGGCGTCAACAGCGCCCAGCCACGGTTCCAGATCGACCAGATCGAACAGAACATGCTCTCGGGCCGACGCGGGTTGATCAACTCGTGTAACAGCCTGGAAACCAGCCTCGATCGCCTGAAACTGACCCTCGGACTGCCGACCGAAACACCGATCAATATCGACCTCTCCGAACTCGAAACACTCACGCTTCGTGATGAGATCGAAGTTTCCTTCGAACTGGTGCGGAGGGCCCGCGAACGGCTTGTCGAGCAGTTGGCCAGTCCGCAGCGGGATCACGAGGACATCATCAGCACGAACCTGGTGCTGCTGGACCGGATCCTGACCTGGATGGGACTCAGGCAGGAGATCAGCCAACAGAGCCTGGACGTCGGAGAGCTGACTGTGCTGCGTGCGGGCCTGCGGATTGACGAGAGTTACGTATCGGTTGATCGGACTCGACAGCAGCTGCAGCAGATCCGACAGGCGGTGCCCCCGGCCGCTCCGATCACGGTATTCCGGGGCACATCGAATTCGATCGAGGCGCGGCTGCAGTTGACCGCACGGCAACTTCAGCTCTTCGATCAGCGCAAACAGAAGGGGCCGGGTCGTGACGCCGTACTCGCCGCCTACCTCTCCAGGAAGACGGCCACCGAAGACCTGCTGCAGCGGATGACCAAGCTGCTTCGCGGCGAGTCCCAGGAACAACTGGGCGTGTTGCAGAAGGAGGCGGATGCCACGTTGAAGGCACTGATCGATCTTGAGCCGGCGGCACGACGCATGGTCGGCGCTGCTGCGGTTCGCCCCAACGCTCAGGCCGAGCTCAAGCAATCGGCCGATCGGGCACTGCAACTGCTCGACAAGCTGGAGACTCTCGGCGGAGACGCCCAGGCGGGGCTGCCGCGGATCGAAATCAGCGTCGACGACGCGATGGTCACCGCGTTGGTGCAGCGGTTCGACTTGATGAATGAACGGAATGCTCTGGCCGACAACTGGCGAGCCATCAAGCTGGCCGCCGACGACCTGAAGTCGGCACTCAACCTCAACGTTCGTCACTCGCTGGCGTCGCGAGACAACCAGCCTCTGAACTTCAGCCCCGACGACAGCCAGACAGAGTTGAGAGCGGCACTGGACCTGCCGCTGAACCGTCGCTCACAACGCAACAGTTTTCGGCAGTCGCTGATCAACTACCAGGCGGGGCGGCGGTCGCTGATGTCGCTGGAGGACACTGTGAAGTTCTCGGCCCGCCAGGACCTCAGGCAGTTGTCTCTGGACCGAGTCCAGTATG
>Ga0310123_10003799_pt1 | contig 11561 bp, 6 predicted proteins | sample CB6_AW_1057_MG_FD_203505 | JGI IMG/M metagenome (GOLD analysis project Ga0310123, IMG submission 203505) | Marine microbial communities from Western Arctic Ocean, Canada - CB6_AW_1057 | ecosystem: Environmental > Aquatic > Marine > Oceanic | place: Canada: Western Arctic Ocean | collected... | reverse complement strand
AGGCTCTCGTGCTTGTAGAGAAAGTGGCCCAATCCCAGGCTGTAGTCCCACGTCTTGATCTGATCACTGTCGGTGGGGAAGCTGAATCCGGTCACTCCCCAGACGAACCAGTCCTCCTTGGGGGTGTGGCTCACACCCAGCCCGGGGCTCAGTCGTGACGTGTCTTCAACGATGGCGAAGTCGGGTGTGGGAATCTGTGGGGCAATGGCAAACATGCTGGCCAGGATCGTTTCGTCGTCCCGGTACAGTACGTGCTTCATCTGGATAATGGGGTTGGAGAACATGGCGGGTTGTTCGACGTCATCGAGAGGTGAAACGTACTGGGCCTGAACCGCGATGCCGAAGTCTGAGGTCACGGCATATTCGAACCCGGCACGGTACAGGTTGGTGTTCGGGTTGCGAAGGAAGGACGTCGAACGACCTGCGTTGTGCGTGGCGTACCGTCTTTCAAGTTCTTCTGCCGCGCCGGGCAAATCGGGGTTGACCGCGGTGTTGGGGGTGTTGGGCGCACCGAGGTCATCGTAGGTTCCGATGCCACTGCCAAGACCGGTCGCCTCGATGAAGAGTCGTCGTCCCGTGTTCGTGGTGAGGGTACTCAAGAGTTCTAGACTCGAATCAGAGAGCCTGACGGCGTTGTTCTGGCTGACGGCGTGCTGGAACCCGACCCAGGCTCGCGTTTCTGGTTCCAGGGACATGTTGTCGAAGAGGTTGAGCCGGTTGGCGGTGTCGGCCCGGCCACCGATTCGTCGACGGATTCGTCGTCTCTTTTGAGTCACCCGGGCAGCTGCCGCTTGTTGTTCGTCAGGCGACGGCGGATCCGGATCGTAAGAGCCGTCCTTGATCTCAACGTCCTGGCACAACAACAGTGCCTCTCCGGCTGCGTACCGGATACGGACTGATGGTTCGAAGTAGAGGCCATTCTTCAACTGGAAGCTGTTGACCTTGATCAGGGCCTTCTTGATTGCCGGGGTGGCGGTGTCACGGTGAACATCCCGCCGGTGCTGAAATCGATCTTGGTTCTGCTGAAACCTGCGGTCCTGGTAGGACGGCAACAGGTCGTCCAATGGCATGGGGGGCGAGAAGGACAACAGGAATCCCAGCTGATCCCAGATCAACGGGTCCGGCAGGTCTCTCCACCCGTACAACGCAGTGAATCCCAGGGGAGGTTTGCCCCGTTGGATCTGGGTGGTGATCGCCTTGACCGCCGCAAAACGGACCTCCTCGCGAGGGTCCTTCAGGAGGTGGTTGATCAGGACCGCCTGGGTTTCTGGGTGCCAGGCCGCGTCGGCCTCGCCGAGGAACTCTATGGCGAGGATGTCGGCCTCGGTCGGGTCGTCAGCGACCAGAGACTGCCCGAGACAAAGAGGCAGCAGGCAGCCCAGGCAGAGTGCTGAAATCCACTGCGTCCGCATCGGGACTCCTCCCTCTTCCCAACACGAGCGTGCGGGTACGAGGGCACCTGAGAGTTGTACCAACTACAACGATTATCGGCTCTGTAGCAGTTCTGCTGGATGCTTATTGGTCGGATGCGGCGCAAAAAAAGACGTCCCGGAGGATGATCCGGGGCGTCTGAGAGGTTGGCCGAATGCAGAGACGGCGGTTGTCGAACCGATCCGCCTGGCTGCTTGAGGAGGATTACCTGGTCAGAGTAAACGGTGACTCGTCGAGCGTCTTCTTGGCCGACTTGTCGTCCTTCTTCTCTTTCTGCTTCTTCTCGGGAGCGGCCTTGTCGGTTGTCTTCTTGGCCGGAACCTTCTCTATGGGCGTGGCATTTGCCGGCGCCGCTTCAGTCTTCTTCGGAGTCGCCTCGGGTTCCTGCTCCATGCCTCGCTGCTCGCAGAGGTCCCTGCAGGTCTCCACCGCCTTGGCCGCCTCCTTGCGGACTCGCTTGGACGGCTCGTACATGCAATCCGGGAAGTCCGGGTCCATCTCGTAGGCGACCTTGTAGACGGCATCGATGCCTTCCTGGGTGCAGCAGCCGCGGCAGGTGTCGTAACGGCGTTTTTCTTTCTTGCTGGCCTTCTCGCAGTCAAGCCCACGCGAGAAGTGCACCTGGATCGCCTCGACCGCCGCCAGGCGGACTTCCTCGGACGGATCTTCGAGGATCAGCTTGATCAGCTGTTTTTGTGCATCGGGATAGGCACGGCAGTCGACTTCAGCGAGGAACTCCGCGGCGGTGATGCGGTTCTCGATGTCGATCTGTTCGGCCTGGATCTTGGCAGCGAGACCCTTGGCCGAATCGACCGGGGCCCCGGCAAACGGCTCACGCAACAGCTTCGGTGTGAATAGTTCCTTGACCTTCTTGGCGATCGGCAAGCCGGTGGCGAAATCGAGCAGGCTGAGGCTCAGATCGGGACTCTCGAATGCCGGAGCCGTTTCGACGGCAGTCCCCCCTGCAAACGGAGCGCCCTGGGCAAACAGGTAGGTCGCCGAACCTGCTACGAGGAAAGTGACTGCCAACTGGATCCGCACGTTGTGCCGGAATCGTGAATGTGCAGACATGGGGCTTGCTCCTTCTGATCTGATCGAGGCGGCGCGACCGAATCGGTCCGGCGAATTGCCTGGCCCGGTGGCAGGTCCGTGGTCCTCAGGGAGTGTTCAGGACTGTGGGTGAACCCAGCCGGCCGTGCCCGGATCCAGGTTCGAATCTCAATGTGTGAAACCGCAGTTCCACGAGGGTCGCGGTACAGCACTCATCGGTTGGTTCACATGCACCGGAGAAGTGTGTTGTGACGATCGACCCTGTTTTGCCGGGCGGTTGGCACGCGGAATCGTTCGAATCGCGTCGACCGTCACAGATTAACTCACCCCGATCTCTCTCTTCGTACCTCGTCCACTCGACTCGACAAATCCGACTCCGGGACGGAGCAGGAACGGGCAAGACGGCCCAGGGGGTGTGTTTCAAAATGCGGCGCATGTGGTGGCTATCGCGGCGTGGTCTTCCTCGAGTAGCCCGGCCGAGGGTACAGGCTCTTCACCGGGACACGTCGTGACCGGCTGCGCCACGGAAGGTCTCTCCTGAGACCATCTCATCAGGGCTCTGAACTTGGGCTTGAGACGCCGTAGAGGTGACTCTTGGTCCGTAGAAGCAGCAGCCTGTCGGTGACGGCCGGGGAGGCCATGAAGCTGGCATCCAGCGTATTGGTGGCCAGAGGGCGAAAACGTTTTGGGTCGGCGGCAAACACGTGGCAGATGCCCTGTTCCTCCTCGAAGCAGAAGATCCGCTGGTCGACGAGGATGGGTGAGGCGGAGTACTTGCCGGTGATCCGACTGGTCCAGCGGGTTTTGCCGGTTGCGATGTCGACACACGAGGCGACTCCGGCGTTGCTGATCATGTAGATCGAGTCACCGGAGAGCAGCACCGAGGGCCGAGAGGGAACACCTCGCATGGTCGACCACACGACATGGGTCCCGGTGACGTCGCCGTTTCCATCGGGCCTGACGGCATACAGCCGGTTGGTGACGTCGCCGCTGTTGAAGAACACCACGCCGTCTTTGAAGATTGGTGGGCAGGCGGTGTTGGCTCCGCCGTGGACGACTCGCCACAGTTCCTTGCCGGTGCGAGGGTCGTAGGCCATCGTGGCCAGGGCACCGGGAATGACCACCTGGGTGCGACCCTTGTGAGTCAGCACCCGTGCTGTGCAGAACGCCTTCCTGTGGGCGCCTCCGAGGCCTCCGAAATCGACATCGCGGTCGGTCCGCCAGAGTGTCTTGCCGGTGCGTTTGTCGAGAGCGGTGACGTATTGCCGGTCCGAGCCGTCGAAGGGAAGGAACAGGGAATTGCCGTGGATCGAGACACTGGAGGCGGGGCCGCGGAAGTGATTACACGGCAGGTCGTCGCGTTTCCAGATGACCCGGCAGGTCGAGCTGTCCAGGCAGGCGGTGCCGAGGCTGCCGAAGTGGATGTAGACCCGGCCGTCTTCGACAAACGGTGTGGGCGACGCGTAGCTGTTGAAGGGGTCCGAGTACTGGGGCTTGCCGGGGGTGAAGATGGTCTGGTCGTGGAGGATCCTGCCCGTCCTGCGATCGAGACAGAGGACCGCCAGTCGGCGTCCATCGACGGTCGCCGTGGTCAGCCAGACCCGGTCCTTCCAGGCCACCGGCGACGACCACCCCTTGCCCCAGATCGCAGTCTTCCAGGCAATGTGCTGCGACTCGCTCCAGGTCGACGGGATCCCGGTCGCCATCGAGGAACCGTCGCCCCGGCCACCGCGGAACTGGTTCCATTCGGGCTCGGCGGCAGAACCGGTCGCGGGCAGTCCGCAGAGGATCAGGAGCAGGATTCTGCGGTTCATCGATCGGTCTTAGTGGGTGACAGTGCCGGTTCGGTGTTGTGCTGGATCACGATCCGCGTGTCGGCACTGCTGTGTTTTCCGACCAGGGGTGAGCGGGTGCTGGTGTTTCCGCGAATCACCACATCGCGGTAGCGGCCACCGCTTTGTCGATCGAGCGCGATGGCGAACTGGAATCCGTCGAAGGTGTTGTTGACCAACTGGACGTGTGATTTGATCGAACCGATCCCACCGGCCACCAGTTGGATTCCGACATTGCGGGTGATGGGTGAGTGAATCCGGTTGCCGCTGACCAGCAGGTGCCAGGCGTCAGGTGATGCCACTCGACCAATCCGGATCCCACAGCCTCCAAAGGTGCCGCCGTTGACCGTGCCCTTGCTGACTCGCAGCAGGTTACCCGAGATCACCCCGTGCTGGAGGGTCGACACGTGCAGGCAGATCGAAGTGGGGTGACCGCCGAAGACCTGGTTGCCGGTGATGCTGACAAAGCTGGAATCGTCCGAGGCGATGGCGATTCCCGATTGCCCCTGTCGGCCCAGGCCGTTCATGTCGACGATGTTGTTTGAGATTGTGACGTGGTGGATGGCGGTTTCGGTCCCGATTCCGGCGGCTCCATTGCCCATCGTGATCATGTTGCCGGTCACCAGCACGTCGCGACAGCCTCCCAGTGCGATGCTTCGTCCGTGACGGATCCCCACGACCTGCAGGTTCCGGGCTCCGCCGCCGCTGATGTAGATTCCCCAGTCACCGGCGTCGACCCCGCAGCCTTCGACCGTGTTCCAGCCGATCAGCGAGTCGATCATGCGGGCACCGTTGATCGCACTGCCCCCCTTGCCGACTCGGCCCATGTTCTGCAGGTGGTTGTGGATGAACCGAAACCGGGTCCCGGGCATGTTCATCCTCAGGGCATAGCTACTGAATCCGCTGAACCGGCAGTCGCGGATCGTGATGTCACGGCTCTTGCCGGTGCCCACGTTCATCATGGCGAACATCGCCGCCTGCTTGTCGTTGCTGGAGACGAACCGGACACCGCGAATGACAACGTCGTGAGCGTCGCTAAACCGCAGCGGACCCTGCTGTCCGGTGACCAGGCATTCCAGGACCGCATGGCCGCCTCCGTCGAGCGTCGTGTTGGAGGGCACATCGACAAGCGACCCGGCGTTGTCCAGGCGATAGTGACCCGGCAGCAGTCGGACGGTGCCGCCCAGTTTTCCAAGCCGTGCCATCGCGGCTCGCAGTTCCACGGCATCGTCGCGACCGTCGGCGACCAGGTTGGCCCGTTGGCGATCGTCGCTGTCGGCCGCGGCGACTGTGACCGTCGCGATTCTGTTGGGCAATTCGGCGACGGCCCATGTGGGCAGTTGTGCGACGAGCAGACCGGCAACAACGAGCGGAGGCAATCGGAGGTGCATTCTGGATTTCCTACACGGATCCCGAAACGATCTCCGGCTGTTGTACCACTCAGGATAAGAGTTGCCGAGTCGTCGCGCTGCCTTCGAGCAGCCGTGCGGGCTCCCTCGGCAGGACTGGACCTCGCCTCCGGTGGCCGACTTCATGGAACTGCGGGCCACACGGTCCTAGTCTGGGTTTTAGTCACCGTCGTGACTTGGGGGGCAGGCGGCAAAGCGCCGTCCTGGTGAATCCGGAGAAGGAAGCGGAGAAGGGCCATGAAACAAATGTTCTTACTGGTGTGCCTGGTGGTCATTTCCGCCGTGGCCCGAGCCGACACGGTTGCGTTCTGGCGGTTTGCTGAGCAGCCGGCCGGGCAGGCGGCCGAGGAAGAGGGACCGATCCGGGATGCGTGCGGGTTCGGCAACCACGGTCGGCTGCTGGGCACGGCGCAGTACGTGACGGGCTCGGGGTCCGACGGGACGGCGATCGAATGGACCGGGTCCGGGCTTCTCGAGGTGCCTGATGCTCACGTCTTCGATTTCCAGGGCGATTTCACCATCGAGGCGATGGTGCGGACCGAGAGTCGCGGCAGCCAGTACATCTTCATCCGCAATGGCCCTGGTGGTGAGATCTGGATTCGTCAACACGTCAAGGGTGGTCAAGATGCGGCGGTTGCCGCGCTGATCAAGTCGGACCGGGGAAGGGACCTGATCGTCTCCGGTCCCCGCGCCATCTCCGACGGTCGCTTTCATCACGTGGCGCTGGTGCGGCGAGTGAAGGGTGCCGGCGGCATGGGGCAGCTTGTGCTGTACGTCGACGGGAAGCCGGTGGCGAGCAAGCAGAAGCCGGTGAATCTCGGCCCCATCAAGATCTCGTCGCGGACCTCGATCGGAGGTTTGCGGCGCAGCGGCACTCGCGGAAAACTGGAGATCACTCGGGGCTGGGTCGGTGCGATTGATTTCGTGCGGGTCAGCGACGACGCGCTGCAGACGACGAAGTTTTTCAGGACCGGAGGAACGACGCCCGAGACGATCCTTGCGGCCAGTCGGGCTGCCACCGTGATGGCCCGGATCAAGGCAGTCCGCCCCAAGACCCAGCCGGCGGCGGTCCGTCCACGCTTCAACATGACTCCGACCGGAGACCTCGGCCGATTCCCTCGCGACTTCCAGCCTCACGTGCAACTGTTCGTGCCGGACGATCAACTCGGTGCCATCGATCCCTCGCCCTACAAGAACCTCTTCCCCGATGCCCTGATCCATGACTTCGACGGAGACGGGCACAAGGACATTTGGACCGAGAAGCGGTTCTACCGCAACACGGGCAAGTACCGAAACGGGGTGCCGGTCTTCGCCCGGTTTCAGGACAGGCCGGCGCCGGTACTGGGACGAGCGATCGGGGACTTCGACGGCAACGGCGTGCTCGAGGTGATCTCGGCCCGTGCCAAGCCTCCGATGACGATGAGCCGGCACGAGTTGGTTCCGCCGTCGGACACCGCCCGGTCATGGTCGGCCACAAGTCTCGGGACACTCAAGGTGGTGACCCTCTCGGACCCCAGCGACACGGCACTTGAGGCGTTGAGCAGGACGTGGCCCTACGAGACGATCGACGTTGTCGACTGGGACGGCGACGGCCGCCAGGACCTGGTCTGCTCGGGTCATCCGGCTCCCGGCGGGTACGAGGTCGGCTGGAAGCCCTTCCTGGGCTGGGGGTTCAAGCGATCGTTCTGGCCTCGCAACGACCCGCAGGGCATGCTGCTGGCCGGCCAGATTTACGGGACCGTCTGGTGGCACCGAAACCTGGGCACGCGGGAGAAGCCGGTGTTTCATCCCGGCCGGATCGTCACGGCCGGGCGTGACGATCGGTTGCTGATGCACTGGGGTGGTGTCAGTTCCACCGTCACCGACTTCGACGAGGACGGTGACCCGGACCTGCTGGTTCACAATTCGATGGGGTTGTTCCTGTACCGCAATCTCGGCCGACCCGTCGACCAGAGGGTCTACGACAACCGTCGGGCCCGGCTGTCCGAGCCCGAGCAGATCCTGTTTGGCGGCCAGGACGAGCCACTGGCGGACCCGGGCATGCTGCAGGTGGTCGACTGGTGTCCCGGGCACCGCAAGTGCCTGGTGTTTCGCGAACAGGGATACGGGTTGCTGTACTTTGCTGCCAACCGCGGGACTCTCAAGAAGCCTGTCTACGAGGAGATCACCCCGTGGGTGACCCAGGGCGGACCACTGACCACAGGGATCTTCACGATTCCCAAGGTGGCCGACTGGGACGGCGACGGCCAGGCGGACCTGATCCTGGGATCCCAGGCCGGCTATGTGCACTTCTGCCGCAATCTCGGCCGACGGGGTGAGATACCTCAGTTCGCCACACCGGAAATGTTGCGGGCGGCCGGTCGCCTGGTCCAGCCGCGGACAATGTCAGGGATGACCGATGTCACGTTCGGCGTGCACTTCTGCTACACGAATCCCGAGGTCGTCGACTGGGACGGGGACGGCGACCTGGACCTGCTGCTCGGCTGGCAGGGAGCCACGTTGTTGTACTACGAGAACGTCGGCAGCCGGACGAAGCCGCAGCTGACACGGGGCATCGAAGTCCGGCGACAGGGCAAGCCGGTTTTTGCCGGCGCGCGGTCCCGCCCGGCGGCTGTAGACTTCAACGGCGACGGGTTGATCGACCTGGTCGCTCCGGACATCGAGGGCTACCTGGTCCTGCACCGTCGAGAGCGAGACGAGGGGCGTCTGGTTCTGAGCAAGCCGGTGCGGCTGAGCCTGGAGAACGGCAACCAGGTCTTCGTCTCCGGCTACACCGGCGATCAGAACGACGGCAGCTACGGCCAGCGGCTCAACGCGAGGATCAAGTTGAGCGTGTTTGACTGGGACGCTGACGGTGATCTCGACCTGGCCGTCGGGAATCGCGGTCACGGGCTGCGGTTGTTCGAGAACGTCGGCACCCGCTCGAAACCGCTGTTCCGTTTGACGGGAAGTCCCGGCTTCCTGACCAACCATCCCGGCGGCCATTACCGCATGGCCGAGCCGTGTGACTTTGACGGTGACGGTCGATTCGAGGTGATTACGGGTGCCGATTTTGGTCCGGTGTTTTACTTTCGGCGTTCGGTGAAGGGCCCATGATCGGCTTGCGGTCTGCCCGAAACCTGAGTGATTCAACCCGCCACAGTCGGGCAAGCCGACCGGCCAGGCTGATTCTCGGGCTGGACCGTCACGCAGGGCCCCCCAGATCACATTCCCGGAGCGAATGTCGATGAAGACCTCGTGACCGCCGTACCTGGCATGCAAGTGTGGTGGCGGATGATCTTCCCGATCGATGGTGATGACAATTCCGAAGAGACGACAGACAACAGGCATGCCGACACGCCCTCGTTGGGTCCGTCGGGATGACGGCTGAGAGGTGGAGCCAGGATGTCGCTGACGCGTGTGTTCGTTTTGACATCGTTCGCGATGGTTGCCTTCGCGGGGAATTCGTTGCTGTGCCGGATGGCACTTAAGGACTCCGAGATCGACGCTGCGAGTTTCACGTCGATTCGCATCGTCTCCGGTGCGCTGGTGCTGTATCTGATCTCCCGGAGACGTCGTGAAGCAACGGGCAGTTCCGGCGATTGGCCCTCGGCACTGGCACTCTTTGGCTACGCCGCTGGATTCTCGTATGCCTATGTCAACTTGTCGGCGGCTATCGGCGCCCTGCTCCTCTTTGGAGCGGTACAAGTCACGATGATCGGCTATGGGCTCTCGACAGGAGAGCGGCTGACACTTCGACAGTCGGCCGGTCTGGTCCTGGCATTCGGTGGCCTGGTGGGCCTGCTGCTACCCGGTCTGTCTGCGCCGCCTCCCGGGGGTGCTGCATTGATGCTCGGAGCCGGAATCGCCTGGGGTGTCTATTCCATTCGTGGCAAGGCAGCAGGAGATGCGACCTGCACGACAGCCGGGAACTTCCTGCGGGCGGCCCCGTTGGCGGTGGGCCTGAACCTGGCAATGCTCCCCGCGAGCCAACCGGCAAGTCTTGGCATCGCGTGTGCGATGGCCTCAGGAGCGCTCACATCCGGTATCGGATACGCGATCTGGTATTCGGCGATTCGGGGACTCAAAGCGACTCATGCGGCAACGGTCCAATTGAGCGTGCCAGTCATTGCGGCGGCCGGAGGCATCGTCTTTCTCGGTGAAGCCATCACGGCACGCCTTGTGATTGCTTCGGTGGCAATTCTCGGCGGCGTTGCATTCGTTGTGATCGAGAAGCCGCCTCCCCGTTGACCCCCTTGTGAACTCGCTTCTCTTGAAGCGGTCCAGGGATCTGAAGCACGTTCGCGCTCGAGAACCTGCTGAACGCAGTCGTCCGGACGACGCTGATTGTTGAGTGTCGACTTCAAGCGGAGAAAATAGAGTTCGCGGTGATGTGCATGACGACCGCTCTTGAGGCGGGCGAAGCAACCAGGTGTCAAAACGGGTGTCCAACCGATAAAACGGTATTTGGCGACCGGCCGTAAGCGGGGGTTGTTAAAGCACTTGCCCTCGTAGCTCAGGGGATAGAGCGACGGTTTCCTAATTGCTCCCAGGGGACTTGGTCGACGGGCTGAAAAGCCGCAGAAAAAACGGTGTGACAGCGACTTATGACAACACCGACGTGACGGACCCCCCCGCTGGAAAGCTCTACTAGACCCCGCTTGCGGGTGCCATGACACCCGGGGTTCGAGTGACGGTTCAATGGTCCGTTGCCATCCAGAAACTGACCACTCGACCCCGATCTGACCCAGGTGATCAACGCCTGAGACTCGCCGCCACCGGACACCGGCAGAGCCATCCTGGCCATCGTCGAGGCCGCTCAGGGCCGTTGACTGCCGGGTCCACTACGGACCCTCGGTGCAATTTGTACCCAGGGTGGGAACGACAGTTGCCCCCGGTGATCCTGGCGATACTCAGGGCGGCCGAGTAATCCAGCCGGCGGCCTCATGCACTCGTGGAGTCCCTCCAGTCTCCCAGAAACCGAACCGACCCCCACCCCTCTCGGGTTGGAGTCCCTGACTTAGCCCGTGTTCGCCGCGGTGGACTGCCGACTACTCGTCCCGGAAGTTCGGGTGCTGGCGGAGGATTGTGGCGGCGGAGGCGGGGAGGTTGTCGAATTCGAGATAGAGTGATCCCTTTTGCCTGCTGAGGCTCTCGGCCGCCGCGTCAGACAGGCTCGTTAGGCCGTCGAGGAACTTGTCGGCGTCGGAATTGCTTCTGTGAACAACTGGTCGGTGGAATCCGTGGCGTGAGCGGAATTTCCAGGAGAATGGGTGGACCGGATCACCAAACGAGAGATGATTGGTCATGCAACCACGGATTCACTGAAAGACAAGCATGATCCTGCATGTCGACATGGACGCCTTCTACGCATCCGTTGAAGAACGTGAACGTCCAGAATTGCGAGGTCAGCCAGTCATTGTTGGTGGGACGCCGGAGGGACGAGGAGTGGTTGCGGCGGCCAACTACCTGGCCCGAAAGGATGGCGTCCACAGCGCGATGCCGGCGTCGCGGGCGAAGAAGCTGTGCCCCAAGGCCGTTTTTCTTCCATCACGGCTGGATCACTATGCGAAGGTGTCTCGGAAGATCCGAGACATCTTTCACCGGTACACACCGCTGGTCGAACCACTGTCGCTGGACGAGGCATTCCTGGATGTGACAGGCAGCGAGACGTTGTTTGGATCGGCGGTTGAGATTGGCCGTCAGATAAAGCAGGCGATTTCCGAGGAATTGCAACTTGTGGCCTCGGTCGGCGTCGCGGCGACAAAGTTCGTGGCCAAGGTGGCAAGCGACCTAGAAAAGCCAGATGGGTTCGTGGTCGTTGAACCGGGTCAAGACCAGCAGTTTCTCGACCCCCTGC
>Ga0310123_10003796_pt1 | contig 11569 bp, 12 predicted proteins | sample CB6_AW_1057_MG_FD_203505 | JGI IMG/M metagenome (GOLD analysis project Ga0310123, IMG submission 203505) | Marine microbial communities from Western Arctic Ocean, Canada - CB6_AW_1057 | ecosystem: Environmental > Aquatic > Marine > Oceanic | place: Canada: Western Arctic Ocean | collected... | reverse complement strand
GGGGGGGGGGCCTGCCCGACCAGTGATACTCCTCATACCCTACCGATGCGGGAACGGTCTTAGGTGTGATTTCAACGATCGTCGTTCGGCCCTCCCATCTCCTAACGAGAGGCTCCCTGCGGAGATATCCCACCTGACTCTCCTCGGTCATCTCGACACACTTGAACTCCATGAGACGAGCATTTGCATCTAGACGGCGGTAGAGCGGCATACTCATTTTCCAGGGGCGTGTAAACGCCTTGGAGTCCTCGAGGGTGACCTCGTAGAGGATGGCGTCAGCGGTCATGCGAGTGAATCGTTCGTCGACCTCCAAGGCATCGCTATGAAAATTCCCTGATCTGTTAAACCATGTGTAATCCGTGAAGTTCGAGATGTTGACCACCCGTTTTCATCACCAACCTCCCGCTCATATCGGCTCGTCCTCTCGCCAGGATTCGCGTCAACTTTACGGCTAAGTGCTGCCGCTTGCAACGTCTTATGCGCAGAACAGCCACGCGAAAACTAGACATTTCTAGAGCGCTAGCTGCGCACGTGAGTCTGAGCGATATCTCTGGTAGCGTGGACACCGGCTCCGCTTCGTCACCCCGGTTTTCAGTGATTTGGAGAATGCCATGAATAGGATAATCATCAGCCTCGCGGTGTCATACGTCGTCATGCGGGGCGTGCTTGCGGCGGTTCAGGTATCTGCCCAGGACCTTCACATCGAGGTCGTGTCGTCGTTTCCGGAACTGGTCACAGGGGGCGACAGCTTAGTGAAGATTTCCGGCACGAGCACCGCCCCGACCGTGACGGTCGGCGGCAGCGATGTGTCGAGTGTCTTCGTCAGCGATGGACAGGGGGGATGGGTCGGTCTGGTCGAGGGCCTGGTCGACGGAGAGAATATGCTGGCGGCGGCGGCCGGCGGCCGCGACGCCACGCTCAGCGTGACCAACTATCCGACCAACGGCACACTGTTCGCGGGTCCGCAGCAGATGCCGTTTGTGTGCGAGAACGAAGCCCACGGCCTGGCGCCGGCCACCGACGAGTCGTGCGCGGCTCCGACGGTCACCGGCTACAGCTATCGTAGTACCGACGGCACATGGAAAACGTTGAATCCGAAACATCAACAGCCAACCGACATCGAGATGACCACGACGATCGACGACAAGACCGTACCCCTCATCAACTGGTACGAAAAAGGGGTCATCAACCGCTCGGCATACGTCATCAGCCTTTTGCACGATCCGGCCGCGGGGCCACTCCCGACGCCGATCAGCAATGCGACCGGCTGGAACGGCAAGCTGATCATGTCGCACCGGGGTGGCGTTAGGGCCGGGTTCCATCAGGGGAGAACATCGGAACGCTCGATCCTGACCGGGGGTACGTGGGCGGTGGAAACAACAACCTCCACGAGTCGGTGATCCGAGGCGGCTACGCCATGGCCGGCGGCTCGCTCATGCTGACCGCCACGACCACAAATCACGTGGTCCAGGCCGAGACCGCGGCGAAGATCAAAGAGCGGTTTATCGAGCTTTTCGGTCCACCGACGTTCACCATCAGTATGGGGACTTCGGGTGGCTCGATGTCGCAACATCTCATCGCGCAGGGCTACCCAGGTCTCTACGATGCCATCATGCCGTGGCGGAGCTGCTCCGACGTGTTGACGTTCCAGAGGCCACTGAATGATTGTGACCTTCTCGAGAACTACTTCGAGGACACGGAAATGCTCTGAACTGACCTCCAGAAAGGCGAAGTCTCCGGCAAGCTAACCTACCTGTACTGTAAGGGGCAAGCCAGGAGCTTCCCAAATCTGTCACCGGACAATTGCGACTCGTCGGTCGAGGTTGCGAAGACCGCCGAGCCCTCGAAGTGGGAGAAGGTGCATTGTACGTATCAGGATAACCTGGTCAACGTTTACGGTATCGATCCTGAGACCCGGCATGCCCGCAGTCCATGGGACAACGAAGGTATCCAGTATGGTTTGGAGACGTTCAACGACGGCATCATCACATTCGACCAGTTCGCCGAACTCAACCGGCGGATTGGCGGACATGACATCGACGGCGTTATCGTGCCGGAGCAGCGCGCCCGGGCTAATCCGGACGCCGTGCGGATCGCCTATGAGACCGGCCGTCTCAATACCGGCCAGGGTGGTCTGAGGAATATTCCTATTCTCGACATCCGCGGCTACACGGATGGTATCTGCACAGTTGCACCGTGTCCCCCGCGAGACCCAACTGACGTCGACGTGCATGACGGGTATCACACTCCCTGGTCGCGCGCGCGCGCCTGTTCAAGGCCAACGGAAACACAGACAACCATGTCCGGATTGTGGCTCACGAGGTCGGTCACCGAGGACCCGATTCTGTTCTCGGGATCGTTTCGCCGCAGGCGGTGAGGCAGCTTGACAGGTGGCTGACCGGTATCCACGCAGACAAGCGGGTCGCGCCGCAGGCCAAGAAGGTTGCGGCTAACAGACCGGCAGACTTGGTCGATGCCTGCTACCCAGCGAGTGGGACAAGAATCATCGATATGGATCGGTGCGCCCAGCTGTTCCCGATCGCTTCCGACGCTCGTCTCGTGGCGGGCTCACCGCTGGCCAATGACGTCCTGAAGTGCACGCTGAAGCCAGTCGACCTGAACAATTATGCGATGAACCTGCTCGGAGAACAGCTCGACGCTCTGGAAGAGATCTTTCCCGAGGGCGTGTGCGACTGGACGAGGCCCGGGGTCGGTCAGGTACCACTGGGCGGCACGTGGGCGTTTCACACGGGCGATGGCGCGGTCAGATATTTGAGGTCGGCTAACTGATCACATCATCAGGCTCACCAGGGATAATCGATCACCTGAAACGGTCTGGCGTGGCTGGCGACGTGGTTCCATGAACCACGTCGCAATTCGGTCCGGATCTGCTGATTGCCTGTGGCCGATGCGCGGACTTGGGCGTAGAATAGCGCAGGCCAAAGACGGGGAGGTGCAAAGATGAACGACTCGCTTGCGCTAACAATGCGGGTGTGTACGCTCTTGATCGCGGTGGGGACCTTTCCGCTGCCAGCGGTCGCCGGACAGCTCCCGACCGGTCGCACCACATCCACGGAGCCGACGAGCTGGGCAGCTCCCCGCACGCCGTGGGGCGACGCAGATCTACAGGGCGTCTGGAACAACACAGTCAATACGCCGCTAGAACGCCCAGACGCACTTGCCGGGCAGGAGTTTCTGACGGAAGAGGAGGTCGCGGCGCGAGAGGCGCGTCGCGAGACCGAGCGGGCCCCGCGGCCTGGTGAGACCGGTACCTATAATAACTTCTGGCGTGACGCGAGGATTCTCAGCACGCGCACCGCATTGATCGCGGACCCTCGCGACGGGAATGTTCCGGCGTTGACACCCGAAGGGCAGCAGCGGGAGGCGGATCGGGCAGATGTACGACGTGGCCGGGGACCTTCGGACTCATGGGAAGACCGAAACCGGTGGGAACGCTGTCTGACACGGAGTCTGCCGATGTTTCCGGGAAGCTACAATAACAACTTCCAATTCCTCCAAATTCCTGGCTATGTGGTCATTATTCTCGAGATGGTTCACGACGTTCGCGTCATCCCGCTAGATGGACGTCCTCCCGTGAACATCCCGCAGTGGCTCGGAAATTCACGTGCTCACTGGGAAGGTGACACTCTCGTCATTGACACAATCAGCTTCAACGACCAGCTGGACGGCCGCGATATGCTACCGTCGCATCGCGGCAATCTCTTTCAGCATCACGGGTCAGGCGAGACTCTACACCTGATCGAACGGTTCACCCGCTTGGACGACACCACAATGAACTATGAGTTCACGGTGGACGACTCGGCGACGTATACGAAGCCCTGGACGGTGATGGTCCCGATGACCAAGACCGACGATGCGATCTTCGAGTACGCGTGTCATGAAGGGAATCGTGGGTTACAGAACATCCTCAGAGGTGGGCGTGCAGATGATCGAGCGGGGAACCGAGATCTGGGCGGCGGGTCGTGGACTGCAGGGCGGTGAATACGGACACGAAGCGAGCATCGTTTCGGCACCTGTGCCGACATTTTCATGGGAGGCCATTGTGAGAGACAGATCAATTCTCGGTGCTATGCTGATCCTCTTGCTGGGCGGCCTCGCGTCGTCGGCCGTCGCGCAGACGTTTAGACCGGTGACCGACGCGATGCTGGCAGATCCGGACCCTGCCGATTGGCTGCACATGAGCCGGACCTATGACCAGCAGCGTCACAGCCCACTCGATCAAATCAATACCAGCAATGTCGGCCAACTGCGAATGGCCTGGTCGCGTGGACTACCGGTGGGGGCGCAGGAATCGACACCGCTCGTACATGACGGTGTGATGTATGTCATTGCGCCCGGCGACGGCATCCTCGCGCTCGACGCCACCAACGGGGATCTGATCTGGGAACACTGGGGCGAACATACGCCGGCTGAGACGGCGCGTAGTAAGAGCCTCGGCATCTACGAGGACATGATCTTTCATAGCGGATTTGACGGATTCCTCCGTGCCCTCGACGCTCGGACGGGCGAGGTCCGCTGGGAAACCAAGATTTTCGACGCCGGGGCGCGAAACTCGGCGGGCGGTGTCCTCGTCGCCGACGGCAAAGTAATCTCGAACCGAAGTTGTAATCGCTACGACGCTAGGGGGGCGGAAACGACGGGTCGTAAAGGTTGCTTCATCGCAGCCCATGACGCCATGACTGGCGGGGAAGAGTGGAAGTTCTTTACGACAGCCGGCGCCGACGACCCAGGCGGCGACACGTGGGGAACGTTGACGTCCGAGGAGAGGGTCGCGAGCGCTTGGGGCTTACCGGGGTCGTATGATCCGATCCGAAAAGTAACCTACTGGGGCGTCGCCAATCCAGATCCTTACACGCGACTGACCCGCCATGGTGCTGCGGACGCCGTCTCGAACACCGCGCCGTCCAATCTATACAGTAACTCGACAGTGGCCTTGAACGTCGATACTGGCGAGCTGGTGTGGTACTACCAGGAGCTGCCCGCCGACGACTGGGACGCCGACCACAACCAGGAGCGGATTCTGGTGCGTACTCCAGTCACACCCAATCCCGATCATGTGAAGTGGATCAATCCTGATGCCGTGAGCAGTACAGCGCGCGATATCGTGGTGACGGTGGCCGAAGGCGGCGGCATGTTTGCCGTGAACCGCGACGACGGGCGCTTCCTGTGGGCGAGACCTTTTCCCTACGATACGCCCGACCTCAACATGAACGATATCAACGTGAACACCGGTGCCACTCAGGCCAACTACGACAAGGTCTTCAAGCAGGACGGTGACACCATCTTGGGGTGTTACCACAACACCCGGAGCTTGTGGAACATCGCCTATCATCCAGGCAAGAATTCGCTCTACGTGCCGTTCCACGACCAATGTCTCTCCATGACCGCAAACACAGCCACCCCGTATGGCTACGGACCGCGTTTCGGTGTGATACGGCCGGGTGTCGACCCCAGCGACTACATGGGGCTCGCGAAGATCGATCTCGCGACCGGTGAAATGCGGGTCATCTACTCGCAACCAGAGCCAACCAACGGATCGGCGCTCACCACGGCCGGCGACCTGGTGTTCTTCGGTGACCTGAATCGCCGACTCCGAGCGGTCGACGCGGAGGACGGCACGGTGTTGTGGGAAACGATCGTCGGTGGAATGATCGTCAATAGCACAATCACCTACGCCGTTGACGGCAAGCAGTACGTCATGGTGTACACGGGCGAGGGACGATCCGCGACGTCGGGACCCCTCCGAGTGGCGGCGGACCACATGCCGGAGCCGGTGCGCCGGCACAATTCGATCTATGTCTTCGCGCTGCCATGAGCGCCGACCGGGACCCACTTATTGTCGAGGCGCAACGCTACCGCGACCAGCGGGACAAGAGCTACCGAGAGCGAGCACTTAAGCTCTACCCTTGGGTCTGTGCGCGGTGCGGTCGTGACTTCAGCGGGAAACGACTTCGAGAACTGACGGTCCATCACAAGGACCACAACCACGACAACAACCCATCTGATGGGAGCAACTGGGAGCTGCTGTGTCTCTATTGCCACGACAACGAGCATTCACGGAATCAGGTGGCCGACACGTATGAGACGGGGACCGTGAGCCCAGAGCAGGTACCCACATCGACCTACAAACCGTTCGCCAATCTTGCGGATGTGTTAAAAGATAAGATCGAGGAATAAGCGCAAGCGTCTGGTCCGCTAACGCTAGCTGGACTCAAGCAGTTTTTCGAAAATCACCGAGGAACGCAGACGGTCTTCTGGAATTTCGTAGTAGGCACGAAGCATCGCTTCGGAGTCGACCACGAGGTGGTAGTTTGCCTTCTCGAGCGCGCGACGGGCTTTATAGTTCTGTGCGTACGTGCCAACAAGGATCCTCGGCACAGCTTGGATCTGAGCCTCGAGATAACCAAGAAGGTGGAACCCAACACCCCGACGCTGGTATTCGGGTAGGACGTAGGCGTGGCGCAGGAGAGCCACATCGCCCGCGTACTCGAGAGCCATCACACCCGCAAGGTGCCCATCAAGAATCGCCCCCACCCACGTCATCCGGAGCGCATGCGCGTCCCACTCGGTTGGCGTCATCTCCGGGTCGCGGCAGCTAGCGCTCGGTAAGAACTCGGTGTACCAGCGAGCCGCCGTGTTGATCACGATCAACGCGGCATCGCGGTCGTCTACAGTGAGCGAACGGACCAGTAGCGCGGTCACCGGCTGGGCTCTAGCGGAGCTCGGATGGATATCATCATGAGGCATCGTTCCCAACTGACAAATGCTACTTCAACCCAGACCGAGTCCAGGTCGCCTACCAGAGAGGCACGGCCGAGTTTGGTGAGCGGTCGCAGCAGGCCAATACCCTGTTCGTCAAGCTCGCGACGGTGTTATAGCATTTCCCGGCAACACACGGTATCACCTCTTTCTGCGGGCTTGTCCAGCGAACGGCAGTTTGCTAGGGTGCAGTGGATTCATCGCGTTCGTGAAACGGGGTGCGAATGACATCCATGCATCGTCAGCGTCAAGCGCAGCGTCTTGGGATCGGTGTCCTACTTGGTACCGCTCTATGGTTCGGCCCCATCGACCTATCTGCCCCCCCCGGGTCTAGCTGCCCAACTACAGCTACCACGTCTCAGCTACACCGCGGAACAGGCGAGCGCTGGACAAACGATATACCTGCAGCAGTGCGCGACCTGCCATGGTGAGAACATGGATGACGGTGAGTTTGCACTGCCACTGAAAGGTGTTGACTTTCGTCGAAAGTGGCGCACGAGTACACCGGACGCGCTCTTTACGGTCATGAACGACACGATGCCGCAAGACCGCCCAGGTTCTCTCGGGCAGGAGACGAATGCACACCTGCTCGCATACATCATCCAAGAAAACGGTTCCGAGCCCGGCGTGGCCGAGTTACCATCCGACGTCGAAAACCTCCAGACCCTAGCATTTCCCGACTGGCCTCGTGAGCCGGGGGGAGGGTTGGCGGCAGGTGTGATCCTCCCGCCCGTACCGGGCCGGGTCAACCCGCTCGACACGATTCGTCCCGTGACCGATGCCATGCTGATCGAGCCTCCTGTTGGTGCGTGGCTGACATGGCGGCGCACCTACGACGCATTTGGCTTCAGTCCGCTTGGGAAGATCAATCGGACGAACGTGAGCGAGTTGCGTGTCGCGTGGAGCTGGGCGTTACCAAACGGTCCAAACGAGTCGATTCCACTCGCGCACGATGGTGTCCTGTTTGTCCACAGTTAGGGGGACCGGGTTCAGGCGCTGGACGGTGCCACGGGCGACTTGCTGTGACAGTATTCGCACCGACTACCCTTGGGTGTGCCTCCCAGTGTCAAACGGAGCATGTCACTCTACGGCGACCGCCTGTATGTGCCGACATCGGATGCGCATATCGTCGCCCTCGATGTCAAGACTGGGAGCGTCGTCTGGGACCACGAAGTCGGTGAACCCGCGGCCCGGGTTCGAATGACGGGCGGCACGCTGGTCGCTAAAGGCAAGGTAATGGTGGGAACCACCGGTCGCCTCGAGGGCGGTAACTATATCGTCGCACTCGATACGGACACAGGGGAAGAAGTCTGGCGTTTTTATACCATCGCCCAACCTGGTGAAGATGGCGGCAACAGCTGGAACGGGCTACCGCGCGAGCTGCGAAACGGCGGCTCCGTGTGGATACCTGGGAGCTACGACCCGGTCACCAACCTGGCGTTCTTCGGACCGGGTAATACCTACGACACCGTCCCACTTCGGGACTTGGTGGATCAGGAGGGCGTGACGAACGATGCGCTGTATCTGGATACCACGCTTGCGTTAAATCCGGACACCGGAGAGCTTGTCTGGTACTTTCAGCACCAGGCGAACGGCCAATGGGATCTCGACTGGGCCTTCGAGCGACAGGTCATGGAGTTGCCAGTGAACGGTGTACCGACGCGCGTCGTCGTGACCGGCGGCAAGCAGGCGATCTTTGATTTCGTTGAAGCTGATACCGGAAAATACCTCTCTTCGATCGATCTCGGGTTGCAGAACCTCGTCACGGCTATCGATCCAAAGACCGGAGCAAAGACGAACGACCTCACACTCCTCCCGGGCGATGGAACAACCAAGATGGTCTGCCCCCACGTAGACGGTGGTCGCGACTGGATGCCCACCTCCTATGAGCCCGAGATGAAGATCCTGTATATCCCCATCGTGGAGGCGTGTATGGATCTCGTACCGGTCCCTGACGGCGAGCGTGGGAATCTGTCGACTGGTGTACGGTGGACGGTGCGGCCCCGGCCAGAAAGTGAGGGGAACTACGGCCGTCTCGAGGCGGTCAATCTGGAGACCGGAGAGACCGTTTGGGTGGAACGTCAGCGCGCCCCACTGACCGCCGGCACACTCGTCACCTCAGGGGGACTGGTGTTCACCGGATCGCTCGACCGGATGTTCAGCGCCTACGACGCGGCCACAGGTGAACGGCTTTGGCAGCTGCGCCTGAACGACGTGCCGGCTTCCGTCCCGATGAGCTATTCGGCGAACAGCCAGGAATACGTGGCCACGGTTGTCGGCCCAGGGGCCTCTCAATCGCGCGCCTATGTTGATCTCGTACCGGAGCTGCAGAATCCACCGGACCATGGTCCACGCTCTGGGTGTTCACGGTTCCTGGGACTGCGACACCCAGATGAAATGTCACATCCTAATCGAGGGTAAGACTCATTACCGATCGCAAAGAGCTTGACTTCACGCAGGGAGGGGAGTACACCGTTACGGCAATGACACGTATATCGGGTGGCTTGGTGGTGGTCCTTGCGGCGGTGACAGCTATAGCGTGCGGAACCCCGGCCCCGGTAGGCGAGATGCCACGAGCAGCCGACGGCAGGCCTGACCTGAGTGGAATCTGGCAAGCCCTCGGGACGGCCCATTGGGATCTTCAGGACCACGCCGCGGCCCCGGCCCCGTTTCCGGAACTACTTGGGGCGCTCGGTGCCGTTCCTGCAGGTGTTGGGGTAGTCGAGGGTGGAGAGATTCCATACCAGGAGTGGGCAGCGGAAGAAAAACAGACGAACTACGAACAACGAATGTCTGCCGATCCGTTCGAGTTGACGCTAGGTGACCCTGAGGTGAAGTGCTATATGCCGGGGGTGCCTCGTGCGACCTATCTGCCCTTCCCGTTTCAGATCTTTCAAAGCACGAGCGAATTAGCGATCGTATACGAATTCGCCAACGCCAGCCGTGTTATCAACTTGGAGAACCACGAGGAGGCTCCCATCGAGAGCTGGATGGGATGGTCGAACGGTCACTGGGAGGAAGACACGCTCGTGGTCGAGGTGACCGGACTCAACGGACAAACCTGGTTTGATCGAGCCGGTAACTTCCATAGTGACGCCCTCCGTGTCGTCGAGCGATACACCGCACGAGGTCCGAATCATCTTGATTATGAGGCGACGATCGAGGATTCGAATGTCTTTACGCGTCCGTGGACCATCCGCATGCCGCTGTATCGTCGCCTGGACCCGAATGCGCGTGTCTTGGAATTCCGGTGTATCGAATTCGCCGAACCGCTGATGTATGCGTCCCTTAACCGGCCATCGACGGAGTAGACACTCATGAAGAGCACTTTGAAACGGACGGTGTTTGTCCTGGTAGCTACGAGCCTTGGAATAGTGGGGGCGGCCGTCGCGCCCGCATGGGCGCATCACGCGTTCGCCGCGGAGTTCGACGCGTCCCTGCCGGTGAGCCTGCGAGGCACGGTGACCGAGATGGAGTGGGTCAATCCCCACTCGTGGATCCACATCGACGTGACCAACCCTGATGGTACGGTGGAGCAGTGGATGATCGAAGGTGGTCCTCCGAACGCGTTGTTGCGACGCGGTTTCAGAAAGAATGATCTCATGCCGGGTATCGAGGTCCTCGTGGAGGGCTACCAGGCCAAGGATGGATCGTCGCGGGCAAACGGCCGGGATCTCACGTTCGTCGACGGGACAAAGCTTTTTCTCGGGTCGTCTGGCACTGGCGCCCCGCAAGACGGCCGGGACCCTGGGGACCGGTAAGATGAATAGTCAGCGACGGAAGGAGTACAGCAAATGAGCCAGCGACGTGTCGTAGAAGTTGGTGCCGTGGTGGTCGTGAGTCTCGTGGTCTTACTGGCGTCGGTGATCGTCAATGCCCAGGATTCAGAAACCGCCGTTGAAACTTCTGTCTCACGAACCGCGTGGGACGACCCAGACCTCCAAGGGGTGTGGAGGAATGAAACAACCACACCGCTCCAACGCTCGGCTGACATTGAAGGACGTGCATTACTGACGGACGAGGAGGTCGTGGCGAGGCAAGCTGAGGTCAGCGAGCGAGAGGCCAGACTGGTCGCGGGCGCGGACGGCGTCGAAGTTGGCCGACGTCCTCTGAGCGAATCTCCCATCCGTGGCAACGAGTACAACCGGAACTGGCAGTTCACCGGGAGTCCGGAAGTCGTGCTCAACCGCACATCGCTCATCACCGATCCACCTGATGGACAGATTCCGTATACACCCGAAGCGCAGCGAAGGAGTGAAATTGTCAGAGACCGGTATGGCGTCGGTCCCTATTACACCTTCAGGGATCCGGATACCGGCGAGCGCTGTCTCACCGACGGGCTCCCTGGAAACATGTGGGGTGGAACCGCTGGAGCGCCGACACAGATCGTCCAGAGCCCTGGGTATGTCGTGATTCTTTCCGAGACCTACGGTGACGACCGCCGCATCATTCCGACCGATGGCCGCCCTCACGGCACCATCCGAGAATGGTTCGGCGAGTCGGTGGGGCGCTGGGAGGACGAGACCCTGGTAGTCGAGACGATCAACTTCGCCGACAAGACGGAGGGGTCGTGGTGGAACAGCACCTGGAGAGAACCGACCGAAACGCTACGGACCGTCGAGCGGTTCACCCGGGTCGACGCCGCTACGCTCGACTACCAGCTGACGATCGAGGATCCGGCAAAATTTACCCAGGCATGGACTGTCGAGGTGCCCCTCACAAAGCTCTCCCAGCCGCGATTCGAGTATGCCTGCCACGAGGGGAACTACTCCATGGTTCACACGCTCAG
>Ga0310123_10003795_pt1 | contig 11569 bp, 10 predicted proteins | sample CB6_AW_1057_MG_FD_203505 | JGI IMG/M metagenome (GOLD analysis project Ga0310123, IMG submission 203505) | Marine microbial communities from Western Arctic Ocean, Canada - CB6_AW_1057 | ecosystem: Environmental > Aquatic > Marine > Oceanic | place: Canada: Western Arctic Ocean | collected... | reverse complement strand
ATCGCGATTTCCAATCGTCAACGCCGGCGCGACCACCGGACGGTTCACATTCCTTCCAGCGCCATTTCCTGGTTATCGTGGATACTGAACAACTTGTTGAGCTTGGTGATCGCAAAGACTTCGTAAATGTCAGGTCGGATGCTGCACAGCCGCAACTCGCCTTTTGCCACTTTCACTTTTTTGTCCATCGTGATCAGCTTCCCCAAAGCTGCACTCGACAAGTATTCCACATTGCTGAAATTTAGGATGATCTTGTTGCAGCCCCCTTCGTCGATCAGGCCGAATAGTTGATTTCCGATGATTTGGATATTTGTTTCATCGAGAATTTTCTTGTCGTTGAAACTTGCGATGGTGACATCACCAATCTGCTCGATGTTAACGCGTCGTTGTTCATCAGTGGCCATCTTAGTCTTCCAAAATCTGGATCACAGGGGAAACCAGAATCCTCCGGCACGGTTGCACAACGAACTCCGTCGGATTCAGAAAGCCCGATCATCGATCGCCGCCCATTCATTCACTGCACGTTGCTACGGACGACGCAACAAAAAAACGCTGTATCGAACGGTACACTGCCTGATGCGGCACAAATCTTCAATGTCGATCATCCAGCTTCCCGATTCCGGTGTCAAGCTTTTTTCGCCGATTTGCCAGCAGTTTTCAAGCGCCAGAGTTATTTAGCCCTACGGTTTTGCGTAATTCGCGTGAAGTGCCTGTTGCGGCAATTCGGTGGGCCCCTTCGATCACGACGAAATGGCAACATAAGACACCAGGAGACGAGTGGTTCCAACGATCACTGTGTCCACATCGAAGAATCAGACGCTGACTTCAGCCCGTGTGTGCAGGTTGCGGCAGCGGGAAGGCTCGTCTCGCCTGGCGTCGGATTTTTGGGCGATCCGATCTCGGGTGGCGAACCCAAAGTATCCATAAAGATACCAGGCAAGAGTCAGGCCCCTTGAAATCCTCAAGAAGCAGGCAGGTTTGGTTTCGCGGGGTCTGTGCGGTCGCCGCTATGCTGCTAGCGGATACTCGACCGTCGTAACGTCAAAAGAAAACAACGTCAACAATATTGACGTTGTTTTACGTCAAGAACAGTCTCAACTGTGCAGACGTCAGTGCAAGTCCGACGTCTGATAGGGATTTGGGGGGGAATGATCGGTTCAACACAGCATTCGGTGCGACACCGCAATCCGTTCAGTCGTTATCGGTTGAAAATTCGGAGCTGCAAAAACAACTTAACTTGGAATGCTGGCCGCACCATCCTGTTTTTCGTGGTCTATACGCCCTTTAGATTCCGTGGGACGGCACAGACTCTGATTGCTGATTTGCCTAGCATCGTTCGGGGGGTCTATTTTAGTAACCCGAATGTCGACCCTAGGACGAGGATATCGGTTCCACGGGTCTGTCTGTCGTTTTGTTATCTGCCAAAAAGGAAGCATCATGAAGACGGCTACTGCTGCAAGTTTCGTCCAAACGGCCGATTACGTAAATCCGTTGATCACAGCGACCCGGACGGTCTTCGAGATGATGCTGGGTTGCACCCCGAATCGGACCGGGATGGCGCTGAAAGAAACAATGGCACCGAAACACGAGCTCAGTGCCATCATTGGAGTTACCGGAAAGGCTGCAGGCACAATTGTGCTGAGTCTTTCCCGTAGTGCCGCTTTGGAAGTGCTCAACCGCATGGTCGGGATTGAAGTCTCGGAAATCGATTCTGACGTCTGCGACGCTGTTGGAGAGCTGACCAACATGATCGCCGGTTCGGCGAAAGCCCAACTGGAGCGTCTGCAACTATCGATCAGCATTCCGAACATCATTTCGGGGAAGGACCATACGGTCCACTATCCGTCAAATGTGACGCCAATTTGTATTATTTTCGATTCCGAAATCGGCCCCTTTGCCATCGAAGTCGGTTTCACCAGCGTGAACCAATCATAGATAGGAACGAGACCCATGAAAGTTCTGCTTGTTGACGATTCGGGCACCATGCGCATCATTCAGTAACGGTGTCTGAACGCTCTTGGAATTGAGGACGTTGTCGATGCCGAGGACGGCCAGCAGGCCTTCGAATACTTCCTGAAACAGCCGTTCGACGTCGTGCTCAGCGATTGGAACATGCCGGTGATGGACGGGCTGACGCTGCTCAAAGGAATCCGTCAGAGGAATAAGGAGATTCCGGTCATCATGATCACCACCGAAGCGGAGCGGGCGCGCGTGGTGACCGCCATTCAGGCCGGTGTTTCCGATTGTTTGGTGAAACCCTTCACTCCCGACGGTCTTAAGGAAAAGCTCGAAAAGTGGGTACAAACCCCCGTGTAGATCTTGTCGGACCCTCGGACGGGATGTGCACCGTCGTGGCTGTGATGGTCCTGCCATACGCTTGCTTGAAAGCGTTTCAGCGGAGTTGACATGACGGAACTGACCGCGCTAACCCGTGCAGAGCAGGAATTCTCACGCCGCATCGTCACTGCCGGAATCGTCCTGGTGGTGCTGGTTTACTTGGGTTGGCGAGTCGCCGCCACACAGGTCATCCCGATCACCGTTGCCCACGCCGTGACGACTCCACACGCCGCCGGCGGCCATGCCGAATCGCACGCTCACGGCCCGGCCGTTGCTCCGGCCCTCTATAGTATCGTTCCGTTCACGGTGTTATTGATGTGCATTGCGATCTTGCCGCTCTTTCGGAAAACGGAACACTGGTGGGAGTGCAACTGGAACCGGCTGCTGGTGGCAGCAGGGTTGGGGACCGTCACTCTGTTGTATTATGTGTTCTTATACGGGCAGGGCGTGATCGATCACAGCACGCACGAACTGTCAGTCGCTGGATGGCCCCGCGGCCGTCGCCGTATTGAAAAACGCCATTCTGGTCGAGTAGATCCCTTTCATTACGCTGTTGTTCAGCCTGTACGTGATCAGTGGCGGCATCGCCGTAGAAGGTAGCCCCAAGTTGAACGTCACTATCATCGGCATCGGCGGGGCGTTGGCGAGCTTCATTAACACGACGGGCGCGGCTATGTTGCTGATCCGCCCCCTGTTGAAAGCCAACCGGCGTCGCCAGCACGTTGCCCATACGGTGATCTTTTTCATCTTCGTCGTCTGCAACACCGGCGGTTGTCTGTTGCCCATCGGCGACCCGCCGCTGTTCCTCGGCTTTCTTCGTGGCGTACATTTCACTTGGACGCTGAGCCTGTGGCCCATGTGGCTGTTTGTGAACCTGGTACTGCTGGCCGTCTACTTTGTCTGGGACACGGTTCGTTATCGCAAGGAAGACCGTGCCGTTGTCGAAGCGCCGCCCGAACATTCACAGCGATTTGCGATTCTCGGCAACATGAACTTCGTGTGGCTGATTGGGGTGATCGGTTGCGTGGCGCTGCTCGATCCATCGAAATCTGTTCCGGGCACCAATTGTCATGCCCCGCTTTATTTCCGCGAATTGGTCATGCTCGGACTGACGGCGCTATCGCTGTGGAGCACCGATTCGGAACTCCGCCGAAAAAACGCGTTCAATTACGACGCCATTCTCGAAGTCGCCGCGCTGTTTCTCGGTATTTTCATCTGCATGCAGGCGCCGGTCCAACTGCTCAACATCCACGGTGCGTCGCTCGGAATCGACACACCGATGAAGTTCTACTGGGACCGGGGTGCTATCGAGCTTTCTCGACAACGCTCCCACATATGTCGTCTTTTTCGAGGCCGCCAAGGCCATGGGCGGTGAAGGCGCCAGTGTGGCTGGCGTCGGCGTGATGGCCCTGACGGCCACCAGCCTGGGTGCCGTCTTCATGGGGGCGATGACCTACATCGGCAACGGACCCAACTTCATGGTCAAGGCGATCGCCGAAAAGAACAACATCCGCATGCCGAGCTTCTTCGGGTACATGGGCTATAGCTGCATGGTTCTGTTGCCGTTGTCACTGATCATAACGCTGCTGTTTCTGTAAGCCGCGTTGCATTATCAGGCCGCCTCAACTTTCAGGGCCGACTCGAGGCGCCGCAAAGACTCCTGCCGGCTGATTTCGATCCCGCCGAGCAGTGATCGCGGTGTCAGTTTGGTCATGCTCGTCCACCTGTCTGTTCTACCATGACAGGCCACGCCGGTTTCGACAACCGCACATTTGCCCAACGCCTGCCTTTCCGCTAGGTTCGCAAGGTGAACCGGCTTTAACGCACGGCGCGTTGATCCGCGGCGAAACGGGCAGCTAATGTAGCCGCCGGCCAAGGGCCGGTGAGGAACCGCCCAAAACAAGAACCACACAGACACATTCAGAAGGCAGGCACCATGACGGAAGCAGCATTTGCAGGCAAGACGGCATTGGTCACTGGCGGGACGCGCGGCATTGGCCGCGCGGTTTCCCTTCGACTGGCCAGGGAGGGGGCTCGTGTGGCGGCCAACTATTTCTCCCGCGAGCAACAGGCCGCCGAAACCGTCTCGGAAATCGAATCTGCCGGGGGAACGGCGATGGCCGTCGCCGGCGACGTCTCCAAACCGAACGACGCCGCCCGAATTGTCGCCAAAACCCGAGAAGCGTTCGGACCGATCGACATCCTGGTCCATTCCGGTGCCATCAGTATCGTCGAGCCGGCCAGCGACGTGACTTGGGAAACCTGGAAGCGGACTATGGATGTCAACCTCGACGGCGTCTTCAACATGGTCTACGCCGTCAAGGACGAGATGATCGAGCGGAAGTACGGCCGTATCGTCACACTTTCGTCGATTGCCGCCCTGCGTGAACGCGAAAATCAGGTCCACTACTCGGCCTCGAAGGCGGCCGTCATCGCCCTGACCCGCTGTTGTGCTCAGGCCTGGGCAAAGCACAACATCCGCATCAACTGCATCTGTCCTGGCCTGATTGAAACCGAAATGGCCCATACGCTCTCGCCCGAAGCGCACCAACACATCATCGCCAACACACCGATGGGTCGCTACGGCCAGCCCGACGAGATCGCCGCACTAACACGATTTCTGGTCAGTGACGAATCGAGTTTCATGACGGGCCAGAGCGTGGTGGCCAGTGGCGGGCGGGTCATGCTGCCGGGGTGATAGCCCGTTGAAGAACTGTTTGTAGAAACCCAATTCGTAACACTTCAGCCGTCTCGACCCGGCCAGCCTGGCCCGTGCATAGAATCCAACCTTGCCCCACCAGCGGCTGATGCCGTATAGTTCCGGCCCTCTCATCTTCCGTCCGCATTTTTTCCCGCTGATCAAAAGTGAATCTCAACATGCCGGCTTGCCCATCACGGTTGTACAAGATCCCCCAAGTGGCGATCACGGCTGTTTTGCTGGCCGCCACCGGCATCGCCGTCTGGTCCGGCTGCCGCAGCACGCCCGTCACCGGGCGCAAACAGTTGCTGATCGTGTCCGAATCGCAGGAAATCGCGATGGGCGTAAACGCCTACCGCGAAATTCTCTCGAGCGAAAAGCTCTCCACCAATCGGCGATACGTCGACATGGTGAACCGCGTCGGTCGGCGAATCGCAGCGGTCGCTGACCGGCCCGACTACCAGTGGGAGTTCAACGTGATCGCCTCGCCGCAACAGAACGCCTTTGCGCTACCGGGTGGCCAGGTCGCCGTCTACGAGGGAATCATCCCCATTTGCCAGAACGAAGCTGGTCTGGCGGTGGTCATGTCGCACGAGGTGGCGCATGCTCTGGCCCGCCACGGAGGCGAACGGATGAGCCACTCAACCATTCAGTCTGGCTTGCAAAAGGGGCTGGACTTTGTGGCCCGCAACCAGGAAGAAGGCCAGAAAAAAATCATAATGGCCGCTTACGGCATCACCTCAGAGTACGCCGCCATCCGGCCCTTCAGCCGAGTTCAGGAATCCGAAGCCGATCACATCGGCCTGATTTTGATGGCCAAAGCCGGCTACGACCCCCAAGAAGCGCCAAGGTTCTGGGAACGCTTTGCAGAAGCCGGCCAAGGACGGAAACATCCCGAGTTTCTCTCGACGCATCCTTCTGACGAACATCGCGCCGCCGACCTCCGCGCGCTTCTTCCCGAAGCGACGGAGCAGTTCGAGAAGGCGACTGCCAGATACGGCCTCGGTGAGCCGATCAGTTCGCGGTGACGCTTTCCCGCCGTCGATCAGACTCGGACTTGCTTGTCCCGGATTTCTCGCCGCGCTGTGCTCTCCGCGTCCTCTGCGGTGAATCTTTTATGAGAAATGGGGCTATTTCTTAACCGCGGCCTGCTTCAAAGTGACCATGTACTCAACCACGTCGACCAATTCCTGGGCCGTCATCAGTTTCTGGATATCGGCCGGCATCAACGAGGTGTTTTCTTTCTTGATGAATTCGATTTCGGAGCCTTTGAAGGTTCGCACAATGGCGTCGGTCCCTTTCAGGGTCAGCGAATCGGGTGTCCGGCTGGTCACGATGCCGTTGACTACGTTCCCGCTAAGAAGCACCACCGTGTAGGTTTCGTAGTTGTGGCTGATGCCGGCGCTGGGGAACAGGATCGAATCGAAATTCGCCTGCCGGCTTAACTTGCCGCCGATTTCCGAGAGGTTCGGTCCCACCTGCTTGCCGATGCCGTTAACGATGTGGCATTTCGCGCAGGTTGCGGTCGTGTTGAAAATCAGACGTCCGTTGTTCACGTCGCCTTTCATCTTCATCAGTTGGGCGAGCGGTGGCAGCGGTTTGTTGTCCTTCGAGGATGGCAGCGGAAAGAGTTGGGCCGCCTCTTTCTTCACGTCGTTCGACGTCGCCGAGTGCAGCGACGAAGCCGCCGCATCTTTGAGGATCGCATCGAGTTGGCCCGCAGCAACCAGCTTGAGTAGCTCCCGCGCCCCGTTTTGCGTTTTCGTCGTCGAAATCACGGCCTGCCGACGCAGTTCGACAGGCTGTGAATTATCGTTGATCAGCGGTAGCAGAATTTTGGCGATCCTCCCGTCGGCCGAGTTGCCGAGCGCCAGAGCGGTGTTAACGGCCCGTTGCCGGTCGTTGTCGGCCAGCCCGCGCTTGATCAGCCGGAGCTCTCTTTTCGTCAGCAAGGTGCGAATCGCTTCGACCCCGATCTGCTCTGCCGGCTTCGACTGCGCCAGCTTCAGTAAATCGGGATAACGCTCTTTGACACTGAGCTTCTCGACCAGCGCAACGAACTGCGATGTGCCGCGACTGTTGTTGAGCACACGATCGAGGACCGCCTTGTAGCGCGGGTTGCTGTTGACGTCGAAATTCTTCAAACGCCCGACCGCCTCGGCCATGATGAAACTGCGGCGATCGGAATCGTCGCTGCGGGTGGCAAAGGCCAATTGTGCCAGCTCTTTGTTTTTTCCTGGTTCCCAAGCTCCAGCTTGGGAACCAGGGAGCAAATCGAACGCTCGGAAATAGCGTGGAAGCTGCTGCATCGGCGTGGACGAACTGCTGATGATCCGGGCGAGATACTCCGTTGTTTTCGCGGCCCGAGATCGCCAGAGAATGTCTCTGCCCGCCGAGGTGTTCCACTTGCCGCCGACTTTGGCCAGCCAGGCTTCGAAGAACCGGTCCCACTGCCGGTCGGCACCGATGCCGAGCGCTTCCAAATACCAGCGGTCTTTGCCGTCGTGCTGCGCGGCCAGCTCGGCCCAAAGTTTGGCCGCCTGCGGCGAGGCGCTGTGCCGCAGCGCCAGCGCACATTCTCGGCGGACCTGCGGCGAGGGGTCGTGGGTCAATTGCTGAACGAACGGGAGCACGTCCAGTTTCAACCGCCTCACTAGTCGCAGGCCGGTGATGCGAATATTCGGATCTCGATCGGCGATGGCCCTCTCGACGTAATGCCTGCCCCGGCCGTCGATGTCGCCCAGCAACCAGAGCGCGCGGGCGCGATGACGCGGGTTCTGGCCGTCTTTGTAGAGCTTCGCCAACGCCGGTTCGGACTGCTGCTGCATTTTATGAAGGGCTGTCCGGGCCAAATAGCGGGTGGCGACGTTCGGGCTGAGCAGGGCTTTGACGGCCCCCTCGGCCGTCGAGACATTGTGCATGGGGACTTTGTATTTTCGATGACCAGACGGCGTGATCCGAAACAGCCGGCCGCGCTGAACGTCGCCCATCCGGTGACCGCCCACGCCGGGATCATACCAGTCGGCGATGATCAGTGAACCATCGGGGGCGACACAGACGTCTGCAGGGCGAAACCACTGGTCGCGGGCACCGTGCAACATATTGACGATCTCGGCCTTGTAGCCAGCCCCCTCTTTTTTGACCGGATAGGCCCGGACAACATTCGGTCCTGCGTCGCAGTGAACGAGCTGGTCCCAGAAGACCTTCGGCAGTAGACGGCCCTCGTAGACGAGGATACCGGTCGGCGAACCGGCCCCGGTCTGCAGCAGGTTCGGGACGACGCCGGGGTCGTTCAAATGCCAGTGCCGCTTCGGAATTTCCGCATGCATTCCGGTCCGTGACGTCCGCCAGCCGGCCCCGGTCCGCTCGTCCTTGTAACCGTAGTTGCCGAACTCCATGACGAAATTGATCCGCACGCTGCGATTGCCATCATCATCGTTGTCACTCTGCCAGATTGTGCCATATGAATCGACCGCCAGCTCCCAGTTGTTGCGGAAGTTCCAGCCGAGCGTCTCGAAGTCGGAGCCATCCAGGTTGCAGCGGAAGATCATTCCTTCCTGATACGGATTGCGGTTAGCGGCGACGATGTTTCCCGCCAGATCGACAATGTTTTCGTCGTGCTTGTCCTGGATTTGGCGGGCCATGTTGCCGCAGTTGAAGTACAGCCGGCCGTCCGGTCCGAACGTGAAGGAGTGAATGCCGTGATCGTGCTGGGCACCCGAAATGCCGGAAAAAAGGACTTCCTTCTTGTCGGGTTCGTCGTCGCCATTGTGGTCGGTGAATACGAGGACTTTGTCCAGTGCAGAGACGATCACGCGGTTGCCCAGCACGCAGACACCGTGAGCCGAATCGATGTCGCGGCCCTGGTAGAAGACCGTTTTTTTGTCGGCTTTGCCGTCGCCGTCGGTATCTTCCAAGATGAGGATGCGGTCCCCCTTTTTGCGAAGCGGGTTGTTCCTGTTGGCGAAGTGCCGATAGTTGACCACCTCACAAACCCAGACCCGGCCGCGATGGTCGACGTCGATATTGGCGGGGCTGAGCAGCATCGGCTCGGCGGCGAACAACGTTGCCTGCAAACCTTCGCCGACGTCCAGCGCAGCCAGAGCTGTTGCGGACGAACGGACTTCGTCGTCGTCAGCCGGCTCGGCCGCCTCAGTCTGCGATTGGGTCGTGCAGGTCAGCCAGATCGAAATCAGGCCCATCATCACGATTCGGTGAACGACGTCGGTCATTGCTCAAGTCCTTAAGTCCTTGTCGAACAGATGGTCTCCGCCGATCATTTTCGCGGACCGTGATCACTCGTGTCGGCCCTGCGTCGTGACCTGCGAAACTAGTTGCTTGACCCAGTTGCAGTCGGCATTTTTCAACGGCGGTGTCAATTCGGCCTGATAGTCAATCGACAGATCATACCGCGCCCGATCGTACACGGTGCTGAGTATATCCTGCAGGTTCACGTCGGGGTCAGGCGGGTTGAGCGGTATTGGAATTGTCAGCAGTGGATTCTTCAACGGCCACGCGTAAACGTCTGCCTTCGGGCGACGACCGCTGCGGCTGATGATGGCGTAGTAATCCCCTTCCGGCAGCCGGCTGCGCATCGGCAATCGCTCGCCGCCACGGAGCAGGTTTAACTCGACCAGATGCGATCGCGACTGCAGGATCGATTCGCGTTTCTGAAGATATTCTTCCCGACCGTTGCTAGTGCGTCGCTTGTTGTTCGGCGAGAGCAGTTCGATGACCGTAATCACGTCCTTGCTTTCGCGGTCCTTGATTAGCAAATACGATTCCCGCTGCTCTTCGGGCATGGGCAGCAGACCCTCAACCGAAACCGCCAGAGTGGCAACCGCCGTCGCCACTGGTCCCGCTTCGGTTCTCTGTTCGTCGATCATTGCCACGTTGGCAATGCGGAGTTCGTCGTCTCCAGATCGGTGCTCCATGTAGATCCGGCGTTCGACGCGCACAATGTAACTTCCACCAATCAAGGGCGTGAGAAATTCGCGCATCACTTCGATGGCAGCGTGATGGAAATCCACCCATTCCTGGTTTTCGAGGAACGGGTCCATTCCGGGAAACGGCGACGGCATAATTGCACATCACGTTCAGTTTTTCGAGGCGCCGATCCGGTTCCACTCGTCCAACATAGCCTGAATGCGGGTCGGGTTGAAATTGGCCGACGGATCGTAGTCCTGGTTGGCCATCAGTTGTTCGACCGAAAGCGGCTTTGAGGGAACACCGGTTGGGGGAACCTTGAGGCGGGCGGTCCAGACGACGGCGTTCAGCATCAGCTTTCGGAACTGGTCGTTGCCCCAGTTCCAGTGGACGTGTCCGCCGGTGATGCCGAAGCCCCGGCCGCCGTCTGGCCGCTGCCGGGCCCAGGCCAGATGCTGCGGCCGACCGTTGGCAATGGCCTCGCGGACGAAGGGGTTCCCGCTGTGCGGCCCGTCTTTTCGTTGGAGCGTATTCTGGGGCGGCAGGTCGGTCAGAATCGGTGTGACGCCCTGCATCTTTTTCCGAAACCGCATGTGGTAGTACCATTCGTCGTTGATGGCGAACGGTCTCACCCCGTTGGTGATCTCGTGGCTGGGAAACGTTTGGTACTTGGCGGTCCAGTGCGGGTTGACCGACCAGTGGGTCTCGAAGTAACCACCGGTCCAATTGAGAAAGGCGTCGCCCGACTTGCCTTGGGGGACCTCGACGCCGTAATGAATGCAGACCAGTCCAACCCCTTTTTTCATCAGCCGGTCGATCTCCTCGATGTGCTTGTTGAAGGGATGCCCGCTTCCGCCGTCGGCGTAGATGATCATTGTGGCCGCGTCGTCCAAAATGCCGGCATCCTTCGGCCAGCCGTCGGTAACGACTTCGGCCCGCAGAAGGGGCAGTCCGCTGCCGTTGAGGGCCTCCGCCAGCAGCATGCAGCCGGCTCGGTGTTCGTGTGCCCCGTAACCGTGGCTTCGGCGACCGGCGATGAAGATGATTTTCTTCGCTTCGTTCGCCGCGTTTATTTCCAGGCTGACCGTGACGGTTTTGCCGCTGCCGACGTTCACCTGAAGACCGCCCACCCGAACGTTGATTTTAGGGGCGTGTTTCAAATCGACGCGGACAGAGGCTATCCTTTTTTCGCCGAGTTTGATGTTCACGTTCACGGCCGCCGTCTTCTTTTTGGCCCGCAAGGTTTTCAGCCGAATGTCGCGAAACTGCACCTTCATGGGAGGCCCGGCGTGTAGCTGTAGAGCGAGAATCCCCTGCTTACGGCGCATCTGTTTGTCTTCGTCGGTGCATTCGGCGGTCAGCACGCCGTTGATTCTATGGACAAAGTGAAAGCCGCGGGCAATCACGTGGTAATCGTTCCAGTCTTCCTTCTTGATCTTCGACTGGATTTCCTTCGAGTCACCGACCGAGCCGACGACTTTCGGTTTGTGGTTGTCGCCGATGACGGTTTTCTGACCCCGATTGGCCAAAATGCCCCGGAACCTTTCGCCGTACAGGATGCCCGAATAAGTACCGCCCGCCTCGAAGTCGGCCTGGTACCCACCTACA
>Ga0310123_10003792_pt1 | contig 11576 bp, 11 predicted proteins | sample CB6_AW_1057_MG_FD_203505 | JGI IMG/M metagenome (GOLD analysis project Ga0310123, IMG submission 203505) | Marine microbial communities from Western Arctic Ocean, Canada - CB6_AW_1057 | ecosystem: Environmental > Aquatic > Marine > Oceanic | place: Canada: Western Arctic Ocean | collected... | reverse complement strand
ACATGTACTGAATTGTGGGGGTTATGTCGTCGGCCCCTGGTCGAGATGCTCGACCTTTTTCGGTACGATGTCCACACGGGGGGCACTTGAGCCGAGCCCCACGCTGTCGGATTCAGAGCGCTCCGCACAACAAGGCAATGGCAAAGAGTACCAAACTGTCGGTGCTTCCGCAATCAACTATTGCTACTCCGCCCTTATCTTCTTCTAACAACTGAGAACGGCGGAGCAAAAATAGACCATAGCGCGGCGGGGTGACGCGGCCTGATGGCGGCGGAAAACCAGACCGCGTGGGTGGTCCACCGAGCATTCCAAGGGTGTTTTGTGGAACACAGGAGGGATGTATCGAGTGGAGCTCTATGGGGCGGTGCGGCGCAGCGTGTATGTGGAGGGATTGAGCGAGCGCGCCGCGGCGCTTCGGGTTGGCCCGCGAGACGGTGCGCAAGATGCTGCGCTACCGGTGCTTCCGCATCGGTGGAGGCACGAGCTGGCCACGGCCTGCCCGTGAGTCACGAATCACGCGACCGCTGTCAGACCCCGGATCTCAGTCAAGATGCGTTCGAAATCCGGCTCTGGCGCCAGGCACAGAGTTCGATACGTATCCAGGAAGGGGTACCATTTTTCGCTTTTCTGTCGCGTGGCTTCGCGCCATCGCCCTGATGGGCAGGTCGCGCATCGGCACATCCTAGCGACCTCCCCCACGATCACAAAACTTGATAATCTCACCGGATTACTGGGCTGAGTAGTAATTCGCCACCCACAGGCTGGACGACAGCGGTCGGCCTAGACGTCGGAGAGGCGCGTCAGCGTGCCCGTGCTGTCGCCAAACGTTTCGACCGGAGTCCCCAGCAGCTCCAAGATGGTGATGTGCAGGTTCGCCAGCGGCGTCCCGTTCGGATATCGCACGTAGCGGCCACCTGTGATTCCGGTCGCCTTGCCGCCGACCAAGGCGATCGGCAGGTCGTCGTGAAAATGTGTATTGCTGTCGCTGATCCCGGTGCCGTAGAGGAACAACGTGGAATCGAGCATCGTTCCATCGCCCTCGGGCGTCGCATCCAACGTCTTGACGAGATGCGCGAACTGCTGGAAGTGGTACTCGTTGATCTTATGCAACCGCTCGAGGTTGGCCGGTATGTCCTGGTGATGCGACAGCGGGTGGTGCGAGTCCGTGACGCCGATCTCCGGGTACGCGTGGCCGCTGACCTCGCGCGCCAGCATGAACGTGCTGATGCGGGTCAGGTCGGTCTGATAGGCCAGCGCCAGCAGATCCATCATCAGCTTGGCATGCTCCGCATAGTCGCTCGGCTTCCCGACCGGCTGGTCGACCACCGGGAGCTCCAGCGTATTCTGCCGTTCCGCCATTTCGACGCGCCGCTCGGCATCGCGTACGGCCGACAGATACTCGTCGAGCTTGATCCGGTCCCCGGGCCCGATGACTCGCTCGAGGTTTCCGAGCTCGTCGCCGACGGCGTCGAGCACCCTCCGGTCCTTGCGCATGCGCGCCAGCCGCGCCTCTGGATCCGTGCTGCCGCTCGTGCCAAACAGCCGCTCGAACACCGCCCGCGGGTCGTTCTCGATCGGCAGCGGCGTCGTGGGGGTCCGCCACGCCACGGTGTTGGTGTATGCGCAGCTCCCCCCACCGTCGCACGAGCCGAGCATCGCGTTTGACTCAATCCCGAGCTCGAGCGAGGTCAGCTGCGTTTCCTTGGACAGCTCCTTTGCCGCGATCTGGTCCATTGACACACCCGCGAACACACCGGCCAATCGCGCGTGCTTCCACGGCACACAGGTCAGGAACGTGCCAGCTGAACGCGCATGGTCGCCTCCAGTCTTGACCAGGTTCGCGGATTCGTCATCGAGGCCGCCACACAGCAGCACGCGGTCCTTGAACTCAGCCAGTGACCGTAGCGTCGGCGGCAGCTCGGTGAGCGGCCCCTCCGCCTTCGGCGACCAGTAGGGCATCGACATCCCGTTGGGCACGTAGAACACCCCGAGCCGGCGCACGGGCGCGGCCGCCGTCTTGCTCAGGGCGGTCAGCGCCGGGACCATGCTGTCGAGCAGCGGCAGTGCCAGCGTCGCGCCCAGCCCACGCAACACGGTGCGGCGGGGGAGATGCATCTTACTGATAAACATGGCTCAGTCTCCTGACTTCTACGAGATGCGTCTGCTCATCTCGGCGGTCCGTTCGTCTCACTGCCCGGCCACGGTTGCCGGCGCGGGCGTATCGGGGCCGGGCGCCCGGCGCATCTGGAACGGCTCGCTCGTGACGATGCCCAGCACCAGCGCCGACCAGTGGTCGTCGTTCTGCGCCAGCTCCCGCACGATCCGCCGCACCGTCGGCGCGTCGTAGTAGTCCACACCCCGGCCCAGCGCATAGGTCAGCAGCTTCTCAGTCACCGTCCGCAGAAACTCCGTCCCCTGGCCCAGCAACGCCTCGCGAAACGCCCGCGGGCTGTCGATCGTCTCGTCGTCCAGCGTGATCGTCGCGTTGATGGTGGCGCCCCCGTCGGTCTCCCGCCACCGCCCAATCGCGTCGAAATGCTCCAGCGCGAAGCCCAGCGGGTCCATCCTGGCATGACAGCTCGCGCAGACCGGGTTGCTTCGGTGCTGCTCCATCCGCTCGCGCAGCGACGTCGGCGTGCCCGTCCCGTCGGTCTCCTCGAGCGCCGGCACATTCGGCGGCGGCGGCGGCGGCGGTGCACTCAGCAGATTCTCCAGTACCCATATTCCCCGCAGCACCACCGACGTCCGGTTCGCATACGACGTCACCGTTAGCAGGCTCGCATGCCCCAGCAGCCCGTGCCGCCGGTCATCGGTCCACGTCACCCGCCGAAACCGGCTGCCGTAGATGTCGTCCACCCCGTAGTGGCGGGCCAGCGGCTCGTTCAGATAGGTGTAGTCGGCCCGCAGCAGCTCCGTAATCGGCCGGTCCTCGCGCACTTGGCTCTCGAAGAACAACTCCGTCTCCCGCACCATCGCCTTGCGCAGCGTGTCGTTGAATCCGGCGAACAGGCCCCCATCCGGCGCCTGCGCGTAGATGTTGCGCACCTGCAGCCACTGGCCGACGAAATCGTTCATGAACCGTGTCGCCCGCCGGTCGGCCAGCATGCGGTGCACCTGCTGCGACAACACCGCCGGATCACTCAGGCGGCCCGCGGTGGCCACCTCAAGCAGTTCGTCATCGGGAATGCTCCGCCAGAGGAAGAACGAGAGCCGCGAGGCCAGCTCCAGGTCGGTGAGCCGATAGACCTGGCCCGGGGCCGCGTCTTCCGGTTGCCCTTCGATGCGGAGCAAGAACGCCGGCATCGAGAGCAGCGCTTCGAGCGCCCGTTCGATGCCGGCGTCGAAATCACGGTCGCGGCGACCGTCGTGATAGAAGGCTAGCAGCGGCTCGAGGTCGCGATCCGTAGCGGGTCGGCGATACGCCCGCCGCGCCAACATCGTGAGGATCTCTCGCGCGCAGGCCTCCTCGTCGTCAGCCCTGACCGGGCGGCAGGTGAAGATCCGCCGGCGGCTCGCCGTGTCGTCCGGCACCGTCCCGTCGAACGGTCCCGAGATGAAGACCTCGTCGATGCCAGGGCGCCCATACGCGCCAGCGAGGGGCGTCGGGTTCGAGTCGGTGAACGCCACCGACACCAACCGCTGGCCGGCGCTGATGGGCACGCGGATTTCCAATGCCTCATCGGCGGTCATGCGATAGTGATGGAGCCGCTGGTCCTCGACATCGTCTTCGGGAATCGGAATCAACGTCCCTGGATCGGGTCCCGGGAACTTGCCGCCGATGTTCCAACGCGTGACCAGGGCATGATCCACGCGTAGCTCGATGTCGTGGTCGTCCTCCCCGATGCCGCTCAAACCGCCGAGCAAGCCGCTCTTCAGACGGATCGCGAAGACATACTCTCCGTCGAGCGGAAAGATGTGACGAGCGGCCAGGCCGCCGTGAGTCCCGAACGGCATGTCCTCACTCATGCGCGCATCTTGCGCTTCGAACCCGAGCGAGTACAGCTGCCGGATCGGGCGATTGTCGGGGCTCCCGACCGCCGCGCGACTGATCTTCGTCGCGGCCGCCGTGTAGCGGGCCATCAGCGCCGGGGTCATCGAGAGCACGTCGGCGTTGTTGTCGAACCCGAACCCGGCCATATCGCTCGGCAGGAGCTCCGTGCCATCGACCTCCAGCGCCAGCAGGTCTTGGATGGCGTTGACGTACTCGACGCGATTCATGCGCCGTGACGCGACACGGCCCGGGTTGGGCGTCGCGGCGCTCTCCCGGTCAAGCGCCGCTTCGAGCGCCGTGGCGAACGCATCACGCGCCGCCGCATCAGGCCGCGGCCGCCCCTCCGGCGGCATCTGGCCGCTGCGGAGCTTCCGCACGACCTTCTCGAGCACCTCGGCGTGACGCCCGACCTGGCCGAGATCGACCTGGTCCAGCAGCAGCCCGGCCGTCTGCAATCGCTCGTTGTGACAGGTGACGCAGTATCGGTCCAGGAGCGCGCGTGACGGGGGTCCGGCGGCACCCGCCGGACTCACGCGCTGAGACGGGGCGGCGGCCGCCGGCGCTTCAGCAGCGTGCACCGGGCCGAGGTGCACCGCTCCGCTCCACACCAACGCGAGGCCCATAAGCGCACGCGTGCAACCCAGTCGTGTCAACATCGCTCTCACCAGCCTTTCAGCGACTCTGTGCGTTCTCCTGGTTCGCGGAGCCTACGTCCCGGTCGGCACGTTCATGCACCGTACCGGGGATACCCAACCGCGTGTTGGCGCCCAGCTGCCGCAGGAGCTCCGCGGTCTCGGGAAATGCCTGGAACTGGAACGACTGCTTGGCGCCCTCCGCCAGACGGAACGGGGTGCGTCCCCGATAGTCTCGTGCGTCGATATCGGCGCCCTGCTCCACCAAATACTCCACGACCTCGTTCAACCCCCGGAAGGTCGCGGCATGCAAGGCCGTGAAATCCCCTTCATTGACCGCCGTCACGTCGGCACCGGCTTCGACCAACGCCTTGACCGATTCCTCCGCACTGGGCGAGCGCTGCCCTCGCGGTGTATGCGGTTGATAGGAGCGATAGCCCAGCCCGGCCGCCACCATCAGCGGCGTGGTCCCGTCATCCGTCATCAGGTTGGGGTCGGCCCCCGCAGCCAAGAGCGTCCGGATGATCTCCGGGCTGCTGTCGAAGCGATATCTGGCGTCGTCGCCAAAGAGGCCGCCGCCATTGGCTGAGAAGCCGGCCACCCACAGCGCCGTCGCACCCCGCACATCGCCGGTCCCGACCGCGTTCTGCTCAAACGCCCCGCGCCGCGGGCGCGCCAGGTAGCCGAGCACCACCGCCGTCGTCGTGATACGCGCATTCGGGTCCGCACCGTGAGCGAGGAGCGCCTGGACCACGGGAAGCCGGCGCTCCGGCGTAAGCCCTTTGACACCCCCGTAGATGCCGCCGTTGGCACCCGCTCCGCGCCCGTGCGTCCGATACCACTCGGCGAGCCAGGTACTGGCGTTCCCCGCCGCCGCGTGCAGCGGAGAAACCCCCTGCATCGCCCCGTTCGGGTCGGCGCCTTGCTCGAGTAAAAACAGCGCGAATGCATCCTGGCTGGCGATGATGGAATACACCAACGGGAGGGTGCCGTCCGACCCTGGCTCGTTCACGTCGGCGCCCGCCGAGATCAGCAGCCTGGCCAGCTCGATGTCACCGTTGCGTGCGGCGAACAGCAACGGGGTAAACCCCTTCTTCGAAGAGACTTGGACGTCGGCTGTGCTCTCCAGCAGCACATGCGCAATGTCCAGGTGTGGTGCCGCGACCGCCCACATCAGCGCCGTCACCCCGGTCGTGGTGGTGGCGCTGACATCCGCACCACCCGCGAGCAGGGCCCGTACGACCTGGACACTGCCGGTCCCAGCGGCGATCATCAGCGACGTCAACCCGCTCGCCTTGGCGGCGTTCACGTCGGCCCCCGCCGCCACCAGCGCCTTAACCATCGCCAGACTCGCGTTCTCACACGCGCGCATCAGCGGGACTTCCCCATGGTCGTCGGCCGCGTTCACCTGAGCGCCGGCGTCCAGCAGCAGCTCGGCCATCTCGCGGTCATCCCAATGCGCCGCCCACAGCAGCGCGGTCGTACCATCGGCGCGAGGCTCATTGACGTCGATACCCTCGTTGAGCAGTGCGCGCACGGCCTGCGCATCCTGCTCCGCCGCGGCGTCGACCAGTCGGACATCGGCTCCAGCGGCCAGCGCCAGGAGGGAAACCGTGCATAAGCCGCCTACGAATATGGATGTAGCGCGCATCATCACTCTCCTCGATAACCACGACCCCTTGAAGCCTGCGGATGCACTCCCAGACTAATGCTTCCGGGTGATCCCAAGACTGAAAGCCAGCCATGATCACCTTCTACGAGCACCCACCACGATAGCATCCGTTCGTTACGGTATCGCTGCTTCAATGGGAGCTGGGGATCTTTGCTGAATGGCCAGAAACCACATCGTCACCAGCGTCCGCGTGTCCTGGCACAGGGCGCCCGCCGTCACCGACGCCTGTCGGTCGCATCCGGCACATTGCCAAAACACCGCACAGGCCACGCCGTAAATTTAAGATATACGGTCTCACTGAGGCAAGGGCATAGCCAGGATTTCTACTAATTATTCTCTAGGAACACCGTGCGCTCCAACGTTTGGGAACCGATCATCCCGCTGGACGCACGTCCGGAGCTCGACAACCGGATCCGACAGTGGCTGGGAGGACACTGACGCCCCTATATGTCAAGACACTTGTTCAGGCGCCCTGGATGATCTCCCGTTTGGTTCGGCCGTCCGCCGTGCGGCGTGCGACGTAATCAACGGTCGGCTGATGGTACCGCATGCGGACGATGACGGCGCGATAGAGGGCGGCGTTGGCGTGGCGGTGGCCGCCTCGATTGAGGCGGTGCCGGCCGGTGGTCATCCCGGACGAGGCCGGGATCGGGCACGCGCCGCAGAGCTTCGCGAACGCGGCTTCCGACCGAATCCGGTCGGGGTTATCGCCGAAGATGATCAACAGCTCGGCCACGGTGTGGGCGCCCACACCGAAGCCCTCGCGGAGGGTCGGTGCTGTCTCGGTCGTGAGGCGCGCGAGGTGCTGGTCGTGTATCGCCATTTCCTCGGAGAGAGCGATCCAGCGGCTGGCGAGCGCCCGGAGGGTGTGCTTGGGGGACGCGGTGGGCGTATCGATGGGGCCCGGCCGGAGTCCGGCGCAGCGCGTGAGCAGGCCGTGGTCGGTGAGGTCGTGGAGGGCTTCTCGCAGTTTGGGCGGGGCGTGCACGATGATCTGCTTCAGCGTGTTCATCGCCGTGGTGCGCGCCTTCACCGCGGTATCCCGTGTGATCTTGAGCTGGCGTATCATCTCGACGACGCCGTCCGCGGTCTTGTGGATGGCCGTCGACTGACCCGCTAGCACGGACCGCGCGGCGACCTCGGCATCGATGGTGTCGGATTTGCCAGCGGCGCGGCGCACCGCACGTGCCAGGCTGGCGCCATAGCTGCCGGTGCCTTCGATGCCGAACGCTTCAATCCGCCCGTGGGTCTCGGCCCACGTGATCAGCGCCTGGTAGCCGCCCGAGTCCGCGACGAACGCTTGATCGCGGAGACGGATCCCCCAGCTGTCGATCACCACCGCGACGTGGACGTACTTATGCGTATCAACGCCGACGATCACCGTCCGCGCATCAGGCGGCGTGGGTATGCGGTTGGTCACAGGTGTGCCTCCTCGGGTTCCGGCCCGAGCTGGCCCGGGTGGGCGGACAGGACTGTGACGGGCCGTGGGTGCAGCAGGCCCCTATTGGGTCACGGCCCATCCGGTCAGCTGGCTGCCGTACGAGTGGCCGGTTGGCGATGACCGACAGATCAGTAGCAAGGACCAAAGGTCAGTCAAGTTAAGGGTCAGGCCATCGCTCACCGGCACCCACCGGTGTCACTCATCGACCCCGACAGGCAGGAGGATCATGCTCACAGTCAAGTTAACGAAAACTCGGCTCACCGACCCCCAAGATATGGGTTCGAGTCCTGTCGTAGACCCGGCATGTTTGTGGTCGGTCAGCCCGATTCTGCTTAACTTGACAATACCGATGAGGTACATTGGGTACTCGAAGGACGGCGCGTTTGAGCCCTTTACCGACCGCGACGTCGCTGTGAACCTCCAGCCCTAAACTTGGAGGAAGAGACCAATGCGTTGGCCAATAATGTGCGCGGGGCTGTTTGGGGCAAGCGTTCTCGTCCTTGCGCAGCCGCTCTTCACGGCGGATGACCTAGACGATTCGATGAAGGGGGTCGGGCGACAGTTCGAACTCGTGAACTGGGCAGTCTCCGCCGGCGACTACGAGGGGGCCAAGGTGCGGGTGACGCGGGCCCGCGAGCAGCTGTCGGCGACCATCAGCTTCTGGCGTAACAGTGAGCGCGCCGACGCGGTCACCATGGTCAGGGCGGCTACCAGACGCTTCGACGAGCTCGACGGGGTGCTGTCAGTGCTAACCATCGACGCTGATGCCGTAGCCGCGGCGGTTGGTGACGTGCGCGCCGCCTGCGAGGCCTGCCATTCTGTGTATCGCGAGCACGATCCCGCGACCGACACGTATCGATTAAAGTCGGGCGTCCTGCCGTAGTGCCCGTCTAACCACGCACTAGCGCCGCAAGTTTCCCCGTCAAGCAGACAGTGCCAAAGGGGACTGCGCCGGCATGTTTACCCTCGGCAGAAACGTGAGTGGTGGCACCCGGCCGAGGCTGTCGTGGGGCCGCTCCTGGTTGTAGGTGAGGAGCCAGCGGTCGGTCAGGCGTTGGTGCAAGTCATTGCCGCCGGAACCTGAGTGGCGGTCGCGGCACCGCTGGCCTTTCCGGCGGCGAGTGTCGCACAATTCGGCTGTGAATTCGAGGGTGCACCCGAGATACAAGACCAAGTGCCCCGTGAGCAATTGGCCAGAATACGAGCGGGCCCTCGTGGGGCGAGGCGATGTGACCCTCTGGCTCTCAGCCGAGGCGATACAGGCCTGGAGACCGGCACCGTCGGGACGGCCAGGCGGAGCGCGGAAGTTCTCGAACCTGGCGATCGAGACCGCGTTTTGACCCTGAGGCTCGTCTTCAGCCTGCCGTTGCGCCAAACGGAGGGCTTCCTGCGGTCGGTCCTGACACTGATGGCCACCGGACTCGACGCGCCGGACCACACGACGCTGTCCCGGCGGGGCCAGCCACTGGACGTCGCCCTTGATCGCGGGCCGACGCCTGGACCTCTTGATCTCGTCGTAGACAGCACCGGCTTGTCGGTCTTCGGCGAGGGCGAATGGGCCGCCGCCAAACACGGCGGCCGCGGCAAACGGGGCTGGAAGAAGCTGCATCTCGGTGTCGACCGCTCCGGTGTTATCGTGGCTCAGGCGCTCGCGGAGCCGACCGCGGATGACGCCACGACCGGCGTCTGGCTTGTGACGGGCATCCCCGGCAACGTTGCGAGCGTGACCGCGGATGCGGCCTACGACACGGTCGCCTTCTACGACGCTGGGACCGACCGTGGCGCGCGGGTGGTGGTGCCGCCGGCGCGAACCACGGCGCTGTCTCGACGCGGGCCCCGGTCCCGTGTTCGCGATCGAACGATCGGGCGAGTGCAGGCCCTCGGCGATGGCAGAAGGCGGCGGGATACCATCGGCAGGCGCGCGTGGAGAACGCGGTCTTTCGGTACAAATCGATCATCGGACCGGGTCTGCGAACCCGAACGGCCGGAGGGCGGAAGACCGAAGCGCTCCTCGCGTGCAACGTGCTGAATCGGATGACCGAGCTCGGTCGGCCCGCATCCTACCGCATCGGTCACTGAGGGGACGCCGCTACGGAAAGGTCCCTCAACGTGCAATCTTGCAACAACGCCTCGGGCAGGTTGAATCGCATGCCCTGGAGGACTCGTGTGATCTCAGATGGTTTGCTGTTCGGCACGAGCTCACGCAGCCGATCGGTGTCAGCGTCGCTGAGGACGCGGGATGGGACGAGTCGCTGCGCGAGCGCGACGATCTTCTCGCCCACCTCGGTGACCGTCTGGGTGTCATCTTTGTCGCGTGCCTTGAGAATGCGGCGGACCCTGCGAGCGAGATTGTCCTGCTGCAGGAGCGAGTCTGGTCGTCACCGATCTGGTACGTGCCCGCCGAGAGCTGACGCTCTCGGATATCGGGGCGGACCCGCGCACCGAGACGACAAACGCCGCCATCGCCGAGCAGCGTGTGACCGCATCGCAGCCGCGGTAGACAAAGTGAGCGGAACCGAGCTACGCTCGGAGCGATCGAGGGCGTCGCACCGAGAACGTAGACACGCTTGGAACAGCCTGGAGGTGCCATATGAGTCGTCGCTTTCTCGCCGGATTGTCGACGGTGATCGCCATCGCGTGGGTTGCACCGCTCCCGGCCGGACAAGGCCTGCCTCAGACACCGTGGGGTGACCCCGATCTCCAGGGCGTCTGGACCGGCTCGACCATGACGCCCTTGGAACGCCCGCCGGATCTTGCTGGAAGGGAGTTCCTGACCGAGGAAGAAGCAGCGGCACTGGAACTGCGGGCCGATCAGAATCGCTTCGTCGATCGCGTCCCCCAGGACGGCGATCCGGGTACTTATAACCAGATCTGGTTCGACCCCGGCACGCGAATCGTTCACGACCGGCGCACCGCGTTGGTTGTCGACCCACCCGACGGACGTATTCCGTATACACCGGAGATGCGAGAGCGTCAGCGTCTCCAAGTGGCCTATCGCGTGGGCGGCGCACGCGACTCGTGGGTGGACGTCGACACCGGGGAACGATGTCTCACCGATGGCGTGCCGATGTTCTGGCTTGGCTATAACCCGAATCATCAGATCGTGCAGACGCCCGATCATGTGGTGATTCTCCACGAGATGTTCCGCGACCGGCGTATCGTCCCGCTCGATGGACGACCGCATCGCACCATCCCCCAGTGGAACGGTGACGTCCGGGGTCGATGGGAGGGCGATACGCTGGTCGTCGAGTCGACGCACTTCGTCGATAAGACCGACGATCGGTGGGTGTCTGCGTGGCGCATGCCTACCGAGACCATGCACCTGGTCGAACGCTTCACACGCGTCGACGCCGACACGCTCGAGTACGAGTTCACCCTGACCGATCCGGCAAAGTTCACGCGTCCGTGGAGCGCCCGCATTCCGCTGACGACCAATCAGGCGGCCCGCGGCGTGACGCAAGGGCCGCTCTACGAGTACGCCTGCCACGAGGGGAACTACAGCATCGCCAACGTGCTCAGCGGTGCGCGCGCCTATGACCGCGCCGTCGACGCGGGCGAGCGGACAAGATAGTTCTGTAGGAGGGATGTCATGAAAATGCGTGTGGCGCTGGTTGGAGTCGCCGCCACCTACGCCGCTCCGGCGCTCATTCTCGCCCAGGGGAGCGTGCCTGCGAAACAGGTGGCGCCGTTTACCCCCTGACGGCCCCGCGGGTCGAGCTCGGCGAGCCCACGCCGGGCGAGACCGAACAAAGACGGTTCTGCCCAAACGTCTCGACGTGTGCCAGAAGTACTGGGCGTATACCGCGTACTTCGTGGACGGCTACACGATTCCTGTGGGTC
>Ga0310123_10003791_pt1 | contig 11576 bp, 5 predicted proteins | sample CB6_AW_1057_MG_FD_203505 | JGI IMG/M metagenome (GOLD analysis project Ga0310123, IMG submission 203505) | Marine microbial communities from Western Arctic Ocean, Canada - CB6_AW_1057 | ecosystem: Environmental > Aquatic > Marine > Oceanic | place: Canada: Western Arctic Ocean | collected... | reverse complement strand
GGTCCAGGTATTCATAGACGCTGGTCAGTTCCAGCTTCATCAGGAAGGGCAGCCAGACGAAGCTGACCACCAGGAAGACAAAGGGCACGATCAACCAGGCCAGCGCCATCGTGGGGCCGTTCTTGATCATCTCGCCCGGAGAAGCCAGGTACGAGATGGTCGAGAGCAGCGAGGCCATGATCGAGAGGCCGACGGCGAACCAGGGCATCTTCCGCCCGCCGACGAAGTAGTCTTCGCTGCGAGTCTGCTGCCGTGAGAAGTAAACGCCGACCCCAAGGACTCCCAGCAGGTAGACCCCGACGACGACGTAGTCGAGTCCCTGGAGACCGTCGGTGGTGGCTGCGGTGGCTGCGGTGGCTGCGGTGGAGGAGGCTTGGGCCAGGAGGCACGACATGCAATGCACCTTACGAGAACTGCGGGCGTGATTCCAAGCTGGCTGGCCCCGCGCCCGCCGTTTACACCGGCCCAGCCGGCTCCTATGATCCTCGCCCCTCACCCCACTCCTCAAAACACAGACCGCATCGTTGAATCGGCCGCAGGCCACAACATCGTCCACTCGGCAACTGGTCATCGCGTTGGGGTGGCTGGCGGGCTTCTGCGTGCTGTTCTTCTGGGGAACTCCCCAACTGCCCAACAACAGCGAAGTTCTCAGGATCACGCTCCTGGAACAGTCTGTGGTGACACTGCTGGATGCCCTGGATCCGCCGCAGGATCGGATGGGTTGGAGGTACCTGCCGCAGAGGGTGGGTGTGTGGCTGACCGCGGCGTGGATGCTGGTAGGGGCCTGGGGCCTGGGTAGCCTGGTCTGCCGGCTGATCGCTCGTTGCGGTCTCGCCGATGCCCGGAACCTGGCGACCGATCGTACGACCCGGTTTGTCCTGAGCATGGGCATCGGGCTCTCGGCCCTGTCGCTGTTGACTCTCGCCTTGGGCCTCGCCGGCCTCCTCGAGCGGACGTGGCTGCTTGGTGTGCCGATGTGCGCACTGGTGGTGGAACTGGTGCTGTGGTGGAGGGTACGAAGAGCTGTCGGCCCGGTTGAATCGGGCAGGTTGATGACGCCACGTGAGGGTGAGGTGTATGCGGACCGGGCGTTTCCGGCGGCTGTGAAGTGGCTGGTCGGTTTCGTCGCGGTGCTGTTCCTGTTCTTTCAGTTCACTGGAGCCGCGTTGCCGTCGATCGATTTCGACGTCAAGGAGTACCACCTGCAGGGACCTCGCGAGTTCTTCGAGCAGGGTCGGATCACGCGATTGCCTCACAATGTCTACACCAGTTTTCCGTTCCTGACCGAGATGCTGAGCCTGGCGGGGATGGTGGTGGCCGACGACTGGTGGTGGGGTGCGTTGGTGGGCAAGTCGATGCTGGCCACCTTCGCACCTCTGACGGCGCTGGTCCTGTTTGCCGCGGGTCGCCGCTGGTGGTCGTCGACCGCCGGGCTGGCCGCCGCGATGATCCACCTGACGATCCCCTGGACAACCCGTGTTTCGATCATCGCCTACACCGAGGGAGGTCTCTGTTTCTTCCTGGCAGCGACCCTGCTGGCCGTGTCGTTGGCGATCGAGAGGACTCGTGCGGGCAAAGCTTCGGGCGGCACCTGGTTGCTGGCGGGCCTGATGGCCGGCAGCGGGATGGCTTGCAAGTACACCGGGCTGATCCAGGTGGTGGTCCCCGCTGCGGTGGCACTGGGTGTCACGATCGCGATCGCCCGCAGGTCCGGCCGGGCAGCGAGCCAGGGCGAGGCGGCCGTGTCCGGCTTGAGGTTGGCGGGGGTCTTTGGGGTCGGAGTGGCACTGACAATCGGACCGTGGCTGCTGAAGAACCTGGTCGAGACGGGTAACCCGGTGTATCCGCTGGGCTACACGGTGTTTGGAGGCGAGGACTGGACCGAGGCGGACAACGCCAAGTGGCGAGCGGCTCACTCGTCGACGGACTATTCGCCGTCGAGCCTGGCGGGCGGGTTGCTGGATGTCGTCAGTCGTAACGACTGGCAGAGTCCTCTGGTGTTCGGCCTGGCCCCGTTGGCGCTGCTGGTCGGGCTGCGACGCCGGGTGGTCGTGTGTCTCTGGCTGCTGGTCGCCTGGTTGTTCCTCAGCTGGTGGGGTCTGACGCATCGGCTCGATCGGTTCTGGGTCCCCATGCTGCCGGTCGTGTCGTTGCTGGCGGGCATCGGGATCACCTGGTCGGGACGCTCGGCCTGGTGGCGTCCCTGTGCGGTGGTGCTGGTGCTGGGGCTGGCCTACAACATCGGCGTGGTCACCGTGACCAGCCCGGGATCGGTGATCGGGTACAACTCGTTCCTCGGCGACCTCGACGTGGCCCGCCGTGCCGTCCGGGTGACCGCACCGGCGATCCAGGCGGCCAATCAGCGGTTGGGCGAGAAGTCCTCACGCGTGCTGTGCGTGGGCGAGGCCCAGGTGTTTGATGCCGAGTTCCCGCTGCGCTACAACACCGTGTTTGATCACTCGCTGCTGGAACTCTGGTGCGGTGATGGCCGCGGCGGGCTGGCTGATGCGGAGACGATCCGTGAGAAGTTGCATGGCGAGGGGATTGGCTGGCTGCTGGTCAATTGGCAGGAGATCCTGCGGTACCGCACGACGTATGGCTACACCGAGTTCGTGACGCCGGATGTGATTGGGCGGTTACGCCAGATGGGCGTGTTGGGTGACGACGAGTTCGGTCGGCAGTTCCTGCTGCCGCTGGAGCCGGTATCTGCTCGGTGGCGCGATGAGATCGACAACTGGGGTGTGGGGTTGAAGCAGGCGATCGAGCAGGAGGACAGCCGGATCGATGGCTACGTGGGCATCCAGTTGTTCCGGGTCAGGTAGAAAGATGCTGCACGTGGGGGGCTGACCCGGCAGCTGTCTTACACGCCAACAACCTGTCCCGGGCCCAGGAAGGCCAGCCTGGTGGCGATCTGGTTATCGTCGAGGCCGAACAGTTGGCGGACGGCATCGCGGTAGGCCTGCAGCTGCCCACGGTAGAACTCGACCTTGGCATCGATCTCGGCCTGGTCCTCGACGACGTCGGTTTTGAAGTCGATCGTATCGGCAGCGACGACCTTGCCTTCGTGTCGCAGCAGCACCAGCCGGTCGATGGTTCCATTCAGCAGCCCGCCATCCCAGTCGATCGCAAACGGATACTCGTTGCGGACCTCGACGTCCCATCCGTCGCCGCCGCCGACCTGTCCCTCAAAGGGCAGCCACTCGGGATCGTGGTACGAGGATTCCGAGAGCAGCGCAAGGATATCTGGCTTGGCGAGGTGTTCTTGCAGACCGGCGATGCGTTGTGCGAGATCATCGACGTGGATCTGGTTACGGCGGGCGATCTGTCCGAGGTATTCATCGTCGGGGACCTCGTCGGCCCATTCGATCTCTTCCAGCCACGCGTGGATCAGCGTTCCGTGCTGCATGTTGGCGCTGGAGCCGGCTTCAAATATTGCGGCAACATTGGCCAGCGAGGGTCCTTCGAGACCCGACGGGGCACGGCGGCTTCGACCACGTCGCCGGGTCCCGGTGATCGGTTCGAGCTGCAGGTCCAGCGGGGTGTCCTCGGGCTGCGGCTCTGCTGCGAGTTCGACCCCCTTGTGCCATCCGCTTTCGCCGCGTTCGAAGAGCACTTCGCCCGGTGCCACCGTATCGCCTCCGCAGAGTGCTGCTCTGAGCAACCCGGCCGCGCTGACCGGCAGCGTCTTCTCGGTCTTCACCGAGGGGGGGATCAGCATGTGCAGTGCGAAGCGGGCCCGGGTCATGGCGACATACATCACGCACAACGCCTCGGTCGCGCCGCGATTCCGGTCGGCCTGGTAGACGGCCCTGATCTCTTCATCGAGCACCCCGCGGATCTGCTTGTTCCGGCTTCGCAGCACTCGATCCGGCGGGGCGGTGGGGTCGGGGCGTTGTGCCGAGAGCAGGTCGGATCGACCGCCGAGCCGGGAATCGAGTTCCGGCAGGATCACGACATCGAATTCCAGCCCCTTGGCCTGGTGAATCGTCATCACGCGGACGGGATCGGTGGACGGGTCTCCGAATCGTTCGTTGCGAACGAACCGTTCGAAGGCGGCCGGTCGCAGCGTGGCCTGGAGGTCGTAGCGGGTGGCCAGCCGGATGAGTTGCGAGAGTCGAAAGCGCTCGTCGAGGTCGGCCGAGGCGGCCAGTCGCCGAGCGTATTGACCCAGCACGGTACCGTATCCGTGATTGGCCAGTTCTTCTCGCAGTCGCCGCGAGACCCCGGCGAGCTCATCCGGAGTCGACTCGCGATCGATATCCAGGTGCGAGGCCAGGGGCGAGGTGGCAAGGTGGAAGGCGGCCAAGGAATCGGCGGGGTGGTCGGCGAGGCGGGCCAGGGAGAGCAGGACGAGGACCGGGGCCGAGTCGGTCAGTGGGAAGCCCCCTTCCTGGCTGGCGGCGACACCGCGGAGTCGCAACCCGGTGACGATCTCGCCCACCGTCTTGTTCTGCCGAACCAGGATCCCCACGCTGTGGCCGCCCGAGTCGGCAATGATCTCGGCAAGCAGGTCGTGTGCCAGGTCCTTGCTGATTTTTCCCGGCTCACCCGGCAGGGTTCTCAGGCAGGAGTACCCCGGCCTGTCGCTGTGGTGGGCTTCGTGTTCTACGTAGCGACCGGTCCAGTCCGAGACGGCCGGTTCGAGGTCCTCGAGGTCCGCGTGGCGATTCGCTCCCAGGAACACCTCGTTGATCGTCTCGATCACCGGCGGCGAGGAGCGGTAGCTGACCTTGAGGTCCTGGTGTTTCAATCCCGAGAGTCGTTCTTCGAGCGTTCCGAAGATGCCGGCCACACCGCCTCGCCAGCCATAGATCGCCTGCTTCTCGTCGCCGACACAGAAGAACGATCGTTGCTGGGACTGCTCGGTGATATCGCGTGCCAGTGGTTCCAGGACCTGCCACTGTTGTGAGGAGGTGTCCTGGAACTCGTCAAGCAGCAGGTGGTCGACGCTGGCGTTGAGCCGGTGTGCCAGTCGAGCGGCGTTGGATCCCAGCGTGGCATCGGCCAGCACCCGGGTAATGTCGTCGAACTCGACACACCGCTGTTGTCTCTTCAACAGGGCGTACTGGACATCGAACATCTCGAGGATTTCGAACGTCGCGGTGGTCTGTTCGGCCAGGTCGTTGGCCGTGTCGGCCCGCAGCAGGTTCCAGGCCGGAGTCATGGCCTCGATGACCTCAGCTGGGATCTCGTTGCCATAGAAGGTCAGGTCGTCCTCGGCGATCTTCTTGCCCAGCCCGGCTCCGACCAGCCGTTGCCAGTCGCGCTGGCCGACGATTTCGATCGTCTGTTTGCGGGCCGTGTCCCACCGCTTTCCCTCGGGCCAGTCGGCCGAGTCGATCGCTTCGACGGCCGACTCGATCTGTTCGTCCGAGGAGCGTGGTGGCGGGGCGAGCCAGTTCCAGGCGTCGGGCTCGGTTTCGCAGTAGATGGTGTGGAGTTTCGAAACGATCTGGACCAGCGAGTCTTCGATCGAGCGGGTGGTGTCCGAGCCGGTCATCAGGTTGACCAGTCGCTGCAGGGTCTTGTTCGAGCCACTGCGGACCAGTCGGCGGACGGCTTCGCGCTTGAGATGTCTTGCCTCGAGGTCATCGAGGATCTGCCAGGGTGTGGGGAGCCCGAGTTCGAGTGAGAAGCTGGTGGCGACCTGGCTGAAGTAGCTGTCGAGCGTGCTGACTCGGAGTTGTTGCAGGGTGTCGACGACGCCGGCGAGCACTTCGCGGCAGCGGGACCCGGTGAGATCATTTTCCCTGATGGCCGTGGCCAACTCGCCGCGTTCCTCTTCGCTGTCGGCCGCGGCGGCTAATCGGACGAGTACCCGATCGAGGATCTCGGCGGCGGCGTTGCGGGTGAAGGTGACCGCGAGGATCTCCTCGGGCGAGGTGCCGTTGATCAGTCTCGAGATGTACCGGTTGGTCAGCTGGTAAGTTTTGCCGGTGCCGGCCGAGGCACGGATCAGCCGGCGTTCGTCGATGGCGACGCCGTTCATGGCTGGCTCCAGTGTTCGTGACGCGGCAGATGCGGCAGCCCGTCCTGGCAGATGCCGGCCCAGTCCTCGGAAAACGCCGGTGGCTTGGTCGCGATCCCCAGGAACTCGCCTCGCACGATTGATTCAGCCACCCGCGCGATCACGGTATCAGCCTCGGCAAGTTCCTCCTCGGACCATTCCGCCGGCAGGAACCGGGTGTCATCGAGCCTGGTAGGGAGTGCCAGGAACCCGAGTTCGACATCGCCGTCAACTCCGAGGGCCTCCCGGACCAGCCGGCGGTACAGGGGCAACTGAAGGTCAACCCACTCTCGGTCGTTCTTGGTCCCCTTGCGATGGACTTTTTCGGGTGGGTTGGCCGTGCTGCTGGTCTTGTAGTCGATCACCCGCCATCGACCGGTTTGCTCGTGGCGGTCGATCCGGTCGATCCGCCCGGTGACCGAGAGTCCACCGGCGGCGGTTTCGAGGATCACTCGGCCCTCGCCGATAGACTCCTCGGTATGGGCGATCCTCCAGCCGTCTGAGACGGCAGCGACGTGCCAGCGGGCAAAGGCCGCGAGGCGGTCGTTGAGTTGTGCCACCTGCACGTCAACCGCCGCGGGCCGATTCGGACCGTGTCGCCGCCACGCCCACCGCCAGGCGGCCTGGTTCAGGAACTCGCAGACCTCGTCGAGGCTGGTCGACCCGGCCAGGTCGGACTTGCCGAATTCGTCGAGTGCATCGTGGGCGAGGTTTCCGAAGGAGAGTGGTGTGAGTTCGGCGGACTGGTCGTCGATGGTCCTCAGTTTCAGCACGTGCTTGAGATAGAAGCGGTAGGGACATGCGAGGTAGTCGCCAAAGGCGGTGACACCGACCCGGTTGAGACCTGTGGCGGTCGGCGGCGGCACGCGGAACTCAGAATCGAGGGGGCCCTCTGCGAAGGCACCCGGCAGCCGGGCTGCCCGGGTCTCGGGCGGGGTATCGAGCAGTCGGAGCACGCGGGCGGGTTGTCCGGGGTCGTCGGCGGCCAGCAGCAGGCGGCTGGGCCGCAGCGGATCTCCACTGTCACTCTGGCGGCCGCCGACCATTAGAAGCAGTTCGTGCGTGGCCGCCAACGCCGAGACCGCGTAGGCATCGCGGGCGATGCGGCGGGTGTTGTCGAGGATGCCCAGGCGTTGCCTGAGCCGGTCGGGGAGAAACAGGTCGGAGGTGGCCGAGGCGGGGACCTGTCCCTCGTTGACACCGACGACGGCCAGGATCGGAGCATCGTCCAGGGGCAGTTCGAGCCACCCGACCATCTCGACCGCATCCGCCTCGGCACGCGCGGGGATCGTCTCGCCGGCTGCCGATTCGAGAGCCAACCGGATGGCCTCGATCGCGTCGACTTCCACGGCCACGTCGGCCGGAACCTCGCCCAATCGCCCGATCCCCGTATGGACATGATGCGACGCGGCCAGCAGTACATGACCGTCGCGGTCGTCTCGATCGGCGAGCCGACCCGAGTAGATCCTGGCCAACAGGCCCGAGAGGGGATCCGACCAGTTCGGCAACCGCTGCGGGGAGCCCGCCTCGGGGGCGAATAGCGGTTCGAGCAGGCTCAGCAGCAGGTGCAGCGATCGCTGCAGCGTGGTCGGGTCGCCTTCGCCGCCGTCGAGTCGCTGGGGCAGTTCCAGCCGTGCGGCAAGGTGTTCGGATCGGTACGCGTCCAGGGCGATGATGGCGTCGGGATTGGGATTGGGGTCGAGTTGAGCGTGCAGCCAGGCTTCAAAATCGGGATGCCGCCAGAGTTCTGCCAGTGGTTGATAGCCGATGGTGATCACCGACGTGCCGCCAGGCGATTCGGTGCCGTCGCCTGCGGCGGTCTTACCGGCGGGGTCTTCGATCTCCAGGCTCTCGAGGCAGTCGGCGACGGTCTCGAGTAATCGCCAGGGCCTGGTTTCGGGCAGGGCGGCTTCGTGGACCCATCGGGTCTCGACGTGGCAATCGGCCATCTGGCGTCTGACGACCGGGACCATCGATTCGTCGGCGATCCCCAGCGTGACGTCGTCGGCTCGCAGGGGCCCCGGCAGTTGCGACAGCCACGCGGCGACGGCGGCGGCCTGGTCGTCGGGGCGATCGGCGACCAGGACCGAGTGGTCGGTGAGAGGCACCGCGGGCTGTCGCCAGTGGTCGGGATCCAGGCAGCCCAGCGGGTCGAAGCGATCCGCGAGGCTCTCGGGAGCATGCACCAGTGCGGTGATCCGATCGGCGACGCGTTCCGATTCGAGCATCCGTCTCATCGAACGATTGATGTCGACAGTGCCCACCAGCACGATGTCGACCGTGGCGTGGCATTCGTCGAGCTCGATGGCCTTCAGCCGGGCCGTCTGAGTGTCCCAGAGGTCGAGCTGTTCGAGGGTGTCCAGGTACCGGTTCTGGATCGCATGCAGCACCTCCCACCGGCGACGTTCTCGGGGCAGCGGATCGAGCATCTCGCAACCGGCCACGTCGGAGAAACTGAGCCCGTCGCCGGCCAGTTCCCGGTGTTGCCGACGCAGCAGGTCGGCCAGTTCGATCCAGCCTCGCGGATCGCCATCGTCGGGTCGCGCCTGGCAGATGTCTCGGAGTTCATCCTCCGGGGTCTGCTGCAACGCCGCGACCCAGGCACACCGTTGCACGAGGTCGTCGGCGAAGGGTTTCTGGGAGACGTAGAGTTGTTCGGGGAGCGAGCCGACGGTGAGCGTGCTGGGTGGGACGAGCCGGAGTGACTGTTCGCTGGCGTGGTCGACGAGCAACTCGAGCAGCCGGCGGCCGGCCCGGGCTCCGGGCAGGACCACCAGTTGTTCCGAGAGGTCCAGCACACGGTCATCGGTGTGGTGGTTGGCGAGCCAATCGACGGCCGCGGGCAATGCGGGACGGTCCCAATCGAGAAACACACGGGTCGAAGCCATCGGCATCCTTGCTGTTGCGTGCGAACTCCTCCCTGCCGCTGCGGCGGGGTCGCCAGCCTACCGGGCTCCTGCCGGTCCTTCAACAGGCTCTCTTGCCGACCCTATTGCTTTTTCAGCTTTGGACGATCGGGGCACGGATGCCGAAACGGAGCCTGGCCGCCCTTCCAGGATCCCTTGGCCTCGTGCCGCGTCGCGACGTACTTCTTGAGCAACTCGACCACCGCGTCGTCACTCTTGTCGACGTGCAACTGAAACCACGTCCCCTGCTTGCCCCGTTTGGCGACCTTGATCCCCGCGGCCAGCCGGCCGCGATGGTCGCCTCCGGCACAGTCCCCCGCGATCAGCGCCGCCATCAGTCGATCGGTGAGGCTGCCAGTGGTCGATTCGTAGGCCCGGGCCATCTCGGCGATCACCTTGCGGCCGGCCAACGTGTTGCCCTGGCACGAATAGAATCGACCCGACTGGGCGCCCCAGTAACGACTGCGGGCCGGAGCGGCCGAGGGATTGTGGTTGGCCACTCGGCCACTCATGTCGATGATGGCCAGTTGCCGCAGCTCTCGACGGGGGTCTTCGGCGAGCAGCTTGCCCAGCACCTGTTCGGGCGCAAGACCCTCGCCGAGTGATTTCAATGCCTGGGGGCCCCAGGGCGGGTGGTGGTAGTGCTGGGTGCAGAAGGCTCCGACATCAGCCTGGACGTAGGGAACCACCTTGCCGACGGCCGGGTACTTGCTGGCCACCGCCGCCCCGCATTCCCCCGTCTCGGGATCGACCGCTACGATGGAAAAGGTCGCGGTGATCGGGCCGGGCGTGGTTCCAGGCGACTCGATCGGCTCGGAGCGGGGCGAACCGGGCAGTGTTGCCGTGATGACCACTAATAAAGGAAGCAGGATTCGCGGGCGGATCATCGAGCGTGTCTCCGTAGCCGAATTGGTAAGAACCTGGACCCCGTTGGCCCGCGTCCGAATCCTGGCGAATTCGGTTACGCAGCAAGTTGTTGTGGCCGGGGTCAGCGGCAGTCTAACCTAGATCGAGACGGGAGTCGGTCTGGGCCGGGCCAGAAAGAGGTTGGCGGATGCGAGTGCTTGTGACAGGCGGTGCCGGTTTCATTGGCAGTCACATTGTCGATGCGCTGTTGGCCTCCGGCCACGAACCTCACGTCGTTGACGACCTCTCGAGCGGAAGCCGCGAGAACCTGCCCGAAGGGGTCCCGGTTTTCGAGGCGGACATCCGTGACAGGCCGGCTCTGGCTGCGGCATTTGAGAGGTCACGGCCCGAGGCGGTCTGCCATCACGCGGCCCAGGTCTCCGTCGGCCGTTCGGTCAGCGATCCGGCCGTCGACGCCGAGATCAACATCGTGGGGACGCTCAACGTGATCGGCGAGGCCGTTCGCGTGGGTGCCCACCGGTTCGTGTTCGCCTCCTCGGGCGGAGCCCTGTACGGAGAGACTTCCGAGGCGGCCGATGAATCGACTCCGCCGACGCCGATTTCTCCCTACGGAATCGGTAAGTGGATGGGGGAGCGGTACCTGGAGTGGGCGGCGGGGGAACTGGGCCTGGCCGCGGTGAGCCTGCGGTACAGCAATGTCTATGGGCCTCGCCAGAGTGTGGAAGGTGAGGCGGGCGTGGTGGCCGCCTTCTGCCGCGATCTCGAGGCGGGTACCCCTCTAAGGATCTTCGGCGACGGCTTGCAGACTCGTGACTTCGTCTACGCCGGCGACGTTGCGCGGGCCAACCTGGCCGCGATCGAGGCGGCCCGTGAAGGTCAGTGCCCGGCGATCAACGTCTGCTCGGGTGAGGCGACTGACATCAACGCACTGGCCGGCGAGTTGAGCGAACTGGTCGCGGGGCGACTGGGACGGAACATTGTTGAGATGGAGCCGCCCAGGCACGAGCCGGCTCGGGCCGGTGACATCCGCCACAGCCTGCTCGATCCCACTGCCGCGGCTGAACTGCTGGGGTGGCGACCGAAGGTCACACTACGCGAGGGGCTCGAAGAGACCGTCGCCTGGCTGCTCGAGAATGCGAAGGCAAGGTAACGGGAAGAGGCCTTTCTTGAGCGAACGTTGCGTATTGCTTCGTGGATGGACTTTGACCTACAGTCAAATCTGACCTCCCGCTTCTCGCTTCGTTTCACCTGGATTCCCCCGGATACACCCGCACGATGGCCGTGATTCTAGTCACCGGTGGTGCCGGATTCCTGGGCAGTCATCTCTGTGACCGGCTGATCGAGCGTGGCGACGACGTGATCTGCGTCGACAACTTCTTCACCGGCCGCGAGCAGAATGTCGCGGCCCTGATCGACCATCCGAGATTCGAGCTGGTCCGGCACGACATCGTGCAGCCCCTGTACCTGGATGCCGAGCAGGTCTACAACCTGGCCTGTCCGGCTTCGCCGGTGGCCTACCAGTTCAACCCGATCAAGACGATCAAGACCTCGACGGTCGGCATGGTCAACGTGCTCGGCCTGGCCAAGCGGTGCCAGGCCCGCCTGCTGCACACCTCGACCTCCGAAGTCTACGGCGACCCCCAGGTGCATCCTCAGACCGAGGACTACTGGGGCCACGTCAATCCGCTGGGGCCTCGCAGCTGCTATGACGAGGGGAAGCGGGTGGCCGAGTCGCTGTGCATGAACTACCACGTCGAGCACGGGCTGGAGATCCGCATCGTGAGGATCTTCAACAC
>Ga0310123_10003790_pt1 | contig 11577 bp, 8 predicted proteins | sample CB6_AW_1057_MG_FD_203505 | JGI IMG/M metagenome (GOLD analysis project Ga0310123, IMG submission 203505) | Marine microbial communities from Western Arctic Ocean, Canada - CB6_AW_1057 | ecosystem: Environmental > Aquatic > Marine > Oceanic | place: Canada: Western Arctic Ocean | collected... | reverse complement strand
ACGAACTTGCAAACCCATCCAAGAGGTATCCGCCGGCAGACAGCAAAAGCAGGGCCGTCAAGTCATCCAGATCTGATGACGGCAGATCAACCAGATTGGTGAAATCACTCGTCAGCCAATCGCCGCTGAATTGGCTAGCGTCTAAGGGGGCAAAGGGATCAATGACCGCGCTGGCTTCGAACAGCACCTGGTCGAGCGAATCGCAGTGGATGATCAATTGGGTCGAAACCGACGTGCTAGTATTCCCTGTCGATCTGTCAGCATTCAGACCGACAATGAACCCGTCGATCGACAAGTCAACGATTAGATCGACCAGACCGCCGGCCGGCCGGCGTGTCCTCAAACATCCAGTTCGTGTCGCTTCCGGCCCCCAAACTCAAATTGCCCACCGCTGGAAAGGGCTGGTCGGTTTGCGAAAGCGATATTCCCTCAGCAAGCCCCACGGGAATTTCGCCGAATGGGGGAAAAGCGATGCTTTGAACGGCCACAGCCGTTGCGCTGGAAAGGCCGGAGTCGTCCAGAAACTCCGGGACGGCTATCACACCGCCGATTTCGGCGGATGCCTCCAGTTCGGTGGTCGACGTCACCACGCCGGCCAATATTGCGGAGGGGTCGCTGATGAACAGAATCGACCCAAACAACAGCGCCGGAATCACGCATCGATTTCTCATGAATCCACCTCGTCAAATCCGCTGATTCTCAATTGACGGTAAAACTTGCAAAGATCGGCCTGGAAAAGCAAGTCGATTCGCAACGCTGTATGGGGCAATCGGTTTTCGGCCCTCTGCGCTTCAACAACTAACCAGGTTTCTGATAGAATAGTAACTTCGATCAGTTGACTCCGTCACACCGCTCATCCAATCGAAGGAGATCGCAATGTCCCGAATGAATCGCCGTCACTTCCTTCAGACCACGACTGCCGCGGGGACTTCACTGTTGCTCGCTGGAACGCAGGCCTCGGGAAATGTTCTCGGTGCCAACGATCGCATTCGTATCGCTGTGGCCGGTCTCAACGGACGAGGTCGAAGTCACATCAGCGGATGGCTGAGTCAAGAGAATGTCGAGTTGGCGTATCTGGCTGATCCAGATAGCAACGTTCTAAGTCGCACGATGAAGAACCTCGCAAGCAGGACGAAGGGGCAACTCAACACGCAAGGCATCGCCGATATTCGGGAAGCGCTCGACGATCCCAACGTCGACGCCGTCTCGATCGCAACACCCAATCACTGGCATTCGCTGATCACTATCTGGGCAGCACAGGCTGGAAAGCACGTCTATGTCGAAAAACCGATGAGCCACGATGTGGCGGAGGGCCGAATCGCCGTCGAAGCTCAGAAGAAGTACGGGGTCGTCATCCAGCACGGCACGCAAAGACGAAGCGACGCCGGTGTCGCCGGTCTGCACGAAGCGATCCAGGCTGGGAAGTTCGGCCGGCTGAAAATCTCGTACGGATACTGTTGCAAACCTCGCGCCAGCATCGGACACAAATCGCCGTCAACCTCACCCTCGAATCTCGATTGGAACCTGTGGCAAGGCCCGGCGAAAATTGACCGATTTCATGGAAACTATGTACACTACAACTGGCACTGGTTCTGGAAAACGGGCAACGGCGACCTGAATAACCAGGGTACGCATCAGCTCGACGTGGCTCGCTGGGCCCTCGACACCGACCTGACGCACCCTGTTCGCGCCATGGCCCTGGGAGGGCGATTCCAATGGAACGACCAGGGCGAAACTCCCAACACGATGTTAGGCATCGCCGAATATCCGAACGGTCAGTCCGTCTTCTTCAATGTCCGTAACGTCAATTACAAAGGCTACGAACGTCAGGTTGAAAACGAGTACTACTTCGAGGACGGCGGAAAGATCATCCGTGGCCAGTACTATCCCAGTGGCAGTCGCAAAGGTGAAGAGATTTCTGTGCCCGCCGGTAAGGTGACCCCGGGCGGGAACTGGGGCAGCTTCATCGCTGCCTGCCGTGCGAATGATCCGAGCATGGCCAACGGGAACGTCTACGATGCGCACTATGGATGCGTCCTAGGCCACCTGATGAACAACTCGTATCGGCTGGGAACCGAAGTCCCATTCAACGCCAAGGCAGGCCGATTCGGCGACAACTGGGACGCGGCCGAGCATTTCATGAAACTGCACGAAATTATGACAGACGGCGTCGCCCTTCCGGCAGACGGAAACCAATACGTCGTCGGTCCCTGGCTGACGTTTGACCCGAAGACCGAAAGACACACGGGAGACTTTGCCAGCGAGGCGAACGTCCTGTTGAAGGACTCGAACAACGCCGGTTTCGACGTTCCTACCGTGGCCAGCGTTTGAAAGTCGTTCTCGGCAGCACTTGACCGAGATCATTTCGTCGGCAATTCAGCCCTAACAGCCCGTTGAAAAAGGGTGCCACTGGCAGCTTGCTTGCCAGTGCGAGTTAGAAAACGCTTGAAAACACGGGCGGACAAGCCGCCCGTAGCACCCAAAGAGGAGACATCTTTCCTTTTTCAACAGGCTGCTAAGGGGGATGTGGGAATTCGGATTGCGGAGTTCCACATCCCGAATTGGGCGCCAATGAACCCGTACTGAATGAGAAGAGATCAGGAGCTTGGTGTGCAATTCTTGCGTTTTGCGAGTTCTGTGTTGACTGTGGTCGTATGTTGCTCTGCGCTGATCCATTCGGCAACCGCAGCAGATGAGGGGCGGTACGACCTCGTCATTCGAGGCGGAAAAATTGTGGACGGCACCGGCAACCCGTGGTTCTTCGGTGACGTGGCCGTCCGCTGCGACCGGATTGTGGCCGTCGGCCGAGTCCCGAAACAATCGGCCCATCGGGAAATCGATGCCCAAGGTCTGGTCGTCGCACCCGGATTTGTGGACATGCATTCGCACTCTGACTTTTTGCTGCTACAGGACGGCAATGCGCAGAGCAAAATTCGGCAGGGAGTGACGACCGAAGTTCTCGGCGAAGGCCGCTCCGCCGGTCCTTACCAGGGAAAGCTGGCGCCGCGGAAAGTGACTATTCAGGGCCAGAGCGTCTCCTGGACCAGGCTGAACGGATACTTCGAGACGGTTGAACGCGCCGGAATCGCCACCAACGTCGCCTCGTATGTCGGCATTGGCAACGTCTGGCAGAGCGTGATGGGGACATCCTTCGAACGGCCCACCTCGGCCGACGTCGAGCAGATGAAAACACTGGTCGACCAGGCGATGAGGGACGGGGCCCGGGGACTTTCAAGTCAGGTGATGATGCCGCCCGGCTCGCTGGCCAGCACCGACGATTTGGTCGCTCTGTGTCGAGTCGTCAAACCCTACGGCGGAATTTACTCGACGCACATCCGTAACGAGGGAACCGGTGTATTCGACTCGGTCAAAGAAGCGATTGAAATCGGCCAGCGGGCTGGCGTGCCTGTCGATGTCATTCACCTCAAAATTGCCGATCAGCAATACTGGGGCCGCATGAACGAAGTCGTGGCCCTGATCGAAGACGCCCGGCGGCGGGGCGTCAACGTGCAGGTCAACGTGTACCCCTACACCCGCGGCAACAACAATCTGGTGAGCATCATTCCGCCTTGGGCGCACGAAGGGGGCCGGCAGGAACTGCTCCAGCGGCTCAAAGATCCAAAACAGCGGGCGAAAATGAAGGAGGACATCACCGGCGGCGTTCCCGGTTGGTATAACCATTACACGGCGGTTGGCGGCGACTGGAGCCGCATGCTCATCAGCGCCAACAACACCTTCAAAGGCCTCACCATGGACCGCGTGATGGCCATCCGCACCAAGGGTCAAACGAACCCCGATCTGCTCGACGAATTGTTCGACTTTCTGATCGATCAGAATGGTTCGGTGGGCACCGTCTACGCGCACCACACTGAACAGGACATGAACCTAGCCCTGAAGCAGCCTTGGTGTTCGGTAGGATCCGACGGTTCGGCCTATGCCATCGAGGGGCCGCTCAGACGGGGAAACCCGCATCCGCGGAACTTCGGCACGTTCCCCAGAGTGCTCGGCGTTTACGTGCGAGAGTTGAAACTGCTCAGTCTGGAAGACGCCGTCCGCAAAATGACGTCGCTCAATGCCGCCAAGATCGGCATCCATGACCGGGGAATCTTGCGTGCCGGCAACTATGCCGATATCACCCTCTTCAATTCCGAAACAGTCATCGACCGCGCCGGGTATACCGACCCCTTCCAGTACAGCGAGGGCATCGAATACGTGATTGTCAACGGCACGGTTGTTCTCGACCGGGGCCAGCACACCGGCGCCCGACCCGGCCGCGCCCTGCGCCGACAACTGTGAATCGCAGAAAAAACCGTTGGCAGACTGACACAAAACGTGTTTCCGAAAATTGGAGCGGTCGAGCCGTAGGGTCGGGAGCGGATGCCCAACGACGAAAACTCTTCACTCGTGCGGTTGTTGAATCGTGCCCGCAACGGCGACACCGCCGCGCGAGACCGGTTGTTCGAGCGTTGCCGAACTTATGTTGGAGTGGTGGCTCGCGCGCAGGTCGAAAGCTGGATGAAAGCCAAAGTCGACGCCTCGGACCTTGTTCAGCAAACAATGCTCGAGGCGCATCGCGGTTTCGCCAATTTTCGCGGGACCAGCGAGGGCGAATGGCTCGCTTGGTTACGGCAGATTCTGGCGCACAACGCCGCCGATTTTGTGCGCCGGTATCGTGGCACCGAGAAACGACAGGTCCGGCGCGAGGGCCCGTTGTACGTTCGATCGGCTGACAGATCCGGGGAGTATCTCCGCGACTCGAGTGATCCCGGCGAAACTCCCAGCGATCTGGTTTCTCGCCGCGAAAAGGAGATCGAGCTGGCCGAAGCGGTCGCCCGCTTGTCGGATGATGATCGGGAAGTCATCCTGCTGCGAAATCTGCAGCGACTGCCGTTTCGCGAAGTGGCCCAGCGGATGGGCCGGTCGCGGCCGGCAGTGCAGATGCTATGGATGCGTGCCCTGCGCAAACTGCAGAGAATGCTGGCCGACGCGGAAGTGTGAGATCGATGTCCGACGTGCAACAGCCGACAACAAATCAGGAAGACGAGCGCAGGCTCTTTGAACTTCTCGACCGGTATGTGGAAACGTTGCACCGTGAAGACCTGCAAACTCGCAGATCGCTGCTGGAGCGTCACGGCGATCTGGCAGATTTTCTGGCCTGTCTAGACTCGCTCGAAGACCTTGCGCCGGCGGCTTGGGGGCCGGAACGAGCGGCACGCTCCGAAGCAGATTCCAGCTCAACCGGTTTCCGGCAGGGCGACGTCGCTGGCGAAATGTCGTCGGACCCAACGCAGAATCCGCAGGCCGGACTTCCAGTCGATTTCGGCAAGTACGAATTGCTTGCAGAGGTGGGGCGCGGCGGCATGGGGGTAGTTTATCGGGCACATCAGAAGGATCTCGACCGCACCGTGGCTGTGAAGATGATCCTCGCCAACTGGCTGGCGGCCCCCGAGACCGTGCAGCGATTCTACGCCGAGGCCCGGGCGGCCGGCGGAATCAAACATCCGAACATCATCGGAATCCACGAGGTGGGCCAAATTCATGGCCAGCACTATTTTGCGATGGACTACGTCGAGGGGCGCGGCCTCGGCGAATTGACTCAAAACGGTCCGCTCGACGGCGAGACGGCTGCAAAACTGGTCGCTTCCGTCGCTCGGGCGGTCCAACACCTTCACGAGCACGGCATCGTACACCGCGACCTGAAGCCATCGAACATTCTGGTCGATGGCGAGGGGTTGCCCTACGTCACCGACTTCGGGCTGGCGAAGGTGTTCAACTCGGAAAACGCACAGACCCGAACCGGCACGATTCTCGGCACGCCCAGCTATATGTCGCCCGAACAGGCGGCCGGCCGGACATCGGAGATTTCTGCGCAGAGCGATGTCTACAGTCTCGGTGCCATCCTGTACGAGTTGCTTTGCGGGCGTCCGCCGTTCAAAGAAGAGACGCCGCTCGACACGCTGGTGCAGGTTCTGGAGGGCGAGCCGACCATGCTCAGCCGGCTGAGCCGGAGCATTTCACGGGACTTGGAACTGATCTGTCTACGTTGCTTGGAGAAAAACCCACAGCAACGCTACCCATCGGCTGCTGTGCTGGCAGACGACCTCGAACGATTTCTCAAACGGGAGCCGATTCAAGCACGACCTTCCGGGTTCGACCAGAAACTACACCGCTGGGTCCGCCGAGAACCGGCGCTGGTCTCGCGGTTGTCAGGATTTCTCATTGCAGCGACGATTGCACAGACGGCGTATGTGCTCAATCCGGTGGACCTGGACTACCATGTGAGAATCATGTCGATCATCGGAATCTGGGTAGCGGTCTCGTTCTTGTTTCAGCACATGCTGCACCACCACTCGCTGGCCGATTTCGCCCGCTTTGCTTGGTCGGCCACCGATGCCATTCTGCTGACCTTGCTTCTCGCGGTCACCAAGGGTCCGCTGGGACCGTTGGTGATCGGGTATCCGCTGTTGGTTGCGGCGGCGGGTCTCTTTTTCCGAGTGCGACTCGTGTGGTTTGTGACAATTTCCTGTCTGGTCTCGTATTCAGTGCTGCTGTTGCTGCATCCCGAGGAGGCACGCCCGCCACATTATCCGGTCATCTTTGCGGCTGTTTTGGCCGTTCTGGGATTTATCGTGGCCTACCAGGTGTACCGCGTGCGAGTGCTGAGCCGGTTCTACAACCGCCATCGGCTGCCGTGAAGTACCGGGACGCCGCGTCGCTATGCAGCGGCTTCTTCGTGGTGGAGTTTTTTGACCAACCGCACCAGTCCTCTCCAGACGCGCTCGATGTCGAGTTCTTCCAGACAAGCCATATGCCGTCGGCCACGGTGGGGACACCGTCTGTGGTAGCTGCCAGCGCAAGAAACCTGTGTCGAGATCAGTTCGTGAGAATCGCCGGGTGGACCGGAACGTTGCGGGTCTGTGCATGTAAAGATGCCGACAACTGGCGTTCCCAAACCGGCCGCCAGATGCATCGGACCGGAATCGTTGGTCAGCAACACATCGGCAAACTGGAGGGCCGCAGCCAGTTGTCGCAGCGTTGTTTGACCGGCCAAATTGACGAGACCGGCCGAGGGAACAAACCGCCTGAGCAATCGTTCGAGATGTGTGGCCACCGGCATCTCGCTGCGGCTGCCCAGAATGAGGAACGAGAAACAGAACGATCTCTTGGCCTTGGCTGCGACGGCGGCAAATTTCTCCACGGGCCAGCGTTTCGTCACCCACCGGGCCCCGGGATGAATTGCCAGCATCGGTCCCGACAATCCCCGCAACAGCTCCTGCATTCGGTTTCGGTCATCCTGACGGATCGGAACGATCGTCTCTCGTCGGAAGCCGCCCATGCCGATGGCTTCGGCCACGCGCCAGTAACGAATGTGTGCCGGGACCAGACGCCCGGAATCGTGAAGCAAGCCGTGACAAACCAGGTGCGACCCCTCCCGTGCCGTCTCCAAACCGATCCTGAGCGGAGCCCGCGTTGCCGCGGTCATCACCGCCGTCCGCAACAATCCCTGCAGATCGAAGACGAGATCGAATTCTCGCTGCCGCAACTCGCGCAGCAGCCGTATCCACCCGCCAAAGGCACGCCGCTGTTCGAATCGAATGACCCGATCTAGGTGCGGGTGACCGTCCAACAAGTCGGTAAGTCGATCGCCGACGACCCACGAAATTTCCGCATGCGGAAACCGTTCGCGGAGGATCGGCAACAACGGCAATGTTTGAATAACGTCTCCCAGGGCGCTCGGCTTTATCAGGCAGATACGCTGGGCGTCCACGTCGAGCAGTCGCGATGATAAAATCCGCCGGGGCATCAGGAAACCACACGAAATAGATCCGTGTCAGTATGGGGGGCAGATGATATCGCCGACCGCTACCGAGGGACAAGGGCAGTCGTCAGACGTTTTTAGGTCCAACCATCATTCTGTTGTGCTTCCTTCAGATGGCAACACTTCTGATGGGAGACTTGCCTGGGCTGGGTCAACGGTGACAATACTTGTAGCAGGTCGCTGTCCGACCATTTGCAGCGGCGGTCAAAATTTCGTACGACAGATAAGGGCGCCGAGCTGGTGCATAGCCGTAGCAGTAGTCGTAGGTCAGGCACGGGGTGCCTGACCTACAGTGATCTGTTCCAAGGTCTCAGGAAAAATTTTTACCATGACAACGCCCGAACATCGCGACACACAGGTTACGTTTCATACCATCGACGAAGCCCTGACGGCCCTCAAGGAGGGTCAACTGGTCATCGTCGTCGATGCGCAGGACCGCGAGAACGAGGGAGACTTCATCTGCGCTGCCGAGACGATCACACCCCAGACGGTCGACTTCATGCTCAAGATCGGCCGCGGGGTGCTGTGCGTTCCATTGATTCAGGAGACCGCCGATCGGCTGCAGCTTGCTCCGGTGGTGGACCAGGCCCACAACACGGCCCCCAACCGCACCCACTTTCTGATTCAGGTCGATCATCGCGATAGCGGGACCGGTGTCAGTCCTGAAAACCGGGCCACGACCGTTCGCGCCCTCAGCGACCCCAACTCCAAATCGGAAGATTTTGTCCGTCCCGGTCACGTCGATCCTCTGTCGGCCAAGCAGGGGGGAGTGCTTCGTCGCGCCGGTCACACCGAGGCCACTGTCGATCTACTCCGCATGGCGGGGATGAGACCGGTTGGCGCGCTGATCGAAATCCTCAGTCAGAGCGGCCACGGGATGGCCGGATCCCGCGAACTCCACGAACTTTCGCGGCGGTTCGACATTCCGATCATCACCATCGAAGATTTGATTCGGCACCGCCGTGCCCGCGAGCAGTTGGTACATCGTCAAGCCGAAGTCTCGCTGCCGACCAAGCAGTTTGGCAGCCCGACCCTCATCGGTTACAGCGTCGAGCACGAAAACCAGGAACCGCTGGCCATTGTCTGGGGTGATGTGGCGCACGCGAAAAAACCGCCCTTGGTGAGGATGCACTCATCCTGCTTTACCGGCGATCTGCTGGGGTCCCTGCGCTGCGACTGCGGTGACCAGTTGCACATGGCCATCGAAATGATTTACCGGGAAGGGACCGGGGTGGTCGTGTATCTGCCTCAAGAAGGTCGCGGCATCGGCCTGATCGCCAAGCTTAAAGCCTACAAACTTCAGGAAGAGGGGTACGACACCGTCGAAGCCAACGAGAAACTCGGCTTCAAGGCCGACATGCGCGACTACATGGTCGGCATGCAGATTCTGAAGGACCTTGGTCTGACTGAAGTCCGACTACTGACCAACAATCCCAAAAAGACCGACGCCTTTCCGCTGGTCGGCATGGATCTGAGTGTCGTCGAGCAAATCCCAATCATCGCCCCGCCCAACGAACACCGCCAGCAGTACTTGGCCACCAAACGAGACAAGCTGGGGCACCTGCTCCCAGCAGATCGGTGATGATGCGAGACCATGCCGGCCAGCGATGGGCGTGAGCCGGCTGATCTGTCGGGAGAAACGGAAAAACAGTGGGATCACGCCCACCGCTCGCCGAGTTGAACAGAACCGGCTATGCTGCGCCACGGTTTGCACCCCGGCGCATTCGAGAACATCCCGTTAATTTCTCCTGGAGACGCCGCATGCCGCGTAGCCAGCGCTCATGGTCATCGGTTTTGTAGTGCAGGAACTCAGCCACCTCAGGATGCGGCAAGATCAGAAACCGTTCGTCGGCGAGTCCGCGCAGGACAGCTTCGGCCACCTCTTCTGGACGAATGGCGCTGAGCCTCAGAAACTCGTGAATTGGGTCGTTTTTGTCGAGCATGTCGGTTTCGACGCCCAGCGGGCAGAGGCAGGAAACACCGATTCCCGAAGCACCGTAACGGATCGACAACCACTCGGCCAAGGCAACAGAGGCGTGTTTACTGACGGAGTACGCAGCCGAACCGATTTCGGTCAACAGCCCCGCCCCCGATGCGGTTTGCAGCAGATAACCGCTTCCCCTCTCAAGCATGCCAGGAATGACCGACCGGGCGGCATACAGCAATGACAACACGTTGACTTCCCAAATATGCTGCCAATCCTCATCGGGAGTTTCGATTCCCCCTTTCGCGGTGATCCCCGCGTTCGAGCAGAACAGGTCAATGGGGCCGAAAACATCGACGGTGCGTTCGACCAAATCGATCACGTTCCCTTCAACACTGACATCGCATGGCACTGCCAGCCCACCAATCTCTTGGGCGAGTGCCCGGGCTGTCTGTTGGTCGAGATCCGCCACCACGACTCCGCGGGCGCCTTCGGCAGCAAACCGCTGGCACAGCGCCTGCCCGATGCCGTTTGCCCCTCCCGTGACAACGACCACCTTATCCTTGATTTGCATTGGCCGGCCTCCGTGCAGACGGCAGCGTTCCTTGCCCAGCCGCGTTGTAACAGGTCTTCCCAATCGCGGCTACCTGTGTTGCAAATGGCAGGCACCGCAACTGGCGCTCAGCTTTTTGAGCGCTTCGACGGCAACGGCGTAATCATGACGGTCGGCGGCGCCGACGATCGATTCGGCCGCAGTTCGGTAGCCTGTCGAATGCCGGTGCCAGCTCGCCCTCCCTCCGCGCGGCGGCGAGCGCTCGGCCAGAATGTGGCCGACCTCTGCAATAACGGCGGCTCGCGAACGGATGCGGCTCCACTCCGCCTCGTCTTTCGGTTGCTCGCAGAGCGACCGGGCCAGATCACCTCGAACTCCGGCGGGCGTATTCACCACCCGCATCAGGTCGGCGATGGTCGCGATTTTTTGCGACGGCTGTTGTGCGGGCGAAACGCGACTGGCCAAACGATTCTTCAGCGGGGCGTCCTCCACGTGTTTGCCGAAGAATTCATACATCTCGAACCAGGCTCGTTCCGCGGCGTCGTGATGGTAGCGGTCTGGGTCGCCTGGATTCATGAACCCGGTCTGCGCCTGCTCAAAGACCAGAAAGCGATGCTCGATGCCGGCCGCCTGCAGCGCCTGGTCAAACACGGTCCGCTTTGCGAAACCCCCGTTGCGAGTTGTGGCGCCGCTCCAAATCCCCATCATAGACGTGTGACGCAGCCCGGAGAGCAGGGCCCGATCGGACGCAGCGGGGCCGTCACAACTGACGCAGGCCTGTAATCCGGTTGCAGATGCCAGTTCCAGCGCCCAGCGACCGCCTGCGGACCAGCCCAAGGCGCCGACACGGTCGGGAAAAATGTTTTGACGGCGGCGCAGCCAACGGACCGCCGCCGACAGGTCGGCCAACAGACGCTCCTCCGCAATCTTGCCGGCCAGTCCCGGGTGTTCACTCGAAGCAGCACGGACCGTCTCTGCATCCAGCTCGACGAGCAGCACCGCATAACCGATTCCAGCCAGCTCTCGGGCTGTCAGGCGGAACCACTCGTTCGTCTCTTCATCATGGGCGATGACGATCAAACCGGGCAGACGCTCGATTCCCTCTTGTCTCGTCAAAACTCCCTGCCGTTTGCCGCCGGCGCTGACCCACTTGGCGCGAGCCGTCGTGACATTAGGCTGGCGGACGGACAAGAAGACGTCCAAAAAAGGGGGTAACTTCTGAAGCTGCCGTTGTCTTTGTGATGGTGGATCACTCCCCCAAGCGGCCTGAGACGCATCGGA
>Ga0310123_10003789_pt1 | contig 11577 bp, 12 predicted proteins | sample CB6_AW_1057_MG_FD_203505 | JGI IMG/M metagenome (GOLD analysis project Ga0310123, IMG submission 203505) | Marine microbial communities from Western Arctic Ocean, Canada - CB6_AW_1057 | ecosystem: Environmental > Aquatic > Marine > Oceanic | place: Canada: Western Arctic Ocean | collected... | reverse complement strand
AACAATCGCAGCCGTGCTTTTGGTGGGGTGTGGGTCGGGTGTGGATATTCACGAAGCTGCCAAAGACGGACGCATCGAAGATGTCAAAAAGGCTTTGGATGCTAGCATGGATGTTAACGCGAAGCGTTTGGAGTGGAAATGATTGTGGGCGTCGTAGAGGGCCAAGGTTATCACGGCGGCGGGTTGATGAATTGAAAGGCAAACAGCTTGGCGTTACGCAACTGAAACCGGAGCCGGACGGGTTTGCCTTTCAACGCGGCCAAGTCACGGCCGTTGGCCCAGGCGGGTTCCCACCGCAGCGCGTCAATTTTGCCAGACTGGGCGGTGTGGCCAGGTATTTTTTTGGCATTTTCATCGAGCACTTCCACGCGGATGTGTTCGCCGTGCGCGTTGACTTGCAGACGGCTGCCGGCGAGCTGGAAGGGCTTGGTGAGAATGCTGCCGAGCTGCGTGCCCTTGGCGGACAAGCTGATGAAGCGGTCGCGCTTCAGGGTGGCTAGGCCGATGCCATGCGGACCGCGGTCGGCGATGCCATGGCGTTCGCGGAAGCCGTTGTAATATATCCAGTGGCGGTCGCGATGGGTGACGATCTGCGAGGCGGGAAATATCATGTCCTTGTCGAAGCTGCCGTCGGGCCCACGCGGGATGAGGGGCTCGCTGGCATAAACCCACGTGAGGTCCCACATGGCGTTGCCGCGGGTGGTGCCGATGTAAAAATTGACAATGTCGTGCTCGTGCCGCTTGTGGTGATTGGGCCGGGGATCGTAGGGTGCGCCGGGCTTGGGGATGTTTTCGTAAACGGACATCAGCGCGAAGTGCACGCCCTCGTGGATCCAGTCGGTGAGCGCGTAAATTTGCCGGCGATAAATCTCGTTCTCAGCGCCCTTGCCGAATTTCCATTCGCGCACCGTGCGCCAGTTTCGCGGGTTGGCCTTGAGGTCCGGGTTTACCATGTCGCGCGTGCCGCGGACCTCCAGCCCACTGGCAGGCCGACGAAAGTCCGTGCGCGTGAACATCCGGTACACCTTCGCCTCGGCGTCCCACACGATTTGGTTGTAAGTATCCGCCGCGCGATGCGTCACGGGCTTGCCGCCGTTGTAGGCCTTCCAGTGGATGCCGTCTGCCGAGTAGCCCAGTGCCGCCGCGTGCGGGCGCAGGTAGGCGTAGCACACCTTGTATCGGTGGGTCGGGTCGGTCTCGTTCGGGTCGATGTAAAACGAGGCGGTGTTGTGATGCGCCGGGTCCAGCCCCTTCAGCAGCGAGATTTTCTTGAAATGAATCCCATCGACCGACTCCGCGTAGCCATACGGGTTGCCGCGGTACCACATCTTGAATTTCCCCTCATCGTGCAGCACCGTGCCATAAAAGTGCCCCTCGAAAATCGGCTTGCCGCCATTCTGCTTCACCACCGCGCCCAGTTCGCGCACCATCCCGCGCTTCTCCGCCACCACCCAGTCATCCACCAAAAGCTGCTTGCGCAGCCCCACCTTCACTCCATCGGCGGCGAATGCCCATGACCCAGCCAGCAAAACTGCAATCAGCCAAAAACACTTATGGTAAATGAGAAATCGTCTATGCATTCGAGGCAAATTCTGCGGATTCACCCGCCGGATGCAAGGCAAAGTCCGACGATTTCCCGTGCTGGATTTCCGACAGGCTGAGCATGCCCTGACACGATAAAATTGCGTTAGATCCTACCGTGGCCACAAGGAAATCGCCGAACTACTCATTGCCAAAGGTGCGGATGTGAATGCGAAGGATGAATTTGGCAAAACAACACCGCTGGATTGGGCCATCAGTCGCAAACATCCCGAAATCGCCGACCTCCTCCGCAAACACGGCGGCAAGACGGGTGAAGAATTGAAAGCTGAAGGCAACTAAACCAACCCGACCGTCGATACCAGTTCAACATCGCCACCACGCTTTTTATGCTATTGTGACTTATGCTGTGGTTCGCTATTTTTCCGTTTTTAGAATATGCCTGATATCTCCAACCTCATAGGAATGTTGTTCCAAGTCCTACTTGGTGGTGCGTGGATTGCCTGTTTGGTATTGGTAATTATTGAAATGTTTAACAAAGGCCAAAAAGGACTTGGGATAGTTACAATAGTTTTGTCACTGTGCTTTGGTATTGGTGGTTTGATTGCGCTTATTTGGGGTTGGTCTGCTTCTGGCAATAAAAAACTAATGACTACTTGGTCAGTGATTTGGCTCTTCGGCCTACTAACCGGTACTATGAGTCTAATCTGATTGCTATTGGATCGTTTATAGACTTCACACTACTCCACCACTTGAACGCAGCAGGGTTGTTGTTCAGCGGCAACAGTTAAAACGGCTTGAAAACTGTGCTTACCGTGATGAGTGTTGCCTCTCTATGATTTGGGGATACGTCGATTGGTGGGGTCTTCTATTCTGGTTAGGCTTCGCAGCCTTGTCGGGACTCTGTTTCCTTTCTGCTTTGCGTGCTTTGTCTAAAGGCGAGTGTATGAGGATTGGTAAAGGTGCAGACGTAAATGCGAAAGTGGAGTTTGGCCCATTACAAGGGATGACTCCGCTTGATTCTGCTAACAATAGCGGTCGTACTGAAATCGTCTCACTACTCCGCAAGCACGGCGGCAAGACCAAGAAGGAACTGGAAGCCGCCGGCAAATGAAACACCTCCTACTCACAACAATCGCAGCCGTGGTGCTGGTGGGGTGTGGTGAGTCGCAGCAGTCGGCTCCAGCACCAGAAGCGAAACCTGTTGAACCTGTTGCTGAAGCTGCACCACCAGAACCGACGACAGCCAAAGCACCAGACATCTCAATTCGCGAAGCCGTTAAAACTGGAAACATCGAAGCGGTTAAACAGCACTTGGATGCTGGTGCGGATGTGAATGCGAAGGGTAAATATGGAAGGACTCCTTTGCATTATGCGGCTTCAAGAGGTCTCAATAAGATCATCGAACTACTTATCGCCCGAGGTGCGGGTGTGAATACGAAGATTGAGGTAGGTGATTACAAAGGCCAAACACCGTTAGATGGAGCCATCCAGTGGAACCAAACAGAAACCGCCGACCTCCTCCGCAAACACGGCGGCAAGACGGGTGAAGAATTGAAAGCTGAAGGGAAATGAAACTACTACTAACAACAATCGCAGCCGTGGTTCTGGTGGGGTGTGGGTCATCAAAAAATGATCTTTTACTGATTGAAGCCTCTGAGTCAGGAAACATTGAAGATGTCAAAGAGTATCTAGCTGATGGTGCAAATGTGAATGCTAGGGATGATCAGTTTGGCGGAACTCCTTTGCATGGTGCGGCTGGATATGGTCAAACGAAAGTTGCTGAACTGCTTCTAGCGAACGGCGCGGAAGTGGATTCAAAGGATGATAAGTATGAAGTGACTCCTTTGCATTATGCGGCTTTACGAGGACGTAAGGAAACCGCCAAACTACTTATCTCTAGTGGCGCAGATGTGAATGCGAAGAATGTAGAAGGGGGGACTCCTTTTCATCTTGCGGCGGAGGAAGGCCAACAACAAATTGTGGAACTGCTGATCTCAAAGAAAGCGGATATAAATGCAAGAGATAATAAAGGCAAAACGCCACTAGATTGGGCCGCCACATGGGGGCTAAAAGAAACCGCCGACCTCCTCCGCAAACACGGCGGCAAGACCAAGAAGGAACTGGAAGCCGCTGGCAACTAAACCAACCCACTCCACCGCTTGAACGCTGACAGGTTCTGGCTGAAACAAAACAATGCGCTACGTCATTCTAATAATCCTCACGCCAATTACGGCATTTTTCGGTTTCTTGGGCGGGGTGGTGGTTGCCATGGAAATTGGCCTGTCTCTGCATGATAATTACGAGTATTTCGCTAGCTTTAATGGAACGGCTAGCGGCGCCTTAGGAATGATTATGGTGTTTGGAGGCGCATTCGTCGGCGCACTGGTGCCTTGGTTGACATACCACTTGGCCAAGCGCTGGAATTGGGGGCAGCGTTTCATTTGGCTTGAATCAACTTACCAGTTTGGTGGAGCTTGGGCGTTTGCTGACATGTCGGAGGGCAACCAACTGGCGGGCGGGTTTGGGTGGAACGATGCTTCCAGCCTGACCGAGGAGCAACATCGCAAACGAATGTGGGCCGTGGTGCTGCCGGCCACCGTGCTTCCCTTGCTCGGGGCGCTGCTTTACTTCGTCATTGCCAAGGGGGTGGGCTTGGCGCAGTTGGCCTATTCCGGCACCAAGTTGTTCACGCTGCTGTGGCCGCTCATCGCGGTGCCCTGGATATTGAAACACCGAATCGGGCGTCCGGCTTGGAGGGAGGCGCGTCACTGGCGAACACTGCCATCCGGCTTGCTTGTCGGCGCGGGCATCGTGGGGTTGATGTTTCTGCTCATGCAAACCCAATGGCTCGGCGAGCTGGTTCGCGCGAATACGGATCGCATCAGGGACACCATCACCGGCCTCGGCCTGAACCGGGCTAATTACTGGGCGTTTGGCATTTGCCTCGCTGTGCTGCACTCGCTGCTGGAGGAATATTACTGGCGCTGGTTTGTCTTCGGCGGACTGCGCCAGTTGATGCCCGCCGGTCTGGCGCACGCGCTCGCCGGTGCGGCCTTCATGGGACATCACGTGGTGGTTTTGCTGCAATTTTTCCCCCTGCCCCTTGCCCTCTTTCTCAGTTTCTCGATCGGCTTGGGTGGCGTGATCTGGAGTTGGATGTATGTGCGCCAAGGCTCACTGCTGGGCGTGTGGCTCTGCCACATCATCGTCGATTTCGGCATCCTCACGATCGGGTACCAACTGCTGTTAGGCACTGCGTCGGCTGTCAATTAGCGGGAGAATCCCAGCCCCTCACTCGGCTTTACGGAGGCGGGGAAAGTGTTGTGTCTGCATGTGTTTCGGGGGGGAAGGTTTGCTTTTCACAACCCTTGACGGACCCCGGGGTAGGGGGGAGGATTGCCGCAACCCCACGAGGGCTTGTCATGCCGCTTATTCTCCAGCGCTTGGGCCGCTTGCCAGTTGTTTTATTGGCTGCGTTTTTCTGTCTGTCGCCTGGCCAAGCGGCCGGCTTGGCCAAGCGCATTGGCTCGCGAAAACCCTGAACTCACCAACCTCCTCCGCAAACACGGCGGCAAGACGGGTGAAGAATTGAAAGTAGCACAACCAAAACCGCCTCCAATACCGCCGACAGACAAAGCACCAGACATCCACGATGCTGCAATGTACGGAGACATCGAAGCCGCCAAACAACGCTTGGCTTCTGGCTCGCCACACATGACGCCGGCGGATTGACATGACCATTCAGCCAAAGAACACGACGACGGAAACTCCTCGCCCGAAGCGTCGATGGAAGAGGGTCCTCGTGCTTCTTGCTGTGGTTGCGGCTGTTTCCGTGGCGAGGCCGACGTGGCACCTCCTGTCGACCGCCTGGAACGATTCCACAGAGATTGAAGTTGTGCCGCCCGGCCATGTCGACGACGCCAGTCGGCTGAACCGAGCGCCCGTCTCGGAAGTGATCGACGTTCCGGTCGAGATCGATCGCGCCGAAGAGCAGCTTGCGGATCTGCTCGCGCGAGCCCGTCGCGACGGGCTGCGAGTTTCGATTGCCGGAGCCCGGCACAGCATGGGCGGGCACACGATTTATCCGGGCGGCCTCTCGATCAACATGCTGCCGCATAATCGGTTGGAACTCGACGAAGAACACGAGATTCTGCACGTCGGAGCCGGAGCTCTGTGGAGCGACGTTATTCCGTTCCTCGACAAGCGAGGCCGCTCGGTGGCGGTCATGCAGTCAAATAATTCGTTCTCGGTCGGCGGGTCGCTCAGCGTGAACTGTCACGGCTGGCAGCACGGTCGGCCGCCCATCGTCTCGACCGTTGAGTCGCTGCGGCTGATGAAGGCCGACGGGGCGATCGTCACGTGCAGCCGCGATGAAAATGCCGAGTTGTTTTCGCTCGTGCTGGGCGGCTACGGACTCTTCGGGATCATTCTCGATGTCGACCTGAAGGTCGTTCCGAACCGACGCTACCTGCTCACCAGTTATGTCATCCCCGCGACGGAAGCGATGTCGACTTACCAGCAGAAAGTCGGGCCCCGGTCGGACGCCGCGATGGTTTACGCGAGGATGAATGTCGACCCCGAGCACTTTCTGGAAGAAGTCATCCTGAATGTACTTGCCGAGGATCCCGATCCGCAGGCAGCGATCCCGCCGCTGGGAGAACTCGGTCTCGTGGGTATTCGCCGCGCTTTTTTTCGAGGTTCGATCGACAGCGATTACGGCAAGCGACTTCGCTGGGCGGCCGAGACGAAACTGCAGTCTCAGATTCGTGGGAAAGCGTTCTCCCGGAATCAGTTGCTGAATGAAGGAGTCGAAATTTACGAAAACCGCCAGGCCGACTCGACAGACATCCTGCACGAGTACTTCGTTCCGGAAGAATTCATTGAGCTCTTCGTCGAAAAGCTCCGCGAAATCATCCCGGAAGAAAAAGGCAATCTGCTGAACGTCACGGTGCGGCACATTGACGAAGATGAGGACACTTTTCTCCGCTACGCCGCCGGCCCGATGCTGGCTCTCGTCATGCTGTTTAACCAGAAGCGAACAGACGAAGGCGAGGCTTCGATGCGAAAGCTGACGCGGCGAATGATCGACGCCGCGCTGTCGCTCGGCGGCCGTCACTACCTGCCGTACCGGCTGCACGCGACGCCCGAGCAGTTTCATTCGGCCTACCCGATGGCTCGCGAGTTCTTCCAGAAGAAACGGGAATACGATCCCGATGGGCTGTTTCAGAACCGTTTCTATTTGAAGTACGGAGAAGCCGATGTGGGTTCGCAAGAGAATGGACATCGGCTGGCTCGACCTGCTGAGCGCTCGCTTTAACAGCGTGCTGCCCGGTTCACGGTCCGCGGCGAGCGAAGCGGCCTGGTCCTGTGCCGGCCCCCGAGTCAAGCTGGTCGAGTAACCTCCTCCGCAAACACGGCGGCAAGACGGGTGAAGAATTGAAAGCTGAAGGGAAATGAAACGAATCCTAATCACAACAATCGCAGCCGTGCTACTGGTGGGAAGCGCTTTAGCTGACCCGATTCACGATGAGGTTATTAGAGGTGACATTGAAGGTGTAAGGTCTCTTTTAAATTCTGGAGTGGATGTAAATGCAAAAAACGATAAAGGTTGGACGCCTCTACATTATGCGGCCAGCGAAGGGCAAATAGACATTTTAAATCTTTTATTGTCCCAAAATGCCGATGTGCGAGCGGTAAACCAATATGGAATGACTGTCGTACATTTGGCAGCTTGGTTGGGGCCCAATACTGTAGTTCAAATAGAAATATTGACCGCTTTGATTGATTTTCCTGTTGAAGGTGGAGTGAATCTTAATACAACCGTTTTGACTGGCCAACACAGGGGGAAAACGCCGCTAGATTTGAGTTCTGGTGATACTCGTGCTTGGCTTCGTAATCACGGTGGTAAGACAGGAGCAGAGTTGGGGAATATTGACATTTTTTCGGCTGTCAAAGATGGAGACATCGAAGCTGTTAGGAAATATTTAGATGCAGGTGGTGATACTAATGCAAGTGATATAGCTGGGTTAACATCTCTACATTATGCTTCACGTTATGATCAAAAAGAAATTGTCCAATTGTTAATCATCAATGGAGCCTCCATTAATTCGCAGTCCGATAATGGTCTTACCCCTCTGCATCTTAGCGGTAAGACTGGCAACAAGGAAATTACAGAACTACTTCTTGATCAGGGTGCAGTTGCAAACCCAAAAGATGTTAATGGAAAAACCCCACTTGATTATGCTATCGATAAAAAACATAAAGGAGTAGTTACTTTGCTCCGAGAGCATGGGGGCAAAGCTGGTGCAGAGTACACCTTTTTGATTTACATAAATGTAGCATCCACAATGATCTCCAACCGATTGCTGATTAATGGAAATAGCGGCCTTGAATATGAGGTGTTATACAGTTCCGACTTAAATGAATGGCAGTTGTTGGACTCAGTTAAAATAGACAAATCTCCTCAACCCTACCTACTGTCAACCAACAAGGACGCCATGCGCTTTTACAAGTTACGGTTGGTTGAATGATTTCCTCCGCAAACACGGCGGCAAGACGGGTGAAGAATTAATAGCTGAACAAAAATAAAACGCCGAAAGCTCCCTGACTAATTAGGCCAAATTTAAAAAAATAAAATTTATGCGGCTAGGTGGTTAGTTTTTAGCGCCAAAAGCTCCATTTTTTAGAGCTTTGGCCGCTTGATAAACTCATTGCATAAATAATCAAAAAAGCTGAGCTTTGGGCGAGTGATGAGGTACTTAATACTCACAACAACCGCAGCCGTTCTTTAGTCTGCCTTACGTTCCTTAAAACAACCCACTCCACCACTTGAACGCTGATGGGTTCTGGCTCAGACAAAACTGTGCGATACGTCATTCTAATAATCCTCACGCCGATTACGGCATATTTTGGCTTCTTGGGCGGGGTGGTGGTCGCTACAGCACTTGGCCTGTCCCTACATGACAACTACGAGTATTTCTATCCTTACGATGTCGGAGCGGCTGGCAGCGTCGTTGGGATGATTCTGTATTTCGGAGGTGCATTCGTCGGCGCACTGGTGCCTTGGTTGACATACCACTTGGCCAAGCGCATTGGCTCGCGAAAACCCTGAACTCACCAACCTCTTTCGCAAACACGGAGGCAAGACGGGTGAAGAATTGAAAGCTGAAGGGAAATGAAACGCACCCTCCTAACACTCACGATAGCCTCGCTGTTGGCCACAACCGCCTTTGCCGATCCGATTCACGTTGCTGCCGCAGCCGGCGATCTTGCTGCCATCCGAGCGGAATTGGATAAAGGCGTTGATGTGAATGCGAAGGATAATGAAGGAAGGACTCCTTTGCATTATGCGGCTAAATACGCAACCAAGCAAGTTGTCGAACTCCTTATTCCCAATGGTGCGGATGTGAATGCCAAGGATGAGGATGGATGGACTCCATTGCATTTTGCGGCAACCAAAGAAATCGTCGAACTACTAATCAACGAAGGCGCAGATGTGAATGCGAAGAATAAGTGGGGTGGGACTCCTTTGCATGCGGCGGCCACAAACGGTAAAAAGGAAACCGTCGAACTGCTAATCGCCGCAGACGCGGATGTGAATGCGAAGGCTAAAGATGGCAAAACACCACTAGATATGGCCAATGGCGCAATCGCCGACCTCCTCCGCAAACACGGCGGCAAGACGGGTGAAGAATTATTGATGCCGCGCTTGTCTGACATTCGGACATATTGGGAACGTGTCCAACTGGCCGAATTGGTAATCAATGGCAAGGTTGGCCTCAAATGCGGGGTGCTTTACAGTACCGACCTGAAGGAGTGGCATGTGCTGGACACCGTTACATTAGAAGCATCCCCACAGGTTTACGTGGATAAGTCAGCCGAACAATGTCCACACTGGTGTTTACAACCGATGCGCTTTTACCGAGTCAAGCTGGTCGAGTAACCAAAATCAATATTCACAATGAAACACCTACTACTCACAACAATCGCAGCCGTGCTGTTGCTGGGGTGTGGGCCGAGTGTGGATATTCACCAAGCTGCTAAAGATGGAAACATCAAAGCCGCCAAAGAAGCCATTGCTGCTGGCGCGGATGTGAATGCGAAGATGGGTGGAGGGACTCCTTTGCATTGGGCGGCGCAATTTGGCCACAAGAAAATCATCGAACTACTTATCGCCGAAGGTGCGGATGTGAATGCGAAGGGTAATTTTGGCAGAACGCCGCTAGATTGGGCCGTTCACAAATCTGCCGACCTCCTACGCCACCACGGCGGCAAGACAGGTGAAGAATTGAAAGCTGAAGGGAACTAAGCCAAGCCACTTCACCACCTGAACGCTGACGGGTTCTGGTTCTACTGCAACGGAGTGATTTTCTCGCATATCGCTGACTCTTCCACACCTAGCACTAGATACAGAAAACGGATTTGGGACTGTCTTTGGAGGTTCAGATAAATCAAAATCGATGCCGCAACATAGAAATTCGCCGCTTTCCTTATGTTTTAGAGGTTTTTAGTGTAGAAGCCGAAAAAGTGTGACCAAAGGTGTGACCGAGAAAACGCTTAAAAACTAAGTCATTTGTAATCAATAGGTTAGACACACATGAAATGAAACACCTCCTAATCACAACAATCGCAGCCGTGGTGCTGGTGGGGTGCGGGAAGGCGAAGCAGTCGTCTCTTGCACCAGAAGCGAAACCAGAACCGCCGACAATCAGTTTGTCATGGCGCACACGGCCGACGACGTGGGATGGATCATACTCAATTCACGAAGCTGCCGGGGCACGCGGAAGAAAAGGTAACATCGAAGCCGTCAAACAGCACTTCGCCGCTGACACGGATCCGATCTACGAGCGGGGTTGGACCATTCTAACTGGGCGCAACCTAAACCGAAACTTGCCCAGAGAAAAACCGGTTGAATCAGACAGTAATGAAGAAACAACAGATAAAAGCGGGTAAACGGCTTACGGAAGCCCACCAAAACACCTTGAAAACTGGGGTGATTTGTGAGAGCTCTACATCCTGAACTTTGGGGCTTTGTATGTTGACTACCAATTAAGAAGTATGGATAACTTGCCGAACATCTGTTCGAAAGATGCAGGCAGCTGCTAGACATAAAACGAATTCGAGCCGGTACATCGGTCCGATTTCAAGGCGGTCGTTCCTCAAGGTGGGAACCCTTGGCGTGGGTGGCCTCAGCTTGAGTGATGTTTTCCGGTTGCGGGCGGCGGCTGGGGAAACAAACGTCGCTCCCGACACGTCGGTTATCTTTATCTGGCTTGCCGGTGGGCCTCCGCACATGGAGACCTACGACATGAAGCCGGATGCTCCTTCCGACTATCGGGGGCAGTTCCGTCCGATTCGTACAAACGTACCGGGCATCGAGGTTTGCGAACTCCTACCAATGCACGCTAAATGCGCTGACAAATACACGCTAATTCGTAGCGTCGCGCACAAGTTTTCGGATCACGGCGGAGGGTCTAAGCGATTTCTAACAGGCCGCATACCCAAGGAACCAACTGGGACAGTTAACGATGCACCAGCAGTCGGATCGATTGTCGCAAAGATGCGTGAGCACATCGATATCGGTCTGCCGAACTACATAACTGGTACCAATATTGGCCGTGATAAAATCGACACGTACGCATTCGGAACGGCGTACCTCGGTCCACAATACTTTCCCTTCAACATCGCAGGAGATCCGAGTGAGCCCAAATTTGAAATTAAGAACCTAGCGCTCGACCAAGCAATCTCCGATCGACTTGACGATCGCTTGCGGCTGTTGAAAAGCCTCGATCTACTGCGGAGCGAGATCGACTCCAGTGGTGTGATGGATTCGGTTGACAAGTTCAATCAACAAGCGATCAGCCTATTGACCAGCCCGCAGGCACGCGAGGCGTTTGACCTGTCTAAAGAGCCAACCCGGATCCGGGAGCGTTACGGCAAGCATGCGTGGGGACAGCGGGCGCTTCTGGCCCGTCGTCTGGTTGAGGCGGGCTGCAGTTTCGTAACTATGGTAATGGAAAATCCATACCAGTCGGG
>Ga0310123_10003786_pt1 | contig 11583 bp, 9 predicted proteins | sample CB6_AW_1057_MG_FD_203505 | JGI IMG/M metagenome (GOLD analysis project Ga0310123, IMG submission 203505) | Marine microbial communities from Western Arctic Ocean, Canada - CB6_AW_1057 | ecosystem: Environmental > Aquatic > Marine > Oceanic | place: Canada: Western Arctic Ocean | collected... | reverse complement strand
GATTATCTCGCGGTTCCGAGCCCCCCCCTTTCCCCTTGTCTCAACACAAGGTCTCTCCCGCAGACCTTGATCGATGAATTCTCGCAAACCCCATCGACTCGAAGCCGCGCGGCTGGAGAAGCTGCAGAAGATCCGGGACCTGGGACTCGATCCCTGGGGCCAGCGTTTCGACGGCCACATCCCGATTTCCGAGGCCCGCGAGAAGTGCCCGGAGGAATCGGGAACCGACGGGGAGACCGTCCGCGTGGCCGGTCGGATCATGCTGCGAAACAACCGCGGCAAGCTGAAGTTCTACCACGTGCAGGACTGGACCGGACGGATCCAGTTGATGGTCTCCCGCGGTGACCTCAGTGACGAACAATGGGAACTGGTCGGCGCGCTGGACCTCGGCGACCTGGTTGGCATCGACGGCCGGCTGAGGGTCTCGCAGACGGGCGAGAAGACGATCTTCGCCGAGAAGATCACGATGCTGTGCAAGTCGCTGGCCCAGCCACCCGAGAAGTTCCACGGGGCCAAGGATGTCGAGATGCTGCTGCGGCAACGCTCGATCGACCTGATCTACAACGAAGGCGTGCTCGACCGCATGCTCAAGCGGACCCGCATCATCCACTCGATTCGCCAGACGCTTTCGGGCGAGGGGTTTGTCGAGGTCGAGACACCGGTGCTGCACGCTGTGGCCGGGGGTGCAGCGGCTCGACCGTTCATCACCGAGCACAACACGCTGGGGATCGAGCTGTTCATGAGGATCGCACTCGAACTGCACCTCAAGCGACTGATGGTCGGCGGTGTCGAGCGGGTCTATGAAATCGGAAGGGTGTTCCGCAACGAGGGAATCGACGCGACGCACAACCCCGAGTTCACGATGATCGAGGTCTACCAGGCCTACGGCGACTACGGGTCGATGATGGACCTGACCGAGAAGATCGTCGTCGACGCCACAGAGATGCTCGGGGACGGCATGGTTCTGCCCTGGGGCGACGACGAGGTCGACTTCACCCCGCCCTGGCCCCGGAGGACCTACGCCGAGTTGTTCGAAGAGCACGCCGGGTGCGCGATGGGCGACACCGAGGCGGTGGCCGGGGTGGCACGGCGACTGGAGATCGACACCGTCGGGGTGCACCCCGACGTCGTCATCAACAGGGTCTTCGAGGAGACCGTCGAGGACGCGCTGGTCGGACCGGTATTCGTCATCGACTACCCCGCCAGCCTCTGTCCGCTGACCAAGCGGAAGGCCGACAACCCCGAGATCGCCGAACGGTTCGAGCTGTTCATCCACGGCATGGAACTGGCCAATGCCTACACCGAGCTCAATGACCCGCTGCTGCAGGACGAGTTGTTTCGCACCCAGCTTGACGGCCTCGACGAAGACGACTCGATGGCCAAGCTCGACACCGACTTCCTCGAGGCCCTGCGGATCGGCATGCCCCCGGCCGGCGGGCTGGGGATCGGCATCGATCGCCTGGTGATGCTGCTGACCGACAGCCGCTCGATCCGTGACGTGATCTTCTTTCCGCTGCTGCGACCCGAATCGGTCGGTGGCAACAAGTCGGCTCAATCCAGCAATGACGACGACGTGAACCAGGCAACCGAAGCAACAGAGACAAACGCGGCGGGATAAGCGAGACTATTCGACAGGTCGAAACGACGGTGAGACCGGATTCTCACACAACGGCAAGGGACTGCCATGTACAAGCTCCAGCTCTGCCTCCGCTACCTGCGGACCCGCTGGATCGCGTTGGCCAGCATCATCAGCGTGATGCTCGGCGTGGCCACCATGGTCGTGGTCAACAGCGTGATGGCCGGCTTCGCCACCGAGATGCGCGAACGGATCCACGGAATCCTGGCCGACATCGTCGTCGAAACCCACACGCTCGACGGCGACCCTGATGCCGCCGCTCGGATGCAGGAAATCCAGGAGGTCGCTGGAAACTACGTCGAGGCGATGACCGCGACGGTCGAAGTCTACGGGATGATCAGCTTCAAGTACCGCGGCCAGGTGATCACGCGGCCGGTCACCCTGATCGGGATCGATCCCGAGACCAAGGGGGCCGTCAGCCCGCTGGTCACCAATCTTACCTCCTTCACCTCCGGCCGACGCATGGGATTGGCCCTCGAGGATGACGTCGGCATCGGTTGCCGTGTCGCCGGGGTCCTGGCCGGAAGCCCCGCCGATGCGGGAGGCATCCACGCCGGAGACCGGATCACCGGCTGCAATGGAACCGCCATCCAGGACACCAAAGAACTCGCCTCCCAGCTCAAGAACACCGTCGATCGAAAGACCATCGACCTGGACATCAACCGGGATGGTCAACCGCTGGCCCTCAAGCTGCCCGTGCCGCTACCGTCGTGGAACCTGACCGCCGATGCACGTGAACACCGCCGCGCAATCGTCGAACTCGAACGACGACGCCTCGAATGGAACCAACCTCAGACCGTCGTCCCCGCCGGCGGCACCCGGCCCACACCTCAACTCACACCTCACCCCACGCCGCCCGATCTCAACACCCCACCCACCTCCCAGCCCAGCCCACTGACGCCGCCGCCCAGCTTCGAGACCATCCCACCACCGTCCAGGGATCTCGCCGCACCCGATGTCCCTGACATCGATCCCTCCGATCCGCTGCGGTCACGGGTCTACCTGGGCGCCGGGCTGATCGAGTTCCCGATCGAGGACAAGAAGACGGGTGAAATCCGGATCGAACGGATGGTGCTGGCCGGCGAGGATGTCCGCATCACCACCGTGTCGGCCGGACGCCCCCCCGAACCCCGGCACTTCACCGCCACGGTGGTCGACGTGTTCAAGAGCGGCATGAGCGAGTACGACTCGAACCTCGTCTTCTGCAATATCGAGGAACTCCAGCAGACCCGCGGCATGGTCGATCCCATCACCGGGGACCGTGCCGTCACGTCGATCCAGGTCAAGCTGAAGAACTTCGAGGACGCCGAGACGGTCGTCAAACGACTGCGGGCCGCCTTCCCCGCTCACATCTACTCGGTCCGCACCTGGCAGCAGAAGCAGGGGCCGCTGCTGGCCGCCGTTGAACTCGAGACCGGCATCCTCAATATCCTCCTGTTCCTGATCATCGCCGTCGCCGGGTTCGGCATCCTGGCCATCTTCTACATGATCGTCGTCGAGAAGACTCGCGATATCGGCATCCTCAAGGCACTGGGCGCCAGCCGACGGGGGATCATGTCCATCTTCCTCGGCTACGGCCTGGCCCTGGGCGTCGTCGGCAGCGGGGTCGGTGTGCTGCTGGGACTGGTCTTCGTCCACTACATCAACCAGATCGAAAACGGGATCACGTGGTTGCTGGGAAGGAAGGTCTTTGACGAAACGATCTACTACTTCCCCGAAATCCCCACGGCGGTCAATCCGCTGACCGTCGGCTGGATCGCCCTGGGCGCCATCGGCATCGCCATCCTGGCCAGCATTCTGCCGGCACGCCGCGCCGCCAAACTTCACCCTGTCCAAGCCCTGCGCTACGAGTGAACCCGAAGGACATCACACCGTGAGAACACCGCAGCCACCGCAGCCACCGCAGCAAATCCCCCGGGACACGAGCCAACTGGCCCGCGACGCCTGGGCCACGGCCACCTCCGACCCAATCACACCCGAGCCTTCTTTCGTTCCACAACAACCCACCCCGGCCCAGGATGCCACCCGTCTCCGCTGCGTCGCTCTCGAGAAGTCCTACCGCAAGGGCGACCTGGTCATCCCGGTCCTTCGCGGCGTCGACCTGGAAGTCGCTTCCGGAGAATTCCTGTCGGTCAGCGGCCAGTCCGGATCGGGCAAAAGCACCCTGCTGCACGTGCTGGGGCTGCTGGATGCTCCCAGCGTCGGGGAGGTGCACTGCGACGGGCGACGGATCGACAATCTGACTGAAACACAGCGGGACGAACTCAGGAACCGGAACTTCGGGTTCATCTTCCAGTCCTACCACCTGCTGCCGGAACTAACTCTGCTCGAAAACGTCGTCGCCCCGCTGGCCATCCGCTATTCGACGTTCCACTGGTGGCGCCGGCGCAAGGCGATACACGACCAGGCGAACGAGATCATCGAGAAGGTCGGGCTGGGGCACCGAATCAAGCACCGCCCCAGCGAACTCTCGGGAGGTGAAATGCAACGGGCTGCAATCGCCCGGGCGTTGATCGGACAACCGCGGGTGCTGCTGGCCGACGAACCCACCGGCAACCTGGACTCGGCCACCGGACAGGAAATCATGGCGGTTTTGGCCAGCTTGAACGAGGTTCAGCAGCTGACTATCATCATGGTCACCCACGATGAACGGATCGCCTGCCAGGCTCACCGCATCGTCCGTCTCTCCGAAGGCCGGGTCGAAACGGTGAACCAGGCCGCCTAGGACGGGTGGCCGAGTCCTCGTGACTCACCCTGACAAGGGACCGCCCCGGGTGCTGTCGTGCTCGGCCTGTTTCCCTCATTCCCCTACGCCCGTCCGGACACATGGCCAAGAGCGTCTACATCGACGGAACGCTGGTCCCCGCCGACCAGGCCACCGTCAGCGTTTTCGACCACGGCCTGCTCTACGGCGACGGTGTCTTCGAGGGCATCCGCGTCTACGGCGGCAACGTCTTCCTGCTAGCCGATCACGTCGATCGGCTCTACGAAAGCGCCCGGTCCATCCGGCTCGAGATTCCCATCTCCAACCAGCAGATGGTCTCCGCGGTCAACGAGACCGTGCGGGCCAACGAGATCGACGATGGCTACGTCCGGCTGGTCGTCACCCGTGGATCGGGCACGCTGGGACTGGACATCCGCAAGACCTCGCACCCGATCGTGATCATCATCGCCGACACGATCACGCTGTATCCGCCCGAGATCTACGAGAACGGGATGGAACTGGTCACCGCCAGCACGATCCGAAACCATCCGGGGGCACTCAACCCCCGAATCAAGTCGCTCAACTACCTCAACAACATCCTGGCCAAGATCGAGGGCACCGATGCGGGCTGCGTCGAGGCCTTGATGCTCAACCACAAGGGTGAGGTGGCCGAGTGCACCGGGGACAACGTCTTCATCATCAAGGACGGCCTGATCCGGACCCCGCCCACCGAGGCCGGGATCCTCGAGGGCATCACCCGCAACACGGTGATCGGCCTGGCCCGGGACGCCGGACACGAGGTCCACGAGACGTCACTGGTGCAGCACGACATCTACACCGCCGACGAGTGCTTCCTGACGGGGACGGCCGCCGAGGTGATCGCCGTGGTCAGTCTCGACGGACGGACCATCGGTGACGGCACACCCGGCCCGATCACCCGCGACCTGCTGGCCCGCTTCGAGACGTTGACTCGCAGCAAGTGACCCGCTCGACAGCTCGCGTTCACGCAACCCCCGCAGCGTGGTATCCTGAGAGACAGGACCGCTTCGCCCCGGAGAGTCGTCGTCATGCCGCGTCCGCATCCTTCGGTCATCCTGTCGGTCACCCTCGGACTGCTCGCCACGCTCACCCCCCCGTCGGGGTGGTCCCAGAACGACAAGGCGGCCAGGACGGCCCTGCCCCGGACTGCCAAGGAAGCTCTCAAGCGGTTCAACCCCCTGATCGGCGGCTGGCGCGGCGTCGGCCAACCCCGCCGCGGCTCCGCCGCGGGAGCCTGGAGCGAAAAGTCCAACTGGACCTGGCAGTTCGCCAACGGCAAACCGGCTCCCGGGGACAAGCCCGCCAAGGGCACCGCCGCGGTCGCCATTCGCTACAAGTCGTCCGGCAGCAAGCTGATCGTCGACGGGCTGTTCGGGTTCGACACCAGAACCGGACTGTTCACCCTGCAGGCCACGATGGCCGACAAGACGAAACGAACCTACACCGGCCGGCCCGGAACCCGGGGGTCGCTGGTGTTCGAGTCGAAGCCCGACAAAAAGGGGCTGGTGCACCGGCTGACCATCCGTACGCTCAACGACAAGCGGACCCTGTTGCTGCACCAACGGCGTCGCGAGAACAGCAAGTTCTACACCCGGGTGGCCGGCATCGGCTACACGCGGGCCGGAACCCGGCTCGCCACAGCCAACACCGGGCCACTGTGCATCGTCACCGAAGGCAAAGGCACCTCGAAGGTCAGCTACAAGGGCAAGACCTATTGGGTCTGCTGCAGCGGGTGTCGGGATGCCTTCCTGGACGACCCCGAGGGTGTCTTGGCTGACGCTCGTGAGCGGGCGAACCAGAGAAAGAAGCAGAAGACAAAGAAGACGGGCAAGACGAAGAACGGCTCATCTTGACCCCCCCACAGGCTGGTCCTACATTACCGCCCCTCGCAAAGGACCCCGCTTCTCCCACCCGGAATCAAGCGAATGGATTCGCCAGAAACCGCGGCCACCGCACCCGTTCCCTTCATCGATCTCTCGGCCCAGCACAAGCCGATCGCCGACGACCTGCTCGAGGCCGTCACGCGGGTGCTTGACAGCGGCCAGTTCATTCTCGGTGAGGAAGTCGCAGCCCTCGAGGCCGAAATCGCCTCCTTCTGTGATTCCCGCCACGCCGTCTCCTGTGCCTCCGGCACCGACGCCCTGGTGCTCTCGTTGATGGCCCTGGACATCGGACCCGGCGACGAGGTGATCACCAGCCCGTTCACGTTCTTCGCCACCGCCGGAGCCATCCATCGGGTGGGCGCCACGCCGGTTTTCGTTGATATCGAAGCCGACGGGTTCAATATCTGTCCCGAAGCAACCGCGGCAGCAATCACCGAGAAGACTCGGGCCATCATCCCTGTCCACCTGTTCGGGCAGACCGCCGACATGAAGCCGTTGTGGAGGCTGGCGGTCCTGAACAACCTCCCGTTGATCGAAGATGCCTGCCAGGCGATCGGCGCCGAATACCAGGGACGCAAGGCTGGAGTCCTCGGCAGGATGGGCTGCTTCAGCTTCTTCCCCACCAAGAACCTCGGCGGAGCCGGCGACGGTGGTGTCATCACCCTGGACGACAGTGATCTCGCCACCCACATCGCTCAACTCCGCGTCCATGGTGATACCGGTGGATACCGCCACGTCGCTGTCGGCTTCAACAGTCGACTCGATGCTCTCCAGGCCGTCATCCTCAGGGTCAAGCTCACACGGCTCGAGACCTGGACCGCACAACGAATCGAATCAGCAACCCACTACGGTCAGTTGCTCGACGACGCCGGGCTCGACGACTGGGTCACTCGGCCCCGGACCACCGACTCCTGCCGGCACGTGTTCAACCAGTACACGATCCGCGTCCCCGCCGACCAGCGAGACCGTATTCTCGGATCGCTCCGCGAAGACGGCATCGGCTGCGCCGTCTACTACCCGACGCCGCTGCACCTGCAGCCCTGCTTCGAATCGCTGGGCTATTCGATCGGAAGCCTGCCGTACGCCGAAACGGCCGCCGCCGAGGTGATCTCGCTGCCGATCGCCCCCGGCCTCGACGCCGCCGCCCGCCAACGGGTGATCCGACGGCTGGAGGCCGCCTGCCAGAGCCGTGCGGACTGGACCCGCCGGCGTGCAGCCTGAGCAACTGTAACGGTCGCAATGACGTCCGGGTTTGGCCATCTTACCCAACCGGCCACGACTCGCGGTTTCCCCTCCACCGCTCACGTCGGCGCCGCCATCGCGGCTGGTGCCACGCGGTAGACTTTCTATGGACTAACCCTCGTGCCGAAGGTCTACCGCGATGTCTCTGCCCCATTTGCAGCCCCGCCGCACCACGATCATCACGGGCCTGCTGGTCGCGTTCCTGATCCATGTCCCGACGACGGCTCGTTCAGCCGACCCGGCCCCCAACCCGGACACTTCCCCGTCCGAGAAAAATCCGGCCGCCAAGACCAAGGCCGAGAAACAGGCCGAGATCGAGCGGGATCGCCAGGCCACCGCCGTGGCGCTGAACTACTGCCGAGCGTCATTCCACCGCATCCGCAAGCAACCGACCAAGCAGGTGATGCTCGAGGAACAGACGCAGATCCTCAACAATCTCAACCTCAGCGGGATCGCCGACCGCGAGGTGATCCAGCTCTACACCGCCGTACTCGACGAGATCCACCTGGTGCAGATCGCCGAGAAGGAACGCGTGGCGTTCGAGGTGCGTCACCGCCGCGAATTCCACCGGCGGCTGTTCGCCAACGCGTTGCTGTTCGGCTCGGAAGTCGCCACCGCGCAGCTCGTCGGAGCCGTCCGCACCGGAGCCAACAGCTGGTGGGACTACCGGGCGATGGAGGACCAGAAGGAGAATGATCTCTGGAAGGTCGAGAAGATCCGGATGCAGACGGTCGTCAGCAAGTCGTCGACCTTCCTCGACACGCTCTGGCAAATGGCCCGCAAGAAACAGATCCCCGATTCGTGGCTGATCCGCGGCACCGACCTCGATCGACTCAAGGTCGCACTCAGGTTGCCTCATCTCAGGCAACGCCTCCGCGTGCTCAAGCGGATGGAGCGGTTCATGACACACTACCCACCGTACTGGTATTACGTCGCCCGCACCCAGCAACAGCTCGGGCAGCTCTTCGCCGCACTGAAGACCTACGACCGGATGACCAGGATCGCCACCGGCCACTTCCGCAACGACGAGCTCCTGGCAGCGGGCATGGCCAACCAGGCGATGATCCAGGCCCACCTCGGCCAGCCGGACGCACCGCTGACCGCCCTGAAGGCACTCGACAAGTCGCCGACCTGCTGGGAGGCCAACCTGATCTGCGCCCGCGTGCTCGCCGACACCGGCCGGACAACCCGTGCCGAAGACGCCATCCTGACCAACCTCGACACCAACCTCGAACGCACCCGCAGCCTGGTCCACCTGCTCTCGCTCTACTACCGCACCGGCGACCTCGACAAGATCGCCAAACGCCTGGCCGATCCGAAGGTCTGCCGGGACCTGCCCGTGCCGGTGCTGCTGAGATGCGTGGCTCGGCTCGATCCCAAGAAGGTCCCCGCCACCGTCAACCGGCAACTGGTCGGGTCACTGAAGGTGATGCCGCGGCGGCAATTCGGAGCCGACGACGTCGTCGTGGTGGCCGGCAGAGGATGGCAGCTGGACGAGGCCCGGATGGGACTCTCGCTCAACGGGCGAAACACGTTCGCCCGGCCCAAGCTCACGAACAAGGATCAGCAGGTCCTGGCCACGTTCGCCCGTGTCGCCGAATTCGGCAACCCGCTGGTCCTTGCCCCCAAGCCGCCCGAGACCACTCTGACTCTCGAATACCCCGATACCCCACGTGTCAGGCTGATATTCGGCAACGACCAGCCGAAGGTGGCGAGGGTCGGTCCGGCGAACGAACCGCGGTTGAAGATCACGGCGATCGAGTTCGACACCCTGCGTCTGTCACTGGTTGCCGACTCCGAGCGTTGATTCGTCGAGGGGAGTCCGCGACAGTGGACAATCCACTCCCGTCGTACACTTCTCCGCAATGACTACCCCCGATCCGCTCACCGACGCCCCTCTCCCGATCCTCCCGGGACGCGAGTCCCTGTGCGGACTCTCCGCCGATCGCATCACCGATTGGCTCACGCGACGTGACCATCCGTCCTACCGCGCCCAACAGCTCAGGCAGTGGATCTACGCACGCGGTGCCGAGTCGATCGCCGACATGACCGACCTGCCGGCCGAGCTCCGAGAACAACTCGGCGGTGATTTCGACCTGTTCACCGGGCAGGTCATCCGGCAACAGGTCGCCGGAGACCGGACCGAAAAACTGCTGGTGGAACTGGTCGACGGCAAGCAGGTCGAGTGCGTGCTGATGCGAGAAGCCCGACGGCGGACCGCCTGTATCAGTACGCAGGTCGGCTGTGCCATGGGATGCGTCTTCTGTGCCAGCGGACTGCTCGGACTCGACCGCAACCTCGCGCGAGCCGAGATCCTCGAGCAGATCCTGCGGCTCACCCGCCGACTCGAACCCGGCGAACGCCTGACCAACATCGTCGTGATGGGCATCGGGGAGCCCCTGGCCAACCTGTCGGAACTGCTGGAAGCGCTCGAAGAAGTCCACGCCAAAGATGGACTGGGGCTCAGCCCCCGACGTGTCACCATCTCGACCGTCGGTCTGCCAAGCGGGATCCGGCAACTGGCCGAGGTCGGCCGGCCCTACAACTTGGCCGTTTCGCTGCACGCCCCCAACGACGAACTCCGCAACCGACTCGTCCCGGTCAACCAACAGATCGGGATCGACGCGATTCTCGAGGCGGCTGACGGGTTCTTCGAACGGACCGGTCGGCGAGTGACCTACGAATACGTGCTGCTGGCCGAAACCAACGACCAACCCCGGCACGCCAGGCAACTGGCCGCGCTGCTGGCCAACCGGAACGCCCATGTCAACCTGATCCCGATGAACAACGTCGACGTGTTGCGGTGGACCTGCCCGGGTGAACCTCAAACCCAACGCTTCGCGACGATTCTCGAAGAGGCCGGCGTGGCCACCACCGTGAGAAAGAGGAAGGGGGCCGATATTGACGCCGCCTGCGGACAATTGAGGCTCACCAACCTCGATAACGACAATTCCAAGGTGACCGAGACGGAGGTCGGGTGAGTTGACTCCTGCCAAAATGACAGCCACAATGGTCGATCCGGCTCATGGAGGCGGGTTTTGGCATACGAGCTGATTCCGACGAAGGGACTCAAGCGATGACACGAAAACGACTTAGAGTTTCCTGACTGTTTGGGCACGGAGTTCGCAATATCGCAGGTGTTCCGGATCGTATCCGGGACGTGACGACGTAGCCGTAGTGGCGGTCGTCGCAAGCGAGCCACACGATAGACAGCGCGATAGCGACTGAAGAGGAGGCGGCTGATGGCCAAGAAACAGGGCATCAACATTGTTCCCCTGGGTGACCGGGTGGTGGTCCGACGCGAGTCGGCCGAAGAGACAACCTCGGGCGGCATCGTGCTTCCCGATTCGGCCCAGGACAAGCCGCAGCGTGGTGAGGTCGTCGCTGTAGGCGACGGGTACGTCAAGTCCGACGGCGAGAAGGTTGCGTTGACCGTCCAGGACGGCGACAAGGTGATCTTCAGTTCCTACGCCGGCGACGAAATCCAGATCGGTGACGAGGAACTGCTGTTGCTCCGCGAGAGCGACATCTTGGCGACCTTCTAGGCTGCCGGCCCGTCGACCTGTCCCTTTAAACCAAAACACAGTCAGAGACAGCTTCTCAGAGGAGTGATACAGCCATGGCAAAGATGCTTGCCTTCGACCAGGAAGCCCAGGAAGCGATGCGACGCGGCATCAGCAAGTTGGCCCGTGCCGTCCGCATGACCTTGGGACCTCGCGGTCGCAACGTGATTCTGGAGAAGAGCTTCGGATCACCAACGGTAACCAAGGACGGCGTGACCGTAGCTCGCGAGATCGAGCTGAGTGACAAGTTCGAGGACATGGGCGCCCGGATGGTCAAGGAAGTGGCCAGCAAGACGTCCGACGTCGCCGGCGACGGCACCACCACCGCGACGATCATGGCCGAGGCGATCTACAACGAGGGCCTCAAGGCCGTCGTCGCAGGAATCAGTCCGGTCGAGATGAAGCGGGGCATGGAACAGGCCGTCGAGGACATCGTCACCGAGCTCCATGGCATGGCCACCGACTGCAGCACGTCCAAGGCCGTCGCCCAGGTCGGCACCGTCGCCGCCAACGGCG
>Ga0310123_10003785_pt1 | contig 11590 bp, 11 predicted proteins | sample CB6_AW_1057_MG_FD_203505 | JGI IMG/M metagenome (GOLD analysis project Ga0310123, IMG submission 203505) | Marine microbial communities from Western Arctic Ocean, Canada - CB6_AW_1057 | ecosystem: Environmental > Aquatic > Marine > Oceanic | place: Canada: Western Arctic Ocean | collected... | reverse complement strand
CGGAATCCTTTCAACGCCGGGTCCGAGAACGCGCCAGCGATCCGTGCTCAGACCGCCCAGCGTCGGCGAAATGATTCTCACCATGCCAAGGCGGGGGTCCCGCGGGCGCTCGAACCGGAGTTGCCTGATGGAGCCTGACGAGACGGCGCCGGCCAAGTGAAGCGTTAGCCCGCATTTCTCACCGGGTGGCGAGGCAAAGTGCATGAGAGGCGCGTCAGTACGAGGCGAACGCCGCTCTGAGGTGGCGCGCGCCTCCCGGCGGGCCGCGTCGGCCTCCGGGCCGACGTTACCTCGCCAGTACGTTGAGCACGGCGAGCAAGCGCAACGAAGTAATGGCGGGCCCCTCATGTGCTTGGCCCGTCGGCCGGTGAGAAATGCGGGCTAGAGCGCTTGAGTGCGCGTCTGACTCAGCCGGCTCTGGGCCAGCTCCCTCGCCTTGGCTTCGGCTTCTTCTTTGGTCGCCCCCTCGCCGCGAGCGATGTTGGCGCCGGGGGAAACGTTGTCGGCTTTGCAGATATATTTCTCCCCCAGTTTGTAGGAAATCAATCGAACCGGCCAGCCAGCCAGCTCGATCGTAGTTTCGTCATAGTCTTCCGGCTTCATCTTCAAGCGGACGCGCCTCTCTCGATCGGAGCGCCGACCAGGTTGCCCCATTCCGTCCAAGAGCCGTCGTAATTGGTAACGTTGTTGAGACCCATCAGGTAATTGAGAACGAACCAACTGTGACTCGACCGTTCGCCGATGCGGCAATAGGCGATCACGGGTTTCGTCCCTGTAATGCCGGCGGCGCTATAGAGAGCGTCCAGTTCGTCGCGGCTCTTGAAGGTGCCGTCATCGTTGCAGGCCTTGGCCCACGGAATGTTGCTCGCGCCTGGGATGTGGCCGCAGCGCTGACAGGTCTCCGGCAGGCCGGGAGGCGAGAGGATCTTCCCGCTAAACTCGTCCGGGCTGCGGACGTCGACCATCTCGTGACCGCCGTCGGCAACGGATTTCTGAACGTCCGCAAGAAACGCGCGAATCGAAGAGTCGCCGCCGCTGACCGTGTATGGAGCTGCCGAAAAAGTCGGCGCGTCGATTGTCAAGTCGCGGCCTTCGGCCACCCATTTCTTGCGGCCTCCGTTCATCAGACGGACGTCGCCGTGACCGTAGACTTTTAGTTGCCAAAGAGCCCAGGCGGCGAACCAGTTGTTGTTGTCACCGTAGAGAATGACGGTCGTGTCGTTGCCAATCCCCGACCCTGCCATGAGTTCCTCGAAAGCGCGCGGCGGGATGATGTCACGTTGCACGGTGTCACAAAGCTGGGTATTCCAGGCCCAGCCGGCAGCGCCAGGAATGTGCCCTTCCTCGTAAGCCTTCGTATCGACATCCACTTCGACGATTCGAACGCCAGGATTGCCGGCGTTCTCGGCAACCCAATCAGCCGAAACGAGAACTTCAGGATGTGCATAGTCAGCCATTGGAAAGCTCTCTCCTATTTCTTGCGGATTTACCAAATATAGCAAGTGCCGGCCGAACGCCGGACTATTACCCTTGCAAGCAATCTTCGAGACCCGCGCGCGGAATGGCGCCCTCGCGAATGAGGCTCCAATCGGGTTCGGTGATGTCGACGGTGGTGGCGCCTGGGCCGCTGATCATCCCGGCGTCGAGGACCAGGTCGACGCGGCCGTCCATCGTGCCGAAGACTTCGATGCCGCTGCGGCAGGTGGGGCTGCCTGAGCGGTTCGCGCTTGTGGCAATCACCGGCAGGCCAAGCATTTCGATCAATTGATTGGGCACAGCGGCCACGCTGTGTCGCAGTGCCAGCCGCCCCGTGTTGCCCGTCACGCGTAACGGCAACTTCGAAGCAGCGGGAACAATGATCGTCAGCGGACCTGGCCAGAAGTGCCGCGCCAGCAGGTAGAAGCGGGCCGTTAAGTTGGTCGTGTAGTCCTCGGCCATCAGCAGCGAGGTCACAAGAATCGGCAGTGAGCGATTCGATTCTCTGCCTTTGGCCTGATACACGGACGAAACGGCCTTCAAGTTAAAAGGGTCGGCGACGAGCACATACAACGTGTCGGTCGGAATGGCGACGACCTTGCCGGCGGTGATCGCTTCGGCCGCGCTGGCAATGGCTTCTGACCGAGCCGATTCCGCGTCAATTTCGATAATTTGTGTTCGCACGCCGCTTCCTTCTTATCGGCCGCCGCGCCTGAGAACGGAAGGGCGAAGGACTTCTGTCGATTCTAGCGCAGCGGCTTTCGGTCGTCCAATATTCGTGGTTGTTTTGAGTGTTCCGCTACGGCGCGGGACTTCCATTCCCGGCGGGACGCGGTGGAAACTAGGCGGCGCTGCCATTGCTGCCGAAGCGGTTTTCCAGAGCTTGCACCAACCGGTCAACGCGAACGCCCATCTGTTGCACCGTTTCGTCGGTTTTCTTCTGCCGTTCCTGAAGGTCGCGCATGTTTTCCTGAAAGCCCTGCATGCTGGCTTGGATCTGCCCCAAGTTGGCGTCGAAACGAGCCTGCGCTTTTCCAAGGGCAACCTGATTGAGCGCCATCTCGTGGACAATGGTATGAAGTTCGCCCATCCGGGCGGCGGAGACAGCCTGCTGTTCCAGCAGAAACTCCACGGTTTTTTCGACATCCATTGTTTCTATTCTAGCGTGCTTTGTCGCGGCCTCGGAACGGACGGCAGCGGCTCGCCCGGCCGGCGCAACCGGCGGGAGCAATAGGCAGCGCTACTTCGAGCGGCGAGATGCGCCCTGCGGCTACAGTGTTCTAAAAGGCCTGTTCCTGGCTGGCGCATTTGGGCGCCCGCGTTTCGCGCAAGAGCCATAACGGCTTCACATAACTTCGGAGCAACAAACCAGCGTGCTGAGCCATATTCGATCCGTCCTGTGGATGTGTCCGTTGATCGGACTGTCCGTGTTCGTGATGGGCAGCATTTCCCTGGTGGCTTCGCTGTTTGATTCAAGCGGCCGGTTGCAGCACCGGGTCGCAGTGGCCTGGGCGCGGATGGTGCTTCGCATCTGCATGGTGCGGGTCGACGTCGTCGGCGGGGAGAAGCTCGACCCCCAGCAGCCCTACGTATTCTGCTCGAATCACTTCAGTCTGATCGATACTCCGGTGATGTTCGGCAGCATGCCGCGGGAATTTCGAATTTTGGCGCGGGATAATTTATGGAAAATCCCCTTCCTGGGCTGGCACCTGAACCGCGCCGGTCACATCCCGGTGACGCGCGAAAGCCCCCGGGCGGCGGCGCACAATATTGGCGAGGCGGCCGGCCGGGTTCGCAACGGCGTTTCGATCTTGGTGTTCCCCGAGGGCGGAAGGACCCGCCAGCCGGCCATGCGGCGGTTCAAACCAGGCGCGGCATATATCGCGATTCAAGCCGGCGTGCCGATCGTTCCGATGGCTCTGGTGGGCACGCGGAACATTTTGTCTCCCAACTCGTCACACTTGCATCCGGGGCGAGCCGAGCTGCGAGTCGGTGAGCCGATCGATACGACGGGCCTTACGAATCGAAACGCGAAGAGCGTGATTGAACGCGCGCAGCAGGAGGTCGCCAAGCTGGCAGGCGTGGCCTGGCCGGAACAAGCGGCCAACCAGGTGGCCCGGGAAACGGAATGATGCCGGGAGGCGTGTAATCAGTGTCCGAGGCCCAATTGTTAGACTGAAGCATCGAGGCTACCTTGAGTCATCCACGCACACTCTACGAGAAACTCTGGGACGAACATGTCGTCTCCCATAAACCGGCCTGCCCGGCGGTTCTTTTTATTGATCTTCATCTGATTCACGAGGTCACCTCCCCGCAGGCTTTTCAGGGGCTGCGTGACTGCGGTATTGGCGTTCGGCGTCCGGACTGTACCGTCGCCACGATCGATCACAGTATTCCAACGACCGACCGCAGTCTTCCGATCATCGATCCCATCGCCGCCAAGCAGATTGATCAGCTCCGTACCAATTGCAGCGAGTTTGGCGTGCCGTTGTTCGACATCGGCGACAAAGACCAAGGCATCGTTCACGTCATCGGACCGGAACTGGGCCTCACCCAGCCCGGCCTGACGCTGGTGTGCGGCGACAGCCATACCTCGACGCATGGGGCGTTCGGCGCACTCGCCTTCGGCATCGGGACGACTGAGGTGGAGCACGTTCTCGCCACTCAATGCCTGCTACAGAACAAGGCAAAAACCTATGAAGTCAGGTTCGAAGGCGCTCTGCCCAAAGGGGTCGTGGCAAAAGACCTGATCCTCGCCCTGATTGCCAAGATCGGCGTCGGCGGCGGGACGGGCCATATCCTCGAATACCGCGGAAGCGCCATCGAAGCGCTCTCCATGGAAGCACGGATGACGGTATGTAACATGTCGATCGAAGCCGGGGCACGGGCCGGCATGGTTGCGCCCGACGAGACGACGTTCGACTACCTTGCCGGCCGGCCGCGCGTGCCAAAGGGTGAGAACTGGGAGAAAGCGATAGCACGCTGGCGGCAACTTCCCTCCGACGAAGGGGCGGCCTACGACAAGAGCGTGACGCTTGATGTCACTGAGCTTGAGCCGATGATCACCTACGGCACGCACCCGGGCATGGGCGTCGGGGTCTCGGAGCCCGTCCCCGAGCCAGCTTTGTTGGGCGATTCGGCTCAAGGCGCGGCGATTCAAAAGGCTCTCGACTATATGCAACTGGAGGCAGGCAAACCGTTGCTGGGTCACCCCATCGATGTCGTCTTTATCGGGAGCTGCACGAACTCGCGGATCTCGGACCTGCGTCAAGCGGCTGAGCTGTTCAAGGGCCGTAAGATCGATCCGAAGGTCAGGGTGCTGGTCGTACCTGGGTCAGAGAAAATCAAGAAACAAGCCGAAGAAGAGAAGCTGCCGGAGATCTTCCGAGCCGCTGGAGCGGAGTGGCGCGAAGCCGGCTGCAGCATGTGTATCGCCATGAACGGCGACCAGCTTGAACCCGGCCAGTATTGCGTCAGCACGAGCAACCGGAATTTCGAGGGTCGCCAGGGTAAAGGCGGACGGACCTTCCTGGCCAGTCCAATGACGGCGGCCGCTAGCGCGATCCAAGGCGCAATCGCCGACGTTCGGACAATGATGTGAGTTTCGTTGAGCGGTTGAGCCGTCGCTCGCGAATTTCCCTTGCTGCCGCTGGTTCTTAAGGCGGGAACGACGGCTCGACAGAACAACGGTTCAACGGCTAAACGGCTCAACCGCTCAACGGAGTAACCAATGACTCCAATCACCACCTTCACGGGAAGCATGGTCCCCCTGCCGGTCAAAGATATCGATACCGACCAGATCATCCCCGCTCGTTTTTTGAAAACCATCGACAAACTGGGCCTCGGCAGCGATCTGTTTCACGACTGGCGTTACGAGGATTCCGGCGACCCCAAGCCGGATTTCATCTTGAATCAGCCGCGAGTGCAGGGAGCCGCGGTCCTTCTGGCCGGTGACAACTTCGGTTGCGGCAGCTCGCGCGAACACGCCCCTTGGGCACTGATGGGCTACGGCTTTCGGGCCGTCATCAGCACGTCTTTCGCGGACATTTTCTGCAACAACTGTCTGAAAAATGGGCTGCTGCCGATCGCCGTCGACGAGGCGACTCATGCCGAGCTGTTCACAGCGGTCGAGAGCGACGCCGCCGCGCAGGTTCAGGTCGACTTAGGGCGCCAAGCGCTGCGGCTCCCGAGTGGCCGCGAAGTCGAATTCCCCATCGACGAGTTTTCGAAGAAGTGTCTGCTGGCCGGCGTCGATCAACTGGGCTACCTGCAACAGCAAGCCCCCGCGGTCGCTCAATACGAAGCGAGCCACCCGCGGCCGGTTTGCACGATCTGAATAACCACCGGCTGAAAGCGGCAGGTGCGTGTTGAACTGAATGTCCTCTGAATCGTGGCCTAGGCCGAAACAGAGCCGCGCCCGCAAGGGTGCGGTCGAGCGTAGCCGGTGCGCCAGGAACCCGATCGGAACGCGGTCACTCTCGGAGGGGAGTCACCCTCCGAGGGGACCGCACCCTGGCGGGTGCGGCTCTGCTACCGCACGCTCACATGGGCGTTTCCCTTGACAAAAAATCTCAGCGGCAGCTCCTGGCTCGTGGAGATTCCGATGCGGGTCGCTGTCTGGATCTCAAACACTTCCGGGGCCTTCGTCAAGCGCACCCGTAAGGGCCCTCGCGTCACTTCCACGCCGTAGTGCGCCCGCGTGATTCCCATCGCCCGCGTCAGCTTGCCTGGGCCGGATGCCAGATCGTGTAGCCGCTTGGCTTTGTCCCGGCGACGCTGCATCTCTTCGATTCCGCAAACCGGCTCGAGAGCACGAAGCAGCACGCAACCGGCCTGCCCCGCGCGGTCCGTCACCAGGTTGAGACACTCGTGCATTCCGTAGATCAAGTAGACGTAGGCATGTCCCGGCGGACCGAAAAGAACACGGGTTCTTTCAGTGAGCCCGCGCGCCGAGTGCGCCGCTGGATCGCCGGAACCAAGGTAGGCTTCGGTTTCGACGATCTTGGCAGCCAGTTCACATCCATCGAACTGGTGGATGAGGTACTGCCCGAGCAACTCGCGGGCCACCTCCGCCGCGGGACGGCCGAAGAACGCGCGGTCCACTCTCCGCGTCTTTTGAAGCAATTGGCGGAGAGTCATACACTTGGTAGAGGGCGAACACTTGCCCCTTAGCCGCGGGCCATCTGCCGCAGCACATAATGCAAGATGCCGCCGTTTTGGTAGTAGAGCACTTCCTGCGGAGTGTCGATGCGGACAGTGGCTTGGAAGCTGACCGGGTCGCCGCCGCCGGGTGTGGCGGTCACCGTCACTTCCTTGGCGGAGCCGTCCCCAAGGCCATCGATGTCGTAGACTTCGCGGCCGGTCAATCCGAGGAATTCGCGGGTCTCGCCTTGTTTGAACTGCAGCGGGAGCACGCCCATCCCGATCAAGTTCGAGCGGTGGATGCGTTCGTAGCTCTCCGCGATGGCCGCGCGTACTCCCAGCAGACTCGGACCCTTGGCGGCCCAGTCTCGCGACGATCCGGAACCGTACTCCTTCCCGGCGATCAAGATCAGGGCCGTGCCCGCCTGCTTATACCGCATCGCCGCGTCGTAGATTGACATCTGCTCGCCGCCGGGGAGATGCTGTGTCCAGCCGCCTTCCGTTCCTGGAGCAAGTTGGTTGCGCAGCCGGACATTGGCGAACGTTCCCCGCATCATGACTTCGTGGTTGCCTCGCCGCGACCCGTAAGAGTTGAAGTCGCGCGGCTCGACTCCGTTCTCGACCAAGTAAGCCCCAGCCGGGCTGTCGGCTTTAATCGCCCCGGCGGGAGAGATGTGATCGGTCGTGACGCTGTCGCCGAGCAGCGCGAGGACTCGCGCGTCCTTGATGTCGGTGACTGGATCAGGGTCGGGGCCCATGTCGACAAAATACGGCGGCCGCCGAACGTAAGTGGAATTGCCGTCCCAATCGAACAGGTCATCGTCGGGAGCATCGAGAGCCCTCCACTGGCTGTCGCCCGTGAAGACGTTGGCGTAACTGTCTCGAAACATTTTCGAGTCAACGGTTGACTGGATGATGTCCCGGACTTCTTTCTGGGAGGGCCAGAGGTCTTTCAGAAAAACAGGCTTGCCTTCGAGGTCATCGCCCAGCGACTCGGTGGCGACGCGGGTATCCATGCTGCCGGCCAGCGCGTAGGCCACGACTAGGGGCGGCGAGGCCAGGTAATTCATGCGGACCTCCTGGTGAACGCGCCCTTCGAAATTGCGATTACCGGAAAGGACGGAAGCTACCACCAGATCGCCCTCACGAATCGCGCTGGATACCTCCGCTGGCAGGGGTCCGGAATTTCCGATGCAAGTCGTGCAACCGTAGCCGACCAAGTTGAATCCGATCATGTCGAGGTACTCGGCCAGGCCTGATTTTTGCAGGTACTCGGTGACGACTTTCGATCCCGGTGCGAGGCTTGTCTTGACCCAGGGCTTGACCTGCAAGCCGCGCTCGACGGCTTTCTTGGCAACCAGTCCGGCGGCGATCATCACGGCCGGGTTCGAGGTGTTGGTGCAGCTCGTGATGGCGGCAATCACGACGGAGCCATGACGAAGTTCGTAGTCCGTACCATGGTGTCCCGCGGCATTGACTCTGACCTTGACGGCGGTTTGTGGTTCGACCGCCACGGCTGCCGCGGATCGGTCTCCCGCCCCCCCGCCACCCCCTCCAGCGGCGGGGGCATCACGCCTCGCCAGCATCTCAGCGAGAGCGCCGCGGTAGGAAGATTGGGCGCTGCTGAGCGCGATGCGGTCTTGCGGCCGCCGCGGCCCCGCCAAGCTCGGTTCGACTTCGGATACGTCCAGCTCCAGCGTGTCGGAATAGACGGCCTCGGAGCCTTCCTGACGAAACATTCCCTGCTCTTTGGCGTAGGCCTCGACCAAGGCAACCTGCTCATCCGAACGTCCGCTCAGACGGAGATAGGCGAGCGTCTCTCCATCGATCGGGAAGATACCGCAGGTTGCGCCGTATTCCGGCGCCATGTTCGCAATCGTGGCGCGGTCGGCGAGCGGCAGCTCGTTGAGGCCCTCTCCGTGGAATTCGACAAACTTTCCGACGACGCCTCTCCCGCGCAGCATCTCGACCACGGTGAGAACCAGGTCAGTGGCCGTCGCGCCTTCGGCGAGTTTACCGGTCAGCTTGAAGCCGACCACTTGCGGGATGAGCATCGAGATGGGTTGCCCCAGCATCGCTGCTTCCGCCTCGATTCCACCGACGCCCCAGCCTAGGACGCCGATACCGTTGATCATCGTGGTGTGCGAGTCGGTCCCAACCAGCGTGTCGGGAAACGCCCGCGTGGCGCCATTCAACTCTTGCGTGAAGACGACGGGCGCGAGGAATTCCAGATTGATCTGATGGACGATGCCCGTTCCGGGGGGGACTACTTTGAAATTGCGAAAGGCCTTCTGTCCCCATTTGAGGAACTGGTAGCGTTCGCGGTTGCGCATGAACTCGAGTTCGGTGTTGAGCTGGAATGACTCGGCGTTGCCGGAGCGGTCGACCTGCACCGAGTGATCGATCACCAGCTCGGCCGGCTGAAGCGGGTTGATGCGCGCCGGGTTGCCGCCGAGAGCCTTCATGGCTTCGCGCATGGCGGCCAGGTCGACAACGGCGGGAACGCCGGTGAAATCCTGCATCAGGACGCGGGCCGGGCGGAAGGCGATTTCGGTGCTGGGCGCGGCTTGGGGATCCCAACCAGCCAGGGACTGGATGTCCTCGGCGGTAACGGTCGTTCCATCCTCGCAACGGAGCAGGTTTTCAAGCAGAATCTTGAGAGAAAAAGGCAGCCGCGATATGTTGCCGCCCGCGACTGACTCGACACGGAAAATCTGGTAATCCCGTCCGGCAGCGGAGATTGTGGCGCGAGCGCCGAAGCTATCCATATTGAAACTCCTGCTAGATTGAAACTCCTGCTAGGGAGGGCTGACGAGCGCAGCCCAAAGCGGACGTCCCAACAGGGCTGGGACGGACTCTATCTTATCATCGCACTAACCCGCATTTCTCACCACCTGACGGGGGAAGCACGCAATAGGCGCGCCAGTACTTCGTTGCGCTTGCTCGGAACGATCGGGCGTCGCCGCGTTGCGGCGATGGACCGGCAAGATTACCGGTCCCTACGGCGCGCGCCTCGTATTGACGCGCCTCTCACGCACTTCGTCTCGCCACGCACTGAGAAATGCGGGCTATCTACGTTCAAGCTTGTCTCGGGGCACTGTGACGTGAATTTTAGGGCTGTCACGGATCGATCGCCCGTGCTAGCGCGCTCTTCTCGGCACGTGGCGTGCAGCGGCACTGGAGACGAGCTAATGTAGGGGTATCTTCGCAAACGCGCGAAGTGGCGGAGGTGTCCGGTGAGCCATCGATTCTTCACTTTCAGTTCCACGGCCATGGCGGTCATTATGATCGCGTTCCTGATGACGGTTCCGGCCGGTGGCCAGACCGCGGCATCGGTGGCGGCATCGACAGCCAGCGACGACGCTTGGACGCATCCGCGCACTAAGTGGGGACATCCAGACCTCCAAGGACTGTGGACCAACGAAACCATCACCCCGTTTGAACGCCCCGAGGACATCGCGAATAAAAAATTCCTCACCGCCGAGGAAGCTGCTGAGATCGAAAACCGAATGGCTCAACAACGCGCCGCTGGCGACGGCAGTTCCGCGCCTGGCACGGTCGGTGCCTACAACCAAGTCTGGATGGATTCGGGAACCAAGGTACTTCCAGGCGGGCAAACGTCGCTGGTCGTTGATCCGCCCAACGGAAGGGTCCCAACGAAAACATCGGCCGAGGCAATTCGCGACTACCACAAGGCTCGCGCCGCCGATTCCTACATCCACATGAGCGTCTGGGACCGCTGCATCACGCGGGGCGTGCCCGGCTCGATTTTTCCGGCCGGCTACAACAACGCCTACCGGATTCTGCAAACCCCCGAATACGTGGCGATCGTTTATGAGATGATTCACGACGCGCGCATCATTCCGCTGGACCGACGTCCGCACGTCGAAGAGAAGATCCGCCTGTGGATGGGCGATTCACGCGGCCGCTGGGAAGGCGACACGCTGATCGTCGAGACGACCAATCACACGGACAAGGGATGGATCGCCTCCAACGGCGCCTCGCGGCGGATTAAGGGTATCCCGCAGAGCGAGGCCCTGCATGTGGTCGAACGTTTTACGCGCGTCAGCAGCGGGACCATCGCATATGAAGTGACGATCGAGGATCCCGCGATGTATACGCAGCCCTGGAAGATAGCGATGCCCTTGACCCGGGATGACGGCTATCAGATGTATGAATATGCCTGCCACGAGGGCAACACAGCCGTGGGGCTGACCCTCAGCGGCGCTCGCAACCTCGAGAAACAAGCTGAAATGGCAGCGCCGCAAAGCCGCTGACGGGTTGCGGCTCACTGATTCGTCCGAGCAAGATTCCGTGGCCAAAGGTCATTGAATGACATTAGAATAAGGAGTTGCGCGTATGGGAAACCACACTCTGTTGAACATAACTCGGTTGCTTGCCGTCACCACGCTAGTCGTGACGGCTGGTTGCAGCCAGGGTGAGCCGGCTCCTTCGCAACCTCCGTTCAAACCGGTCGCGGACCTCCATGACGTCATGCACGACGTGATCTTCCCTTCCGCGGAGATCGTGTGGGAATCGGTCGGCACGATCATTTCCTACGAAGGAACCGAAGAGATCTACCCGCGTAGCGAGGAGGAGTGGATCGCGGTTGAGAGCGGCGCCACGATACTGGCCGAGGCCGGGAACCTTCTCATGATGGAGGGCCGCGCCCAGGATTCAGGACCCTGGATGGAGAGAGCTCGCGAACTGATCGAGGCCACCGAGGTTGCCCTGCAAGCAGTCAAGGCGCAAGACACGAAAGCCGTGTTTGACTCCGGTGAACGTATCTATAACGCCTGCAACGACTGCCACCACCAATATCGATTCATCCACGATCCTCCAGGAGTCATGCGCCCCTAGGAGTCTGTCCCACAGAACGAAAATCGCCGATTTTTTGTCCACATCTTGGGTCCGGGATCACTACCGACCACAACTGGTTGGGGTGGAAATTTTCTGTGGGACAGGCTCCTAG
>Ga0310123_10003784_pt1 | contig 11591 bp, 15 predicted proteins | sample CB6_AW_1057_MG_FD_203505 | JGI IMG/M metagenome (GOLD analysis project Ga0310123, IMG submission 203505) | Marine microbial communities from Western Arctic Ocean, Canada - CB6_AW_1057 | ecosystem: Environmental > Aquatic > Marine > Oceanic | place: Canada: Western Arctic Ocean | collected... | reverse complement strand
TATTGCGCAGTCTCGCAGCCGTCCACAAACCACAAACCACTAGCCACTGGCCACTAGCCATAACCCGAGAACCATGAACCAATATCAAATGCACATTGACGGAAAGTGGTGTAACGCCGAATCGGGTGAAACGTACGACACCATCAACCCGGGGCTGGGCCAACCGTTTGGGAAGATGGCTTGTGGTGGTCGAGCTGATGCGCAGCGTGCGGTGGCGGCGGCCAACGCCGCTTTGGCTGCGTGGCGCGACGTTCCGCTTTGAGAACGATCGGTGTTCTGCATGAAAATTGCGACTGTGATTAATGAGCGCAAAGAAGAATTAGCGGATATCCTTTGTACGGAATTGGGCAAGCCGCGGCATGGTGAGGCAGCCGATGAGGCTGACGAGACGGCAACACCCTGGCGAGTCGCGGCGGAACAGGCTAAGTATTTTGAAGGTCACACCAAGCCCTGTGCAGATGCCAAGAAACGTGTGCTGACCTTTTGGCGACCACGAGGTGTCGTCGCGACGATTACGCCATGGAACTTTCCCGCGGCGATTCCAGGCGAGTATTTACCCTTTGCCATCGTGATGGGCAACACGGTGACTTGGACGCCAGCGCCCACGGCGGCGGCGACGGCGACGGCGGTGAAGCTGATGGAGTGTATTGAGCAAGCGGGATTGCCGCCGGGGGTGATTAACCTGGTGACTGGACCCGGTGCTGAAGTCGGTGATGAGCTGGTCGTGAACAAGGGAACTCATGCGGTGGGGATGACCGGCAGCCCGCAAACAGCGGAAATCATCAGTAGTCGAGCTGGACTCAAACCCACACTGTTTGAACTGGGCGGTAACGGCCCAATCATTGTCTTCGAGGATGCTGATCCCACCGAGGCTGCGACCAGCATTGCGTTTGCCTGTTTTATGCGGCAGGGCAAGTGTGCTCTTGTGCCGAACGGATTCTCGTCGCGGAATCTCGCAAACAGGAATTGGTCGATGCACTGGTCGCTGAAGTCGCCCATTGGAAATGGGGCGATCCGTTGGATCCGGAAACCAACATGGGCTCGCAGAACAATATGAGGGTCGTCGAGAAAATGACGGCGCATTTGGACAACGCGAAGAGCAAGGGGGCCAAGGTCGTTGTCGGTGGCAAACGTCCTGATCATCCCGGATTCTTTTACGAGCCAACGGTACTGGTCGATTTTCACAAAGACTCGCTAGTCAATACCGAAGAGACATTTGGGCCCATTGCGCCTGTCGCTGGATTTTCGTCCGAGGCGCAGGCGTGGGACTATATTAATGCGTGCGATCTGGGGTTAGTGTCGTCGATTTTTACCAAAGACATCGATCGTGCCTGGCATTGGGCGGAGCGGCTTAATACCGGAATCACCGTCGTGAACGACTGGACCCACTTCTGGGAACACCACCTACCCTTCGGCGGCATGGCCTCCAACCGTAGCGGGTTGGGAAGAATCGGCGGTCGGCATACATTGGAATTCATGAGCGATTTGAAAACGATCGCGTTTAACCTTGGCAAGCCGACTGTCGACCCCTCGATGTGGGACTCGGATGAGTCGGTCAATCCCTGTGGGTAAGAAAGTAACTAAGTGGGGTCCAATCGTGTCATCACCACGGCTGTGCGGTTTCGGATATCGAAAAGGTCCGTACCGTTTTATCGTGATCTGTTGGGTCTTGAAGTTGTAGACTTTCGGAGGGCAGGATTGGCACCTTTTCGGTCAGATTCACTTGCGTGCCAAAGGCTTATCTAGGATAATCTCACGATCAATCGAAAGAACATAGGAAGTTAACGGAGCCTAGGAAAGAATGTCCTGCCCCTTATGGGAAATGAAAATACGGCTGTTCTAGAACCCCCTCGCACATCCCGCCGAGTAGACGAATCGCTTCCGCCGACGACCAGGTATACCGATCAATCGCTTTATGATCGGAACTTCGCCATGGTGTTCGTCGCCCATTTGTCTTTCGTCATATCCAATACGCTCTTAACTCACTACGCCCGTTGGGTCGAGTTCCTGGGTGGAAGCGTGCGCGACGTGGGGTTGGTATTGGGTACGGCCGCAATTGTTGCGATGCTTTCGCGGCCCTTTGCCGGCACCTACATCGATCGTCTGGGGGCGCGTAACACATGGTTACTCGGATTGGTGTTGTTTTTAGTCGGGCTGCTAGCCGGTATCTGGATCGTCCAGCTTAATGTCTGGGTCTATATCTGCCGCATCATGATGCTGATCGGGCAGGGGTTAGTATTTACCAGTGGTCTCACCTACGTGTCTCAGGTAGCTCCCCGCCATCGCCAAACCGAAGCCTTCGCTGTTTTTGGGTCAGCTGGTTTCGTGGCCATGTTTTTGGGCCCCAACCTGGGAGACATCATCCTGGGAACGGGCGAACGGACCAGTGCCAACTTTGCGATTTTATTTGGCGTCGCAGGCGCTTTGTTAATCGTGTCGGCGTTTTGCCTTTTGCTGGTTCGAGTTCCACCCGTCAGTCAGTCAAAGGCACCGGCAGGAATAACCGGTTTCATTTCGACGGTGCGTCGTTATTGGCCCGGGGCGGTGCTGGTCAACACGCTCACATTTAGCATGATTTGTTCAATCCCATTCGGTTTCTTGCCCAGTTACGTGGATGCGGTGGGACTGAACGGCAAGGCTTTGTCGGGTGTGGGACTTTTCTTTATCGCCTACGGAGGCTGGGGACTGGTCGTGCGCCTGTCGACTCGTCGCGTGGCGGACCAAATAGGCCGGCGCAAGGTGCTCATTAGCGGGCTTTTGCTGACTTCCTTGGGCATGTTCAGCTTTTTGCTGGTTAATCCGCAACATGCTTGGACGATTTTCTTGCCCGGTTTGATATGTGGAAGCGGCCACGCGCTGGTTTTTCCCGCTATTAACGCTTTGACAATGGGATGCTTTCCAGACAAATCGAAGGGAACCGGATCGATGTTGTCGCTGACGGTGTGCGACTTTGGCGTCGTAGCAGCAGCACCGCTATTTGGGTTTGTTGCCGACGAGATAGGTTACGACGCGCTGTTTGCCTTGGCCGGCACGATGGCATTTGGAGCGGCAGCCTTTTACTTTTGCGTCTCCGTGCCGATCTGGCGCGAACGGAGGTTGGGGATTTCTGCACGGACGTGACAAGCATGCGATCACGAACCGCCAACGCTCATGCCTTCGGCGGCAGGACGACGACCGTGAACCAGTAGTCGCTGATACCCTGGATGATTCGAAAGAACTGGTCCAAATCGACGGGCTTGATAGCGTAGGAACTGCACTGCAGCTTGTACATGTTTAAGACGTCTTTTTCGTCCGAGGACGTGGTTAAAACCACGACCGGCAAATGACTCAGATTGTCGTCCTTGACCAATTCAGCTAACACTTCCCGACCGTCCATGACGGGCATGTTCAAGTCCAAGAGGATTTCGGCAGGGCGGCTGCCCGCAAGCTCGTCACTCATGTTTCGACCGCGTTCCTTTTTGGCACCGTAAAGTAGAAAACGCTTGCCTGGCTGTGGTTCTAACCAAATCTTGCCGCCGTGCCGATGGACGATGCGGCGGCAAACAGCTAATCCGATACCGTTGTCGCGCACGGAAATCGTCCACTGGCTGCCGCTGTTTTCTGCCGAAACGTGGACGAGGGGCGGCGCCTGGCCGTGGTACTTGACGGCGTTGCCGATCAGGTTTTGGAGAAGCTGGGACAACTGTGTCCGATCGTCGACGACTGTGGGCAATTCGTCGCACGTGACCACACCGTCGGCGTCCTCGATCGACGGAGCTAGAATGCCGACTGCGCTGTCGAACACCTCGCATAAGTCGATCGGATTGAACGGTGCAGCGCGTGACTCGACGCGCGAAATCTGGTAAACTCGTTTGTTGAGAGGGTTAGGTTGAATACCTGCTGCTCGAGCTCTTCTGCAAGACGCGTCTTTTTTTGTACCGTTTCTATTTTGCGCGACGTCGCGAGCAGGCTAACGCCCGAAACCGTCGGCAGGGCCGCCAGCAAGAAGCCAAAGGCAATCAGTTTCGTTCGGACACTCATCGGCCACCATGATTAATCAATGATCGTCACGGCGGTGGGTTTTACCGTCCGCATCGCGTCGGCCGCGATGAGCTGTTGGAAATCGGGAGCCTCCTGCGCGTCTGTAAGTTTATTGTCAATGGCCCATCGTGCTTCGTCTTCGAGGGCCACGATGAGCGCGTGACTAAGCGCGACGTCCACCTCGATATCATCCAGCACCTTGCCGAGCTGATCAGCATCGGTTTTCAGTTTTTCGGCAACAGTGGCGACGGCCTCCTCTCGGTGCTCACCAAAGTACGCTTCGGTCCGCACCAGCTCACGCAAAACCTTTTCGACTGCACTGGAACGCTCATCGGCCACGCGTCTCAGTGCAACGAGGTTCATCGTTTCAGGTACATGCCGGACTCTCGGAACACAATGCCGTTATTCCCCACAAGACCGTGTGCCTCGCTGATGAACGGCTCACGCATCGAGAAGGCGTCGATCTTGCCGTCGGCCAACGCCTGCGGTAGTTCTTCGGCCTTGAGAAACTCAAGCTCGGCGTCCTCGATGTCGTGTTTCAAAAGGAATAGATGCAGAAAGTAATGCACCGCTGATAAGCGTTGTGTGGCAATCTTCGTCCAAGATGCTCGGGGGAAAGGCTCGCAAAAATGCTCTCCAGCGAAAACGCACCTAATGAAGACTTGTTTCTTCGACTGTTCACAACCGTAGAGAAGAATTCCCGTCCGAGTCAAAACCTGTGGTCCACAAAAAAGGCCCTGTTGCACAGTGCTACAGAATAGGCTGTCGTAGCCACGGCGATTCTCCTCACACGGGAGAACCACTTGTTCAGTGCATCTCGCGACGAAGTCGTGTCAACGTAACAAGGCGCGGTCAATGCAGCTCGTTCACATAGTCAGGTAGCTCCAAGCGGCGAGAATCTCGAAAGTCAAAATCTCTTCGGCAGACAAGTTGACAATTCGGCCAACAAATATCATGATGCCGACAAGTCGGCAGTACCCTTCGACGCTACTTGAGCCGTCTGTACGTTGAACAAACCCCAGCCGTGTGAATGAAAAAAGCAACTGCGATTGTTCTCTGTCTGATTGCCGGTTTCCTCGTCGCCGATTTAGCTGTGGCGACGGAGCGTGGAATTTTCGACTACGAAGGACAACGGAAGGGAGTTGCTCGTCGAACCAGCGGAATGTCATGACTTACCGTATTTCCTTACCGGTTCTGTTGCTCGTCGTCGTCGGCAACGACTTCTTCCGTCTCCGAGTTCCAGTTCTTTCAGTTGCCTGGAAGTGGAATGAAATTCCTCAGATAAGTGCAACTCTGCCGCAGTGCCGCGGTTCGTGCAACCAGTGAATCTTCGTATGCCGAGTCTTCCACCTCAACACATACCGGACCAGCGAAGCCGGAGTCTCCCAACACGGAGATGAAACGGCCCCAGTCGATCTCGCCCAGCCCGGGAAGTTTTGGCGAATGATACTCCAGCGGAGTCGACAGGATACCAACATCATCGAGCCGATGTCGGTCTACACGCACGTCCTTAGCGTGAACGTGAAAAATCCGGTCGGCGAAATCGCGAACTGGTAGCTGGTAGTCCATCTGCTGCCACACCATGTGCGACGGGTCGTAGTTGAGACCAAAATGGTCGCTCGGAATGGCCTCGAACATCCGACGCCAGATCGTCGGGCTCACCGCCAGATTCTTCCCTCCGGGCCATTCGTCGCTAGTGAACAGCATTGGGCAGTTCTCGATACCGATGCGGACGTTTCGTTCTTCGGCAAACTGAACCAGGGGTATCCAGACTTCGAGAAACCGTGACCAGTTGTCGTCCACCGAACTTGATGGCTCCCGGCCGACAAAGGTGTTCATCTGCCGGATATCCAGCACGTCGCACGCCGCAATCACCTTGCGAATGTGCCCGGACGCGAGATCAGCCTCATTGAAATCAGCAGACAATGGATTGGGGTAATAGCCGAGTCCGCTGATCGCCACACCGGAGTCGCCTGCCAGCTGAAGTACGTGTTTTGCGCGGGCGGCGTCGAACCCGTCCATTTCGACATGCGTCACACCGGCATAACGACGTTCAGCCTCGCCTGCCGGCCAGCACATCAACTCGACACAGTCGTACCCGATGCGAGCGGCGGTCTCAAAGACCTCTTCTAGCGAAAGGTCCGGCAGAATCGCACTGACAAATCCAAGTTGCACTCCGTATTCTCCGAGACGTCATCCAGCGGTGTTCGTTTTGCCTGGCCAGAATCTCGATATTCTACGACGGTTTACGTACCTGTGTACAGAAACATCCGAGGTTGCAGGCGCAGCTTACCTGATCACGACGCGTCGATGCCCCTCGCACCGGCAGTTGATCGCGCCGGCGTGGTCGTTGGATTCATTCAAGGTCTTTTTCGTGGTGCGGTTGTTGAGTCTCCTGACTTGTCACGCGTTCCCGGCCCATTGGCAGGTGAACCGGCTACGTTCGGCGGGTTCTCATTGTAATATCCGCCACTGGTAACGGGCTCAGGTTCGAGGACGACCCAAGGTTGAGCAATAAAATCGAGCGTGTCGGAGGGTGAGAATGTGCCCGTTCGTAACCCCGACGATGAAGTCGTAGTTGGGGGTTCGATCCGTTGAGAAAGTTCGGTCGAAGGAACAGGCGGACCGAAATGTTGAAGATCGCGGTTCCAGTAGTGATGCTGCGTAACCCGTTCGTGGTGGTAAGCCGGATGAATAAACAGATCGGCGCCATCCCATCGCATGCCATGGTTATTTTTCATGATTACGCGCGCTCCCTGTCCAACTGATTCCTGTCCAATTCCAATTAACAGCTGGTCAATGTTACCTGGAGCCGCAGACAAAAAGCCGCCTCTCGACGTAGGATCGAACGGCAATCCCAACAGAGCAATGTCATAGTTGGGAAACGAATAGTAGACCGTCCCACCATAGGTGATCCTGGGTCCGCCTTTATGCCTGATGCGCTGCGCCGACAATGCTCCTGGACCGTCGTTGGAGACACCAAGAACTTGCCCATAAACCGACATTTCATCGGTAGCCGTTACCGACACGCAGACGGCCAAGACGAATCGTCCGACCTGCCGTCTGAGCAAACGAAATCGAACGGTGTGACCTCGTTGATTCATCGAGATACCCTCCGGCCAAGGAGTCGCTTGGCGTGTCAAACGGGTTTGCAGTATCCCTAACGTTAGCAAGTGAATCCAATTCAATAACGATTATATCTGAATTCACCGCAACTGACCAGTGGAGCCGAATAGATTACTTCCCTGGGGCCGTTTGGCCCGGGGATGATTTTGCCTCATCGCTACATCCAGTGGTGCAGCTGGCTTTCTTCTGGGCTCGACGTATCGTTTGCTGTATACTGAGGGCCAAGTCGTCAACAGTAACAGGCTGAAAACACTGGGAACATACGTTTTTCAACCGCGAGAATCATACTTCCGTCGGCGATCGTTTGGCTTTGTTTCGCCATGATCGCTAGTCGATTGCAGGCAACGCTCAACGTCCAGCCGCGGGCAGTGCAGCTCGACTCACCATAAGCATCGCAGCAGATCCTGGTCTTCGATGCCACTGATGATGGCCGCCAACACGACCTGACACGAGACATCGAATTCAAATTCTCTACTCCCGACGTGGCTCGTATTGATAGGTATGGCGTCCTGCGGCCGGTGGCAATGGGCGAGACGCAACTGATCGTTAATCCAAGGAATCAACAACTGGTTGTCCCCGTTCGTGTCAGTGAGTTATCCGATCCGAGAAAGGTCTCCTTTCGTCACGACGTTATTCCCGTCGTCTCTAGATCTGGTTGCAACGCGGGTGGTTGCCATGGCAAAGCCACGGGACAAAACGGATTTAAGCTGAGTGTTTTTGGATCGGACCCAGCGGCGGACTATCACGCCATGGTCCGCGAAGGGATCGGTCGCCGCATCTCGATCGTCGATCCGGATAAGAGTTTGTTGCTGCTGAAGGGGACGGCAGGAATTGCACATGGTGGTGGCAAGCGCTTCAACGCTGACGATGACCGAGCGCGTTTATTGCGACGTTGGATCACGGAGGGAGCTGAGCTGGACACCGATCCGGAATCGGCCCTCGTAATGACTGAAATCCGCGTCGAGCCCGCACACATAACGGTGTGGCCCGGGGAGTGTCAACAGCTAAGGATGAGCGAAATCCACCAGTACGTTGTGTTACGGTGCTGGCCCAATACGCGTCCAATGCAGACATGGTTGCTACGGTAAACGAACGGGGATTGATTACCTCCAAAGACATCCCCGGAGAAGCGGCGATCCTGGTGCGGTATCTCGATCATGTCGCTGTTTGCCGTGTGACAGTTCCACGTCCGGGTGTCGCGGCTGAGCGCCTTGAAGAATACAACTTCATTGACCGACACGTGTGGGACAAGCTTCAGCGACTTGGGATCGAACCCAGTGGGCTGGCCGACGATGCGACGTTTCTCCGCCGTGTCTTCCTGGACACGATTGGGACGCTTCCCACGGTTGGCGAGGCTCGCGATTTCCTCGCTGACACGTCATCCGACAAACGAACCCAGTTGATCAATTCTCTTTTGCGACGAAACGAATATGCGGACTACTGGACGATGCGTTGGCTGAATTTAATGCGTGCGGACCAATTGAAGACCACGCCGCAGGGTACGGTGGCCATGCAGCGCTGGTTGCGTCGTCAATTCCGCACGAATCGTCCTTTTGACGAATTGGCCGTTGAATGGGTCACCGCCCAGGGCAATACTGCGGCGGAAGGTCCCGCGGCGTTCTACACCGCTATGAACAAACCCGACGAAACAGCCCGCACAATAAGCCAATTAATGCTGGGTGTGCGAATCCAGTGCGCCCAGTGTCACCACCACCCGTCGGAGAAATGGAGCCAGGCGGATTACGTCGGATTGGCTGGCTTGTTTACCGGCGTGACCCAGAAAGGTCTGCCGGGGGGTGGCAAGGTTATTGTTTCCAGTAGCGGAGAGGATCTGCCACATCCGCGGACAACGGAATCGATCGGTGCACGCGCCCTGGGCGCAGAGCCTGCCGATTTCACCGGCACTCGCGACCGACGACGGCGGCTGGCCGATTGGCTGGCCGATGACACAAACCCCTTTTTTTCCAAGACCATCGCCAATCGCTTGTGGGCCCACTACTTTGGTCGCGGCCTGGTCGAACCCATTGATGACATGCGGGACACGAATCCAGCCACCAATGAACCTTTGCTGGAGGCTTTAGCCCAGCACATGCGTGATACGGATTACGATCTACGACAATTTACCCGGACCCTTTTGGAATCTCGAGCTTACCAATTGTCGACCGAGACGAATCCGACCAATGAGCTGGATGACCAGAACTTTTCGCACGCGGCTCACAAGACCCTGGATGCGGAAGTGTTGTTGGATGCGATTTCCCGGGTCACGGGCGTTGCCGAGCGATTTAACGGATGGCCGGCTGGCTATCGGGCGATCCAAATTTGGGACAACCGCATGCCGTCGTATTTTTTCAGAATCTTTGGGCGACCAGTGCGGGCGACGGTGTGTGAATGCGAGCGCAGTGACCAACTCAGCATGGCACAGGCATTGCATTTGTTAAATTCTCCGGAAATCGCCGAAAAAATCAGCCACCGACACGGACAAGTCAACAGGCTCTCACAAGAGGATTTCACGAGGGACGACCTGTTAAACGAGCTTTATTTGTGTGCCTTGTCGCGATATCCTAAAGAGGAAGAGCGATCCCTGATGTCCTTGGCCTTTGACGAAAATGGCGATGATCGGCTCGCGGCAGCGGAGGATATACTATGGGCCTTGATGAACTCAAGAACACCAGCATGACAGGCAAAGTATCCTTTGACGACAAGTCGCTAAAACAGCTCCAGGAAACTGGCGAGGTTCCCGCTGGAGACATCCAGGGTATTCCTGTCGTCTTGATGACCGTCGATGCTCGAGGATGGCTCCATAAGGTTCTCTACGACGACCTCGCCGAAGGCGAAATGATGGCTTTGGGCTCCGAACAGTTGGATGACCCAGACGGCTGGGGTGCTCCTGGAATGGAAGTGTACGGCACGATGGAAGGGACCGACCCCGGCACCAATGGCGGTACGTAGAAAGTGACGATTCCCCCCTTTTTTCCACACTTTCACCGTCGTGAAGTCAATCACCTGGGCTGATATCTGTAACCTAGTGTCTTGCCAACTTGAATCAAGCGTATGCCACGGTCTTTCTGCCCAACATGTCGATTGCCTCGACCTCAAGTATGTGCACACCATTGGGAAGGTCCGCCGGGAGATTCGCTTGCCAGATATGAGGCGCGGGTTTGGGATCCGGCAAGTTCTCGTAAGGAATGTCGGTCATTGCCTGGTCCCGATCGTAGGCCGCTTGATACGGCGGCCATATCTGCGTCGTCTGCGCCATCGTCACCCAATCCCCGTGACGCCGCACCCGCATGCGCACCCGTGACTCACTGCTGCCGGCAAAAATATTGGCCAGCGCCACCAACGACGACGTGTCGTCCGTGTTTATGACGTCATCGGTGTGAATCGCAATCTGGAAGTGGGCTGGCATGCGGGCCGCTTTGTAGCGGAACGAATAGTCAATCCCCGAGAACGTTGCAATGAGGTAGCCGTTCGGGGCACCGTCGGCCATGGGCGTCATGGGGATACCGCTCTCATCGAACGCGCCGCGGAACTAACTTCCTGAACCAATGACGACGTTGTAGTGATGATGAAGACGCACCTCTCCATTTTGATTTTCGTGGTTGTGGTCGTCGTTGTCATCGTGGACGTGGACCGCGCCCTCCACGTCCTGGCCATGTGGATTGTGTTGATCGGCGACAGGGAATTCGGCCAGCGTGCCATCTGCCGCCATCTGGTCGGTTCGCATGTAATGCGTGTGAGCCGAAAACGATACGCTATTTGGATGTTTCGTCAGAAGGGCAAGCAACTGTGCCGTTTCGGTCGTGCTCTTTGCGTTGCTTTCCGACGGCGCAAGCGGAATGTGGGTGCAAATGACAATTCGTTCTTCGGTCGGCACGGTCGCGACATAGTTCCGCACAAAGGCAAGTTGGTTCTCAAGCAGCCGCCCCGAATAACCGCCATCCTGGACGATCCCCTCTGCGTCGAACTTGACGCCGTTGTAATAGACATTGTTGAGCACGACAAAATGGACCCGTCCGTATTGGAATGCGTGATCGGTCGGTCCGTACACTCGCTCGAACGTCTCATCGGCGTACTCATTATTCGGTGCGTCATAGTTCATGTCGTGATTTCCGAACAGGTTGTACCACGGCACACCAACGGTCGCCTGGACTCGGTTCACGTCAGGAAAGTGACGCAACACGTTGTCCACGATATCGCCCATCGACATGCCGAACGCCGCATCGACGTCGACCAATTCGGCCACCACATCGTTGGCATAGTGGCGAATTTCCTGCGGATTCGAAGGCTGGGGATCACCAACGAAAACGACCGTGAATTCATCCGCCCCGAGCGACGGCGTGAGCGGAAAGTCAACCGACTCAGGTAGTGGGCCCGTCGGCTCGACTCCGGCATAGCGAAATGTGTCGTCAGGGGATCCGTTGGGCTTGTGAATGTAATAGAACTGA
>Ga0310123_10003782_pt1 | contig 11594 bp, 7 predicted proteins | sample CB6_AW_1057_MG_FD_203505 | JGI IMG/M metagenome (GOLD analysis project Ga0310123, IMG submission 203505) | Marine microbial communities from Western Arctic Ocean, Canada - CB6_AW_1057 | ecosystem: Environmental > Aquatic > Marine > Oceanic | place: Canada: Western Arctic Ocean | collected... | reverse complement strand
TTCGAAGTCGACACCATCGACGGCTCGCTTGCCAGGATAATCCTTGACGAGACCTTCACACCGCAGCAATGACATTTGAGACTCCTTTCTCGTATTCGGCAGGCGTGTGACGCTGCAGCGATCGTTGCCTGGTTAATTTTTCAGCGGATTTTCTTCATGCGTGACACATTGGGATAGAACGGAAATCGGAAACTGGGGTACCAGGGCTGTTTGGTGACAACCTCGTGTTTTCCAAGTTCCCGCCGACGCTGTGTGTGGTGTGTGATTGTAAATCCTTCGCCATCATTCAGAAACGGAACGCCATGTGGCCAGAACACAAACATGGCTTTGCCGATGAGATCCTTTTCCTTCACGGCATATCGGTGTCCCTCAACACCCCAGCGTGGACGGTTGTAGTAGTCGAACAGGCGGCTGTCCTTGCTGCGCGGTGAGTTGTCTCCGAACATCAGGTACTCGTCGTCTGACAGCCGGTATTCTGAATAGCGTCCATAGCGTTCCTGGGCGAACGTGGCTTCGTCCACATAATGTTCTGCCCATGATTCAGCGTCTCGCAGCTTCCGATGCAGTGCCAGGGGACTGCTGACTTCCTGGGACCGTGCCGTTGGATCGCTGGCGAACGAGGTGAAGCCTTCTTCCGGCGAGAACTGATAGGCATCGTTTCGATAGTAGATATCACGCTGAATGAGCAGGTCGCTCACTGTGACCTGCACGTTACGAACCGCAATACCGCAGGGGACCGTATCCGAATCACCTGGTCGAGTGGTCAGAGCATCGACAAAATTCTGAGCGATGAGCAGTGGTTCGTCAAATTCCACCAGTTCATCATCGATCCACAGCAGCAGTCGATTGTCGACGTTGGCAAAACTGAGGGCATACGACCCGGCTTCCTGGATGTCGATAGCTGCTGTGCTCAGAATTTCAGGGCGTTCTCCGTCCTGATCGGTTCGGCGGTTCAGACGAGTGATCTTGACGGCTCCACCGACAGGATCGATTTCGCAGCCAAAGGTATCCGTGCCTTCGATTAGTTCCAGACGAATGGCAGAATTCTCTCCCGTCCCCACAATCTCCAGGTTGCAGTTGAGTGTAAGATCACCAACCCAGTAGACGTCCGACATGAAACTGTCCCGCAAACTCCCGCGAGGAACACTCTCTATGTTGGCCACATTGAATCCGCAGAAGTCGGAAACCAGTGAGGTCCTGGGAGGCTGGATACGACGGTTCTCAATGACGTTGTTCCAGTCTTTTTCTGACGGAATAAAGTGCCGATATCTCAGCCAGTGCCATGCATCGTCTTTGGCATTCGCTGTATATTCTCTTGCCTCACGATTGCAAATCCAGGCATTGGCTGACTCGAGCCATCCTCCGACTGCGGTCGATTCGTCCGTTGCTTCGATGGAAGGTGCCCAACGTTCGGGCCAGCCGGTTCCATTCAGACTGCGTGGCGGGTATCGGTCATCATGTACAAGCAGTTGAAGGTCCTTTTGAACTTTTGGATCATCCTTTCTCAGCATTTCCCAGCGATCTTCGTCGTTTCGTCGCATCCACAGATTACCCTGGCGAATGCGGATGGTCTCACCCGGAAGTCCCACCAGACGTTTGATGTAATTGACGTGTCCTTCCTCGGGATTCTTGAAAACTACCACATCGAAACGTCGATACCCGGTAACCTGTTTGTTGACAATGATGCGATCTCCGTTGAATACCGGAGCATTGAATGCTTCCACTTCGCAACGGCAGTTAGGGCACAGTGTTTTGTCAACACGAAGTTCATACAGAACATACCCGGACGAATCTTCCAGCTCAGTCGATGCGCCAACCTGAAAATCAAACTGGCAGCTGGGGCAGGTGAGTTCTTTGTGCCGACCATACAGTGTCGGTGCCATCGACCCGGTGGGAATCACATAGGCTTCAGCCTGAAATGTTTTGAACAAAAAGGCCAGTGCAAAGGCGATAGCCACGGACTCCACGGTTTCCCGAGTGCCGCCGTCATTCGATTTGGAACGGCTCTTCGAAACTTCCGAATCAGGAACCTGTTTGTTGGGCTTTTTTTTTGACATGGAACTCCCGGGACAGAACCGTCGAATGACCACAGTACAATCAGCGAATCACATCACACAGTGTTATTCGACGGAATCGGACAACTATTGAATGTAGCGGATTCGGCTAAAATCCGGTATCCGGATCGAAATCTCACGGGTTCCCAGTCTCAGTCGTCCCGGACGTGACGGCAGGTGGACTACGAAGGGTCTGCCGACCAGCAAATGATGGGGCACAAACGGGTTTTCCCATGAACGGCTGTCATACGAAACCGGACTGTTGTCGCCCTGTACAAAATAGGAATCTGCAGCAATGCTGCAAGTTGTGGCGACACCGTGTTTGCGGCGGCCTGGAGTGTAATAGACATCTCGGTACATTCTCAGGTTTCTCACTCGAACACGTCCGCCACTGATGCTGAGCCGGAACCGCTGATGCCGCAGGAGGTGTTCAGAGGTTGCTTCGGCGGCCGCTGCCCCCAGTGGAACCAAAGTCTCACCGCGGAATTCCGAGGGTAAGACGATCTCAGATCCGGGCAAGTCCAATGGATCAAATGGTGCCTTGCCGTTAACTGCAACGACCACTCGACGATCAAAATTGGAAGCCTCAATCCGGAGCTGTCTGTCTGTAAGATCCACTGTCGCAGATCTGAGTACACTCTGCGCCCCATCGACGCGAATCTCGACCCGGTCGGATCTCATGTTCAGACGTATGTGATAAACTTCCGAGTCAACGGGAACTGACACCTCAATCCAGGCCGGCTTTTCATCGATTGTTATCGTCGTATCCAGCATGATGTCAGCAACGTTGTGCTCAGGAGAGACCACAACAGAATTGTATCCGTATCGGTCAGTCACCGGACTTAAATGCGACTGAGCCGCCAGACGGTAAATTGCTCGACGGAAGGCCTCGTTGGTTGCACTGGTCATCAGGTCCCGCTGCATGTCCTCCGGCATCACTCCCTGACACCGCAGAATCTGACCTTCTTCGTCGAAATCCAGGCGTCGCGCCCATGACACCGGAATGCGGTCAAAACGTTGAAGGAAATCGGTCCAATCCGGGTAGGCGTCGTGTGGTGACAGTGGCGTTTCGACTGTATGGTTTCCGCCGAACCATCGCCAGTACCGAAAGGAAAGTGAGTTTGTGGTCGCCCGTTCATCAGTTTCGCCACCAACGTCGGAACACTGCAGCTCACTACCGTCAACGGTCCAATTCCCGTCGAGTTGCCAGGGAAGTTCCCAGTTCGGGTCGTCCGGAACATGGCTCAGATCGGAAACCAGAATCCTCATACTCCGCTGAGTTCTCAGGCTCTTGCGGGCAATTCGGGCATTGACATAGATGTCGCCGCCCAGGACGAGTAGCTCTTCACCTGGCAGCCCCACCACCCGTTTGACATAAGCTTCACCCGGGTCATCCGGATTGCGAAATACAATCGGTTCCCATCGACGAGGTCGGCGGAAGTCGAACACATTCTTGTGAACCAGCAGCTGGTCCCCGTGATTCCTCGGCACAGGTGAAATATCAATGTCGATTTGACCGCAATTCGGGCATGAGGCGTAAGCATCCACTGCATCCGCACTGTTGACGGGTATTTTTCCATCAACAGACTCATCAAACTGCACACCACAGGCAAACGAATGCTGACAGGACGGGCACTCAAGCCGCTTATGAAATCCCAGCAGCACAGGAGCCATCGATCCGGTCGAAACCAGATAGCCTTCCAGAAAAAAGCCGCGCAACACGCTGACTGTGATCACAAAGCAGATGGCCAGTTCCAGCATACTGCGGAAACCCTGCAGGTCTTTCGCTTTGTTTCGGCCACCGTTCATCAAGAAACTTGCTCAGGCGGCGTGATCGTCGGCCAGGTATGCTGCTGGTGAATCACACAATTCGACCAACATCCGCTTGGTGAGCACGGTTTCAAGCGATTCCAACACCTCAGCGACACAGACACCGTCCATGACGCGGTGATCATACGCCAACGTGACTCTGCATTCACCATCTTTGTTAAGAGGACCATATGTCAGGCACCCGGTATGAATCGATGGTGGAATCTGGATTTCTGCACCTCGGCCAGCGAGTGTGGAGACTAAAAATGTTCCGAATCGTTTCGCTCGTCCCGTCGTGGAAATGTTGAGATTCCACCACCAGATGAGGCGTCGGAGCAATGTTGGCAGCTGTACCAGCTGTCTTTGAAGCCGAAAGACGCTTGCAACCGGGCCATCTCGAAATCGATCCAGTTGCATTTGAATTGTGGTAAGTGACAGCAATTCCGGTTCATGAATCTGTCCCCAGAACAGCCAGGGAGTGCCGTTCCACTCCCGATGGACGGAAACGGACGCGACATTCACCGGATGTTGATAAAGGTGTGCAATCGGCCAACGGTACCACGTTTGCCGCAATTCCGGGTGTTGGTGCGCCACCAGTCCAAAGGCACGAATAAACAGCGCTGGCCATGAGATACGACAGGACAGGTTGGAACGAGCTTGGGCTAATTCGCCTAGTTGGATCACGCGGTCGTGACCACACAAGGGCACTGAGCGATTGAACCACAACAGATCGCAGGTCAGGCGTCTACTGGCAGGTACGGGCATTCTGTGGCCACTGCGGTCGGTCATCATCGAATTCCTTCCGAGAGACGATCTGTTGAGCATAGCAAACTCATCGGCATGCAGTGAATTCCGTTTCTGTTGAAATTCCGTCGTACCATCTCTCTCGTCGTTCATTCCCGGCTGAAGAACCAGCTACAGCACTTTCTGCCAGTGTGCGTCCAGTTTCTTTTCTGAGACACTGATCGCAGTGCCTATTTTCGGCGAAAAACGTTGCACTCGAAATTCTTCCAGCATCCAGCGGTAGTGTTCCAGCATGGTGTTGTCGGCGAAATGTTCTGCCCGTTGTTCGTGTCGACGCTCGAGTCGTTCGACGTATGGTTCCAGTTCGGCCAGCAACTGCAGCTCTGTGGCCACGCCACCGGACCCTAATCTCTGCAGCCGGTGACGAATGCAGGCGAAGTAGCGGGGAAACTGCAACAGCCAGGCCCAGGGCGTCTTCGAAAGAAAATCAGCATAGACCAGCGCATTCAGTTGCTGATTCATCTGTTTTGTCAGTGGTGCCCAGTCCTGCGAACACGATTCTTCCAGCAATCGTCTCGTGCGGTGATAATCAGCCAATAAAATGGGCAGAAAACCGGAAAACTCAGCTGACACTGCGTACAGGGCTTCACGCCCTCGTGTCAGGCATTTTTCAAATTCCGATTTGGTCCGCGGGAGTTGTTTTCCGGAGAGATAGGCTCTTTCCGCCATGAGCAGCTGCAGATGCTCCTTCAGTTGAATCCCGCGGATCGACGACGCCAAAAGCTGAATGCGGTTGAGTTCGCTGAGACTTTGAATGCAATTGCGGATGCGTCCTGATTCCTGAATCTGGTAAAGCCGTCGAAGACCTTTCCTGAGCACCGCATGGGCCTGAGGCTGTGATTGGCACAATGTCAGCGACACGGACTCACCGTCGTCCCGAATTGCGGGCCAGGCTGACAATTCAATCCCGGCTCGGCGTACAGAGATGCTTAACGGGATGTCAGCGAAATCCCACAATTTGAATCCCTGACGGTGCCACTGCTGTTCCTCAGCAGACAACACTTCGGCGGGAAATATTTGGGATAACGATTTGTGCAGTTCGCCCCGCAATTTTACAAGGCTGCGACCTTGCACCAGCATTTTACCGGAACCGTCGACGACGTGAATCAGCATCTGCAGATGCTCCGGGAGTGCGACATTTTTGAGTGACTCAGCAGAAATGTGCTCACCGCCAAGTCGTGACAGATGCATTGCTGTTTGTTCTTCCAGACTACCCACGCCGACTTGGAGTAATTCACGAAGTTGTCCTGCAGTGTCCGGAATCGGCACAAACAGATGCCGGATGCGCTTCGGCAGCGCTCGAATGATCGCTGTAATTTTTGGTTCGAGCATTCCTGGCACGAGCCAGCTGATCTGATCTTCCGTCAGCTGTGGCAAAGCATCGGCCGGCACCGTCAATGTCACACCGTCTGCTACCTGCCCCGGTTTCATTTCATACGACAGCGGCAGTCGCAGAATCCCCAGGACGAATTTTCCAGGAAATTCGGTCTGACTGCGGTCGTGCTCCTGCTGACTGATGAACTCGTCCAGTGTCAGGCACAGCTGGTTAGAGTCGTCAGTACTGCGGGACTGGTACCAGCAGCGGAGTCGTTCCCGGTCGCAGACATCGGCAGGGATCTGGTCTCCGTAAAAACTGTACAACGATGCATCAGTTGGCATGAGGCCATGCTGACGAGTCTTCGTCTGCAGTGTCTGCAGTTCCCTTAACACCTCGGCGTTGTTCTGCAGGAATCGGAACTGACCTGCCCAGGGAGATTTCCTGTTGATTTCGGAACGTGATTTCAGCTCGCGCCCGGGAGTCAATGCTGAACGTATACCGGTCTCCAGCTGATGTTCTTCATCCGAAAAAATCGACTGCCGGCCTTCCGTCGTTTCACCATACAGGAGGCCCAGTTCGACGAGCCCATGCTGGATGAGTAATTCGCGCGCTTTCACAGGGTCATATTTCGCCAGTGATATTCTGCGGCGGGATACGATCGGCAGTCCCCACAGGCTGAGTTTTTCAAATGCCATCACATTTCCGGCTTTTCCGTCCCAGTGCGGTTCGGAGATTTCTCGCTTTAACAGGTGTTTAGCGAGAGGCTCGACCCATTCCGGCTGAATTCGAGCGACCGTGCGCGCGTATAGACGACTTGTTTCTATCAACTCAGCGGCCACGAACCATCTGGGCGGCCTCTTGGCCAGTGCCGAACCTGGCCAAACAATCAGTTTCCGGCCACCTGCTCCGGTAAACTCGCGGTCGGCAGTCTTCCACGCCAGATTACTCAGCAATCCGCTCATTAATGATCGATGAATCGCTGCGAAGTCATTTCGGCGATCTTTCAGTGGATGCAGGCGAGCGGACTGGGTCAGTTGCTTGTGACCGCTGTCAGCCAACAGGTCTTGCAGCTGGCGATGAACGTCCATCCATTCGCGCATCCTTCTCCACGACAGGAAGTTTCTTTGACACCATTTCTTCAGCTGACTGCCGGACAGTTTCTGTTTATTCTCGTGCCATGCGTCCCACAGACTCAGCCAACTCAGGAAGTCGCTGTCCGGATGCCGGAACCCCGCGTGAGCTTCATCGGCGGCCTGCTGTTTTTCAAGCGGTCGCTCGCGCGGGTCCTGAATCTCCAGAGCTGATGCGATGATCAACACTTCTGGTGAAGCCTGTTCATCGATCGCCGCCAGAATCATGCGACTGATACGAGGATCGACGGGCAAAACCGCCATTTTCTGCCCGATGGACGTCAGTTCCACTCCTCCGTCACGCGAGCGAATCGCACCCAGTTCCTCCAGTGTTCGGTAGCCCTCGCGAATGGTCGTGGGGCGCGGAGCATCGAGAAACGGAAAATCTTCGAGACGTCCCAGTTTCAGGTGTAGAGTTCTGAGAATCACCGCCGCGAGGTTCGTTCGCTGAATTTCCGGCTGAGTGAATTCATTGCGCTGTTCAAAGTCATCCTCCGAATACAAACGGATGCAGATGCCGGGACCAAGCCGACCGCATCGGCCGGCTCGCTGTTGAGCTGACGCCTGTGAGACGGGTTCAATCGGCAGTCGCTGTATGCGCGATCGAGCGGAATACCGGCTGATGCGAGCGGTTCCAGTGTCAACAACGGTATGGATTCCCGGAACAGTGACTGACGATTCGGCCACGTTGGTTGCCAGAACAATCCGCCGGTGCTGATACGGACGAAAGACACGTGCCTGATCAGCCATCGACAGTCGGCCAAACAGCGGGACAATTTGGGTAGGACGGCCAATTGTGTCACCGAGCCAATTGTGACCGCTCAATCGTTTTTCCGCTTCACGAATGTCTCGCTCGGTCGGCAGAAAGACCAGTATGTGATTCCGGGTCTCTCTAGTCAGTTCGTGGATAGCTGATGCAACACCGTCCAGCCAGTCATGTTCGTCTGATGTGGTATCTGAGTCGTCAGCTGCCAATGGCTGATAACGAATCTCTACCGGCCAGGTCCGACCTTCGACCTGCAGAACGGGTACCACCTGCTGACCGTCTGTAAAGAAATCGGCAAATCGATCGGCATCGATTGTTGCGGACGTCACGATCACTCTCAATTCCGGTCGTTTTGGCAGCAGACGCTTCAGGTACCCCAGCAGGAAGTCGATGTTCAGCGAACGTTCGTGAGCTTCATCAACAATAATTGTGTCGTACTGACTGAGAAACCGATCGAATTGCGTTTCCGCCAGCATGATTCCGTCCGTCATCAGGCGGATCAGTGTTGCCGGTCCGGTGGAATCGTTGAAGCGAATCCGGTAGCCGACCTGCTGACCCGGCTGGCAGCCAAGTTCCTCTGTCAGGCGCGCTGCGATTGATCGGGCAGCGATACGGCGAGGTTGGGTATGCCCAATAGTGCCACCGATGCCGCGCCCAAGTTCCAAAGCAATTTTTGGCAGCTGAGTCGACTTACCTGAACCTGTCTCTCCGCAAACCACGACCACCTGGTGACCGCGAATCGCATCCGAGATCTCTATACGCCTTCGAACGACGGGGAGTTGAGCCGGCCAGGTAATTCGGGGCACGGACTGAGCTCGCCGTTGGCGAAGTTCACTTGACTTGTTGAGTCGCTGCTGAAAATTTTCCAGATTGCGATCGAACGGTCGGCCTCGCCGTTCTGCACGCTCCATCGTTCGCAACATCCGTTCGAGGCCGAACTGGTCGGCGTGCATCACCGTACGAATCTGGTCGCGATATTGCTGAAGTGACGACATCAGTCCGCAGGACTCATCACCGACGCCATACGGGTGGAACAGTCATCTGAGAAGGAGCTGTAGGTCGACTGTAACCAGTCCATCGTACAGGCATCTGTGTCTGTGTGGGTCGCGTCGAGCCCGACTGTCGGTTCCAAGGACCGGACCATTGTGGAGGTGCAGTATTTTCCATCGGTGTCGTTTTGTAGGCCACCACAGCGGATTCTGGTCTGACAACAGTACCGGACAACGCGGGCGCCGGATATGTTCGTGTCGTCACAGCTGGCTGAGTCGGAATGCGGTCCCGCTCGGTGTTGCGCAAACGCCTTGCCCGGTTCGGGCCAGTGTACGCAGCCCGAATCTCCGGCGGTTCGGACAATGTTTCTTGTGACGCCGGTGCTGCTGTGACTGTCTGAGAGAAAGCCGGAGCAGTGGGCAAATCATGGCTCAGTTCTGCCAGCAACTCCCCGGCCATCTGCCGAGTACGCCCGTCCGGGTGAGCATCCATCGCCCGTTCGACCCATTTAACTGCTTCGGCTGAACGTCCGCATTCATGAAGTATGAATGCGATATTGTAGAGCGCAGCCGAGTCGCCTACTGCAAACTTTAAGTGTAACAGTGCTTCCTCCATTCGATTGGCACTCGCGAGCGCCAGACCGAGTTCATAATGGACCATCTGGTCGTCAGACGCAAGTTCAACTGCCTTCGTGAAGGAACGAACAGAGTCATCCCACTGCTGACGTTCATTGTACATTCGACCGAGCTCCAGCATGACCGTCGGGTCATTTGGATGCTGTTTCCGAGCGGCATTCAGAATCTCACGGCACTGATCAAAACGCCCTGTCTCCCGTTCGATGTGTGCAATGCCCAGTCGAGCCGGCAGGCAGTCCGGGTTTGCTGTCAGAATCTCATGGTAACGACGCTTGGATTCCGCGTATTGTCCCATGTCTTCCTTCCAGCGGGCAAAAGCCAGATTGGTTGCTTCCGGATTCTTCAGACCCTTACTGGCAAATCTTCCCAGGGCTTTCTGAAATCCTTCGGAAAGTGTCTCCTTATCCAGGACCAAAGGATCTGACTGCGGATCCGACATACTGAATCGGCTGGAGAGATCAGTAAACTGTGAACGGGTGGTGGCACAGCCGGCAGCAAACAGGCAGACCAGAAGTCCGGTGAGCAAATGAATGTGTATCATGGATGCTGTCCAGTTGCGATAATCCCCGAACCAAAGGGAAAATCGGGAGTCAGGAGTGTTTCTGGGAAAAAACGACGGAGTGTTTTCAAGAATCGTCGATATCGAGATTCCGCCCCAGACGAATCTGCCGACTGTGCGGATTTTACCGTAAGAGTGCTTCGTGCAACTGCGGCCGGCACAGCTGGTGCGGAAGTCATCGGCAGAAATGGCTGGACTTCATTCCAGCATGGAATCAATTGGATGAGGATCTGTGACACGAAGAAAATTCAGATCACCGACTGCCTCGATGCTCGCCTTGGTGTTCCTGGCAGGGTTGATCATGTTCCGGTTGCCGGATGTCGTCAACGACCAGACCACGACCGTTGTGTCGACATCGATTCGTGTTGCGCGTGTGATCGACGGCGACACAATTGAGCTGGTTGACCGTCGCCGGATCCGGCTTCTGGGAATCGACGCTCCAGAGTTGGGCTACAATGATGATCCTTCAGAGTACGGGGCGGAAGCTTCCCGAGACTGGCTTCGCCAGCGGATCGAAAATGAGTTAGTGAGATTGCGTTACGGGCCCAGTCGACTGGACCGATATGGCCGCACGCTTGCTTGGATATTACTTCCGAGCGGCGAGTTGATCAACGCGGCGCTTCTGGAAGCCGGTCACGCACGGCTGCTCACGGGTTTCCCATTGCCAGCCGATTTGTCTGCTGAGCTGCATTCGGCGACAGCGCAGGCTCGTGTAGCACGTCGAGGTATTTGGAGGAAAAAGTGAATTCGGTCAACCAGCCGTTTCACGATCTGAGCAAACTTCGCGGCTCAGGAAATCGTAATGTATCTCGCTCTATGCAGCGGGTGCCTGCCGAGGACAGCGAATTCCTGCCAGTTGGGCAGTGTCCTGTACGCGCGGCGAACTCCACAGCACAGATTCTACAAGTTCGCTGGCTTTCACATGTTCGTTCCGTACAGTCTGCAACACACGAACCAGGGCTGTAGAGAGCTTCAGTTGAATGCGAACAGTTGACTGTTCTTCAAGACGCTTTACCTCGGAATCGGTAGAGAGGTGGCCAATGGACGCTGCGACAGGCGCGTCTGATTTGACCTGATAACTGTCAATCAGATCCTGGAGGGACTGCAGAATTTTCCGAAGGTCTCGTTCGACCGGGATCCGACGTGCATACCTGTGTTGCTCGTTGTGTTCCAGACACTTCCGGGCGTCCAGCTTAATCTCCAGTTCATCCAGCATCTTTCGCAGATGCTGGATGTGAGGCATTCGCAAGGGCCGTGTTTTTTTGCCTGGCAGGCTACGAACTTGTGACGATGTGTGGTTGCTGAGCGGTGAACGAATGGCGATCTGAGATTGATTTGGCATAGATCACTCGTCTAGTCGTTTTGCGAGTACGCGAAGTCCCGCAAAGAATTGGGTGACTCCAGCACCATGTCATCGGCCTTTTGCAGATCCAGTAGCAGATAAATCCGGCGGAAACGGCCGGTAGGGACTCGGAGCGGCAGTCATCGCAGTTTATGCAGATTGCGCCGGAAGAAGGATACGCCTCAGA
>Ga0310123_10003781_pt1 | contig 11597 bp, 6 predicted proteins | sample CB6_AW_1057_MG_FD_203505 | JGI IMG/M metagenome (GOLD analysis project Ga0310123, IMG submission 203505) | Marine microbial communities from Western Arctic Ocean, Canada - CB6_AW_1057 | ecosystem: Environmental > Aquatic > Marine > Oceanic | place: Canada: Western Arctic Ocean | collected... | reverse complement strand
CCGACAGATGCACGTATTACAGCACAGGCCGCCTCATGTGTCAAAGCAGAGCGAACGAAGACTCTGAAGCGGTGCCTGGGCGGAAACTGCTCGGAAAACGCGGTACGAAATACCGAGCAGTTGAGAATCGGCGCCGGCTCCACTAGACTTTGTGACTCGCCGCTGAATTTTTCCACCGGTCATTTTTCTGCCGGCGGTCGTGAGGGAGTGCGCTCGCCGAGATGGGCGCGAGCGAGGTTCGGCACGGTCCCCCGTCATGACACGTGGGGCGGCCAGCACAGACTTGGTCGAATTTCTCAGATGATTGTGATCTCATTGTCGATGACTGTTCTGTAAGGTTTCCATCCGATGCGACATGTTTTGTCGGCGCTGGTCATGAATCAGCCGGGAGTGCTGGCCCACATCGCTGGGATGCTGGCCTCGCGCGCTTTTAACATTGACAGTCTGGCGGTTGGCGCCACCGAAAATCCCCAGTTCTCCCGAATTACGTTCGTCGTTACCGGTGACGCCCGCGTGTTGGATCAGGTTCGCAAGCAACTCGAAAAAATTGTGACCGTAGTCAAGGTGCTCGATTTCTCGAACCACGACTTCGTCGAGCGCGATCTGATGCTGCTGAAAGTCAGCACCGAAAAACCCGGAATACGATCTGAAGTGAAAGAGCTGACCGACGTTTTTCGCGGAAAGATTGTCGACGTCAGTGCCGGACACGTGATGATCGAAATCTCCGGTCAGGAAAGTAAAATCGATGCATTTATCGATTGTATGCGGCCCTTCGGCATTCTGGAGTTGGCCCGCACCGGACGAATCGCAATGCTGCGATCCGACACGGTCACAGTGGAGATGGCGACGGCCCGCCACCCGGCCGAGAACCCCTGACGGCCTGGACTGACCCGCGTCGTGTCGGCTCGGTAACCCACCAAGACAACACTGCTCAGCAACAACTTTTCCACGAGGCGAAAACATGGCAGCCAAGGTTTACTACGACGACGATGCAGACCTGTCCCTGCTCAAAGACAAGACAATTGCCATTCTCGGCTACGGCAGTCAGGGCCACGCGCAGGCGCAGAACCTCAAGGACAGCGGTTTGAGCGTGATCGTCGGGCAGCGGGCCGGAAGCGCCAATTACGATCTGGCGGTCAGCCACGGCTTCGATCCGCTGCCACTGGCCGAAGCCACCGCAGCGGGCGACCTGATCAACATTCTGCTGCCCGACGAAGTGCAGGGCGACCTCTTCAAAAGCGACATCCGCCCGAATCTTCAGCAAGGCAACCTGCTCTTGTGTTCGCACGGGTTCAACATTCACTTCGGTCAGGTGATCCCGCCGCCGGGCGTCGATGCTGCCCTTGTGGCGCCGAAGGGGCCAGGGCATCTGGTCCGCAGTGAATACGAACAGGGAGGCGGCGTTCCATCATTGATCGCCCTGAGCGAGGGAGCGACGGAAAGTTCTCGCCAACTGGCCCTGGCCTATTCCAAGGGGATTGGGGGGACCCGCGGCGGCGTGATCGAAACCAGCTTCGCCGAAGAGACCGAGACCGACCTGTTCGGCGAGCAGGTGGTGCTTTGCGGCGGCGTTAGCGCGCTGGTGAAAGCAGCGTATGAAACCCTCGTCGAAGCCGGCTACCAGCCCGAGATGGCCTACTTCGAGTGCATGCACGAACTGAAGTTGATCGTCGATCTGATCTATCAGGGCGGTCTGAACTACATGCGCTACAGCATCTCGAACACGGCCGAGTTCGGCGATTACACTCGCGGCTCACGAATCGTCAACGACGAAACCAAACGCGAAATGAAACGCATCCTCGAAGAGGTGCAGTCAGGACAATTCGCCCGGGAATGGATTCTGGAGAACCGAGCCAATCAACCCACCTTCCAGGCCCTGCGCCGCCGCGAACGCAACCATCCCATCGAAAAAATCGGCCGTGAGCTGCGCAGCATGATGACCTGGATCGATGCCAAAGAGGTTTGAAGCGAGGCGGATGAAGACGATAGGGATACGCCGTGGCACAGCAGGTTGCACAGTACATCAACCCGGTATTGCAAGCGTTTGCCAAACTCGGAGGTTCAGCACGTCCTGCAGAGGTCTACGCGCAGATCGCGGACTCTTTGGAGTTGTCGGATGCAGTCCTGGATGCGACAAAGTAAGGACGGGAGATCAATATTTAAAAACCAAGTTGCTTGGGCACAATTGTATCTAGCGAAGTCTGGGTATATTGATCGGTCTCGGCGAGGTGTCTGGGCGCTGACGGAGAAAGGCAGACGCGTGCAGCCGCTTTGCGAGTGATGCCGTCGAGAATCTCCTTAAGCGAAAACCGAAATCCTTTGTTGCTGTTGAGGAAGATGGCTCGGAGGAGCCAAGGCCTCGAGATGCAGTCGGATACAAGCAACAGTTACTTGACATACTAAAGCAATTGCCACCTGACGGTTTTGAAAGGTTGTGTCAACGTGTACTGCGAGAGTCTAGCTTTGAGAAAGTAATTGTCACCGGGAGAAGCGGTGATGGAGGCATTGACGGAGTCGGATGGCTAAAGACCCACGCATTTGTCACGGTTCGAGTGTTGTTTCAGTGCAAGCGGTACTTAGGCACTGTCGGCAGCCACCATGCTCGCGACTTCCGGGGCGTGATGCAAGGTCGCGCGGACAAGGGTGTCATATTGACGACGGCGGTTTTTTCCAACTCAGCACATCATACTCAGCACATCGTGAGGAAACTCGCGAGGGAGTCCCACCAATCGAGTTGGTGGACGGTGATCGATTGATCGAGTTATTTGAAGAGCTCGAGTTCGGTCTGGAACCACGAACAACCTATGACGTAGATGCCAAATTATTCGATGAATTCCAATCATGATGAGATGAGCACGTTTTCAGATTCGGGGGTCGCGCCCGATTCTTCTCAACAATTGTTTAAACATCACTCCCGCACCTACCGCGAGAACAAATTTGTCTATCCGGTGCTCTCGCGGCGAAGTCAGGGCATTTCGATCGGCATCAACCTGAACCCGGACAAAGTCTGCAACTTCGACTGCATCTACTGTCAGGTCGATCGCACCAGCCTGGCCCAAACGAAGTTCGTCGAGATCGACCGGCTGTTGACCGAGCTGGATGGCATGTTTCGGTACGTAGCCGGCGGCGAGCTTTATCTCGATGAAAAGTTCTCTGGCGTCCCGAAGCCCCTGCGACGACTGAACGACGTCGCTTTTTCCGGCGACGGCGAGCCGACCACATACCGCAATTTCGACGAGATCGTCGGCGGCGTCGCCAATTTGAAACGCCGGCACGCTCTGGATCACGTCAAAATGGTGTTGATCAGCAATGCCAGCATGTTTCACCGGCCGGCCGTACAGCGCGGTCTCGAAATCCTCGATGCCCACAACGGCGAAATCTGGGCCAAGCTCGAAACGGGGACCGAAGAGTATTACCGGCTAGTCGAGCGAACGAAAATTCCGTTCCGGCGGATTTTGGAGAACATCACCGCCGCCGCGATGTTACGGCCGCTGGTCATTCAAAGCCTGTTCATGCGGATCGACGGCCAGTCGCCGCCGGAGACGGAAATCGCCGCCTTCTGCGACCGGTTGAACGAGATCATCTTCGCCGGCGGAAAACTAAAGCTGGTTCAGGTCTACACGGTGTCCCGAACACCGGCGGAGAGTTTCGTCGAACCGCTGCCGGACGACGAGGTGAACCGAATCGCTGCCACGGTCAGCCAGAGGACGGGCCTCACAAGCGAGGTGTGCTACGGCGGTTAATGACACGGGGCGCCTCTGCCTCACTCGGCAGCGCCGCTCAGCCGGGCAATCCGCAGCCGCTGCGAAGGCTGTGCGCGGCCTTTGATCTTCGACCAGCCGACGGCACAACGTCCCTGAGCATCGCGGGCCACGACCTTGACGATCCACTCGCCGCCGGTCAGACCCGCGGCAGGGATCGGCAGTTGATATCTGGCGCCACCCGTGACGCGGTCGTTTAGTTTCCTCGGCTGCCGACGATTCTGCAGCTCTTCTCCTGCGATGCTGACCGTTTGCTTCACATTTCCCTGGTTGCACTCGCAGGCGATCATTTCGACGTGCAGCCCGGTTGCCGTGTCCGCGGCAACGTCGATCTGCAACAAACGGGATCCGTCTTCACAATCGGATGTTCTCTCGGCTGTCCCGACTTGAACATTGCCGCCCGAGACCGACGAAGCCCAAACGGCTGCGACCGAAACCTCAGGCCAGTCCAGCAGGAGCGGCATCAGCGAGAGTTGCAGGCCGGTTCCAAAGTCGGTCTTCACATGAATCCGGCGGGACCCGCCTCGGCTTGCGGTGAGTTCCACAAACGCCAAGGCTGTGCCTTTGATCTGCATCTGCAGCGGACCGGTGTCGACGTCCCAACCAGTGATGTATGGTCCGGCCAGTCCCCAATTCGAAAGCTGGCCCCGCAGTTTCAGCGAGCGGTAACCGCCCGTCTCGGCAATCATGCGGCTCGCAGAGCGGTCGGCTTCCCGTAACCGCAGCGCTGATGTCAGCACAATGTCGCTGCCGGCTGTACCTTCGGCGTGCTCTTGTGGCGGTTCTTTTCTCAGTCCAGACTGCAGCATCGCGATCGCCCAACCGCGGAACAGTTCCTCGAATTCTATGCCTGTCGCCCATTTCAGACTCGACGTACCGCGAAAGGGACTCTGCACCAGTTTCCGCAGCAGGTCATCGCCAAACTGATCGACACACCATCGCAGGAACAGATACGTGGCCCCACGGCAACCGTGGTTCCGCCACAGACCGGAACTGTAATAGTCTCCGATGACGAGCGGATATCGGCTCGGCTCACTCAGAAAACGGCTGATTCGGTAATCGAGGTTGCTCCAACCTCCGCCCTGCTGGTTTTCGGACAGATGGGCGATAGCTTCATTCAGCCAATCCTCTTCTTCGGGCAGCCCGCGGCGATTCTCGCCGGACGGCAAACGCTGGCTGAAGCAAACCGCGTGTGTATATTCGTGGGCCAGCAGGGATTTGAGATGCGGACCCGGAACAAGATTTGAGTTAAGAAACAACATGTCGCAGCGATTGCTGAACGGCGGCGCCAGGTCGTTGCGAAAGTCGCTGCCGCGAACGAATCCGCCCAACGACGTCTTTCCCCCTTGCAGCCTGCTCAGCCACGGGGTTAGCAAGACGGTGAACTTTCCGTCCCCGTCAACGTCTCGGAAACTGCCGAGACGGCGACGCAGCGCCGGAATCAATTCGTCGTCGAAGCGGTCCACCAGTTCCTGAACCAGTCCGGGCGCGAGTTCGTGCGGTTTCTGCCGACGATCGAGATAGACGCGGACTTCCCGGCCGTCGCCCACAACCCGGCCGTTCACCCGCGCGTAGTTTCGGCGTTCCTCGAGTGCTCCGTCGGTGACGTGAATATAGAAATCGCGAGCCTTCGCGGATGTGACGGATAACTGATGACCGGTTTTGGACGAGCTCCCACGCGGTCGTTCCCGGCTGCTGTTCGCTTCTACCGATGCTGGATAAGTGCCGACCTGTCGCGGCGCAGTCGGAACAGAATGACCGGGTCGCCGCAACGAGACGAGTCGCCGAGCCGGCAGCCATGCCGTCTTGTCTACTGCTTCGGCAGTCAGTGAAACACCATACTCGCTTGAACCGTCCCCAAGGCTGCCGATGATCAAGACATACCGGTTACCGTCGCTGAATTTCAGGTCAAACTGCGAGCGCTCGAAAACGACCTGCAGGGCATAAACATTTTCCGGGACCGGTTCTTCGAGTTGCGGCAACGTCGACACGCCTCCACCGACCAACCAGCCCAGTACGGCTGTGATCGAAACGACGCTCGAGCCCCAGAGAATCAGCCGGCGTGAAACCATCGGTTTTGTCGGGTCGCCCGGGAATACACGGGCAGACATCGACAGAAAAGCCGCTTGCCCGGTTATGCCAGAGATGAATTGACGGAGAAGGACGTTTCATTCATCGGCCGTCAGTCACCGGCAGATTGAGCAGAGATCGTCAAGAATCAGACCGCCTCGGCTGTTTTCGTTTTCGTTTCCTCGGCAGATTGTCAGGAATTAACTGGAAGTTTGGGTAGCACCGGTGGGTGGTAGCGAATTTCTGGGAATTTGAAGAATTCGGGGTATTTTGAGGAAATATGCTTCTAAGGCACCTAAGACACACTATAGAATGAATGGAATAGAATGAATGGAAACGCTGCCGCACCGCACAGGCAGTCTCTAAGTCGGACCTTACAAATTGCGGTTGCGTTACATCTCTTGGTCCCAATGTATCCCGGAGTCGTCAGATGGCTTGCAAGTCGTCCTATTTGTTGAGTGGATTGCTGGTTGCCGGTGTTTTCAGTGCCACAATCGGAGCCGAGCCGTCCGTGCCGAAGTCCGACCGTCAAGCGGAAGGCTCAGCGAGCATTCTCAGTGACGCGTCTGGCGGTGAAACGCATTTTGCTCTGGCTTTGCGGGCCGAGAAACTCGAAGAGACGGCTCCAGTCGGCCACGACCATGTGGTTTTCTTCGATACGTCCGCCAGTCAATTTTCCGGTTACCGCGTGAATGCGTTTGCGGTTCTGAAGAGTTTTCTGAAATCGCTGCCGGCTCGCGACCGTGTCTGCCTGTTTGCCATCGATGTCCAAGCGAAGCGAATGACCGACGGTTTGGTTGCTCCGAGCGGCATGCCCATTAAGTCAGCCCTAACGCAATTGAGCGAGCGGTTTCCGGCCGGCGCGACAAATCTGCCGGCTGCGGTCGAAGCGGGGCTGGCGGAACTGGATGGCCGGCGACCGGCGTCGCTGCTTTATCTTGGCGACGGGATGAGCATGGCCAATCTTTTTCAGCGGGGAGATTTACAAAACGCGGTGGAGAAGCTCCGCAGCCGGAAAACCCCTTTCCACAGTTACGCCATTGGCCCGCAAACCGACCTGCGGCTGCTGGGAATTTTCGCCCAACAGACAGGTGGCGTTGTGTTGATTCACTCGAAGGACGCCGAAGCAGACGGCCCGGCTCAAATAGGCCGTCAACTCGCCGTCGCCGTCGATGCTCCCGTTTTCTACCCAGATGAACTGCGGATTCAGTCCGAGGAAATTTCACTGCTGCCGAAGACGGCCCTGCCAATACGGGCTGATCGCGAGACGATTTTCGTCGGTAAAGGTCAGCTTGCCGCTGAACTACAGGTCTGGGCGACCGGAACGTTTTCCGGCAGCACGAAGTCACTGTCCTGGAAAGTTGCGACAACCAAACCGCAGCTCTGCAACACCTTCCTCGGTGCCTTGTGGAAACAGGCCGAGCAGGACGACGGCTTGAGCGTTTCACTGGCGGGGATGCCGTTGCTGAAGGCCGCACGAAACGATTTTGAGACCCAAGTCGCACGACTGACCGAGCTGGGAGAACGAGCTGTTGCCACCCGCAATCTCGCGCAGGCGGAAGAGATTGCGCTGGCGATCAAGGCAGTCGATCCGCAAAACGTCCGGGCTTCGACGTTGCTTCGTGCAGCCAACAAGCTGAAGGTCCGCACCGTCGCGCTGGTCAACGCTCAGCAGCCGGCGGACGGGACCAAAGAACCGACGCTTCAGAAACGGAAACAGGCCCCTGAATCGGCTCAGCAGGACGCACTTGGTGCAGAAATCACAGCCAGACGCGTCAGAACGCAGGAGATGCAGTTGCGGGTCAGTAACACCATCGAGCTTACCCTCCAGATGGCCGGCAGCGACCCGGACGCGGCCATTACAGACCTCAAACGGGTCTTGGAGGCGGTCAACATCGCGACCGACATCGACGCCGACGTTCGCCGACAACTGATCAGACGCCTGCAAAACGTAACTCAGGACATTTCCAATCGGCAAGAGAAAGCCGAAAGCGACCTCATCGAGTCGCAGAAACACCGGGCTCAGCGCGAGGCTCAGAAAAAGCTCATCGACGAGCTGCGGCGGGGTGACGAAACGCTACAGCAGCTCATCGATCAAGTTCGTGCCCTCATCGAAGAAGGAGTTCACGGCAACGACGAGGCCTACGAAGAAGCCGAAGCGGTGGCCAGAACCGCCGTAGACAAGCGGCCGGGCAACGGACCGGCTGCGGCGGCCCTGATTACCTCCGAGGCAGCCGGCCAGTTGAACAAGTCGTTTCGTCTGCGGGCGCTGCGGGCAGATCGTTGGCTCGAAGCCCTGCACCAGGTCGAGCTGTCGCACGTGCCGTTTCCCGATGAGCCGCCTATTCGTTGGCCGGCGGCGGAAGTTTGGCGATTCCTGACTGAAAATCGTAAGAAATGGACATCCGTAGATTTGAGACGGTCCAGTCCATCCGAGCAGCGAATTGAGGAGGAGTTATCGAAGCAGACCGAGTTCGAATTCACCGATACCCCCTTCTCGGATGCGATCGACTTCCTGGCGGATCTTCACCAAATCACCATTATTCTGGACGAAACGTCGTTGGAGGATGAAGGCGTGAGCACCGATGAGCCTGTCACTCTCACACTCTCGGGTATTACTCTGCGTAGCGCGCTAAAGATCATGCTCGAAAGGCTTACCACCCCTCTGACCTACTTCATCGAAGACGAGGTGATGAAGATCTCCACCGAACTCGCCGCCGAGGAAAAATTGACGACACGCGTCTATCCGGTCGGTGATTTGGTCATCCCGATTCGGCAACTGGGAGGAGGCTTAGGTGGTGGTGGAGGCTTAGGTGGTGGTGGAGGCGCAGGAGGAGGCGGAGGTATTGGAGGAGGTGGCGGCGGAGGTTTTGGCGGTGGAGGTGGCGGCGGACAGTTCACGATCCCATCGGCCAAACTGCCTGCTACCAAGAAGCAGCCGTCTTTCAAGACTAAGCCTCTCGACGATCAGGAGATTCAGGGGATCCTGAATGACATTCTGGGAGACAAGACAAGCCGCATCGACAGGCCTGCAGGTCAAGCTTTTGCGCAGGTTCAAGATCACCTGCCCAATTGGCCGGTTCGCTTCAATAACGAGACAATCGAATCGATTAAAAAAAAAGGGAAACCAGTTCGGTAACTGATCGCCCGGATTCAGTCGGCAGATCGGCAACCCAAAAACGAACTAAGCGGGGTCCCTCTCAAAAGAGGGAAGCCGCTTCTTCTTTGCACCCTTTGCCTTCTCAGACGAATTTACCACTCGATTCCAGCGCCGACACACCGCGTCGGCTCTGGAACGATTACTTCAAAAAGCGAACGCCAAGCCCGTCTGACGTCGCCAAAACGGTGCTGCAACTGCATTTGAATGGCCGCCATGAACATGTGATTGCCGCGGTCCAGGCGGCATTGATCTACGGACAAGCTCAGCCGTGGATGTACGAAGTGCTGGCGCTCTCGATGGAAATCACCGGCCGGCCGAAGGAGCAAATCGAGCGGGTTTTGCTGTCGCGCGTCGATTTGACGGCGACCGACGTCTACAGCATGATGTATTCGGCGGCCTACCTGACACGGTTCGGCGGCGACCGGCTGGCGCTGAGGCTTTATCGGCAGGCATCTCGGCTGGAACCGACACGTCCGGAACCGTATGTGCTCGGCCTGAAACTGGCGCGCCGGCAGAAAGATTACGACGCCCTGCGTTGGGCGGCTACCGGCATCCTGATCACCGTCTGGACGAAAGACCGCCAGCAGTTGCACGAGCAGGCGGAAGATGCCGCAGCCGAAGCTGAGTTGCTGCTGCGTAAAGCGGGCCGAAACGATGAGGCTGACGCGCTTAAAACCGCGATGGTCCAAGCCCGCAGGCGGGACCTCGTGGTGCGGCTGGTCTGGGCCGGCGAAGGGGACCTCGACCTCATCGTCGAAGAGCCGCCCGGAACTGTTTGTTCGCTGCAGAATCCCCAGTCGCGCGGCGGAGGCGTGCTGCTGCACGACGGATACGGCCCGAACCAACAAAACTGTTACGAAGAGTACGTCTGCGCATTCGGCGCGCCGGGCAATTATCGGCTCCGCGTCAAACATCTTTGGGGGAACATTGTCGGCAAGCGGGCGCAACTGGAAGTGACTCGCTACTTGGGAACTCCACACGAGTCGGTTCGCAGGTATCCGGTCCTGTTGGGCAGACGCGACACGGTTGTCCGGTTGGCGCTCAATCGCGGTCGCCGGACGGGGCTGTCGCCGGCCCGAAGGCGAACGCTGAGCCACATCTCACCGCGACGCCCAAGTCGTAAAAGCCTGTCTCAATTGATCAGTCCCTCGAGCACCGAGTTGCGCCAGATCGGCCAGCAGTTCAACCAGTCGCGTCAGCAGGCGCTCGGTCTCAGTTCGACGGGTATCGGCTACCAGCCTGTGACCAGCGTGATCTCTGAAGGCGTCACCCTGAACGCACTGGCCGTCATTTCCGGCGATCGCCGTTACGTGCGGATTTCCACCACTCCGGTCTTCAGATCGCTCACCGACGTCTTCACCTTCAGCTTCATTAACAGCGGCAACCCCACGAGGAATCCCGGAGTGGGGGGAACAACCGCCGCTGGAAATGTTGGTGGCACGGGGAATTGACCGGCGTTTTTTGCCAACCACGAAGCGGCTGTGTTTTTTGTCTAGTGATGACTGGGCAATATTTGGGCTCCAATGAGAATTGATTTTGATCATTGCGTTGAGGATCACCAGCAGCTTGCGCATGCAGGCGGTGATCACAATTTTGAAGCATTTGCCTTGGGCCTCAAGGCGCTCGCCGAATCGGCGACGACCACCCTGCGGGTGCTGCTCGGCCGCCTGCCGAAAGTCCGAGCGCGGACACGTTGTCAAAAGTCACCAACGCCGACCGGTTCGTGTCCACGGCGGGTCCCCAATGCTCTCCAGATTTGGAGATTGACGCTGTCGTTGATCGACCGTGCGGAACCGTCCATCAGCAAGATATGAACGATTCCCACGTGATAACTGCGGGCTGTGACGGCGGCGTATGTGCGTTGCGTGGCGCTGCGGCCTTCCTGCTGAGAGTTGTAGTCGATGTCGTAGGTGTGACCATCGCTGTGGACGTATTCAACGGCGGTGTTCGGCGCAAAGACCGTAGTGAAGCCGCTGTGGTGCACACGACCGTCGGACCATTCCGTATGACCGGTGTTGTCGTTGAGATTGGGGCCAAGCTTGAACTGTGCGCCACTTGAAAACCCAGCCAGAACAGCCGCCGAGGACGGAATCTCCAGACCGGGGTCGTTCGTATTTCGGAAGTACGAGGTGAATGCTTTGACTTCGGCGGCACAGAGCGTGTTGCTCATGCCGTCGGTGAAGCTTGCCGGTCTGGTACTGCTGTTGACGAAGAACGCACCATCTCCGACATTTTCAGTCACGGGATCGTAGACCAGCCAGGTTCCAAAATTGAAGCCGTAATTCTGCGGATAGACTTTCGGGTTTCCGCTGGAATCGACGCGCACATGGTCGTTGAGTTCGTCGGGGCAGAGATACGTCGGAATCCGTAGCGTTGGAACGCCTGTGTCGCGTTGCACATCCCAGGCAACGTCCGGCGAAACTCTGTCATACGCGTTTTCTTGATCCAAATAGGGGAGCAACCGGCCGTGTATCGACCAGGAACCGTTATTGGTGCTGAGCGTCGTCCCTTTCTGCAAACAGAAACTCGGCGGGAACACCAAATAGGACGTTTCGTAATTATGCAGGGCCAGCCCAATTTGCTTGAGATTGTTTTTGCATTGCAGG
>Ga0310123_10003779_pt1 | contig 11600 bp, 9 predicted proteins | sample CB6_AW_1057_MG_FD_203505 | JGI IMG/M metagenome (GOLD analysis project Ga0310123, IMG submission 203505) | Marine microbial communities from Western Arctic Ocean, Canada - CB6_AW_1057 | ecosystem: Environmental > Aquatic > Marine > Oceanic | place: Canada: Western Arctic Ocean | collected... | reverse complement strand
ACATCACGACGACCGGCGCGTCGATCGGTCGGCCGGAAAAGTAGCAGCCACTCGACGAACTGCTGACCTATCTGAGCCCGCACGCGGACCACGTTGGCTACGCCGAACGTCTGTCGCTAGGCCGATCGATCGGGAGCGGCCAGGTAGAAGGCGCCTGCAAGAACCTGATTGGCCGTCGCCTGAAACAAACCGGAGCCCGTTGGAAGGTCTGACGAGTCAACCGCATGGCTGGCCTGTGCTTCCTGATGTACAACGACAACTGGAATCATTACTGGGACAACCTCGCAACCTGAATACCGAAATCCCTGAGGGCACCCGTTGCAGCCATCCACTGGCGGGCTCTGGTGGTCGTCTGCGCGATTTACTATGATCTGCGTTCGTCGGAAAGCGGTGGTCGCGCCGTTCTCGTTTGCACGCTGGACTACAAACGATCAAGATTTGAGTCGAGCACAAATTTTAGCCCCAATCTATCAAGCCGGTTTGGCTGTGGCCGACAAACCGACCATGCCGGGTTTCACGGTTTCGGTTGGACGTAAGACGTGATCACCAAAATCACCGGCAAGTTGGTTCACCTAAGCGAGACGGCGGCCACGCTCGAAATCGGAGCCTTTGATTACGAGGTTTACATTCCCGAATTTGTACGGCGGCAGTTACAGGAGAGCATCGGCCACCAGGTCACTCTGCGGACGATTGAGTATTTCGAGGGCAACCCGCAGCAGGGACGGTTGACGCCGCGGATGATCGGTTTCATGAACGAGGCCGAGCGCGAATTCTTTGATCTGATTTGTTCGGTCGACGGTGTCGGTGTCAAGAAGGCGCTGCGGGCCATGGTTCGGCCGGTGCGCGAGGTCGCTGCCTCGATTGAAGAGCAAGACGTCAAACAGCTCACCACGCTGCCGGGCATTGGCCCGGCGGTGGCGGAACGGATCGTCGCCAAGCTGCGCCGCAAGATGCCGAAATTCGCGTTGATGGTGTCCAAAGAGCTGCCCCACAACCGGGCTACCGATCACGATCTGCTCAACGAAACCCTCGAAGCACTGCTGAGCCTGGGACACACGGCGAGCGATGCCCGACAGAAAATTGAAACGGTCACTCAAGACGGAAATAAATTCAAGTCCGTCGAAGAGTTGCTGGCGGAGATCTACCGTCAACAGCGCACGGCGTAGCAAATGGTGACCTGCTCCTCGAATCCTGGTTCGGCCGAAAATGGCCTCTGGGGTGCCGCACACATCCCTGCAAAACCCCAACCATTTTTTCTCGACAATGCCTCAGAATGCACACCCTTCGAGCGACTTTCTAACAATAAATTATGCCGAAGAACCTTGTTTTAAAGGGCAAAGTCGTTGTCGGCGATGCTCCGTTCTGCCAGCGCGAGAAGTCTGCGAACGTATCTTGGACTCCGGCAGCGACTACTTCGTTGTCGTCAAAGAGAACCAGCCGACGTTAAGGCGCGACGTGCAACTGGCTTCGCGCCCACAAGATCGACAATCTCACCGCAGCTTGACGCGAAAACGGCTGGAATCCCCAACCACTCTTCGCCATGTTCAGTACACAGAACCAATGAGCCACCCTGCGGCGCAGTGGCTTGACCTAAACGGGCCGGTCCCGATAATACACGATGGTCGTTCGGGGAGTGGGACGCTATCTCCAAATGCGGTGGGGGCGTGTGAACCGGGTCAGATCCTAACCGAAGCAGCCCTAAGCGCTAACCTTCAGGTGTATGCGGAGATAGCGTCTCGGTCCCCGCTTTGGCGGTAGAACGAGAACCATGGAAGCCAAGTCCTCTCACTACACCGTGCTGGCCCGACGCTTCCGGCCGCAAACATTCGGCGACGTCGTCGGCCAGCAGCATGTCTCGCAAGCGCTGCGGAATGCGATTCAGTCCCATCGAGTGGCGCACGCCTATCTGTTTACGGGCACCCGAGGTGTCGGCAAAACGTCGATGGCCCGCATCTTGGCGAAGTCGCTCAACTGCCCTCGGGCCGAACAGGGCAACCCCTGCAACCAATGTGAAATCTGTCAGAGTATCTCGTCCGGATCTGACTTTGACGTTCTGGAAATCGACGGTGCCTCGAATCGCGGAATCGAGGATATCCGCTTGTTGCGGTCGAACGTCAACGTCAAGCCGATGCGCACGCGCTATAAGATTTACATCATCGACGAAATACATATGCTCACCAAGGATGCGTTCAATGCGCTGCTCAAGACGCTGGAAGAGCCTCCTCCGAAAGTGAAGTTTATTTTCTGCACCACCGAGCCGAACAAGGTCCCCGACACGATTCTTTCCCGTTGCCAGCGGTTCGATTTTTCAACCATCGAGACGTCCAGCATTGTCGGCCGTTTGCAGCAGATTGCCGAAGCCGAAGGCATCGGCGTGCAGCCGGCGGTGTTGGAGCTGGTCGCCCGCCGTGGCGCCGGCTCGATGCGAGACAGCCAATCGTTGTTCGACCAACTGCTGGCGTTCGGCGGAGAGCGAATCACGCCGGACGAGGTGCATCGATTGTTCGGAACCGCCAGCGACGAACGGCTCATTGAGCTGGTCGATTCGCTCATCGAACGTCGCCGCGATGCACTGTTGATGCAATTCGACCGCGCCTTGTCCGAAGGGGTGCAGCTCAGCGAGCTGATCGAACAACTGCTGAACTACCTTCGGGACTTAATGGTTCTTGCCGCAGGCGCCGAGGGTGTTTCCCTGCTCAGTGTGTCGCAGGAAAACCGCCCGGAACTAGCCCGTCAAGCCACAAAATGGGGGCTGGAGACGACTCTCGCCGCACTGCAGATTCTGGCCGAAACAAAAAATCGGATGTTCCGAGTCACATTCGATCGTGCCTTAGCAGAGATGGGATTGATCCGCATTGCGCTGCTGGATGATCTTGAGGACCTGGGACGGATCATTCAGCAGCTCAAGGACGGTGGTGGTTCGATTCAACCGCCGCCGTCGAAGTTGCCCGCACAGAGCCGGCAGCCAGCTCGAGACGAGAGTTCCACGTCCAATCTGCCCCCGTCCCAATCTGTCTCCTCAACTGAAAAAAAAACTGAAAATCACGACAGACACGTTGACCCCGAGCCAGATCAAAACTCCGCTGCTGCTGCTCCACTCGTATTCCGACAAGGATTTGAGGAAAGCTTGTTGTCAGAACTCCTTGAAACCGTAGATGATACGTTGAAACCCCACTTGCGGGTTGTTAGTGGCCTAGCAATTTCCGGTCCAAATCTTCTGGATTTAACCTTTCCTAAAAGCTATAGTTTCAGCAAACAGTACTGCGAACAGCCGGAAACGGCTGGGCGGCTCAACCAACTGGTCTCCCAACTAACCGGTCAATCGATTCGTGTTATCTGCCGGCTAGCGGAACAGGTATCGGAAGATCAGATGCCGCCGGTTGCTTCATCCGGGACAAACGGCGGCCCGCTGGTCGAATCGGCGGATGACCCGTTTGTTCAACAAGTCGTCTCCGTTTTTCAGGCAAAAGTCATCCGAGTCGAAGGGGCTTCGACCGCTTCGCCGAAAAAGGAATGAATGTCAATGTTCGGTAACCTTGGAAATCTCGCTTCGGTGCTCAAGCAGGCACCCGAAATGCTCAAGCAGGCACAGCAGATGCAAGAGCAGATGGGCCAAATGCGGGCCAATCTCGACAAGCTTCGCGTCGAAGGATCGGCGGGCGGGGGAATGGTGAAAGTCGAAGCGAGCGGTCAGCAGCGAATTCTCGCAGTGCATGTCGAAAAATCGCTGATCGAATCGGACGACCAGGAATTATTGGAAGACCTGTTGGTTGCAGCAACCAATCAGGCGCTGGAGAAAGCAAAAGAAGCGGCATCCGCCGAATTTGGAAAAATCACCGGTGGTTTGAACGTCCCCGGTTTGGACGACGCCATGACGAAACTCGGTCTTGGTGGAATTGGAGAGGGGATGTGAGGGAGAAAAAGAGAAAACTGCACATTCTTCCCTCCTAGCTCATGTCTGCGTCCTATGAGACGGGGTCTCGTGATGATTTCAAAGGTCGTGTGAAAACGAATGTCACCCAGACAGGCAGAGCAGGCACAGCATCCTTACGGCTCAATCGTCGGAAATCTGATTGACCAATTCGCACGTCTGCCGGGAATCGGCCGCAAATCGGCCGAGCGTCTGGCCCATTACATTCTGGGGTGCAGCAACATCGAAGCGCTGGAGCTGGCCGATGCCATCCGCGAGGTCAAATCGACGGTTCGTCCCTGTTCGGTCTGCTTCAATTTGACCGAAGGTGGAGTCTGCAATATTTGTGCCGACCCCCGCCGCGATCGGCACGTCGTCTGCGTTGTCGAACAGCCGCGCGACGTGGTTTCGTTGGAGTCGGCCGGCGTCTACAGAGGTCTCTATCACGTGTTGCAGGGACGGATTGCGCCGCTGGATGGAATCGGTCCTGAGGACCTGACAATCGGCGCACTGCTGCAGCGAGTTCGTGAGCAGGGGGTCGAAGAGATCGTGATGGCTACCAACCCCACTCTCGAAGGGGACGGAACGGCTTTGTACATTTCCAATTTGCTGGAAAACCAAAACGTAAGAATTACCCGGCTGGCGCGGGGGATTGCCTCCGGGAGTGTGCTAGAGTTTGCTAACCGAGAGATGTTGGCCGACGCTCTGCGAGGGCGACAGAAATTCTGAACCGCCGCGAACGTAAAGCTGCCGCAGGAACCGGGACGACCCTGAAACTTGAAACGACGAAACCATGCAGCTAAGCCTCGGAATGCAGCAGACGCTAAGCCTGCAAATGCGGCTGTCTCCGCGGATGATTCAGTCGATGGAGATCCTGCAGCTCCCCATCATGGCGCTGCAAGAGCGAATCGAACAGGAGCTTTCCGAGAACGTCACTTTGGAGGACGGCTCGGCCGAAACGGACACGCCCGACACCGAGGCGGAGCTCGAATTGGAACGGGCCCGCGAAGAAGCCAGCACGACAGCCGTCGAAGACAAAGAACTTGTCGTCGATACCGACCACAATAACGAGGCAGATTTCGAACGACTGCTGGATATTTCCGCCGACTGGCCCGAAGACAACCTCTCGGCCGGCTCACGAATATCCTCGAACCGAGTGAGCGAAGATAGCGACCTCCGGCACGATGCGCTGGCCAATTCGCCAGCGCGGCCACAGTCGCTGCACGAGTATCTGCTGGAGCAGTTCGCCTTTTTCAACTGCCGGCCCGAAGTCCGTGAGTTCGGGGAATATCTGATTCAAAACCTCGACCACAACGGCCGACTGCAGAGTACGTTGCCGGAAATCGTTCAGGTTTACGACCAGCGAATCGATTTGGAAACAGCCCGGCAAGCGCTTTCGTACATTCAAATGTGTGATCCCCCGGGTGTCGGCGCGCGGGACATGAAGGAGTGTCTGCTGCTGCAACTTCAACCCGATACTCCCTACCGCGACGTGCTGGCCGTGCTGATTTCGTCGCATCTGGAAGACCTCGCAAAAAACCGTCTGCCGGTCATTCATCGCAAGACCGGCTATTCGATCGAGACGATCAAGGCGGTCGAAGAGGAGCTTAAAAAGTTCGAGCCGCTGCCCGGCCGTGGTTTCGAGCAAAGGCCCGTGCAAAAGGTGACCCCAGACCTCTCCATCGAACAGGACGACGCCGGCCGATACATCGTTAAGCTGGAAGACGAATACGTTCCTCAACTGCGGATCAGTCGCCGTTACATAGAACTGATGCGCAGCAATCCCGATCCGCAGACGAAAGTGTACATCAAGAAAAAAATCGAGTCAGCCAAATGGCTGATCGACTCGATTGAACAGCGCTACGGTACGCTGAGACGTGTCGGTCAGGCCATCGTAGACTATCAGACCGATTTTTTGGATCATGGACCGGAACAGATTGCACCGCTCAAGATGCAGCAGATTGCCGACGTGGTGGGCATTCACGTGACCACCGTCTCGCGGGCGGTGGACGACAAATGGATTCAGACACCGCGCGGCCTGTTCCCGCTGAAACGTTTCTTCGGAGGGGGCACGACGACTGCCGGCGGTGACGAGGTCGCTTGGGACATCATCCGTTTGAAGCTCAAAGAGATCATCGACGCGGAAGATAAGTCCCATCCCTTGAGCGACGATGCACTGGTCAAAAAATTGGCCGGAACCGGCTACACCCTCGCCCGTCGCACGGTCACCAAGTACCGCAAGGCGATGGTGATCCCCTCATCTCGCGAACGGCGGGAGTACTGACGCCCGCGACCGGCATCCCAAACATCCGCCGCTCGAGAGCTACCCATTCATCAAGCCGGCGAGTATGCTTTGCAGAGGGTCGCCGGTGGTGAATGTTCTCGGTGCGCGGCGGCAGCCGGTTTTCGCGAAAACTGCGGATTCGATTTTCCATCAGGCACCCAGGAGACGTTCGCTCTCATGTCGCAGGGTCGCCACGAGCAATGTTCTGTGGATCCCACGGAGGGTTCTCCCTGTCTAAAGGGTGAACGGGTAACGTTCACCGGGACATTGGCGTCGATGCCTCACCGGCTGGCGTATCAACTGGTCGAACAGCACGGGGGCGTGGCCAGCAGACACATTAGTCGCCAGACAACGATGCTCGTGATCGGTGAAGAGGGCTGGCCGCTGGAATCCGACGGTCAGCCGTCACAGAAACTTCAATATGCCGACCAGTTATGGCAGCAGGGAAGCGATGTCAGATTCGTCAACGAGTCGGAATGGCTGCATCTGTTGGGACTCGACGACCGCCGTCGAGAGGTGCATCGGCTCTACACACCGGCCATGCTCAGCCAGTTGCTCGACGTGCCGGTGGGCGTCATCCGAAGCTGGGAACGCGCCGGGCTGATCAAAGCGGTTCGAAAGGTCTACCGGCTGCCTTACTTCGATTTCCAGGAAGTGACCTGCGCCCGCCGCATCACCCAGTTGCTCGATGCCGGCGTCTCATGCAGAACAGTCAAAACGGGTATCGCCAATCTGAAGGCATCCGTGCCGGGAGTCGAGTGCCCTTTGACTCAGCTTGACGTGCTGGCACGCGGCCGGCAGTTGTTGTATCGCGACCACTTCGGTCTGGTCGACCCGACAAGAGGTCAGCGCTGTTTCGATTTCGACCCGCTGCCGGCGAGACCCGCCGAGGAGAGGTTCGTCAGTGTTTCACTCGCAGACACCGGCCAGGACGACGTCGGCATCCGTGAGCAATCGTCACGGCAGGTCGACTGGTTTGTCGAAGGCTGCCGGTTCCTCGACGACGGCAACCCCGAGGATGCCGTCGAAGCGTTTCGATTGTCGCTGATGGACAAGCCCGGCGATGCGGAGACGAATTTTCACCTTGCCGAGACACTCTACCGGCTCGGAAACTCTGCCGGCGCGCTGGAACGGTATTTCGCCGTCGTCGAAGCGGATCATGATTACATCGAAGCCTGGAGCCAGCTCGGTTGCCTGCTGGCTGAACGGGGCAAGCCGGAATCGGCGCTGCAGGCGTTTGATCTTGCGCTGAGCACCCATCATGATTACCCCGATGCGCACCTGCACAAAGCCGAAGTCCTGCACCAACTGGGCCAAATCGAACGGGCCGTCCCCCATTGGCAACAGTATCTCGAGTTCGACAGCCGCGGTCCTTGGGCTGAACAGGCACGGCAACGGCTCGAAGAAGCGGGACGGCTGCTGGATCACGACTGACAGTTCGTCGTCCGAGGTTCTCTGCAGAGAACCCCTGGATATAAACATAAGTTCATTTTTCCGGGAAGTCTGTTTTCATACGTCTTTTTCCCTTGCAATCTAAGTCTGTGACGTTTGACTGGTCAATGGAAGGCTGACTCCACATCGAAATTGACAAAATTTGCTGGCGATTTTCGTCGATGGGTTCAACAGCGCGAACGAATTCATGCCCCCCCAACCGAATAAATCGAACATCTTGCGGGCGCGTCAGAAGCTGGGGAAATACCGGATCGAACGAAAATTGGCTGCCGGCGGGTTTGCCATCGTTTACCGGGCGATGGACACCATCGAAGGCATCCGTGTCGCCCTGAAGATCCCGCACGCATCCATCATCGATACCGACGTGCTGCGGGAGTTCCGGCGTGAAGTGCGCTTGACGGCGGGCATGGATCACCCCAACATTCTTCCGCTGAAGAATGCCAGCTTCATCGACGAACGGTTTGTCATCGTTTTTCCGCTGGGCGAGAAAACGCTCGACGAACGGCTCCGCAACCGCATGTCCTTCGTGATGAAGGTCCATTTGACTGAGCAGATGCTTGACGCGGTCGCCTATGCACACCGCCAACGGATCATCCATTGCGACATCAAGCCGGAAAACTTCATTCTGTTTTCGGACAACCGCTTGCGGCTGACCGACTTCGGCATCGCCAAGGTCGCCTACAAGACGGTCAAAGCCTCCGGCTCGGGCACAATTGGTTACATCGCGCCCGAACAGGCCATGGGTAAACCGACGCTCCGCTCCGACGTCTTTTCCCTGGGGCTGGTGCTGTATCGTATGTTGACCGGCCGGTTGCCCGAATGGCCTTACATCTGGCCCGCTTGCGGTTACGAGCGGCTTCGCGGGAAGGTTCACCCCGAATTGATTGCTTTTCTGCGGAAGGCGATCGACGTGAATCCGCGAAAACGCTTCCGCGATGCCGTCGTGATGCAGCAGGCGTTTGAAAAAATCAAACAACAAATACTCCGCTACGCCGAAACCCGACGCCGTCGCAGTAGGAGTAACAGCATCAAAAGCACCCGAAAAAAATGCCGAGCTCGCCGAGGTTGATTCTTCCACCGAAACAAATCAAATCACGATTTCTGTTTTTCCCGATCCACCCATTTTCCAACGCCTCTTGTGTTTTTGGAGCAGCGACCTATAAAATTCGTTCGAACCCGACCCATCACAAGATGGCCGATGAACGGACTTGCGGTCCTCGAAGCGACGCTGTACTGTCGCCGAGACATGGAAGGCGTCGAACTTCATCACTTCGACGGTGGGCTGGTTGCCGTCTTTACCACCCGCTGCCCCGGCAAGCAGACACCCAACGAAGACTCGGCGGGCATCATCACCATCGACGATCGCTCGGGCGTGTTCATTGTTGCCGACGGTCTGGGCGGGGCCCGAAGCGAGGAGCTGGCTTCCGGTACCGTTGTCGAGGCACTGCGAGCCTCAATCGAACAATCGACCCGCGATAACGGCATGCTGCGGACCGAGATTCTCGATGGCATCGAAACCGGCAACCGGTTGATCTGCGAGACGGGAATCGGCGCCGCCACGATACTGGCTGTCGTCGAAGTCCACGGGAGAACGGTCCGGCCATTCCATGTCGGCGATTCGATGATTCTGGTCGTTGGTCAGCGCGGCAAAATCAAGCTGCAGACCGTCTCGCATTCTCCGGTCGGCTTTGCGGTGGAAGCCGGCATGCTCGACGAAAACGACGCTCTGCATCACCAGGATCGGCACTTGTTCTCGAACGTCGTCGGCATTCAGGAAATTCGAATCGAAATCGGCTCGGTTCTGAACCTCGCTCCCCGCGATACGCTGCTGCTGGCCAGCGATGGACTGCTCGATAACTTACATCTGGAAGAAATCGTCGATCGCATCCGCATCGGTCCGTTGGATCAGGCCCTCGGCCGACTCGTCAAAGACTCCCTCCAACGCATGATCCATTCCGCTGGCGGCCAGCCCTCTAAGCCAGACGATCTGACCGTCATTGCTTTCCGACCGGCGATCAGCCGGGCAAACAGCAGCAGGCTTTAACATTCCCGCAACATCCATTAGGAAGCCTCCGTCAAGATCGCCAGCACGATGAAAGCGGGAATCCCAAACATCCATACAGCATCATCCGCCGGGTCAAAATGCCATGAGACTCAAAGGCGGTTGCGGAGGGCCCCGACAACATCGTCTGGCCCAACCAGCCGTCATCATTGTTGAGGCCTACACTTGGCACGGCCACCGATTGAGGGAGGGCGAGGCTCCTGCCGAGTCGCCGGATCGGTGATCATCACGGATCAGCAGGAGCTTCGCCCTCCCAAAAACCGCAATTCGTGACCGTTGCACGTATATCTTAGAGCACAGTATTCCATCGGAGTAGGTGACCGGGCGAGTCGCCCATGTCGGCATAACGCCCCAATTGATACACATGTTCGCGGTAGTGCAAAACGTCCAGCACGGCCAGCGTCTGGATGGTTCGCACTGTCATCAATTGTTCGGTGATTCTGCCGGGATGCAGCAACAGCTCGCCGAGGACTTGTTCGCCCTTTATCTGGACGTCATCGCCGTAGCGGTGCCAAATCAGAAGGGCATCGGCCACTCCCCAGAAATTGTAGCGCGTCGCTTTCCAGGCAGCGTGCCGCGTCCTTTCGTTGCCGAATCCGTGCTGCCTCCAGTAACGGCCGAACATCCGCCTCAACCGAAACCAACGATGCGTTGTGGCGACTGTCGGCGGCCGGGTCACGCTCATTCGATAGACGTCGTCGAGGATCTGCCGGGCGGACAGGAATCGGCGGACGCTTCGAATATCTGCCAGATAGACGATCGCGGCGGACCGGACGTGTTCCCTCGACGTGAACGCATCAGCATCCAGCCCCATCTGTTCGGCCACGCGCTGCAGCAATCCGTCTTGAATCAGAGTCTCTAATCGCTTCATGTCGGCCTCGGCACGAAGACGATTCTCCCCAATCTCGGCGGCCAATTCCGGTTGCAGATTCAGGAAGGCGAGATCAGCATCGATGTCGGCACCTTCCAAGGCTGATTGCGGGCGACCGGGCAGGAGCACCCCCAGAAACTCCGGATCCATTTGACTGCGTAATCGAAGGCTGGCAGCGACCACTGGGCCGCGAATGCGCTCGATTTTGCGGACCGCTGTGAAGAAGTGCGCTTGGGCTGCATCACGGCTGCTGCGGCGCAACTCCGGGTGCCGAATTTCCTGAACCGATCGAGCGATCCAAGTCAAGAGGCCTTCCAGGTACTTCAGTCCGGCCAGAAACAACAGCAGGGGGAACAACAAAGCGCGTCCGCCGGCTAGCCAGGAACCGTATAACGAATAGAGGTTCACGACCCGCTGCTCTTTCGGTCGGTTGTGCATAGGATAGGTTCCGAAGATCCGCCGGATCAGCAGGCTGCGGTCGGACTTCAGTCTGCTTAGGACTTCAGGACCGAAGCGAGTTTCGACGTCTTGGTCCCGCCGCGGGTGGACATCGAGAAAATGCATCGCCGTAAATGCGGTGGTCACATACTTTCGCTCAGCCGATTGCTCGATGTCGTGGGCCGCCTGTTGGGCCGTCGAATCGCCGGCTGCCAGCCAGCGCTGGTACCGCTCCCTCGGCCCCGGTTGAAGCCGGGGAAGGTCGGCCAGCGGAATAGTATTCTGGTTGTAATCGACCAGCAAACATGCGACCGAGTGGGCGATGGATCGGGAAATGAAATTGAACCACAGGTACGGTCCGCCGAACAGGGATTTTTGCCGAACCAGGTCCAGTTTCTGCAGCACCTCGACTTCCTTCCGGGTGATTCGCTCCGACAGACTTAGAAACTGACGGACGGCCGGATTGCCGAGTAATTGACTTGTCGTTCGAGTGTCCGAATTGGTCAGCAGGGCGCCGTCGAGCCAATCGCGATACAGCAAAACGGTCGTCTCGAAACCGGCGAGAGTGACGGTTCCGTCAACC
>Ga0310123_10003778_pt1 | contig 11600 bp, 23 predicted proteins | sample CB6_AW_1057_MG_FD_203505 | JGI IMG/M metagenome (GOLD analysis project Ga0310123, IMG submission 203505) | Marine microbial communities from Western Arctic Ocean, Canada - CB6_AW_1057 | ecosystem: Environmental > Aquatic > Marine > Oceanic | place: Canada: Western Arctic Ocean | collected... | reverse complement strand
ATTCAACTGGACATTTTGGCGTGAAGGTGTAGTACAATTTATTGATCAAGGCAAGTATAGGGAAGCATTTAGACTTGGAGCATATGTAGCGGCACAGTTTAAACCACATGTTGCTAAATTTATATATGATCGTTTTGGTGCTAAAACAGTATTGGATAGTAGTTGCGGTTGGGGAGATAGATTAGCAGGATTTTATGCTAGTAATGCAGAAATATATGTAGGTTGTGATCCCAATCCTGATGTGTATAGTAAATATATGGACCAATGTATATTTTACGAAGGTCTATTAGGAAATGCTGATCCAAAAATATATCAAGGAGAAGGATATTATAGTGTTAACGGAGAAAAAGAAGTAATTGTTTTTTGTGAAGGAAGTGAAAAAATGGGAACCCAGTGGCCTCATTTAAATTATGATTTAGCATTTACTAGTCCTCCTTATTTTGGTACTGAACGATATGCTGAAGGAGTTGCAGAAGAAGAACAAAGTTGGCATGCATATCCTACATATGAATCTTGGATTAATGATTATCTTTTTAAAACTTTAGATAACATTTATAATGTATTGTCAGAAACTGGTGCTATTGCTATTAATATAATAGATGTTAAGATGCAAAACAAAAGATATCTTGTATGTGATCCTATGACAAAACATATGAAGTCAATGGGCATGCCGTTACAAGAAGTTATAGGTATGCGAATGAAACAACGTCCAAAAAATGTAACAGGAGGAGATGTAGAATATATGCAGGAATGTTTTATAGAACCCATATGGGTGTACAGTTCTAACAAAGAAAATATCGAAACACCATTTCAACGGTTATTTACATAATATGATAGTAAAACTAACAGGTGAATTTGCAACCTTAACTGGTAGAAAAGACGTAGAGATATACGGGCCTACTAATATAAAGACCCTCCTCTCTGCATTAGATAGTGCCTATCCTAATTATGGATGGGACAATAGTAACGTGGCTATTAATGGAGTGATGTATTCTGATTCATGGTTTCAACCCATTAATGAAAGTGATGAGATAGTTATTATGCCACCTATAGAGGGCGGATAATGAAATATATTCAAATAATTACCTATCTAAAAAAAGGTATAAAAGATATTGAAGGCGATGCTATACTGCAAAAATTACACACGACTGGTTATAGAGTGCGTGGAGTTCAAGTAGGACAAGCATTCTTTTTAGAAGTAAAAGATGACGTTGACATTGATAAAGTATGTAAAGATGTTCTCGTAAATGATCTACTATACGATTATGTTGTCACAGAAAGAAATCCGGTTAATTAAAAAAAGACTAAAACGTGAACCCAATGAATGTGAACTACACGTTTTTAATGCAATGTGGAGTGAGCATTGTTCATATAAAAGTTCTAAGTATTGGTTAAAGCAATTACCAAATAAAGCACCTCATGTTATATGCGGCCCAGGTGAAAATGCCGGAGTTGTAGACATAGGTGATAATGATAAAATTGTTTTTAAAATAGAAAGTCATAACCATCCTAGTTATATAGAACCTTACCAGGGCGCCGCAACAGGCGTTGGTGGTATAATGCGCGACATTTTTACAATGGGCGCCAGACCAATTGCTAATTTAAACTCACTTCACTTTGGTCGATATTGGAGTGCTAGTGACGTAGTTAAAGGAATTGCAGACTATGGTAACTGTATAGGTGTTCCTACTGTTAGTAGCAAGTGTCATTTCTATACTTGCTATAGAGAAAATCCTTTAGTTAATGCAATGACAGTTGGATATACAAACAAAAAAATATTTACTAGCATACCAAAAAAGAAAGGAAAGGTATATTACGTAGGTGCTAAAACTGGCCGCGATGGTATAGGTGGAGCAGTTATGGCAAGTGAAAAGTTTGAACAAGATCAAAACTTACGTCCTACTGTACAAGTAGGAGATCCTTTTTATGAAAAAATATTGTTAGAAGCATCTTTAGAATTATTTGAAACAGGTGCAGTAATTGCCGCACAGGATATGGGAGCGGCAGGACTAACTTCGTCTACCACCGAAGTAGCAATTAAAGGTAACTTTGGTATAACAATAGATATTAGTAAAGTTCCGTTACGTGAAGAAGGGATGGAACCTTGGGAAATTTTATTAAGTGAAAGTCAAGAAAGAATGTTGTTTGTTCTAAATGATAATTTTGATCAAAAAAATGTATTTGCTATTTTTGATAAATGGGATTTAGATTGTATAGAGATAGGTGAACTTACAGATCATAAGAAGTTTCTTGTATTTGGAGATAATGTACATTGTAATATACCATTGGAAGCATTAGATCCTCCAGAGTTAAAACGAAAATTTGAAAAGCCAGAGCCTCGAGATATATGGCCAGCAGATATAAATCTAGAAATGGATTGGTTATTGGAACAATACGATTCAGAAGTAATGGGTAATACAATAAAAGGATTAAATCATGACCCTGCTATTGTACGAATACCAAATAGTAGAAAGGCTATAGCAATGACCACAACAAGTAATGCGGCATCATGCTTAACAAATCCTAGACAAGGTGCTGTAGAAATTGTAACGGAATGTTACAATAAACTTAAATCTGCAGATGCAATACCTCTTGCTATAACAAATTGTTTAAATTTTGGTAACCCTGAAAACAAAGGTGTTATGTATGAGTTTGTAGAAACCATAGAAGGAATGAAAGAAGTTTGTAAAAGATTAAACTTTCCTGTTGTAAGCGGTAACGTTAGTTTTTATAATGAAACATCGGGTAGAAATATTGCACCAACACCGGTTATAGGTGGCATAGGATTAATAAAGGATTACAAATGCATAGTGCAATAGTTGTTTTTCCAGGAAGTAATTGTGTTGCTGAGATGGAAAGATTTTTAAGATTATATTTCCAACAAACACCTGCAATGATTTGGCATAAAGATACCAAAGTACCTGAAGCAGATTTATATGTATTGCCAGGAGGATTTAGTTACGGTGATTATTTAAGAGCAGGATCGCTTGCAAGTATAAGTCCTGTAATGAAAGAAATTAAAAAGAAAGCAAAGAAAGGCAATAAAGTTTTAGGAATATGTAATGGTTTTCAAATTTTATGTGAAACAAAATTACTACCCGGCACATTAAGAATTAACGATAATAAAACAAAAGGTCCTAGAATGCCAATTGGAACTATATACAGAAATTTTATTTGTAAGTCTGTACTACTAGAACCGCATGATTATTTAATGCCTTCTGTACTACTAGAACCGCATGATTATTTAATTCCTATTGCACACGGCGAAGGTAATTATTATCATTCTAGGCCAAAAAGTGTTAATGTTGCATTCACTTATAAGGATAATCCTAATGGTTCGGTAGATGATATAGCAGGAATATTTAATAAAAAAGGTAATGTATTAGGAATGATGCCACATCCTGAAAGAGCATTTGAAGATTATCACTGTTCACAAGACGGGTATAAAGTCCTCGATATGTTTATTCAATAAATACTATTATAATGAAGCACGTATTGGATTATCTTAAATCTGAAGATGCACAAATTCTTACACCAGAAAGTTTTGCAGGTGGTAAAGAAGAGTTTGAAGTGGCAATTTTAGTATTGCATTTACTAGTTGAAGCATATGAACAAGGTGTTAGAGACATGACAACAGGAGATTTATGTACCATATTAGGTGCTCCCGAAGATATAGTACCAGCAGAATGTTGGAAAGAAATAATTGAGGTAAACCCAGAATTTATTCAGGTTGCAAAGTTAACAGTAGATAGATATAATAATACCTTACACTAACACATGCCCCTTTAGCTCAGATTGGTAGAGCAGCTCACTTGTAATGAGCAGGTCATCTGTTCGATTCAGATAAGGGGCTCCATATTATGAAAATAGCAGTTTTAGGTTACGGCGTAATAGGTAAAGCGATTAAACAATTGCTTGATGAAAGTCATCTTTCATCAAGAATGTCTCCGCTAGGTAAAAGAATAGAAGTTACTGCTTATGATATTATTGAACAACCTAACTGCACAAAAATAAATCACATAAAAGAAGTAACAAAAAATAATGATCTAGTAATTTGCAGTACACCGTACAATGTTAATAAACGAGTTGCTAAATCTTGTACTAAAAATAATTGTCATTATATAGATCTAACAGAGGATACAAAAAATACTGATTATATAAGAAAAATCGCTGATAAACAAATGTTTATACCTCAATGTGGTCTTGCACCCGGTGCCGTTAATATCATTGCAAATTTTCTTGCAAAAAAACTAGATGTTGTAGATAGTATTAAAATAAGAGTAGGAGCATTACCTAAACATCCTACAAATATTATGAAGTATAATTTTACTTGGAGTCCAGAAGGTGTTATCAATGAGTATTGTAATCCTTGTGATGCAATAGTAAAAGGTGAAAAAGTTATTACTCAACCTCTAGAGGGGTATGAGAATCTTTATTTAAATGGCAAACAATTTGAAGCATTTAATACCTCCGGAGGAGCCGCTACGTTAGTAGAAACATGGGAAGGAAAAGTACAGAATTTAGACTATAAAACTGTTCGTTATGTAGGACATCATAATTTAATGAAATTTTTATTAGAAGATATGGATATGGCAAATAATAAACAGCAAATTTGCGATTTGTTAAAACAGAAAATGCTTGACAAAATCGAAGATATAGTGTATATTTTAGTTAAGGTGTCAGGTATTCATGAAGATAAGAAAATAGAACACGTTTACGAAAAAGCAATTGAAGGATCGGATGGACTTTCAGCAATACAAAAGACAACCGCGTCAGGTGCTTGTAGTTGGGTTTCTAATATTGTAAATGAAAATTTTAAAGGCTCTGGGTTTATTAAACAGGAGGATTTAGGTTTTACATTGTTTGCTTCAAATGAATTTGGAAAAGTTTATGCAAATATGTCAAAAAAAATAGATTGGGTAGAATTTCCTGATCAAGGATTTATGGTATATGAATAATGAGTATAGAAAAAGCAAACCAATTAAAAGAAAACATAGATAATTTATTACATTATTATGAAACATTTTTAGAAGATGGAAAATGTCGTGCAGTAAAGTCACGCAAATTATTAAAAGAATCTGAAGCATTAATTCACAGTATTGAAGAAGATGTATGGGATCGACTAATTGAATTAGAACTGTATAAAGAAGCACGGGAATTACGACCAAGACGAGAATTAGATTGGTCAACTCGTGCATATGATTTAACTACAGATCATGAAAAAGGTATTAAAAAAACAATGGAAGGAGACATTGGTTGGTCAGTACAAAAAGAACGAAGGGGGCCGTAGCTCAGTTGGGAGAGCGCCTCCCTTGCACGGAGGAGGTCGCAGGTTCGATCCCTGTCGGCTCCACCAAACTTACATAGGAGAAAATTATGGCAGATGGACCACGTAGACCAGGCTCGGCACCAGTACCAGACGGTGCACCTGGTCCTGATAAAAGAACATTAGGTGAAGAGGGTATATATTTGTTCATGGAAGAATTTACTGAAGAGACATGTAAAAACGCCATTGCATTTATAATTTCCCACAATATACAAGATAAAAAACTTAAAAAATTACAGTTAATGATTAATAGTCCTGGTGGTGCATTACATGCCTGCTTTGCATTAGTTGATGTAATGAAAGGTTCGAAAATTCCTATTCATACTATAGGATTAGGAATGATTGCAAGTTGTGGTATTGTAACATTTATGGCAGGAGCAAAAGGTCATCGTTATCTTACTCCTAATACCAGTATTCTTAGTCATCAATATAGTTGGGGGTCACGTGGCAAAGAACATGAACTATTTGCTGTAGTCAGAGAGTTTGAATTAAGTACAGAAAGAATGCTTGCCCATTATAAAAAATGTACAGGTTTAAGTGAAAAAAAGATTAGACAAGTATTGCTACCACCAGAAGATATTTGGTTAAGTGCTGAAGAAGCAATAAAATATGGTATAGCAGATAAGATTAAAGAAGTATATTGACATTTAAACTATGTGCTAATAGTCCCTTGTGGACTATTACCACAATAGTATTTAGATGACTATTGTTTGGCATATAACGATATATGCTATATGGAGACTTAGGTCTCCGGAGATTTATTATGTTAAAATCATTTTGGTGGAATAAGCAATGGGCCGTATGGGCCTGGGGCGGTCTTGTTGCACTAATTGGATCGTTATGGTTACAGGTACAAATGACAGTAGCCATTAACACATGGTACGGTGGGTTTTATGATTTGTTGCAAAACGCGGCAGATTATATAGACAAACCTCAAGAAGGTATAGATCAACTATATCAAAACTTAATTTCTTTAAAATATACATTAAGCGGATTTGATAGTGAAGTTGATGTATCTTTTGTTGAAATCGCATTTCCATATATAGCACTTGCTATTTTCACAGGATGGTTTGCACGATTATATGGATTACGCTGGCGGGAAGCAATGACATTTAGTTATATTCCACGTTGGCGATCTGTCGATGGAGAAATTGAAGGAGCGTCTCAACGTATACAGGAAGATTGTAATAGATGGGCAAGAATTATTGAGTCACTAGGACTTCAAGTAGTTCGAGCCGTAATGACATTAATTGCATTTATTCCTATATTGTGGGGATTCAGTGATAAGGTCGATATTCCAATTATTCGAGATATTGAAGGTTCGCTTGTTTGGGGAACATTAATTATTTCATTAGGTGGTATGGCAATCAGTTGGTTTGTTGGTTGGAAACTACCACATTTAGAATATAATAACCAAAGAGTAGAAGCGGCGTTTAGAAAAGACTTAGTACTCGGTGAAGATGATAAGATCAACTTTGCAAAACCTGAGACATTAGGAGAACTATTCACAGGTATACGATATAACTATCATAGACTATATTTACATTATGGTTACTTTGATTGTTGGGTTGTATTTTATGATCAATTTATGATCATTGCACCGTATCTTGTTATGGGACCGAGTTTGTTTACAGGTATGATTACCCTTGGGGTTATGGTACAGGTAAGTAATGCATTTAGTAGAGTGCATGGAGGATTTGCATTATTCTTGCACAACTGGACAACCATTACAGAACTACGTTCGATTTGGAAACGTCTACATGAGTTTGAAGCTAATCTAGTGAGGTATGGAGCATGAACGAAACAATCTTATTATCCTTATGTTTAGTAGGATTCGTTATTTTGATACTAATAGCACATTGGTTCGATCGAAAAATTGTAAAAAAGATTGAAGACTATGAAGACCGTATGGTCAAACAAGGTATCTACAAACGACACTTTACACAGAAAGGTAAAAACTAATAACAGGTAAGTATAATTGTGCCCGACAACATCGGGCACAATTTTCTTATGAGATGGAACAGAGAAACACAAGAAGAAAGATATGCCCGGTTAACTGAATGGCACGAGTGGTTCGCGTGGCGACCTGTTCGCGTTCGTACGTGGAACGTACGAGATAAATGTTCAATTGAAACTAGAAACATTATTTGGTTAGAAAAAATTCAAAGACGATTTTTAGCATCACAAGCAGATGCAAATGTAGGAAGAAGTAATAGTAAAATATATATGGATAAAGAAGATGCACTAATAGAAAAATTAGTTAGGGAAGAAAATAAAGAAGACAGAGAAGCAACAATGGCACGATTTAAAACATATATGAACAAAAGGACTATACGAGAATGATACAACTTAATCCACGACTGTTAAATGCTTTGCATCAGCGATTAGCAGGCGAAATTGCAACTGCACGAGCAAATATAGACATATACATGACTTCACCGGTAGGTATAGGTGAGCATCCTGATATAGTAGGTTCTATAGAAGCTCTATTTGGAGTTATTGCAGAAGCACAAGATAAAATAGATGCAATCAAAAAATATGAACAAGATATTTGTATTGAAAATGAAACTATAATGGCGGAACTAAAGAAAACTAATGAAAGAAAAGGAAATAAGACTAGAGTGTCTTAAACTTGCGGCCGGTGATATGGTTAAAGCACAACAGTTTTTAAAATTTGTGCATGATGTTAATATAGTAACTTATACATTTCCAGATACTACAAAAACATGGAAACCTGCTCGTCAAGATTATAAATTATCTGTTTCATATGATCAAAACGAAGTAGACAAACTTAAAAATCAAGATCCAAAAATACAAGAATATTGGGAGAATAGTGTATAATGGCTAAATCATACAGGATAGTAAAGATGGTATCTGAAGAAGGTACTGGTTATTATTACACGACAACAAAACCAACAAAGGGTCTTAAAGCGAACGAGAAATTGCGATTAAAAAAGTATGATCCAATTATTCGTAAACATTGTTGGTTTAAAGAAAGCAAGAAAATGAAATGAGTACCGACACAGGTAAAACAATAACAATAGATAATACAGATGGAAACGTATCATCTGTAACAGTAGAACAGCACGGTGTTCCTACTGAAGAAGGATTGTCAATAGGTGGTTTAAATTTAAACACAGACTTGCCATGGTATGGTGATGCTTTTATGCTTTTACTATTAGCGGCACTTGTATATATTGGAAAGAAGTATATTGACAAAGTGTTTGCTATAGGAAGGCCTTTCCAAAAATGAAATGGAAGATATAGTTTATACTAGTGCAGAGGCCGTTAGTTGTAAGGGAACTACTGTTTTTGACGGTCATCCACTTGTTTATTATACATTTGGAGAATTCGGTCATCTACCAGGAGCATCTAAGATTATTAAAGGACAACCGGAAGCAATTTGTGCTTATTGTGGTAGAAAATTTATATATGATAAAGATGCTGAGAATAAATCTAAATATCCGTAATGAGTAAAGCTAAACAATATAAAAAAACTTATACTGTGCAGGGAGGAAAGAGTGTAGGAGAACTTGGAAGTCCTACACGGTGGCCCGAAGCATGGTTTAGTAAAAGGCATATTATAGCACCAAATTCTAGAATAGGTGGAATGCGGCAGTCTGATTTCCCATTAAAACGTGTGTTTGCAGACAACCCAACTGATGAGGAAAAAGCTAGAATTGTAGTAAAAGAAAGTATTATAAAACGACTATGGAGGAAGTTTAAGAAAAATGGGTAATGAAAGAAAGAAACATCGAAAAGAAAAAAAGAAACCCAAGAAGCCAAAATGACCTGGATACTAGTATTTCAGTTGTTTACGACACAAGGGTTTAATGCTTTATCTGCCGTTGCACCATTTGATACACTTCAAAAGTGTAATGCTCATGCCGCTCATTTATTTCAAGGCTGGAGCCAAATGCAGGATGCCGAAGATAATCACTATCATTTAATGGATTCTACTATACAATATCTTGAATTACATGAAGGTGAATGGGTAGCTTCTTGGTCCTGTGTACCTAACATACCCTATGAAGAAATTAAATAATGGATGAAAAATTAAAATTAGCAGAGACTAATCCTTATTTTTGTATTTTGCCTTTTACGCATAGTTATATTAATACAGACAGCTCCTGTAGATTGTGTTGTATATCCCGTGGAAATCCTATAGAAAAAAATGTTATAGGAAAAGATATGTCTGAGATATGGCAAGGTGAGAAGTATCAAGAAATTAGGCGTAAGATGATTAACGGGGAACCAGTTCCTCAATGTAATATTTGTTATGATCTGGAGAAGCGCGGCGGAGGAAGTGATAGAGAAACTCATAATAAAGCGATGATGTCCGGAAATAATCCATGGGCAGAAAAACCAGTAGAGTGGGATATAGATATTGTAAAAGGTAATACATTAGGAACTCCATTATGGGCAGATATGCGACCAGGACGTTTATGTAACTATAGTTGTAGAATGTGTTGGGGAGGAGCAAGTAGTACCATTGCTAAAGAACAACTAGAATATCCAGACTTACAACTTATTACCGGTGAACCATATATGGATATTAAAGAATGGATAGATGATGAAAATATATTTGATAATATAACTAAATGGATACCTAATTTACGCATATTAAAACTTGCAGGTGGCGAACCTTTCTTTATGCCAGGAGTTTTAAAATTAATAAAATGGTGTGTAGATACAGGAAATACACATTTACATTTGGATATTACTACCAATGGTAGTAGAACACAAGGTAAAGTAACACGTTGGTTAGAAAAGTTTCGTGGAATATCAATACAATTTAGTATATGTGGTATAGGTTATCCCAATGATTATATTAGACACGGTGCTGATTGGGTAAAAATGGATAAAGCATATAAAAAATATTTAAATAATCCTAATATTAAAGTTCATATATTAAGTACCGTACAAGTATATAATGCATTTGATATTACTAATATTATACAGTATTGGTTGGATAATGGTGCTCAAGGTAATCTGATTCTTAATACAGTAGACGGTCCAGCGGATTTACGTATAGATATATTACCTATGGAAGATAGATTACAAATTGCAAACGATATAGAAAGTTTAGGTACGTCATTTTCAAAAAAATTACATAGGAGCGGTATAGGTAGAATAGAACATGTTGTAGCTAGATTGCGTGAAGAATTTGAACCAGAAGCAATTCAAAAATTACGTACACGTTGGGCAATACGTACACGAAAGTTTGATCAAATTAGAAATAATGATATAAGTCGTGTGCATCCTAAACTAGAGGAATATTGTAAAGAATGGTCCTGATGAAGAAATTAACTAATGGGTAAACGAATGGTACGAAGTACTCGAGAATCGTTTCCTAACCCCGAGGATCCTACTGCCGCATTAATTAAGCGAAGACGCTTGCAGATGTTGTTGCATTCCTGCTTGTATTACGAACTAAACACTGAACTCATAAGTGATGCACAATTTGACACGTGGGCAGTAGAGTTAGCAACATTAATAAAAGAGAACCCAGACGTGTATTCAGATCGATTTGATCAATACTTTGAAGAATGGGATGGGTCTACAGGTATGCACTTTAACCATCGAGATCCGTGGGTATTAAATAGAGCAGAATATCTTAGAGATTTAAGTGAGCGAAGAAAAGGATTAATTTAAATTATGATGGTGCTGTTAGAACATAAACAGCCTTGTATGTATGAGTATTACCCCGACTATTATGGAGATATGCCAGCACGTTCTGGTATGATTATTGGCCGGGATGAAAAAAAGGATTTATGTAGAATAATTGATGATGAAGGATTGAGACCTTTTGATATACTTAAATTATATGTGAGAGAGAAAGAAAATGATGTTTCAAAATAGAGATGGCTGGTGGAACAAATACATTAAGAACACTGGGCCGGTAGAGTATCAGACACTTAATAATAGACCGCATTGGCAGTGTATTAAGTGTGATTTCAATGATGCAGATATAGGAATAGTACGACAGCACGTTTTTACAAAGCACAAAGACCAGCATGATAAAATAATCAATGACTAATAAATTTATTAAATGAAATATTCTGACGAATTACTCCTTCATTTTACATGTGATAAATGTAGTATGTGGTGGAGCATTGCTATTCCTGACAATTGGAATCCTACACAAGACGTCCCAGTCGGACGGTCTTGGTTTTGTCCTTGGTGTGGACATAAACATGAAGAACCTCATGAAAAAATTCCAGAGTAGCTCAGCGGTAGAGCAGAAGACTGTTAATCTTTTTGTCGTAGGTTC
>Ga0310123_10003777_pt1 | contig 11600 bp, 10 predicted proteins | sample CB6_AW_1057_MG_FD_203505 | JGI IMG/M metagenome (GOLD analysis project Ga0310123, IMG submission 203505) | Marine microbial communities from Western Arctic Ocean, Canada - CB6_AW_1057 | ecosystem: Environmental > Aquatic > Marine > Oceanic | place: Canada: Western Arctic Ocean | collected... | reverse complement strand
AGGATCACACAAGACGTCAAAGCCGAATACGTTCAGTCAGGAATTGAAGCCGCCGACAGAGCAATCGAACTAAACGAACGGTACGTCGACGCACTTGTCTACAAGAACATCCTCCTTCGCATGCAGGCGAATATGACGGAGGATGTCGACGAGCAAGAAACATTAATCGCCGAAGCGGATGAACTAAGAAACCGGGCCACGCAGCTACAGGAAGAGGCTCAAGGAAGGCCAGCGGCTGGATAGGTTCTCGAATAGGTCGATCTAGAAAGGTTTGTTTTAAGGCCGGCGACTTTTTATGGGTCGTCGGCCTTTTTTATTCATTGCGTTGGACTGTTCGTCCGAAATGTATTGAACCATTGGCATCATAATTTAAAGACAACACTTGAAAACTTATACTGCGTCAGGGATTCCCTTTACAGTCCAGATTTCGTCACGTAATTCGATCGATCTGTTGGCTTTTTATTCCGCGCACTCAACCGGTCGAACAGAGGTCACCATCCAGAATCAATCCTCAGAACATCCTCACAGTTCACTGACTCTGCCGGAACGACCTCAGGCTGGCCTGGATGCCAAGATTTTCACTCGAAGTACAATACAAAGACTTCGTGGATTAAATAAGAACCCTCATATCCGTACGGTCGAGAACAACTCTGGCAAGCCAACATGTCTACACAAAAACATGAAAGTATCAACTTACTTCACACTCCAACGGCACCGTGTCGTTAACTCCAGACTTAACCTATTGTGAAGCGATCAGTTCGCGAAGCCACGCAACACCTTCACTGGCTGGACCGATAACCGGTGTGCCTCTTAGCGCGGCACTGCGAGGAAGAATACGTTCCATCGAAAATTGCGCCAAAAGAATCGCTGCGGTAGGCTCAACAGCCCTAACTGCTTCGAGAACGAGTTGATCGTGCTGATCGACATCTCCGCTAATTAATGAATCCATCGCCCCGGCGACGGCCTGACGGGATACCGACAGGCTTCGGGAACGACTGCTTGCCTCCCGTTCGAGTTCTTCAGCCAGTAGTTCTGCCGAATCCGGCGCCGTCGAAAGAATATGTAGCGGCCTTCCAAGTTTGAGTGCTCGTTCAATAATCCCGTCAAATGAAGTCACGACAGGAATAGTCACACCCTGACGAGCATCTTTAGTCGCCGCACCAAAAAACGAACCTGTAACAATGATTCCTTCTGCTCCGGTCGATGCGCTGTAATTAACTAGACGACCAATGCGAGAAGAAAGTTCCGATTCGTCGGCTGTACCGCGACTCCTATCGAGATATAGCGAACCGTCCAACAAATGAGCAACGTCAGCAGCTGACCAGGTTCTGTCAAAGGCAATCTGCGTAGTGGGAATCGCATTCATAAGCGCATGTATCGCGCCAATTCGAAACCGCCTCTGATTCATTCGAAACCCCACCTTCCAAGCCGCCGTAAGACTGCGGTCAAGTTGCCATTAAGATGACCTGTGCCAGCATCACGTGCGGCCTTAATTTTTTCCAATCAGCTGATTTTTTTCGCACCATTGCAGCGCTTGAGAATCCTTCAGGCTCGAAAATACATCACACTTCCAGATGTAGTACGAGCGAAAAATAAAAATTTATTTCCAACAAGCGCTTCAATTATTCAGGCAGTGCAAAAACCCACATCACGCCACTTCCCTGAGGAATCGTTGTATCGGTAAAACGTGCGTAGGAAGTAGTCATTCCTATTCGCCCGCCAGCACCTACGGCCAGATACTGCCAACCGTCGACCTCGAACGTCACCGGCGCACCGGAAATATCACCGTTCAGACGCGTCTCCCACAGCAGGTTTCCCGATTCGGTGTCGAGCGCGAACAGACGACGGTCAGCCGTCCCCCCAAACACTACACCACCACCCGTAGCAAGCGCTGAAGCAGTCATCGCCACACCACGAGGAACGCGATACTCCCACGCTCGGCGTCCGCTCACTGGATCGAAAGCAACGAACTCGCCAATATAATCGTAGCCAGGCACCTGTTTCGTTCGGCTAGTCATCCCACGATAAATTCGGCCTGGCTGAAATTCCTCAGACACGAACGTCACGTCCATGCAGCTGTTGTTGATACCGAGATAATAGAGACCGGTCTCTGGGCTGTAGCTCGGTGCATTTAGGTTCCGTGTCCCGTGAAAATGTGGACAGACCTCGAAAACCTTCTCAGAGTCAACGTCTTCCATAGTTGGAATAAGCTCAGGGTTATAAATGGGACTTCCCGAATCGGTCCAACCCGTGACGATGTTGTCATAACCCGTCCTGAACGCGTGTAGGAAACGACCGGTCTCTCGGTCGAGAACAATGCCCCATCCGATCTTGCTCGTCTCGATTAGCGCCTTGTAGAGACGCCCCCCGATCTCAAGATCAACCAACATACTCTCGTGTGTTGCGTCGAGGTCCCAATTGTCCGCCGGCACAACCTGAAAATGCCACTCGATTTCTCCAGTGTCAATGTTAAGCGCCAGAATCGAATTTGTGTACAGCGCATCGCCGGGCCCCCGAAGCGTCGATGCCCAAGGCGTCGGTTGACCCGTCCCGAGGTAGATAAGCCCAAGCTCTGGGTCATAGCTGATTGTGCCCCATGTGAGTCCACCCATAGGGGGCACCTCGTGTTCCCCCCAAGACTCATACTCCGGGTCGCCACGCTCCGGCACCGTATAAGTCGTCCAGAGATGGTCTCCAGTTTCGGCGTCATGCGCCACCACGAGTCCACGTGCACTCTTGTCGCCACCGGCAAAACCGAGCACGACCTTTCCATCGGCTATCAGCGCGGGGTGCGCGTGTCCTAGCCCGTCACTGTAGTCACCTGTACTTACCTCCCACAGCTGGTCTCCGGTTCGCTGATCGAGGACGACCAACGACGTGTCCGCAGTGCCCCAATAGACGCGGTCGCGATAGATCGATACCCCGCGCGAACGACCGAGTGCCTGTGACTTCTGTATGTCGTCAGGATAGCTCCGCTGATGCACCCACGCCACATCCCCCGTCGCGACCTCGAATGCTGTAATGCGGTCGCTCTCCGCTACGAACATCAATCCGTTCGATACTACTGGTGTCGGCACCCAGCGACTGCCATCGCCCATCGAATGAGCCCAAACGAGACGTAACTCATCCACGTTGTCACGGTTGATCTGCTTAAGCGGGCTGAAACCCGTGACGTCATATGTTCGACGGTAGCTCATCCAATCGCCATCCTGAGGATTCAGAAGGCGTCCCTCGTCAACCGACTCCCATGCGGGAGCCGTTGACTGCGCAACAGTCGAAATCGCCATAGACAATTGGACTGCCAATACCGCCGACAAAATTCGACAACCGTACCGTACCCGTTCCATAGTTATTCCTCCACCGGCAAACGCAGTGCCGCCAACGAACCGGCCATATGTTGACCTGCCACCTGTACCACAACGTATTGCTGACCAGCGTGCTCGTACCCCATCATGCCGTATTGCCCGGATGCTGGGAGCTCAACTGTGCCCACCCGTTCACCAGTCAATTTATCTAAAGCGTGCAGGTGAGGTCTACCCCCAACACCTTCAGCAGCAAGTAGCAATGTTTTGGTAACCATCGTGATCGGATGCGACAGCTGTCCAGTATTTGGAAGTACCATTCCCTGTAACGCCCGATGGTTACGAATACGGTCCGGTGTGTCACCGTTCGGGATTTCCCACAAATGCTCGCCTGTATTCATATCTATCGCAACGATTCGACTGTACGGCGGCTTGAAGATCGGCAAACCTTGTGGCCCCCGAAAATCGCCGCGATTTAGTACCGCAAAATCAGCAATAGTTGTGCCCGTTGTTTTGATCTCGTCAGGTTCATCGACCATAGACCCAGCTACGATGTTCTCTGACCGACACCCTCTTCGCGTCGACACATACAGAATTCCTGTCTCCGGATCAGCGGAAGTCGGTCCAAAGATGTTCGACGCTCCACTGGGACAGCTAACGAACGAACGGAGTCCGGACTGATGACCCCGCTGAATCGGCGGATTAAAGATTGGACCGAGCTGATAATTCTTGGAAATTTCGACAGCCTCGGCCCGAAGTTCTTGAGTGAAGTCAATAAGATCATCCTCGGTAAGACCTTGCATCTCAAAAGCAGCCGGGCGTGTTGGCATCGGCTGCGTCAGAGCAAGCCGCTCTCCTGGAACCTCCGATTGAGGGACGGGATGCTCTTCGATCGACCATATCGGATCACCGGTCACGCGGTCGAATGTGAACGCCCACCCCTGCTTTGTTGTCTGGACCACGATTTCCCGTGGCCGACCATCCACCATCACGTCGAGCAAAACCGGTGCGGTTGGGTTGTCAAAGTTCCAAATGTCGTGATGAACGGTCTGGAAATGCCAAGCACGCGTCCCTGTCACTGCATCAATGGCTATCACGCTTGTGCCGAACAACCCGTCTCCAGGACGGAACCCACCATAGAAATCAAGAGTGGGGGGATTCGTCGGCACGTAGACAATTCCCGAGTCAATGTCAGCTGAAATCGGTGCCCACGACGAAACATCACCAGTCCACTCCCAAGCCTCATTTTCCCAAGTTTCGTGACCGAATTCACCAGGACGGGGTATCACGTGAAATTTCCATTTGTACGCACCGGTACGTGCGTCATAGCCCATAATATCGCCGGGAACATTTTCTATTCGTGTTTGGTTATATCCCTGTTCCGCAGAATTTCCAACTACCACGGTCCCATTAACCACGATCGGAGGGGATGAACTAGTAATATGACCGAGTTCACGGGGGATACCAAAGTCAGGATCATACTCGCCATCCCAACTGAGCCATGGTCCCCAATCGGAAATCAGATCGGGCAGCAAATCAACAACCCCGGTTTCAGAGAATCCAGCAAGTGGTACAACCCGTCCCCAGTCTTCCAGGGGAAGACCAGTCTTTGCATCCAGCGCATGGAGAAAAAATGCGGGGCTGATGAAAAAAATGACTCCACGTCCTTCTAACTCTGCATAAGCAACACCCTTGCCATAACCGTTTCGCATTCCACGTTCAAAACGCATCGTGTGAGGTTCGCGAAAGGTCCAAAGATTCTCGCCCGTAGCAGGGTCAATTGCCACTACGGTGCGTCGTTGCCCCGCTACCGTATAAAGGACACCGTCGACGTAAATTGGCGTGGCACGAGATACACCAAGTGCGCTTGGACCAAAGTTATCACCTCGCCAAACCCAAGCTACTTCTAGTTGATCGAAGTTCTCCTCGTTGATCTGATTAAGCGCGGAGTAACGCGTGTGCGACGCATTCCCTCCGATGTAGCGCCATTCCTCATTGGGCTCGCTAAGGCTTTGCCCATCGAGAATTTTAGAACCCAGAACCAAAATGACGAAAACTGTCGAAAAGAATCCTCGGGACTCACATGAAAGTGAAAAGACCATCTAGTCCTCATCTGAAACAATCCGAAAATTCCGCAATGCAACCGAATCACTCGGCAACACTTCGTCACCACCCGGATAACCGTTCAAGCTAAAAATATAAGCGACTAATGCCGCGTACTCGTCAGCCGTGAGACTTCCCGGGGCTCCCTCCGGCATCAACGTCGACACAGATTCAAAAAGGTCTGCCACCGTTCGCCCAACCCAACTTAATCGAAAACGTCCTCCGGTGAACTCCCCAGTATCGTGACATGCGTTGCATGCTTTCTCAAATGTCCGTTGACCTTGCGACGCCTGGCCTCGCGTGTAGACGCCGTCCAGCACGGTGGTATCAGTGCTTGCCTGATGAGCCACCCAACCATTGGGTAGGACGGCAACCAGAAGTCCCAAAGACAACACCGAAACTAGTTTCAAGACAGAATAACCGACCATTTTTCAGAATTAACCGCGAGCCATTGCCTGAGTTGATCCATAAGGCAACCGGTGAAACTAGTTAGTCCTTGATTTGCTTCCATAAACTGACAAAACCTGCTTTCGAAGATCGCCACTAAAGAATTGACAGGCCAAAGAACTCGATACAAAAATCAAAACCCGTCTCTCACGGAAAAACGGCCGGGTCTCGAACAGAGAAACCCGGCCGCTATTCACTGAAAAACTGCCTATTCGATTTATAAGGCTGATGCTCCGGCAGCTCGCCGCATACCTTCAGTTACTATGCCAACTTTTTCGACACCGGCACCTTTCGCAGCATCGATCACATCAATGATTTCGCCATAAGTGAGAGAACCCGCCCCAGCAATAAACATTGTTTTATCACGACGGCTCTCGAATATGTCACGGAGCTGAATCTCGAGCCGAGAAAGGTCCATAGGTTGTTGGTTCACCGAAATACGCCGGTCCGCGGTGTACTCAAGCACAATCTGGCTGCTGTCCGTCGATGCCTGCTGACTGCTCTGCGTCTCAAGCGGCAGATTAATGTCCAAGCCTCTCTGGCCGAGAGGAAGTGCCGCCAAAAAAATAACGATCAGCACCAGTAGAACATCAATAAATGGCGTAATGTTGATGTCTGAATTAGATGAAATACGTTGGCTTGAAAAATCTTCTTCTCTATGCTTTTTTGCCATAATCAACCTCCCGCGCCACTGCCGATTTGACGTTCAGTAATCAGCCCTATGTTTTCTATTCCAGCGCGCTGCAACTGATCCAGTAAATCCATGACTGAAGAATATTGAGCGTTTACATCTCCCTTGACCAACAAAATCCGCTCAAATTTTCGATCGAGCGCACGATTGATGGCATTGAGTAAGTCCGATTCTGGAGTCTGCACGTTGTCTACAAAGTAACGACCGTCATTTGTTATCGCAATAACGGTGTTGTTGTCGTTGTCCGGCTTATCTGAGGTATTAGAAGCGTCAGGCAACGTTAGCGTGACACCTGCTTGCAACAGCGGTGCGATCAACATAACGATAATCAAGAGTACCAACATCACATCCGCAAGCGGAGTGATGTTGATTTCTGCATTCAAACCACCAGATTTTTCGCCAACCTGCATTCCCATGGTGAAGAAGCCTCCTCAGCCCAGGCGTAAAAGTTGCGTGTCCTACCTTACTTTTTAGTGAAGTAGTCCACCAACTCGGAGGACGAGTTTTCCATCTCAACAGTAAAAAACTCGATCCTGCCTGTCAGGTAATTATAAAACCATACAGCAGGAATCGCGACAAAAAGGCCGATTGCGGTTCCGACAAGCGCTTCAGAAATACCACCAGAAACAGCTCCCAGACCACCAGAACCGGTAGCCGCTATACCCTGAAATGCGTTGATAACGCCCAAGGTCGTCGCAAGTAGTCCAACGAAAACAGCAGTCGATCCGATAGTTGCCAGTGCCCCTAGCCCCTTCTTGAGGTCAGAGGAAGTCAGCGCAGTAGCCCGAGAAATTGAGCGACGGATGCTATCTACAACATCATCTTTCGGAAGTTGAATCCCGCTGTCCTGCTGAAACGTATATTCCTGAAGACCAGCCAACACAACTTTACCAAGATGGCTGTACTTGAAATCGTCGTGCTGCGCGGCCTTGATTGCGTCCTTCAATTTACCGTCCTTCAAGCTCTTTGCCACCTTTGGGGCAAAAGCTACAGACTGCTTCGTGGCCTGTGTGAACGTGAACAAGCGCTCAAAAAATACGCCAACCGACCACATCGACATAACAGCGAGTACGCCCATCAGAAGTTTTACTAAGAGACCCATTTGATCCCACAGTTCAAGAAAGTCCATCTAGTCCTCCCTACGCTAAATTACTACTTTAACTCCCAACCACCTAGCGCAGTTGGAAGTTCACGGTTACGGTCATAATGACCGGGACCGGAACACCGTTCAGCAAAGTTGGCGTGTACACCCACTGTCTCACAGCATTGACAGCTGCTTCATCAAGTAACGGGACTGAACGCAGCACATTAACCGCCGTCACGTTCCCCGTTGCTCCTATAGTCGCTTCCAAAATGACAACACCCTGAACACGCGCGGCTCTTGCGACCTCCGGATATTGAGGAGGTACGTCGCGAGTCTTAGTCGGTGCACTAATGTTACCGCCGACCCGAATCGGTTCTGGTGGTGGGGGGGGTGGGGGGGGTGCCGACGGTAGTCCCCCTACAATCCCTCCGACAATGCCACCAGCAATTCCACCTTCAACGCCCTCAACCTGTGAGAGATCAAAACCACTTTCCTCGACAATCTGCTCAGGTGCTGCGATTGGCGCCGCATTCGGGTTTACGTCAATCACCGGCACTGGCGGCGGTGCAGCTGCTTGAGGCGGCGGCGGCGGTGGTGGTGGTGGTGGTGGTGGTGGTGGTGCGGCCACAAACGCCATCATAGAACTTGGAGTCGGCAACGCATCAACTGCCATCAGCGGAACGATAACCGCTGCTCCAATGGCGACAACGTGAGCAACAATAGAAAGTGGAACGGTGTACCACTTCCTTGTGCCAACCTGAAATGATGGGTTGACAACCTCACCGAAAATCTGAGGTTCATATTTCTTTGGAGCCGCCGCAGGTGCTGTTTTCTTTGGCGGCGCTGGTCGTGATTGCTTCGTAGTTTTTTGGTCAGCCACTGGTGCCATCCTTACCTACAACCGCTGCAAAGCGTTCTAACATTAAAAACAGCGATTATATGCACGCCTAAAACAAGTGTCAACGAAACGCTTTTCAGCTCTCTAGCCAAAAAATTTCTCGCTGCTTCGACTCGGCTTCAAAGCGCGAAAGCATAACTAACAGTTAAGCAAATAGTCAATGCCGAAAATGAAGAAAATTCCAAGAAAATTAAATTTTTCAACTCAACCCATCCAAGAAACGACCAAAGGAACAAAAATCACGGCGACAATAGTCATGAGTTTTATCAATATATTCAAGCTTGGCCCAGAGGTATCCTTGAATGGGTCACCCACGGTATCACCAATTACGGCTGCCTTGTGCGGCTCCGAGCCTTTACCACCATGGTGACCTTCCTCAATGTATTTCTTGGCATTGTCCCAGACTCCACCAGCATTAGCCATCATCAACGCCATCAAAACACCGGTTACCAGAGCGCCGGCAAGAAGACCACCTAATCCTGACACGCCCAGCAGGAAGCCCGTTAGTATCGGAGCCAAAACGGCGATCACGCCCGGGATAATCATTTCCCGAATAGCTGACTTCGTCGAAATCTCCACGCAACGCGCCGAATCGGGTTCGGCTTCACCTGCTAACAAACCTGGGATCTCTCTAAATTGTCGGCGAACCTCTTCAATCATGTCATTCGCAGAACGACCAACAGCGTTCATAGTCAGCGCAGAAAAGAGGAACGGCAGCATCCCACCCAGTAACATGCCCAATAAGACGTTTGGGTTATCAAGCGCCAAACTCAACATGCTTGGGTCAAAAGCCTCTTGACCGCCAGCAGCCACTACGGCCGCATCAGCCGTCGCACGAAACGTACTGAAAAGTGCCAGCGCAGTCAAAGCTGCAGAACCAATCGCAAAGCCCTTACCCATTGCAGCCGTGGTGTTCCCAACGGCATCAAGTGCATCGGTTCGTTCTCGGACGAACGGCTCACACTTACTCATCTCGGCAATGCCTCCAGCGTTGTCCGCCACAGGTCCATAAGCGTCAACCCCAAGGCTGATGCCGAGCGTCGACAGCATTCCAACAGCAGCTATTGCAATCCCGTAAAGACCAGCAAACGCAAAACTTGAATAAATCGTGATGCAAATAATCACAATGGGAAGCGCGCATGACATCATGCCGACTCCGAGTCCAGCAATAATATTCGTCGCTGGGCCGGTTTCCGATTGCTGAGCAATATGGTGAGCCGGTGGTTTGTCCTTGCCAGTGTAGTACTCGGTTACTTGGCCGATAGCCACGCCGGAAGCAACACCGAAGACAACACACCAAAGAATCGCAGAGGGAATACCAAGCACAATGACCAATCCGGCAGCACCCAGAAAAACGAGAAATGAAGCTACCAGAAGGCCTCGGTGCAAAGCCTGGCCAATCTTACTTTCGTCATCTGTGTTTACCGCAAATGTTCCGATTATCGACGAAAAAATTCCGACTCCAGATAAAAGAATCGGAAAAAAAACCAATTTCGACTGGAGTTCCCCGAAGGCCGTCTCAGGCACTCCCCAAAGGTCCCAAGCCCTCGTCGCAACCATGGCCCAAGCCAGTGCGATCGAAGCAATAATGCTTCCAACATACGACTCAAAAAGATCAGCCCCCATACCCGCGACATCACCCACATTGTCTCCGACATTGTCGGCAATGGTCGCAGGATTTCGAGGGTCATCTTCAGGAATTCCGGCTTCAACTTTCCCCGACAAATCGCCAGCCACATCAGCGGCCTTCGTATAGATTCCCCCGCCAACACGAGCGAACAACGCTATCGAAGAAGCGCCCAAAGAAAAACCAAAAAGGGATTCTATGGCAGAACGACCGTTACCGCTTAGCCCACCAAACGCTGCATACAAAACAGCCACCCCAAGAGTCCCTAACGCGACGACCGTCAACCCCATGACAGCACCACTCGAAAAAGCGACTCGCAGTGCACGCGATAGACTCTCAGTCGCAGCGTGAGTGGTTCTCACCGCCGCTCCAGTCGCCGTTCGCATGCCTATCCAGCCAGCAGAAGCAGACAAAGAAGATCCAACAAGAAAGCTAAGAGCCGTCAGCAACGAATTCCCTGGGAGAAATACCCACAGGACAAAGAACATGACGACGACAAATCCAGCGAGCACGGTGTACTCGGTGCGAAGAAACGCCATTGCTCCATCTCGAATGAGCCCAGAGATCCGCTGCATCTGGTCAGTACCGGGCGAGTGACTATTGATCGTACGAATCAGATACAGCGCAAAAAGGGCCGAAACAACCGGCGCGCCCCAACCAAGTAAGAAGTACAGTGATTGTTCCATTCATTCCCTCACGAACACACGGTTTACCAACAGCAAGTTAAGAATCACCTTACCAGTTTAATCCAACATCAGGAACGAGTCTTCTGGAGCCTGTCACTCTCTATTCGAAGCCGTTCCGACAATGCCATACCGCCCGTTAAAAATATCTGCACACCTTCCTGAACAGTAATATCCGGAAGCATGACTACAGCCCGAGGATAGATGTGTATGTCGCCGAAGTATATGTGGTTCGTAGGTACATAAACGGCCACTAGCTCTTCTGTTTGTTCAGAACGTTCTACTTGGAACTCCTTCGTAAGGAACCCAAAAACCATCCCTCGCTTCGGGTCGTCGATCAGAACGACCCGTTGGAAACCAAGTTGATTGCCCGGGGAGAAAGCGGCCACTAACTGTTTGACAGGTCCGTATACAACCCGAAATACCGGTAGCCGGAGCAAGTAATCCTGACCACGCTCAAATAAACGCTTACCAATCACATTCGTAGCCACGGCACCAACAAGTACGAGCAGCATTAAAAGCGTTACCAGTCCGAGACCGGGAAGCTCCCGTCCAAACCATTGAGTGATGTACGGGTCTAAGAAACCATCAATGAACTGAAATAACCACACAAACGCAGCGATACTAATAACGAGAGGTACCGTCACAACAAACCCAGCAACCAAGCTTCGACGAAGCCACTTCATAGCGCCCTCAGTCCCATCGCCTTCAAATTATCGCCCCAGAGAACTCAAAAGAACCAAAGCCGCTAATCCTAGCCTGTAC